>Ga0209741_1000122_pt1 | contig 18880 bp, 18 predicted proteins | sample OctOCTMetagenome_FD_184734 | JGI IMG/M metagenome (GOLD analysis project Ga0209741, IMG submission 184734) | Hot spring and microbial mat streamer communities from Octopus Spring Streamers, Yellowstone National Park, USA - OCT_B (SPAdes) (version 4) | ecosystem: Environmental > Aquatic > Thermal...
TTTTTTCAACGATATTTTCTATCCTGTCTTTCAACTGCTTTGACAAATTACCGAATAAAACAAACCTTGATAATAATTCTTTCATAATCTAATTTACCCCCTATTTTTTTTCTTCTTTGCCTTGTTTACCTTCTTTACCTTGTTCTCCTCCCAATTTTTTTATTTCTTTTTCAAGTTTTTCTTCAGCCTTCTTTTCTGACTTTTCAAGCTTATCAATTCTTTTCAAAATCGCATCTTTCTCTGCATTATCTTGGACTAACTCTGAATACTCTTTGAGATAGTTTTTAGCCAACCTCAAATATTCAAGGAATTTCTGAGTTGACATCTGGTAATAAGAAGACATAGTTTCATATAAATTTGCAAGGTTATATAAAATCTGAGGTCTTTTTCCAAAACTTAAAGCTTTTTTGTACATCTCTTCTGCTTTTTCAAACTCTCCTTTTCTTTTGTAAATCAAACCAAGATTTAAATATGCTTCCCACATATTACTATCCTCAGCCAATGCTTCTTTGAAAGCTCTTTCGGCATCATCTATTGCATTCAACTTAAAATAGCATATTCCAAGTTTCAAAAAAATAACTTTATCTCTTTTGATTTTCAATCCTTTTTCAAACTCTCTTATGGCATCTGCAAAATTTTTTGTCCTCATATATATTTCACCTTTCATAAAGAAAATTTCTGGGTCATCAGGATATTTTTTAGAAAGTTCATCAAAGATGAAAAGCCCAAGATTATATCTTCCGGTCTCAATAAATAAATACCCCATAGTTTTTTCTATTTCTTTTCTCATTCCGACTTCAGATGAAGCTTTTTTTAATATTTCCTCAGCTTTTTTGTAGTCTCCTTTTCTCATGTAAAAAAGAGCTTTCGCAGATTTTATTTTTGGGTCAGCTGGAACAATTTTTTCAGCATCTTCAAGAACTTTTAATCCATCATCTATCTTCCCTTTTTTACTTTTTATCTCTGCAAGATTTACCCAGGCATCTACCATATTGGGTTTAAGCTCTATGGCGTAAGAATAAAATTTTTCCGCCTCATCTAAGTTCCCTTCGGCTTCTTTCCTCAATCCTATTCCAAACATAACGTAAGGATCAGCAACTATTGATGCTTTGGCTTCCTCAAAGGTAAGTTTTTCAGCTTTCTTGATTACCTCTTCTTTTTCCGCTCTCTTTTTATCCTCTATTTTTTCCTTTTTTTCTTCTGGAAGAGGAGCTGGAGGTCTTTTCGCACATGAAGAAGTAAAACACAAAAATACAAATAGTGTGATAGATATATAAGTTAAAAAATCAAAATTAAAAATCAGACCAAAAAACTTGCCCACCACATTTTTCCTAACCCTCATAAAAAATAATTTAAATAGTCTATCGCTAAAATTTCCAAAAACTTTGTAATTTCAAATTAAAAGTTATAGACTGTTATATTTTTCTAATCCTGCTTGGAGAAACCTAATTATTTCGTTTCAAGATAAAAATTGAATAATATCAGCAACATAATGTTGTCTTTTGTAATTTTTATCATATGTAATTTTTATCATATACCCCTATCATCATTTCAGCAGGAGCTGGAAATATACTTGATAGATTTTTGTCGTTTTGATCTATAATTTTGAGTACTCCCCTTGTAATTTCTTCAAGATTCTCAATAGTTCTATCTTGCTGAAATTTTTTCAACGAAAAGCCCAACTTTACCTTTGCTGTTATATCTTGAGGTTCTTAAAAAAGCATCTTGTGTATCAAAATAAATTATTATAAGATGGATATTTGTCTTTATCTAAATCAAATAAAGTGTGTTGTTTGATTTGCTTCCCTCTTATCTCAGCTCCTTTCATAATTGTATAATTTACTACAAAAGATGATAAAAAATTATTTTTTTGTTTCACACAATCAAGATTTTCTATTTATTCTGAGATTTAAAAATGTTCTAAAATAATTTTTGATGTGATGGGAAAAGAAAAAAAGAATAAGCCAAAAATTTTGAGAATTATAACCCGGCTTGAAAGGGGAGGAGTGCCTTACGAAGTTTTAGAAGTCACACGCAGCAAAGAAATAAATAAATTTTTTGATCAGGTACTTGTAAGTGGATATTGTGATAACGAAATTGAAATCCCCAATGATATAAAAATTTTGCGAGTAAAAAATTTAGTAAGAGATGTATCTTTGGTTAAAGATATTTTTGCTTTGCTTGAGCTAATAAAGATAATTCTTTTAGAAAAGCCAGATATAATTCATGCTCACACATCAAAGGCAGGATTTATTGGACGCCTCGCAGGATTTATTTGTAAGGTACCATACAAAATTTATTCACCTCACGGACATATATTTTCAGGATACTTTTCAAAACCTAAAACTTTTTTATTCAAGCTTTTGGAATTCATAGCAGGAAAATTTACAGATGTGCTGGTTGTAAGAACAGAAGATGAGAAAGAAGCTTTTGAAAGTGTGGGATATAGAGGGAGATTTTTCTTTATACCAAAGGCGGAGGTAAAATTGCTAAATCAGAAAGAACAAAAAAAGACGGGAATCAAAACTAATGAAGAAGAAGAAAAAATAAAAGATAAAATAATTAGTTTGAAAAACTCCGGAGTAAAAATTGTTGGAACAATATCTCGTCTTGAACCTGTGAAGGGTATTGAATATCTTATAAGGGCATTTTCGCTTCTTCTGAAAGATTTAGATCAAAAAATTTTTTTGCTCATAGTTGGAGACGGTTCCGAAAGAAAAAGACTTCAAGAACTTGCAGAAAAAATTTTAGGAAAAGAAAATTTTCTCTTTACAGGTTGGATTTATCCACCTGATGATTTTTACCCTCTTTTTGATGTCTTTTGTGTCCCGTCTTTGAATGAAGCTTGGGGAGTCACGATAATTGAAGCTGGAAAATTTGGAATTCCAATCGTTGCTTCTTCAGTTGGTGGAATCCCATATTTCGCTGGTGGATATGTTTTACTTGTTCCACCAAGGAACGAACAAAAGCTCAAAGAATCTATAAAAAAAATTTTGGAGAATGAGAAATTGAGAAAAATCCTCTCAGAAAAATCTTATGAGCTTTCCCAAAAATATACAAAAGATTCTATGATCAAAAGGTATCTTGAACTTTACCTTTCTTTGTATAAGGTGAAAAATTCCTGAAATTTGTTTTTTGTTTTATTTTATTCATTATCTTATGAATACTTTTGCTTGTTCTCCAAAACAGGAGGGCTAAATTGAGTTTAAGCTATGGCTGTAAAAGAAGAAAAAATTCCGTTAGAGAGAGTGAGGAATATTGGGTTCGTAGCCCACATAGACGCAGGTAAAACAACCACTACAGAGAGAGTCCTTTTTTACACAGGAACCACATATAAAATTGGTGATGTTGATGAAGGAACCACTGTTACAGATTGGATGCCTCAGGAAAAAGAAAGAGGTATAACAATAACATCTGCATCCGTCTCCTGTTTCTGGAAGCAGCATAAAATAAACATAATAGACACACCAGGGCACATAGATTTTACCATTGAGGTTGAAAGATCGTTGAGAGTTCTTGATGGATGCATCATAATTTTTGATGCAGTAAACGGTGTAGAGCCTCAATCTGAAACTGTTTGGAGGCAAGCAAACAAATATTCAGTTCCAAGAATCTGCTATATCAATAAGATGGATAGAATTGGAGCAGATTTCTTCGCAACATTAGAAGATATAAGGAAAAAATTAGATATTACACCAATCCCCTTACAGATTCCAAACGGAGCCGAAGAAAACTTCAAAGGTCCGATAGACCTTATAAAGATGAAAGCAGTTTATTTTTCAGAACAAGATGAAGGAAGAACTTACTTTTACGACGAAATACCATCAGAACTCAAAGATTTAGCATTAGAGTGGAGAGAAAAAATGCTTGAAACTATTGCTGAACTTGATGATGAGTTCATGGCAAAATATGTAGAAAATCCAGATTCTATAACGGAAGAAGATATCCATAATGCTGTAAGAAGAATAACAATAGCATTCAAAGGTGTTCCAGTTTTCTGTGGATCATCTTTGAAAAACAAAGGAGTTCAACCTATGATAGATGGAATAATCCTCTATCTTCCTTCTCCTCTTGATAGGGGAAGTGTGAAAGGAAAGCATCCTGATAGCGGACAAGAGATAATCTTACCACCAGATGAAAATGGTCCTTTGTGCGGACTTCTATTCAAAATAATGAACGACCCGTACGCAGGTCAGCTTTCATACATAAGAATATACTCCGGAAAATTAAAACCCGGAACAGTAATATACAATCCGCGTCTGAGAAAAACTGAAAGAATAGGAAGAGTCCTTAGAATGTTTGCAAATAGAAGAGATGACATTGATGAAGCAGGTGCAGGAGATGTTATAGCAGTCACAGGATTAAAAGATTCAATAACAGGAGATACAATTTGTCTGAAAGAAAATCCAATCTTGCTTGAAGGAATAGATATTCCAGAACCTGTCATTTATGCTTCCATTGAACCTCTTACAAAGCAAGACCAAGAAAAATTATTTATATCTTTGCACAAGCTTGAAATAGAAGACCCATCGTTCAGAGTAAAATATAATCACGAAACCCAAGAGACAATAATGTGGGGAATGGGAGAGCTTCATCTTGAAATAATAAAAGATAGGCTCGAAAGAGAATATGGTGTCAAAACAAGAATGGGAAAACCACAAGTTGCTTACAAGGAAACAATAGTAGGAGTCGCAGATGCAGAAGGAAAATATATAAGGCAATCAGGTGGTAGAGGTCAGTATGGTCATGTTATAATAAGAGTAGAACCACTTGAAAGAGGAAAAGGATTTGAATTTGTAAATCAAATAAAAGGAGGAGTAATTCCAGCTGAATTTATACCAGCTGTTGAAAAAGGAATAAGAGATGCAATGGAAGAAGGAGTTTTAGCAGGCTATCCTATCGTTGATATCAGAGTCATATTGTACGATGGCTCTTTTCACGAGGTTGATTCTTCAGATATTGCTTTTAGAATCGCAGGTTCTATTGCGCTAAAAGAAGCCGTCAAAAAAGCAGGGCTCATACTACTTGAACCAATAATGAGGGTTGAAGCATATACCCCTGAAGAGTTCTTGGGAGCAGTCATAGGAGATTTGAATTCAAGAAGAGGTAGGATAGTTGACATAGCCATAAAAGGAAGTTTCAGAGCTATTCAGGCATATGTTCCATTAGGAGAGATGTTCGGATACGCTACAACTTTGCGATCTTTAACTCAAGGAAGAGGATACTATGTTATGGAGTTCTATGGATATGATGAAGTTCCAACCTCTATTATGAATAGCATAGTTGAGCAAAGGAGGAGTTCTTCCAAAAACTAATTATAATAATAAGAAAAAATAACTTATAAAATTTGCTATGATGCATTTTAACAAAATAATAATAAAACTCAAAGCTTATGACCACAGGTTGATTGACAGCACAGTAAGAGAAATAGTAGGAGCTGCTGAAAGGACTAATGCAAAAGTTATCGGTCCTATTCCGCTCCCAACTAAAATAAGACGATGGACAGTCCTTCGCTCCCCTCACGCAGATAAAAAATCTATGGAAACCTTTGAGTTAAGAATTCATAAACGCCTCATTCATATCATTGATCCTCAAGCTACCACAATAGAAGAGTTAAGAAAAATTGATGTTCCCCCAGGAATTCATATAGAAATGAAAGTTGAATAAAAAAAGAAAAGAAAGAAAAAAAAGAAAAAATAATACAAAAAGAAAAGGAGGTTAATAAAAAGAAATGATCGCGGGACTCGTTTTGCGAAAGGTTGGAATGAGCACCATATTTGATAACGAAGGAAATCCTATCCCAGTCACTATCTTAAAACTTTCCGGAGGTTTCATCGTGGGATACAAAGAGGTAATCTCAAAAGGGAAAAAGGAAAAAAGAGCAATTGTTGCTTTTGATGAATGCAAAATCAAAAATGTACCAAAACCAATTTTAGGTATAATAAAGAAAGCAGGAATTGAAAAAGGATTTAAAACCCTAAAAGAATTTCCTATCTTCACGGATAATCAAGAAAATCTTCCACCAGTAGGTTCAAAAGTAGGGGTTGAAATTTTCCAAGTTGGAGATATAGTAGATATTACAGGAACAAGCAAGGGAAGAGGATTCCAAGGAGTGGTAAAAAGATGGGGATTTGCAGGAGGACCTGCAAGCCATGGTTCTATGTCACACAGAAGACCGGGATCTATAGGGCAAAAGACCGAACCCGGAAGAGTTTGGAAAGGAAAAAAAATGCCGGGACACATGGGGATGCAAACAGTAACAGTAAAAAATCTTAAAGTTGTATATGTTGATAAAGAAAATGAAATAATAGCTGTAAAAGGGTCTGTCCCAGGATGGATAGGAGGAAAGGTCATAGTAAAAAAAAGAAAAATTGAAATCATAAAGTAAAAAACCAAGAGAGGGAGGAAATGAAAAAATGAATATGGAAACCTCTGTAGAAGAGAAACCTTCTTTGGATAATTTTATTTCCCTTGATATTATAGAGCCTTTCTCTGGTGAAAAAAAAGGACAAATCAGAATAGAAAAAGATTTTTTCTCCCCACCGAACAAAAATGTACTTTGGTATTATGTGAGATGGTACCTTGCTGGGAAGAGAGCAGGAACTCACGATACAAAAACTATATCTGAGGTCAGAGGTGGAGGTAGGAAACCTTGGCCACAAAAACATACAGGTAGAGCGAGGCAAGGTTCAATAAGAAATCCTCACTGGGTAGGAGGAGCCGTTGCTCACGGACCTCATCCCAGAGATTACTCATACAAGATGAACAAAAAAGAGAAAAGAGAGGCGTTGAGAAGTGCAATAGTATCAAAATATATGGAAGGTAGGCTAAAAATTATAGACGAAATAAACTTTGATAAACCTCAAACTAAAAAGGCAACCGAGATTATAAGGAATCTTGAAGCTTATCCGTTGATTCTCATAACCGATGGATCAAAGAAAAATGTTTTTCTTTCATTCAGAGCAATTCAGCTTTCACGGGTTCTACCAGTGGATGAGGTAAATGCCTATGAGATATTAAAATATGATTTCGCAGTTTTTGAGAAAAATGCATTTTTAAAGATTTTACAAAGATATAATGCAAAGGTGGAGGTAATATAAAATGAAGGAGATGCAAAGCGAAATAAAGAAAGAGAAGATAAATTTTAATCTAATTGCACCCGAGGATATAATTTTGAAACCAGTTTTTACAGAAAAGGCATATAAGCTTACTGAAAAGAAAAAATTCGTCTTTGTAGTTAGACTTGATGCTACAAAACCTCAAATAAAAAGAGCAGTTGAGAAAATGTTTGGAGTCAAAGTCAAAAAAGTCAATACGATGATATATAGAGGAAAGATAAAAAGAAGAGGTTTATTTTTAGGTCACAGACCCTCTTTCAAAAAAGTAATAGTTACAATTGAGGGACAATTAGATATAAGAAAGATTGCTGAAAAATTCTCTCCTGCTGCAACAAAATAAAAACTTTTAAGTTTAAAATAAAATAGGAGGTAAATAAAATGGGAATAAAAACATATAAACCTATAACACCGGGAAGAAGACATATGACCGGATATGATTTTTCTGAAATAACGAAAGACGAACCAGAAAAAAGTCTGCTTGACAAGTGGAAACAAAAAGCAGGAAGAAATAACCTCGGGAGAATAACCATAAGGCATAGAGGTGGTGGGCATAAAAAAAGATATAGAATAATTGATTTCAAAAGAGATAAATTTGATGTTCCAGGAAAAGTAATATCAATAGAGTACGACCCATGCAGAACCGCAAGAATATGTCTTGTTGAATACAAAGATGGGGAAAAAAGATATATAATTTGGCCGAAAGGATTGAAGGTTGGAGATATTGTCCTTTCATCAAAAAATAAAATAGAGCCACAAATAGGTTGGGCTATGCCATTAAAATACATCCCAGACGGAACAATAGTACACAATATAGAACTTGTCCCGGGTGGAGGAGGAAAATTATGTAGAGCGGCAGGGACTTGGGCACAAGTTTTAGCAAAAATAGGAAAATATGTTCTCATAAGACTCCCATCAAAAGAAGAAAGATTAATTCATGGCGATTGTCTCGCAACGGTAGGACAAGTCGGACTTGAAGAGCATGAACTTATTAGTTTAGGCAAAGCCGGAAGAACAAGATGGCTCGGGAGGAGACCACATGTCAGAGGAGTTGCAATGAACCCTGTTGACCATCCTCACGGAGGTGGAGAGGGAAGAAGTCCTCAGGGCAATCCTCATCCTGTCTCCCCTTGGGGGCTTTTAACGAAAGGTTACAAGACAAGAAGAGGAAAGAGACCTTCCGATAGGTTTATAATCAAAGACAGAAGGGGGAAAGTTTTGCAGAAAATTGAAATTCAATAAAAGCCAAAATCAAAATCTCTACTACTTCTTTTTAAGATAAGAAATTATTTTATCCACAGTTTCTTTTGTAAATGCAAGCATTCTTTTTCCTTGAAATTTTTCATAAATTTTCTTTATCTCGTTCTTTTCCGCAAGCCTTGAAATCAGTCCATCCAAACTTTTCTTTGTCTTATTTATTCCGTGTTTCGCAAGTATATTACGGAGTTCAGAAATTCCTATTGCTTTATATTTTTTCCTGAGTAAAAATGGATTGTATTGTTCGTAAAGCTTTTTCAGTTTTTCAACGTCTTCAGATGAGAAAACCCTTATCTTCCTTTTTCCTATATTTACAAGTTTCCCTATTTTCTTTCTGACTATCTGATTCTCTATACTTTTTTCACTGAAGCGAAGTTTAAGCTCCTTTTTCAAAAAGTTAACTGCCTCCCTTATCCCCACAAGTCTAAACTTTTTTTTCAGTTCTTCTTTCTTTTCCTTCAAATTTATACCCTGTCCTTTCTTTCCGCCCTTCTGTTTTCTTTCTTTTTGTCTAATTTCCTTTGTTTTTTCTTTTGTCCTCAACATCTTCTCTATCCCTCCTTTCCTTCAATTTTTTACCTATTTAAATTTACTTTCTTCAAAAAATTTTTCATTAGTTTTGAGAAAATTCTAAAAATATCTTTTCAAATCCCTCTTTTGAACATTTTACAAAAAGTATGCACATCACATTTTCTAATTTTCTAATTCCATATCTTTTTTCCTAATTCCACATCTTTTCTGACTTCATCCTCTGCAAATACCGGAATAGCTATTATCCCTATCTTTCTCAAAATTCCAACTCTTTTTTTAGCTATTTCAATATCTCCCTAAAGATATTTTTAACCTTTGTTATGAATTTCCCACAGTATTTCAAGAAGTTTTCCTTTCAAAGATTTTCCTTTCAAAATCAATCTACCCAACAAAAATAGCATGAGCTCTATTTCCATACCATCTTTCTCTATCAGACCCTTTCAAAAAAGCCCCATTTTTTTGCAATCTACTATTAAAAATTTTTGAAAATTAACAAAGCTATTTGTATCAATTATCAATAAAGAAAAGAAAGAGATAATTAATTCTTCCCCAAACCAATTTTAACAATAGGTTGTTAAACTATAATTTTGGTAGGGGCCGTAGCTCAGGGGGAGAGCGCTGGTATGGCACGCCAGAGGTCGGGGGTTCAAATCCCCTCGGCTCCACCCAAACAAAAAATATATGTCAGCACTAACAATTTACAAAAAGAATGGAGCAGTCAGATTTTCTGCCGACCCACTAAGAGGAGTAATATTCATTTCATTTGCAAGACCCATAGAAAAACCAGCAGAAGAAGGCAAAAGAAGGAGAAAATATAGATGGGAGGAAAAAGTCACAATTGCTCTTTCTCCTGAGGAAGCTTCATCAATTGGAGCATTTGCAAGAATGCACCTGTCAGGAAATACTCCCAAAAAAAATCTTGTAATCCGGCATACTCCCGAAAGGTTTGGTAAAAAAGGTCCGGAAAAAACTCTGAAGATAGAAAAAAGAGATGAAGCTTTTTTACTCCAAATAGAAGTACGAAATGAAAAAATAGCCGTCGGTCCTATGGGATATTCTGACTTTTACCTGATAGACTCTTTCCTACAAAGATACATTCCTGAAATCCTCCCCAAACCCAGAATTGCAGTTCCAGCAGAAGAAATAACAGGAATTAGAGGAGAAAAAGAAGAAGAAGCAGAAGAAATTTCAGCAGAAGAAGAAATATTATTCTAAATATAGGAATTTTCGTTTTAATCTTGAAAGCAAAATTTTTTGAAAAAAAAATCTTTGAAATTAGAGAATTTATATTTTAATATTAGAGTTGCCTTATTTATCCTCAAATTTTTTTGATCAAAACCTTTCTTCAAAAAAAGTGGAAGAAAGGAGGTGAAAGAAAATGGCTAAAAAAGATGCAAAGATAAAAATAACTCCTCTGAGAGATAAGGTAGTTGTAAAAAGACTTGAAGAGGTTGAGGAAAAAACCCCAGGTGGAATTATTATCCCAGATACAGCAAAAGAAAAACCTCAAATAGGTGAAGTTGTAGCCGTAGGTAAAGGTAAAATCCTTCAAGATGGCAAAGTTATACCACCAGAAGTGAAGGTAGGCGATAAAGTTCTATTTGCAAAATATGCAGGTACAGAAGTAAAAATAGAAGGAGAAGAATACCTTATAATGTCAGAAGATGAAATACTTGGTATAATTGAAAAATAAATTTACCTAAATATTTTTATTTAATTTATAAACCTTTAATTTCTCTCATTTTTACTTTTGAAAAATTAAAGAAAGGAGGTGAAAAAACATGGCAGCAAAAGAAATACTTTTTGATATTGACGCAAGAGAAAAAATATTAAGAGGAGTAGATAAAATAGCAAACGCAGTAAAAGTAACATTAGGACCCGGTGGACGAAATGTTATTCTTGAAAAGACCTTTGGTGCTCCAACCGTCACAAGAGATGGAGTCACAGTAGCAAAAGAAATAGAATTAGAAGATAAATTCGAAAACCTTGGAGCACAACTCATAAGAGAGGTCTGTTCAAAAACTAATGATGTAGTAGGAGACGGAACAACTACTTCCGCTGTTCTTGCTCAGGCGATATTCACCAAAGGATTAAAGCTTATATCTGCAGGAGCAAACCCAGTAAGTATAAGACAAGGGATTGAAAAAGCAGTCCAAAAATGTGTTGAGGAGCTCAAAAAAATGGCAAGAGAAGTTAAAACAAGAGAGGAAATAGAAAGCGTTGCTAGGATAGCATCTAACCAAGATGCAGAAATAGGAAAAATAGTCGCAGACGCAATAGAAAAAGTAGGAAAAGAAGGGGTAATCACAATAGAAGAAGCTAAAGGAACGGAAACAACATGGGAAGCAGTAGAAGGTATGCAATTTGACAGAGGTTATCTTTCTCCATACTTTATAACAGATCCCGATAGAATGGAGTGTGTTCTTGAAGATCCATACATACTAATATATGAGAAGAAAATATCTTCTGTAAAAGATATAGTTCCACTTTTAGAGCAAATAGTAAGAGAAGGCAAACCGCTTCTTGTAATAGCAGAAGATGTTGAAGGAGAAGCTCTTGCTACATTGGTCGTAAACAAATTAAGAGGAGTTCTCAAATGCTGTGCAGTAAAAGCTCCCGGATTCGGCGAAAGAAGAAAAGCTATGATGGAAGATATAGCAATACTCACTGGTGGAAGGTTCATAGCAGAAGAGCTTGGAATAAAACTTGAAAGTGTCCAACTTTCAGACCTCGGAAGAGCTAAAAAGGTTGTAGTTGATAAAGAACACACAACAATAATAGGCGGAGCAGGTAAGAAATCAGAAATAGAAGCAAGAATAAATCAGATAAGAAAAGCTATACAAGAAACAACATCAGATTATGATAGAGAGAAACTCCAAGAGAGACTTGCAAAGCTTGCAGGCGGAGTTGCTGTGATATATGTCGGAGCTCCAACTGAACCCGATATGAAAGAAAGAAAAATGAGAGTTGAAGATGCTGTAAATGCAACAAGAGCAGCTGTTGAAGAGGGTATTGTCCCAGGAGGAGGTGTTGCATTAATCAAATGCATACCCGCTCTTGAAAAACTTATGGAAGAGGAGAAAAATGATGATGTAAGAATTGGAATAAAGATAGTCAAAGAAGCCCTTGAAGAACCCGCAAAATGGATAGCAAGGAACGCAGGGTATGAAGGTTCTATAGTTGTAGAAAAAATAAAAGAAGCTGTAAGAAATGACCCCAAATCCAACTTCGGATTCGATGCTCTGCGACTTCGCTTCGTTGATGACATGATAAAAGAAGGAATAATAGACCCAGTAAAAGTTACAAGATCTGCCCTCCAGAATGCAGCTTCGGTAGCTGCACTCCTTCTCACAACCGAAGCTCTTGTAGCAGAGAAACCAAAGAAAGAGGAAAAATTCCCAACAACGCCACCACCTGAAATATAATGAATAAAAAACTTCAAGCCGCTTCCCTCCCGAAAATTGTACCTGTAATTCTTGCAGGTGGCGGAGGGAAGCGGCTTTTTCCACTATCTACTAAGCAAAAACCTAAATATCTCCTCAAAATTAATTCACCAAAAACACTCCTTGAAGAAACTATTGAAAGAGCAATCAAAATTCAAGAAAAAATAAATAAAAATTTAAATCATAGGAGTTCCAAAAAATTTCCAATAGTTTTAGTTGCAAACATCAAACAAAAAAAAGCAATATCTTCCATTATAAAAAAATTCAGAAAAATGAAAATCTTGGAAATATATGAACCTTTGATGAAAAATACTGCTCCCGCAATTTGCTTTGCCGCAAAGAAAATATTGGAAAAATTCGGTGATTGTATAATGTTCGTTATGCCATCAGACCACAAAATTGAAGGTGATGAAAATTTTCTAAAAGCTGCTCAAGCCGCATATGAAGCAGCAAAACAGAATTTTATAGCAACTTTCGGAATAGTTCCTACGCATCCTGAAACAGGATTCGGATACATAAAAGTTTCAAAAGATAATCCACTGATGAGTGTAGATGGTGTCAATATATTCAAAGCAGAAAAATTTACAGAAAAACCCACAAGAGAAAAAGCAGAAGAATATCTAAAATCAGGTGAATATTTTTGGAACAGCGGTATATTTGCATTTAAATCTTCTGTGATTTTGGATGAACTCAGAAAATTCACAAAGATACCTGAAACTTTTGAAAAATACCCAGTAAAAAAAGCTTACAACGTAGTTGAAGAAATTTCAATAGACTATGCAGTATGTGAGAAATCAGATAAAATAGTCTGCATACCTGCAAGTTTCAGATGGTCAGACATAGGCTCCTTCAAAGCCATAAAAGAATTTTATAAAACCGATGAAAAAGGAAACGCAGGAAATGCAATTTTTGAAGACTCAGAAAATTCACTTGTGATCAGAGAAGAAGAAGAAAACAAAAATAAACAAACAATAAAAACGAAGAAAAAAGGAAAAGAAAAAGAAAAAAAAATAATACTTTTTGGAGTCAAAGATTTAGCAGTAGTTGAAACCGAAAATTTCCTCGTAGTTTTTCCACTAGATAAAAGTCAAGATATTAAAAAATTGGCAGAAAAATACGATGAGTAATAAAAGAAAAAATGCATAGCACAAAAATCTACTTTGTGGTATATACAACTGGATTTTCCGGAAGCTTATTTCTTTCAAAAATATTGAACTCCCACAAAGATGTATTCTGTCTTCACGAGTCAGAAATGTTTGAAGCAATAAGAATAAGAGATGACGGAATAGTTGAAGAAAGATTTTTCTTTGAACTTGAAGAAAAAGAAAAATTTTCACGCCATTTTTTCTTTATGTCCCCATTCCTGCAACACTACTATAATGGATACAAAGCCGTAGGATCGGTTGAAACAGCAAGATTTAATCCTCAACCTGCAATAAAAATACTAAAAGATTTCGTGGCATATAAGAATGAAATTTTAAAAGATAGTGGAGTTCAACTAGATTTCAGGTATGGTTTTCTTTTACGCTCACCAATAAAAGTTGTAAATTCATTTTCAAAAGAATTAGAAAAGATTTTGAATGTAATCCTAAATCAAAACATGAAAGAAAAAATAAAAAAACTTGAAGAATTCTTTGGAAAGGTAATTGGATACGCAAAAGAACAAGGATATATATCAGAAGACAAATTATCAAATCTGATAGAAAAATTTAAAAACCCTTATCACAGAGCTTTCCTTTTCTTAACAGCATGTGTTATGACATTTTTAAAAGATGTTACAAGAAGTATCTTAAATGAAAAAGAGAATATAGTTATATTCAGACTTGAGGAAAAAAATAAAAAAGATTTGTTTGAGGAAAAATTAAAAAAACTTACATCCCAAGAATACAAATTAGATGAGAAAATACTTGAAGAAAAAGTAAATCAAAAACATAAATCAGACGATGAAATATCAATTTTGTACGATTGGGGAAAAGAAAAAAGAGAAATATTCTTTGATTTAATGATAAACTGCGAAGAAGAAATAAAAATTTTAGGATATAGCTATATATTTAATCTAATGTCTAATTTGGATCACATATATTATCAGAACATAACTGATATATTTTACCCTCCTCATAAAATCTCCTTTGCATCTCAATAATTTCCTTTATTCTGTGCGGGACTTCATGGGGTGTGACAAAATCTCCTGAATCTTCCAAAGGCCACCATTTCCTTACAATAGTTGAAACCATATCAGATGGCGGAGGAATATTCTCGGGAGGAGGAATTTTGTTCACTTTCGCATCAACTTGTAAAAACCCGGAACCTTCAAAGGGAGCATCTTTGAACTCAATACCAAAAGTATCTTTTACTGGACGATTTATTCCAGGAATTCCAGCAGTTCTGACATATGTTTCTGATGAGAAATTGGCAACTTGCTCATCATAAAGAGCCATCCTATACAAAATCTGCTTTGGAACTATGCCAAATTTTTCACTGCCTCTTACAATATATGGAGCAAAAGTTATAGGGTCAACTATATCAAAAATAATCTGCGCCAAACTTATTATTTTTTTTACTTCAAGCTCCCAATTATCTCCTTGATATCCGAAAAGACCTTTGAGTCTATCCCAACTTACATTTCTTTCAAGCATAGATGTCCAAATAGAACCACCAACATCAAGAACCCCCCTTTTTATATCATTTGTAAGAGCCATAAATGTACCACCTTGAATAGCTCCGTTTGAAATTCCATAATATACAACATCTCCTATTTCTGGTAATTCCCCTACTTTATTTTTTACTTCATTCCAAAATTCCTGCTTTTTTGCAAGTAAAGCAAGAGCTAAAAAGTTTGAGTGTCCCTGTTTGAGATTTGAAACTATATAGTAAAGTACATCTATCATATTTTTTTGCTTTGAATCTGCAAATTGAATTATAGCGCCTAATGCATCTCTATTTATTCCTATCCACTCAGTTGCTATAATAATAACGCATATGTGATCTGCAACATAAAGGAGTTGATTTGCGTCAAGTGCTCTTACAGAACCAAACAATCCATGTCCAAAAATCATAACTTTGATTTTTTCACCCTGATCTTTCTTCTTTTTAGCACATTCCGGAATGTTCATGAGAAATTTCGCTTCAAAAAGCTCAGATGGATTATCATATTTTGGAACATAAAACCTACCTTCAACAGATTTCATTATAAGCTTTCTGTAACTATCTGGTAAATCTTTATATTTTTCTCTATCATCATACGGATAAGTTTCTACCTTATCTACAACAAAAGTTATTCTGTTTGAATTCTCATAAATTGTATCTCTTACCTTCTTCATATGCTCTGCAATTATTTTTTCGTCGGAAGCAGTTGGGAAATCCCACGCTACAAAAATATCTTCTTTTTTTATGCCGTTCTTTTCAAGAAAACTTACAATATCAGAAAAGTGTTTCAACCAAAATTCAGGGTCTTGATTTGAATTAGCAAAAGCTATCTTTTTACCTTCAACAAAAGCTTTAAAGAAAGCCGGTTGATTCAAATCTTTCCCATCCGAACTCTTTATACCTTTCTTCATAACAACAATATATCTTGAAGAAGGTTTCATTCTTTTCAAGGGTCTTATATAAAGTATTTGGTAAGGTGGATTTGCCCTTGCATCTGGCTCAACAAGAACAGGAATTCGCTCTCCCGTACCCCATTCTATAACCTGAACCAGAGAATCTGAACTTAAAGTTTCAGTAGGTTTTGGTAAGCCCTCTCGCGAGAAACCTTTTGGATGCCAGAAAATTATCTGGTTAGCAGGAGAAAATCCGTCAAAAGAATTCACAAAAGATAAATCAAGTTGAGGATAACCTTCTGGAATCTTGACAAGCTCAGCCGGAACCGAAACTTTACCTGAGAAAAAAAATTGAGTAAAAGGGAAAGGGAAAAAACATTCATTTTTTACCTCCTCCGGTACATCATCATATCTTGATAATATGTTGCAATTTTGAGAAGGAAAAGATATAGTAATCGTTTCCTCTTTTTGTGATCGTGAGCAGCCGTGGAGAAAAAAGATAAAATAGAAAAACAAGCTAATAGAAGAAATAAACTTAAACTTCTTCATACACAAAAATTTAAAAAAATTTCCCAAAAATTAATCAAGATTTACAAAAAAAAGCGTAATGGCAAGCTTTTTCTAAAAACCTCGACCTCACAAATTCCTGACTTCTCCATCAAAAATGATTATTGGTTTTTTATAGGGAAATATAGAGAAAGAAAAATAAAACACACATCTTGACTACTGTTGAGTTATGGGGAAGAGGAAAAAACTATTAAACTATTGTCTAATCTGTATAATTTTTATCTTTCTTCATCTACCCATAAGATTAGTAAAAGGAAAAGTAGAGTGTTATAAGTTTCCATTTCATGTTGATAGTAATAAGATTTATTATCCTGATTGGCATAGGAAAATATTGTTCGCTCATTCAAAAGAAAACTGTTCAATTGTTCAGAGGATCTCAGGTATAGAAAGTTTTTTTCGTTTCCTTCTTGGTGACGAAAACTATTTTTTTAACTTTCCCAAAGAAGGATATATGGAGGTTATTGATAAGCAAAAAGGTGAAAAAATTTTTTCAAAGAAACTCACCTTACCAATATATATATTTGGACGTTATTACCATATATCTCCGGAAAATATTTGGTTGACAGGAGAGTATCTTTCAGGTGATTTTTACCAAGAATCTCTCTTAAGAATAAACAGGAAAAATTTCAAAGTCGATATTTTCCCCATATGTAGGGATTGTGCAGTGCGTATAGTCTCCGAAAAACCGATATATTATCCATTCGAACCTATAGGAGGTTCAAATTCAAAAGAGATGGGAAAAGAATTTTTGTTATTGCTATTAGTCAATGAACTTTCGTGGATGAAGGAGAAAAAAGGAGAACCAATTAGGATACAGGTTTTTTCTGTAAAAGATGAAAGAGATGAAGAAGTATCAATGGAAAAGAGAGCCGATTTCCAGGTTCCATCCACCTTGATTCCAATCACATTATCAGAAGTATGGAAAGATAGAGTTTTTATATATTCATATAACCTTACTCCTCCTACTCTTTTTATTTTTTCATTTGATGGAAATATCGTGGGGTCTTTTGAAGTCAAAAAGAAATATTTTTACTTTTTGTACAGGGTAATTTTGTTTCCTGAGGATGAAGGAATAAAGATTTTAAAACCAAAGGAAAATGGCGAGTACGAACTTCATTTTATAAGATTAGAAGATGAAAGAGGAAAAGATGTTCGGCTTTTAGGTCAAGATGGGAATACAGTTCTTCTTCATTTCTATAACCGGGGATACGAAGGAAATTCTTACATTCTTGATCTTGAGTCTTTGGAGTTAAGAAGAATCAATTTAGGTATTTCTAAATTCTCTTTTCTATCAGTTGCTATTGAAGATGATAGCATATTTATTTTAGATGTTGAAGGGAGGATATTTAGGAAGGTATCAGTTGATGGAACTATTTTATGCGAGCAAAAGATAGAGGAATTGAGAGTATGTCCAGATTATTGTGATTTCTATTTTTTCTGTCTTCCTTTATGTCCAATTTTTTCTGTCTTACCTTAGTTCCCATCAAAAAATTTTTATGTTTCAGATGAAATCCTTATGTGTTAGAAATTTGTTTCTATTATCTTTGATAAGCCCCATGATAATATGTATCAAAAAAACTACTAAAAAATTTGATGCGAACTATAGTTTTAAGATTGCTGGAACATTTGCAAACAAAAATTTATACTCTAAAAGCAGAAAAAGTGAAAAAATGAATAACAAACTTGGGTTATCTTTTTATTATTTTTATTCTTTACCCTACCCTACCTGAATTGTTTCAATGAAAATAAAATATGTAACATTTTTAATCCATGCAACGAATGTATGAAGGAGTATTCTGAAATAGTAATAAAGATGTCTATTTTATTTTCATTCGGAAATTCATTAGAGTATAGTTCAGGTAAGATCTCAGGAGCTTATGGGCGTATATTTGCTATCTCTTCTGATGGAGAAATAATATTTTCCTTGAAATTAAATAGAACAGAAAGAACGGGTTTTTATTTTATTTTCCCTCCAATTTTACACGGCTCAAAATATTATGCAGTAAGCGAATGCGGTGAAGTTTTAGTTATAAATGAAAAAAGTTCTAATCATATCGTGTGATGAAACTAATAACTACATTATCAACGTGGAAGGCTCCGCAAAAAAACTAAGCTTTGCATGTTGGATTTTCAGAGGATATAGTTTGAACGAGTATAAATACTTGATTGAAGATGAAGAAGGGAATGCATATTTTATAGCAAATTGTCATGATGAAGACTATGTAGTAAAGCTGAAAGAAGATGGTAATATCATTTGGATGAGAAAAATAGTAGAATGGAATTCTAAATAATTTGATTTTCTTTTTTTTTAAGTTTTGCTCTATTTTTTTATTTTTTGTTAAAGTTTGATTTATGAGAGAGGTTTTATTGAAAACGCTAAATTACATCAAGGTTCCTTTTGTATTGGCTTTTTTATATTCCGTTTTAG
>Ga0209741_1000124_pt1 | contig 18554 bp, 15 predicted proteins | sample OctOCTMetagenome_FD_184734 | JGI IMG/M metagenome (GOLD analysis project Ga0209741, IMG submission 184734) | Hot spring and microbial mat streamer communities from Octopus Spring Streamers, Yellowstone National Park, USA - OCT_B (SPAdes) (version 4) | ecosystem: Environmental > Aquatic > Thermal...
TGGCCCTGAACCGGCTCCGAACCCTGGGGGATCGGTTGGTGGTCGACGGATTCCGGGCCTTCAGCGCCCGGCCGGACCGGGGTCTAAGCCTGCTGATCCGCCCAACATGAAAACCGGAAAGCCCTGCGCCAGCACATCGTTGGAGCTTGACAAAAATCAAGCGGTTGAAGTAACATAAAGGTGCCGTCAAGCAGGGCCGATTGCGGAGGTTACGGGCCCACCTGATAAAGTGGGAGACCGGCCCCCTGCGTGGGGGCTTCGCCTCCGCGCCTACTTTGCCCGCTTGGCGGCGCTTCTTTTTAGCGTCCGCGTCATCGTCCGTGGCCTCGAGCGATGATCAGGAGGCTCTCCCATGGCACACGAGCGGGAGGATGAGGCGCAGGGGCTCCCCTTGACCGGCCAAATGCGCCCGCTGGATCCTCGCCAGATTCCCAACGCCGCCGGGGGTTGGGTGTTCCCGATCAACCGATGGGACCGCCTGCTTCGGTTTCTGATCATTGGGACGGAGGGAGGCACCTATTATGTGGATGAGGGTCGCATCCAGACGGAGAACCTGCTGAACACGGCGGAGTGTCTCCGCGAGAACGGCCCTCAGGTGGTGGAGATCACCGCGCGGATTGCGGAGGAGCGGCGCGCGTATAAAGCGACTCCTGCGCTCTGGGTCCTGGCCCTGGCCTTCCGATCCCGAGATCCTGAAACCCGGCGGGCCGCTGCGGCGAATTTCCACCGCATCGTCCGAAACGGCTCGGAGCTCCTCACCTTCGCCGCCATCTATCGTCAGATGGAGGGCGGATGGGGGCGGCTAAAGCGCGCCGCCATCCGAAACTGGTATGCCCTCCGTCCGCCGGAGGAGCTCGCTTATCAGGTCCTGAAGTATCAGGAGCGTGCCCGATGGTCCCATCGGGATCTCCTGCGGATGGCCCATCCCCGCCTCGGGCCGGAGGATGAGGTCCGCCAGGCGATCGTCCGCTGGATCGTGCGGGGCTGGGAAGAAGTCCCCGAGCGTCCGCCCCATGAGGCCCTCCGTCTGATCTGGGCCTTTGAGCGGGCGAAGCGCGCGGAGAGCGAAGAGGAGATCATCGAGCTCATCCGGATGCACCGCCTCACATGGGAGATGGTGCCGTCCGGGTTCCGAAACTCCCCAAAGGTCTGGCAGGCGCTGCTGCCGGAGATGCCCGCTCTATCGCTGGTGCGCCATCTGGGATATATGACCTCTCTGGGCGTCTTCGAGGATCGAAAAGCGCTGAAGGAGGTCCTCCGGCGTTTGGAGGAGATCCACCGCGCTCCGATCCATCCGGTCCGATTGCTGTTGGCGGCGACGGTGTATGAGATGGGACAGGGAACCCGCCGGCGTTGGGAGCCCCTCCCTGAGATCTCCAGGGCGCTCCATCAGGCCTGCCTCCGACGGATGGAGGCCGCCCGGCCGATCCGCCAGCCTTTCCTGGTAGCCCTGGACATCTCTGGATCAATGTGGCACAACCGTTCCGGTCAAGGCCTGCCGGCTATCTTCGCCGCCGCAGCCTATGGGCTCTATGCCCTGCAGCGGGAGCCCGAAGCCGTTGTGATCGGGTTTGACACCCAATCCCACCGGCTTTTCCCGGAGGCGCTGGGTTCCACAGTGCTCCGACTGGTGGAGGGGCTGGCCCGGATCGGCCGGGGCGGAACGGATTTGTCGTTGCCTTTCCGATATATCGAACAATCCGGAGTAGATGTGGAGGCGATCGTGATCCTCACGGACAACGAGACGTGGGCGGGCCAGGAGCATCCTTTTGCGGTGCTTCGACGCCTGAGGTCCATGCGTCCTGCGCTTCGGGTGATCAACGTGGCCACCACGGCCACCGGCTACTCCCTTCAGGAGCCGGACGACCCCCTCTCGTTCCATATCGTGGGGTTCGACGCAGGGGTGGTCTCCCTGATCGAGGAGATCCTCTCCGCCTCCCCTGTTTCGGGGGAACAGGCCGCGCCCGGACCTTGATCCGAATTCGGCCGACGATAGGTCTCCGAGCCTCCTTCGGCCAACCTTGCTCAAACTCCTCCCCCTGTGTCATACTCAGGAGGTGAGGACCGCAACTCTCTCAATGCGATCTCTGCGCGGGGAGGGCGCGGATGGCGGAGACGATCCTGGTGGTGGAGGATGAGGCGGAGCTGGCGGAACTCATCCGTCGTTTCCTGGAGCGGCGGGGCTTCCAGGTGGTCCTGGCCTTCAACGGCACGGAGGGCTGGCAGAAGTTCCAGGAGCACCAGCCGGACCTGGTGATCCTGGACCTTATGCTTCCCGATATCGATGGGCTGGAGGTCTGCCGGCAGATCCGCGCGGTCTCCACGGTGCCCATCCTGATCCTGACCGCCCGCGCCGCTGTGGAGGAACGGGTGGAGGGGTTGAAGCTGGGCGCCGATGACTACATCGTCAAGCCTTTCTCGATGGAGGAGCTCCTGGCCCGCATCGATGCCCACCTGCGCCGGGTTCGCCTGCCGCCGCCCGGCAAGCGGATCTACTGGCGCTTCGGGGAGGGCGCCCTGCTCATCGATCCCCAGTATCCCCGGGTGATCCTGCATGGGGAGGAGCGGCTGTTGACCGAGACGGAACACCGCCTGCTGTGCTATCTGGCGGAGCGGGCCGGGCAAACCCTCAGCCCCGAGGAGATCGCCCGGAACGTCTGGCCCGACGGCAGCGTGGATCCCCAGAACGTCAAATGGTATATCTGGCGCCTCCGCCAGCGGATCGAGCCGGACCCTGATCAGCCGCGCTTTTTGCTGACGGAGCGCGGCCACGGTTACCGGTTCGCCCTCGGATGACGGAACGCTGGCCTCACCGGGAGCCTGAGCCGCACGGCGGGTTTGTGGTCCCTCCGGGGGGCGGTTGCGCGCCGGAGGGGATGGGCGTCCGGGAGGTGGATGCGGAAGCCTGGATGGCCTTCCTGGAAGCCCATCCGGAGGCGCACATCCTCCAGACCGCCCCCTGGGCCGCGTTGAAGGCGGGCTTCGGCTGGCAGGCCCACCGGTGGCTGGTGATCGAGGGCGGCTTCCCCCGCGCCGGCCTGCAGGTTCTGATCCGCTCCCTCCCCCTGGGCTTTTCCATCCTCTATGTTCCGAAAGGGCCGGTGGGGGACTGGCAACGCCCGGAGATCTTCCGCTGCTTGCAGAGCGCCCTGGACCGCCTGGCCCGGGAGGTTCGGGCCCTCTACCTGCGCCTGGAGCCCGACGCGGCCGAGGGGGAGCTCACCCTGGACCTTCTCGCCTTCGGATTCCAGCCCGCCCCGCCGGTGCAGCCCCGGCGGACCATCCTCGTCTCCCTCGAGGGAGAGGAGGAGGCCCTGCTTCAGCGGATGCATCCCAAGACCCGCTATAACATCCGCCTGGCCGAGCGCAAGGGCGTGACGGTGCGGGAGGCCGGGCCGGAGGATCTCCCCCGATTTTACGAGCTGCTTCGTCGGACAGCGGAGCGGGATCGCTTCGCCATCCACACCTTCGCGTATTATCGCGCCGCCTACGAACGCTTCGTCCCTCATCTGGCCCGCCTCTGGCTGGCTTACTATGAGGAGGAGCCTCTGGCCGGGCTGATGGCCTTCGCCTGGGGAGAGCGAGCCTGGTATTTCTACGGCGCCTCGGGAGACCGCCACCGGGAGAGGATGCCCACCTACGCCCTTCAGTGGACGGCGATGCGCTGGGCGAAGGCGCGGGGATGCCGCCTGTATGACCTGTGGGGGATCCCGGATGAGGAGCCGGAGATCCTGGAGGCCCAGTTTATGGCCCGCCGGGATGGGCTGTGGGGCGTGTATCGCTTCAAGCGGGGGTTCGGCGGCCGCATCGTCCGCTGGGCAGGCGCCTTCGATCGCGTCTATCGCCCCCGGCTCTACCGCTTGCTTCGGAGGCTGATCCGGGCATGATCCGCTCCCTCCGCATCGAGGATCCGCAGGCCTGGGATCGGGCGCTGCTCCAGTTGCCTTCCCCCCATATCCTCCAGAGCTGGACATGGGGGGCCTTCAAGGCCCTTTATGGCTGGCGGCCCACGCGCTGGCTCTGGGTCGATGCGGACGGACGGGTGCGGGCGGCCGCCCAGGTTCTGGGCCGGGAGGACCGCCTGGGCCTGTTCCGCCTGCTCTACATTCCCCGAGGGCCTCTGATGGATCCGGCCGATGAAGAAGCGGCGGAAGTCGTCCTCCGGGACCTGGAGGCGCTGGCCCGCCGGAGTCGGGGGATCCTCTTGCGGATCGACCCCGAGGTGGTGGAGGCGGAGGGCCCTGCGGAGGAGGGGCCGCGGGCTCCGGTGGCTGCCCCCTTGAAAACTATCCTTTTGCGTCGCGGGTGGCGACCGGCCGCCGAGTCGGTGCAGTTCCCCGCCAGCCTGTGGCTAGACCTGGAGGCGGATGAGGAGACCTTGCTGCGCGGGATGCATCCGAAGACCCGCTACAACATCCGCCTGGCCGAGCGCAAGGGCGTGACGGTGCGGCCGGTGGGCCCGGAGGCCTTCGACCTGCTTTACGACCTCTACGCGGAGACGGCGCGGCGGGACCGCTTCGTGATCCGACCGCGGGCTTACTACCGGCAAGCCTGGGGGATGTTCTACGAGGCGGGTTGCGCCCGGCCGCTCCTGGCCGAGGTGGGCGGGGAGCCGGTGGCGATGGTGATCCTCTATCGCTTCGGGCCCACCGCCTGGTATTTCTACGGCGCCTCTCGGGACCGCCACCGGGACAAGATGCCGAATCACCGCCTGCAGTGGGAAGCCATCCGCTGGGCCCGCTCGGTCGGATGCCGCCGGTATGACTTCTGGGGAGCACCGGCGGAGCCCGTGGAGTCAGATCCCATGTGGGGAGTATATCGCTTCAAGCGGGGGTTCGGGGGACGCTATGTGCGCTTCATCGGGACCTGGGATTACCCCGTCCGGCCGCTTCTCTACCGGCTTTACACTGAGCTGATCCCCCGCTACCTGGCATGGTTGCGCCGCCGCTACTGGCGCCGGATAGAAGGGGGAGGCCCTAGGTAGGGCAACTGCTTGCAGTTGCCCTACATGGTGGCCGAAAGCAATCACCTGCCCGGGAAATCCGGAAGGCCCCGAGAGCGGAGCCGGCGGGCTCCCGTAGGGCCCGCCGGCTCCGAGAGGAACTGGACCTCATCGGCGCAGGTTTTTTCATTTCAGCTCGAAGGTCCCGCCGGGCTCCAGCACCACCACTTTGAGGCCCTTCACCGCCGCCTTCGCCTTCCGGGCCCAGGCATGGGGGTCCTGCTGGATCAGCTCCCAGGTGTTGTAGTGCATGGGGATGACCACCTTCGGCTTCAGCAGGCGGACGGCCTGGAGGGCGTCGGCGGGCCCCATGGTGAAGTTGTCCCCGATGGGCAGCAGGGCCAGGTCCAGCTTCTCCGCGCCGATCAGCTTCATATCCCCGAAGAGCCCGGTGTCGCCGGCGTGGTAGATGCGGTGCTTGCCCAGATACAGGAGGACGCCCGCCGGGTTCCCCCCATAGGCGCCATCCGGAAGGACGGAGCCGTGGAGGGCGGGGGTCAGCTTGACGCGGCCGAAGTCGAAATCCCGGCCTCCGCCGATGTGCAGCGCCCAGACGTTCTGCACCCCCTTGCTCTGGAACCAGGAGGTGATCTCATAGTTGCTGATCACCAGCGCGCCGGTCCGCCGGGCGATGTCCACCGCGTCGCCCACGTGGTCGGCGTGGCCATGGGTGATGATGATGACATCGGCCTGCACCTCCTCGGCCTTCACCGGAGCCAGGGGGTTGCCGCTCAGGAAAGGATCGATGAGGATACGCTTGCCATCGCTCTCCAGGAGGAACGCCGCGTGGCCATACCAGGTGACCCGAACCGCCATGGGGACCTCCTTTCCACACATGGAATGGAAAGTCCGGCTTCCCTTTGTATATACTATAGCACTGCGTCTGCGGACGAGGGTCAGGGGTGGAGGCACCCCCCCGGGCTGCTTCGTTACCTCTCCCCCTGGAGGCGTGAGGATGCCGGATTGGATCCGCTGGCAGATCGAGGGGATCGTTGCGCTGCAGGTGCTCCAGCCGCCCTGGGCCCTCCCGCTGTGGCGGGCGATCACCTGGCTGGGGGAGGAGCAGGCCTTCCTGCTCATCCTCGCCGCGTTGCTCTGGGGTTACCGCAAGCGGGAGGCGCTTTACGCCGCCACAGCGTTGCTGCTGGGAGCTTATCTCACGTTCGTCCTCAAGGACCTCTTCGCCACGCCCCGGCCCTTCCAGGTCGCGCCCGACCGGGTGCAGGTGTGGCTGCCGGGTGGGGAGGCCCTGGGCTACGGGTTGCCCAGCGGGCACGCGCTGAACGCGGCGGCCATGTGGGGGACCCTGGCCGGGATGATCCGCAGCGGGCCCTTCGCCCTCTTCGCGGTTCTCCTCATCCTGCTCGTCGGCCTCTCCCGCGTCGTCCTGGGCGTGCACTTCCCGCACGATGTGGTGGCCGGCTGGGCCGTCGGGGCTCTGGTGGCGCTGGCGGCCCTGCGTCTGTTCCCCAGGCTGGTTCAGCGCCTTCCTCATTCCGCCCTTTCGAAAGCGGCCCTGGCTGCCGGGGCGGCCCTGGCGTTGTTCCTCCTCCACCCCACCCGGGAGACCGCCGTGCCTCTGGGCGCCTGGCTGGGGATGGCCTGGGGGGTCCTCGTTGAATCCCGGGCCTCCGGGGGATTGGATCCCGGAGGGGTGTGGATGCAGCGCGGCGTCCGGCTCTCGCTCGGCCTGGTCAGCCTGGGGGCGGTTTACGTCCTTCTGGGGATGGTCTTCACCGGCCTCCTCGGGGAGGCCGCCGGGATGCCCGGGCTCCGGTTACTCCGCTACCTCCTGGTTGGCCTCTACGTGACCGCCGGGGCGCCCCTCCTGTTCCTCCGGCTGGGGCTGGCCCGACCACAGGGGACGATAGAGGTCTCCCCGACGGATCCCTCCCCACGGGATCTCTAAGATCACGGTGGTCCCCACGCCGGGCTGGCTCTGGATCTCCAGACGCCCGTTCAGGAGGTGCGCGCGCTCTTCCATGTTGCGCAGGCCAAAGCCGGGCTGGGCCTCCGGCCCGAAGCCCCGACCATCGTCGGCGATGCGAATCTGCAGGCGCCCGTCCTTCAGCGCCGCGGCGATGCGAACGCGACGGGCGCGGGCGTGGCGAACCACGTTGCTCAAGGCCTCGGAGACGATGGCCAGGATGTGGCGGAGCTGGGTCGGAGGGAGCTGGGCGTCGGCCGGGATCTGCCAGTCGGTCTCCACGTCCATCAGGGCGGGGAGCCCGTATTCGCGGATCAGCCGCTCCATCCCATCCACCAGGCTGGCCATGGCCGGACGGGCCTGCCACTCCTGCAGGATCTCCCGCAGGCTCTGCACCGCCTGGTCCAGCATGCGGATGACCGGGTCGAGGGTGGCAGTTTGGGCGGGCTCCATCTGGGTCTGGAGGTTGCGGAGCAGGAGCCCGGCACCGTAGATCATCTGGAGGGTGCGGTCGTGCAGCTCCCGGCTCATCCGCTCCCGCTCGCTGGCCAGGATCTGAGCTTCCTCCAGGCTGCCCAGCCGGCTGCTCAGCTCGATCTCGAAGATCTCCAGAGCCCGCAGCATCCCTCCGACCAGCACGATGCCGGCCAGGCTGCGCAGCAGAAACACCGGGACCCCGAGGAAACGCTCCAGCGTCGCTTCGCTCAGCGGAGGGAAAATCTCCGCCGGTCCGATCAGCCCGGCCAGGACGCTGTAGGCGGCGATGGCGAGGCCGGCCATGCGCAGCATGCTGATGATATGGGGACGGGCCAGGGGAACGAGCAGGTGGAAGGTGTGGCGGCGCAGGGCGTAAGCGGTGAGCATCCCGCCGGGGAAGCCCAGGAGGAGCCGGGCGGCGGCCTCAATATCCATCCGCCAGGCGGGCAGGGGCTGGGGGAGGAGGCTGAGGAGCAGGGCCACGCTTCCCCAGGTCAGGAACAGGCCCCACCCGAGGGAGCGCAGCCATCGCCAGCGGGGGCCCAGTGGGGCCACGATGTCCGCCCCGAACTCAAACAGGCACAGGAAGGCCAGGGCCAGGGTCACCGTCCGGCCGAGGGCCAGCAGTTCCCCGGACGGAACGCGGTCCAGCAGCGGGAAGACCCCGCTCCACTCGTAGAGGGCGTGCAGAAGGCCGAACCCCGCCAGCCAGGGGAGGCTGCGGGCCAGACGGAGCCGGCTCTGGCCCCGGGACTGCAGGAGGAGGATCAGCCCCAGGGTGTAGTAGACCAGTCCGGCGAAGAAGCGCAGCGCCGTCCCGGAATCCGCGTTCAGCGCGCCCTCCTTGGCTTCCCGCGTGCGATTCCTTATCCCCTATTTTGCCATCCCCCGCGGCGAAGCGACTACCAGGGAAGACGGTTCCGGAAGATCCAGTCGTAATCCCACCGATAGCCCTCCGGAGGGATCCGGAAGGCGAAGAGGGGGAAGAGACCCCCACCCTCCCAGAAAACCTGATAGCGCCCCGGGGGGAGCGGCTCCCGCCATTCCCAGATCTCCGCGGCCTCCTCGCCGGCAATCCGGGATCCCGGGAACCATCCCTCCGGGGGATCCAGGGGCCGCATCGTCCCGTCCGGACCCCGGATCCAGAGGCGATGGGTGTCATCCGGGAGCGGGCGGTCCGTCTGCCAGAGGAGGTGCACCCGCAACCGTGGCGTCCCATCCAGGGTCGTCCGCCACGCACCCTGGGGCCGGACGGTGATCCCGCCCGGCAGGGGGATGCCAGAGGCGAAGGCGCTCGCAAGGCGGGGGCGGATCTCCGCTTCTCCGATCTGCCAGGCCTCCGCGCCCTCCGCCGTGCGCAGGCGCCGCCAGCCGGAGCCCAGACGCTCGTAAAGCCCCACCATCAGGCGATAGCGGCCGGCCGGCAGGAACGGCGGGGCCGCGAGGGCCAGGGTCTGGGTGACGAGCTGCCCGGGCTGCCATTCGGACGTGGGGGGATCCGGCTCTCGATCGACGCCGGCCCGGTAGCGCCCCTGCTCATCCCATAGGTGGAGGAAGACCACGTAACGCCCTTCAGGGATGCCCTCCGCTCGCCAGCGCAACCCCACCCGGATGCTCCCGCCCGGGTCCGTGACCGGGTCCAGCCAGGCCACCGCTTCCAGGACGATCCCCTGTTCGAAACGAACCCCGGTCGGCCGCCACGGCGCGGGTTCCTCCCAGGGGACGAAGCGAAAGACCTCCGCCATCGGATACCAGGCGTGGACGTCGAAGGGGCCCTCCCGGGCGAGGGCCTCAACGACCGGCCGGTAGAGGTCCTGGAAGAAGGTAACGCCCACCACCCAGGTGCGCGTCGGAAGCGAGGAGTCCGCCGGATGGATCGCCTCCAGCGGGAGCAGACGCGGACGGGTCTCCGGGTAGAACAGGGCCATCTCCGCCTGGTTCCAGTAGCCGTGGAAGGCGATCCGGTCCGTCGGATGGGCCGTTTCGAAGAGGGTGGCGTAGAGCTCCCGCTGGGCCTCGGCGTAGATCGGCGCGTTGGCGTAAACCGCCCATGTCCGTCCGATCCCGTAGAGCCCCAGGCTCAACAGCAACGGCCACAGCGCGCGCCGCCGCGCCGACCCGCCGGCGGCCAGGGCCCAGGCGTAGAGGGGGAGGAGGGGGGCGAAATAGCGGGCCGCATAGAAAGGGAAACGCAGGGTGAGGAGGAGCCCCAGGCCCACGGGCAGCGCCATCGCGCCCCAGAGGCGTCGGGCCCGCCATGAGGCCAGGATCCCCAGGGCGACGGCGAGGGCCCCCAGCATCCCCAGCCGCCCGTCCGCCCCGATCCCGATCCCCAGGGCGCCCATCAGGTTGGCCAGGACCTCCAGGGGGGTGGGACGAACCGGGATGCGAGACAGGGTGCGGACGGTGTGGGCCATGGAGGGGCCGAGGGCCCAGAGGGACCACCCGGCGATGGGGAGGAGGGCCAGGGCCATCCGGCCCAGCTCCCGGAGCCGGGGGCGCCATCCCGGGATCAGCAGGCGCTGGGCCGGGAGGAAAAGGAGGCCGTAAAAGTGGGTGAGGGTCAGGACCCAGGCGCTGAGCAGCCAGCTGCCATCGCGCCGGCGGAGGGCCTGCCGGAACCCCAGGGCGGCGGCGGCGATAGCCATCGGATACATCCGGCCCAGGGTGGCCAGGGCGAAGAACAGCGGGTTGAAGGCCATCAGGAGCATCGCCCCCGCGGCGGCCCGACGCCCGGCGGCCTCCGCCACCAGGCGGTAGGTGAGGGCCAGCGCCAGCAATGCGAAGAACGGCGATACGAACTTGAGGGCGAACGGATGCGGGACCAGGCGGAGCCATCCCCAGAGCACGAGGTAATAGAGCGGCGGATGGCTGTCCCGGGCCACGGCGGCGAGGGTGCCCGGGAGATCGTAGATCCACACGACGGCTCCATGGGCTTCATCGTTGTGGACAAAGGACGCAGGCAGCCCAAGCAGGTAGAAGGCGAAGGCGATCAGGAGGATCCCCAGCGGAGCCCCCAGGGCGCAACATCGCCCCCCTGGGGCCTGGCCTTGATGAATGATCCGAGGCGATGGGTGTTCACGCATAGGCGCTTCGGTGTCGTTCCCTCAAGGCGTGGGGGACTGGCCCTCGCACAACCGGAGGCCGCGCCGAGCGTTTTCCTCTTGAGGGGAGATGGCGAGGGCCTGCTCCAGCCAGGGGCGCGCAGCGGCGCAGTCCCCCAGATAGTAGTGGGAGAGACCCAGCAGGTAGGCCATCTCCACCAGGCGGGCGCAGCGCGGCTCTGTCGGCAGCGTCTCCGGGGCGCAGGTTTTCCCCTCTGCCCGGAGGACGGCCTGCAGCCGGGCGATCCCCCGCGGCAGATGGTTCGCGTCCACCACTTCCTCATACTTCCGCCGGACGTAGAGGGTGACCCCCAGGTGATACAGAATCCGCCAGTCGTCCGGGTCTTGTTCCCGGGCCTTCCTCAAGGTTTGTTCCGCCTCCTCCAGCCGGCCCAGGTTGTAATACAGCCAGCCCAGCTCGTCCAGAACCCGTGGGTCCTCCGGCCGCAGGGCGGCGGCCCGCTGGAAGGCGTCCAGGGCGGCGGCGGTCTGCCCGAGGACCAGGGCGTTGCGCCCCAGGGCGAGCCAGGTCACCACCATCAGCGGATCCCGGCGCAGGGCCTCCTGGTAGGCCGCCATCGCCTCCGCATAGCGCCCTAGGGTCTCGTAGACGTAGCCCAGGGCCCGGTGGGCGTCCGGCGAATCCGGGGCCAGGCTCAGGGCTTTCCGGGCGGCGGCCAGGGCGGCCTGCGGGCGATGGGCGTCGGCGTAGGCTTCTGCCAGATAAGCGTGGAGGGCGGCCTCCTCGGGAAGGCGGGCCACCGCCTGTTCCCCAGCCTGGATCGCCTCAGGGATCCTCCCCTGCCAGTCCAGGATCAACGCGGCCATCCCCAGAAGGCGCGGATCCTCCGGAGCCAGCCGGCGGCCTCGTTCCAGCCAGGCGGCGGCTTCCTCCAGGCGGTTGGTGAAGGCCAGGAGGCGGATCAGCGGGAGGTAACGCGCCGGGTTCTCCGGCTCCAAGGCCAGGGCGAGGCGGTAGCCTTCCTCCGCGCTCCGGAGGTCTCCCGCCTGATAGGCGGCCTCCGCCCGGCGGGCGTAGTGCGCGGCGGAGAGGGTCGGGGTGGGCGTCACGGCCATGGCGGGCATGCGTCCCCCGGCCCGCAGCCGCCAGTCCAGCGCGAACAGGGCGGCCAGGGCCAGCAGGTCGAGGAGCAGCCAGAGCAGCCAGCGCCGGCGTCGGGTCATTCCTCCTCCAGGCCGCGCAGCACCATCGAGGCGGTGGCCAGGTTGGTGGCCAGGGGGATGTTGTGGACGTTGCACAGGCGCATCACCGTGCGGATATCCGGCTCGTGGGGGTGGGCGTAGAGGGGGTCGACCAGGAAGATCACCGCGTCGATCCGGCCTTCCACCACCATCGCGGCGATCTGGGCATCCCCGCCCTGGGGGCCGGAGCGGACGCAGGCCACCTCCAGCCCCAGGGCTTCCTGGAGGGTGCGCCCGGTGGTGGCGGTGGCCACCAGCTGATGCCGGGCCAGGCGCTCCCGCTCCTGCCGGGCCCATTCGACCAGCTCCCCTTTCTTGCCGTCGTGGGCGATGATCGCGATCCGCTTGGGCATGACTGCGATGCCTCCCGATTCGTTCTGAGGCCGCGCGGGAAGGTTCCCCTCAATGTTAACCCAGGTCCTCCGCCCGGCGGGAGCTCCACGCATGAGGGGTGTGTCCCAATTTTGTCGGGCTGGCCGCTTCGTAGGACAACTGCGAGCAGTTGTCCTACGATTTTGGGACACACCCCGCATGAGAGGGCCCACTGCGGATCCTCCAGGCCACACCGGGGAGAGATCGCTCCCCCGCTCGCCTGGTGGAAATCCCGGGGTGATGTGTGACCGGACCCTCTATCCCTTCACCAGGAGCGGAGGCCGATGGGATCAAGGCCATCCGAACTCATGAGGGGGATCCTCGTTGGAAGGAATTGGAGGCCCTTGAGGGCTCGATATCCGGTCTGCCGCTTTTGATTCGTCCCCCATAGGTTGCAGGGCACCGACGAGCGATTGCCCACCTCCTCTTTTATCTGAAGGTGGAAACCGGCTCGTCCTGTCTGGAGAACCGGGAAATCCAGGCCGCTGCGGGCGTTGCCTTGCCTGCGCCCATGTTGTTCGCCTGCGCACATTTTGCTATAATCAGAACCTGCGGACCGGTGGGGAAAGCCGGCCGGGTTGGTGTGCAACTACGCGGCGTTGAGGCAAGCGACAACTCAATAGGCAGCCGTTCCGGCTTTTGGCATGCGTCGGGACTTCCGATGATGCCGGGTGCGGAACCCGTGCTGCCTATTTGCTTTGTAAGGGGACGGTGCGTGCGGAGCCGTCTCCGCTTCCGGGCGCCGGAAGGCGCCGCCAACATTCCGGGGAAAGGAGGTGAACAATGGCGGGGGAGATCCTGACCCTGGGGCGCTCGGAGCTGGCCCGCCTCCTGCGCGCCATCGTGCGGGAGGGGGACCCCTGGCAGGCCGCCGGCACCGCTGGGCTTCCCTTTCCACGGGTGGTGGAGGGCGTCCAGCAGCTGCTCCGCCACGGGCTCCTGGCCTTCGACGGGCAGCGCCTGCTCCTGACGGACCGCGGCCAGGCCCTGGCCCGGGAGCTGGGCGTTCAGGTGGCGCCCGAGATCCGCTGCGCCGCTTGCGGGGGGACCGGGGTGGACCTGGGTTTCTTCACGGAGGTGACGCGGCGCTACGCGGAGCTGGCCCAGGGCCGTCCGGAGCCTCTGGCGGCCTACGACCAGGGCTATCAGACCATCGACTCGGTGATGCGGCGGGTCGCCCTCATGGTCGCCCAGGGGGATGTGGAGGGCAAAGACATCATCGTGCTGGGCGATGACGACCTGGCCAGCCTGGCCCTGGCCCTGACCGGGTTACCCCGCTCGGTCGTGGTGATTGAGATCGACCGCCGCCTTTGCGACTTCATCGAACAGGCCGCCCGCCGGGCCGGCCTGAACATCACCGTCTACTGCCGCAGCCTCACCGAGCGCCTCCCCACCGAGCTGCTCGGCCGCTTCGACACCTTCCTCACCGACCCGACCGAGACCGAGCACGGCCTGCTGCTCTTCCTGGAGAAGGGCTTCATGTGCCTGCGGAAAGGGGAGGGGCATGCGGGCTACTTCGGCATCACCCGCATCGAGTCCAACATCAGCAAGTGGCACGTGTGGCAGCGGGAGCTCCTCAGCCGGCACGCCATCACCTTCACCCACATCCTGCCGGACTTCAGTCTCTACGCCAACTGGGAGGACCCGGACGAGCAGCCCATCCCGGATCTGCCGCCCTTCGCCCGCCCGGCGCGGACGCCATGGTATCGCTCGACCTTCTTCCGGGTGGAGACGCTGCCGGAGTTCCAGCCGCCGGAGGACTACGTCATCGAGGGAGGGCGGGAGCTTTACGAGGACGAGGACGCCATCGATCAGGTGTGGCGCAGCCCGGATGTGGATATGGCCATCACCGCCTCGGTGATGACCCCCGCGCCCACCCCGTTCCCCACCCACCTCAGCCTGGGCCGGCACATCATCGCCGAGTTCTGGAAATGCCGGAACCGGGAGCCCCTGCGCGGGCTGAAGCAGGTCCTGGAGCATGCGGTGCGTCGGGCCGGCGCCACCCTGCTGAACATGAAAATCCACCGCTTCGTCCCGGATGGGTTCTCCGCCCTGGTGCTCCTGGCGGAGTCCCACATCTCCCTTCACGCCTGGCCGGAATACGCCTACGTAGCCGTGGATGTGTTCACCTGCGGGGAGGCGGATCCGGAGGTGATCGTTGAGGTGCTCAAGGACTATCTGCAGCCCGAGGAGTCGGCCCAAATCACCCTGGAGCGCGGCCTGGGCCCCCTGATGGTCCTCCCCGCTCTGCGAGCGGAGACGGAGACGCCTTCGCTCCGCTCCTCCGCCCTCCCGATGGGCGTCTGAAGGCGTCGGACACCCCGGTGGGGGGAGAAGTCTCTCCCCCCACCGGCGATGCTGTCTCCCGATCCCCCATGGGCCTCGGCGGAGCTCCGACTCGGGGACCGTTCCGTAGCGCACGCTCATTTATTTCACCCGCTTGGGGCGAAGCAAACGACCGGCTGCTTCCTGCTTCCTCGGCCCATAGCTCGTAGACCGACCCTCACGGGCCGTTCCGCCGCCAGAGGGATCTGGGGACCCCGCGACAGGCGTCACTTCCCGGGAACTCCCGGTAGGGCCAATGTTCGAGGCACCCCACACCCCACAAATCATTCGTGGAGCACCTTTGTAGGGCGGCCAACCCATAGTTGCACAAGCTACGCGCCGCGTTGAGATCCCGGTCTATCTCCAGCCCCCACGCCTCACAGCAAAACACCCGCTGGGAAAGGGGGAGCGCAGAGCTGACCCAGCCGCATCGGGAGCGCATCCGTGTGGACGGGAAGTCCTGCGGCGCCACAACATGGTGGGAGCCATACCCGGCGCACGGATACTCCAGCATCCGCCGGAAGGCCCCCCACCCCACATCCTGAATGGCCCGCGAGAGACTCCTGTTCTGGACCAGGCCCCGCACGTTCAGGCCCTCCACCACCGGAACCGGCTTGGCTTTCGCCCGCTCCGTGGTGACCCGGTGCAGGAAGTCCCGGCGGATGTTGCGGATGCGGCGGTGCAGCCGGGCCAGACGCAGGGCCGCCTTCTCCATAATTGCGAGGGCTCATGTCCTTGAACGATCGGAGAGGGGCAGAGGTCAACCTTCCCCCTCTTGTTGGGCCCTGCAGCCCAAGCAGGGCAACTGCTCACAGTTGCCCTCCCTCCCATCTCCGATCATCGGAATCGGAAGAGTAAGAGCGGCAATCCTTCGACCCAAACCTCCGGTTCTTGATAACGCAAAGCGTCGCGGCTGAAGCCGCTCCTACAAAAAGATGGTTTCTGTAGGAGGGGCTTTAGCCCCGAACCCTCATCTTCGATGACGAGATGGGCGCAATGGAAGCCGCTCGCTCCGGCCTGCGCGTAAAATGGGGAAGGTATCCCGGGGGGCGTCTGTGCCCCCGCCGAATCCAGCGCGGAGACCGGCATGGACCGGTGGGAAGGGTTCCGCAGGCGGATCCGACAGATGGCCGGGCGGGAGGCGGAGACGGTCCTTCTGGCCCGGGATGCGATGATCATCGCCGCGGGCAACGTCGCCAGCCGCCTGATCGGCCTGCTGCGCGAGACGGTCAAGAGCGGGCTGTTCGGGTCCAGCGGGCCGCTGAGCGCCTTCGAGGCCGCAGCGGTGGTCCCCGTCCAGCTGTATGACCTCTTGGTCGGGGGCATGGTCAGCTCCGCCCTGATCCCGGTGTTCCGGGAATATGCGGATCAGCCTCAGGAGCTCCGGCGTCTGGCCGGGGCGGTCCTGGTCTGGGCCGGGTGGATCATCGGGGCGGTGGTGCTTCTGGTGGAGATCGGGGCCAGGCCGGTCGCGTGGCTGTTAGCCGGGGGCCTGGATCCTCACCTGCTGGACCTGACCGCAAGTCTTCTGCGCCTGACGGTTCTGGCGGTGTGGTTCCTCGCCGCCGCCGGGGTCATCGGCGGGCTCTTGCAGGCGTTCCAGCGGTTCACCCTGCCGGCCTTCACCGCGGCCGCCTTCAACGCCGCCATCGTCGCGGCCGCCCTCCTGCTGGGGCCGCGCATCGGGGTGTTCGCCCTGGCCCTGGGGATGGTCCTGGGCGCCATCGCCCAGGTGCTGTTGCAGCTGCCTGCCCTGCATGGCCTGTGGCCCCTCCCCTCCGTGTATCATCCCGCCTTGCGGCGGATCCTGCGCCTTTACCTTCCCGTTGTGTTCGGGCTGGCGGTCAATCAGGTCGCCATCCTGCTGAGCTACCACCTGGCTTCCCGCACCGGCCCGAACAGCATCGCCTGGATGCGCTACGCGACCACGTTGATCCAGTTCCCCCTGGGGCTGGTGGTGACCGCCATCTCCGTGGCCATCCTCCCCCGCCTCTCCCGCCTCAGCGTGGAGGCCCGCCAGGGGAGGGGGGATCTGGAGCCCTTCCGGAGCACCCTGGCCGCCGGGTTGCGGATGGTGCTGATCCTGATCATCCCCGCCGCCTTCGGCCTGTACGTGCTGGCGGAACCCGTGATCGCCCTCCTCTTCGAGCACGGCCGCTTCACTTCCACAGACACGGCGGTGGTGGCCGGGGTGCTGCGGGGCTACCTGCCCGGCCTGATCTTCGCGGCCGTCGATCAGCCGCTGGTGTTCGCCTTCTACGCCCGGCAGGACACCTTCACCCCCGCCCTGGTGGGGCTGATCTGCAACGTGGGGATCTACCTTGCGGCCGCCCTGGCCCCCACGCTGTTCCGACCCCTGCAGGTGACCGACCTGGCGGTGGCCAATTCGGTGCAGTGGGCCGCCCATGCGGCGATCATGGGGGCCCTGCTGCTCCGTCAGGTGGGCTCGATGCGCCCCTACGGCCTGTCCCGGCTCGCCCTCCGCGTCCTCGTCGCCTCCCTGATGATGGCGCTGGGCATCTCCATGGCATGGGCCCGGCTTCCTCTCCCCCATTCCACCACCGGCGAAGCCCTTCACCTCCTCGCCGTCGGAGGCCTTGGGGCGTTGATCTATCTCCTGACCCTTGGGGCGCTGACCCGTCTCGTCGCCCGTCCCTCGGGGTTCGCTCGCTGAGGCTTCTTCCGCCCTCCGGCGTCGTCCGGGGGCCGGGAACCGCGGGGCGATCCGGAACGTCTTTCCTCCGGATGCTGAAGCGAGCTTCGGCTTACATTTCAGGAGCGGGAGGCGGATATGAACCGCTGGCGATGGCTGGGGGTAGTGGGGGGGATCCTGCTGGCCGCGTGCCGGACGAATCCCTCCGCGCCCGGAGCAGGGGTGCCGGTGGGGCCATCGGCCCAGGCCGTGCGTTCTCAGGGAACAGAGGCAAGCCCGCGCACGCTGACGGTGAACGGGGTGGGGACCGTGCGGGCGCGCCCGGATCAGGCGGTCGTCACCCTGGGGGTGGAGACGTCCGGGGAAACCCTGGCCTCCGCCCTGGCCGAGAACAACCGACGGGCCGCCGCGGTGCTGGATGCCTTGAAGGCCCATGGGGTGGCGGAGAACGACATCCAGACCGCCTCGTTCCAGATCCGGATCGAGGAGCCCCGGGATCCGCAAACCGGCCGGTCCATCGGCCCTCGGGTGTATCGGGTCGTCCACGTTTACACCGCGATCTTCCGGGATCTGGAGGCGGTGGGCGCTGGGGTGGATGCCGCCGTGGGGGCCGGGGCGAACCGCGTGGAGGGGATCGCCTTCCAGATCGGGAGCCCGGACCGCCTGGCGATGGAGGCGCGACGGCTGGCCGCCGAGGACGCGAAAGCCCGGGCCCAGACCCTGGCGGCCACCCTGGGAGCCCAGCTGGGGCCTGTGCAGTCCGTTCGCGAAACCTCCCTCACGCGTCCCATTCCTGGCCCCATGGCCCGAATGGCTGCCGAGGCGGCCGCTGTCCCCGTCGCAGCCGGGGAGCTGGAGATCACCGTCGAGATCGAGGTGACCTGGCAGCTCCAATAATCTACGAACTCATCTCAAAACCCGGGTGTCCGATTGTAGCATACTTGGTCTCTGGACAACCTGTCTGGGAGGGGAAGACCGATGGGGTTTCAGGAGTTGACGGATGAGAAGTGGGCTTTCATTGCGCCCTTGCGGCCGCCCAGGGCCAAAACCGGGAGGCCCCGGGTGGATGACCGCAAGGTCCTCCACGGGATCCTGGATGTGCGGGTTACAGGCTGCCGGTGGTGCGATATGCCTCGCCCATACGGCGCCGATCAGACGGCCTGGCGGCGGTTTCGGGAACTTCAGGAAAAGGGGATCTGGCAAAAGATCCTGCCAGCCCTTCTGGACTGGGGGTATACGCTGGGGAAGGTGAAGGTGGAGGCGGTGGCGATCGATTCCACGCGGGTGGAGGCGAAAAAAGGGGGGAAGGGGTAGGAATCGATGGGCATAAGAGGCGAAAAGGGACCAAAGTGCACGTTTTGGTGAATGAAGATGGGCTTCCCTTGAGGGTGGTGGTGGAACCTGGGAATGAGCACGATCGTCGTCGGTTGGAGGAGGCGCTGGGGGGCTTGCGGGTGAAGAAGAGCGGGAGGGGGCGGGCGCGGACGCGGC
>Ga0209741_1000126_pt1 | contig 18401 bp, 20 predicted proteins | sample OctOCTMetagenome_FD_184734 | JGI IMG/M metagenome (GOLD analysis project Ga0209741, IMG submission 184734) | Hot spring and microbial mat streamer communities from Octopus Spring Streamers, Yellowstone National Park, USA - OCT_B (SPAdes) (version 4) | ecosystem: Environmental > Aquatic > Thermal...
CCAGGGCGAAGTTCATGACGTTATTGCCGCCAGTCAGGTTGACCCAGATCTCCTTCCCACGGCCTCCGGTTCCGGCCAGGGCGGCCACCACGCGGGCGACGCGCTCATAGGTCGTGCGGATATCCCGGCGGTCCACCTCGCACCAGAACACCACGCCCTCCCGGCGCCCGCCGGCGATGGCTGGCCACTCCCGGCGCAGGTGCGCGCGCAGCGCCTCTTTCATCGGCCCGCCTTTCCGCAGCGGTCCCTGCGCGACGCGGCCGGGCGGGTTCTCGATGTAACCGAAGGAGGGGAGGTCGCCTTGGAGGATCTCGCGGGTGGTGAAGAGCACGAGGGCCTGCACATCTCCTGCGCTCTGACCCGTCTGGCGCAGGGCGGCCTCGCCGGATCCGGCGAAGAAGGCCTGATCCTCGGGTTCCCATCGCGAGTAGCGGTGGGCTAGGTAGGTCAGCGGCCCGATCACCGTGCCCGGGGAACGCCCCAGGCCCATCAGGTGGTAAACCCCCATGGTCTACCCTCCCCGACGGTGGACATACCGCTCGATATACCGACGGGCGGCCTCCAGCTGGCCCTCGGTTGTAGCGGTGGTGAGGAGCCTAAGGCGAAAGAGGATGTCTGTGCCCAGCCGGACCCCCACGATCAGCGCGCTGGGAGGCTCAGCCTCGACACCCGGATGGCCCTTTCTCCATTCTTCCCCACGCACTTCAATCACGAAGGGGGCGTAGCCGATGAGATCCCAGGCAAAGCGCTCAAGCCGGTCTTGGTGGTGGGGTGGAATATGAACATGGGGCTCTTGTGATCGAGCGGGAGGCAGCTTCTCAATCGAATTTAAGCAATCTGTCGAAAGTTTTGGGCTTCATATGGCCAGATAGAGCAGCCTGTGGCTGAGCTCGGCAAGGAATCCGTGGATAGTCTCCATGGATCTTCATAGAAGCCATTGGCTGAAACCTGTCGCTTGAGCGGCTGCTCAACTTGCTCAACCGGGCGGAGGTGTTGGGTAGTTGCCCCCTGAGTTGTGCTCGGTGGTATCATCGGGGCCAGATTCCGACGGAGGTGGGCTCGATGAATCGAAAGCCCTATTCTCAGAACCTTCCCTGTCCTCGCTGTGGGGCCACCCACGGGATCCAGAATGGCAGCAAGGGCGGGCGGCCCCGTTGGATGTGCCGGAACGGCGGGTGCTCCTTTGGCCTCACCCTGGGCATGGCGATGGATCGCTAGGGGTGACTACCAACTGAAATCTATCTTGGCCTTCATGATTGTGTAGGAAAAGTCGCGGCTTTCGTTGCGAACTTGATGTCATCCAGAGCGAAGTTTCAAGGCGAAAGGCAAGGTTCTTCCTCTTATTAGAGTAGGACTTACGCGGTTGGCAGGAAGGGAGCACCACATATGGCGAGTGATCGGCCAAAACACCCCATATATGGCGGTGAGAATGACCCAGTTAGGCCCCACCTGCGTAACTCCTATAGAGATTGAGTACAATGGCAGGCAGCGCCTCGCTCGAATCCTATAGCATATCGAGAGACAGAAAGTGGTCTCTGCCCCTCTCTGATCATTCAGGGACATGAGCCTTTCGTTTAAAGATCCGAGTGCGCCCTTTCACAACGATTGTTCCGGGCAAGACGAACACAGGCGGTGGATCGCAATAATGCTCCTCCTTTCTGGCTCCTGGGATCAGGTCCTTCAAACTCACACGGGCAGAAGGCTCAAAATCCGCGCCGAGTATCACGGCGCCGGAGACATCTTCTTTCAAAGGTTGAACCGCTAAAGCCATGACAGCGCCGGCGTCATCCAGGGAAGCTTCCTCGACCGACAAGCAGGTCACAAGAGAGTCTTTACATCCTAAATAGCGAATATGCCAGAGAGCTTGCTTCACAATGACTAAGATCTTCGTGTCTGGCAAGCCTAAAAATATAGTGAGCGCGCCGCTGAAAATGGCATACTCACGCGTGTGGGGACGAGATGGGTAGTAACTACCGCTTTCGTCCAGGCCTCCGGCGGATTCAACGGCTGGCACGCTCCGATAGCGCAGAAAGGCTTTGAAAGAAAAGGCAGACAGAGGCGGGACGATACGAACCTCTATCTTCGGAAGATAAGGAGCTAAGGCTTGTGCCGAGTGTTCATCGCCGCTTTGCAAGAGAGCGGCCACGAGCGCCATCTTCACGGTTAGCGGCGAAGGGACAAAGGGAGTAACCGAGGCAATGGCTACTGTCTCGGGCATCCGGTAGTGGAAGACATGAAAATGATATTTTGCCATGAGCCATTGCATCGGTTCAGGGGCAGGAGCAGCACTTTTTGCATGCTCAACTTTCTTTTTGGCTTTCCTTGGCATCTGGAATATCCTCATGGCCTGAGAATTGTTTGGTTGCAGAACCCTGTTGCTTCGTCTTCGCTTCTTACTGTTCTTGCTATTTCGCTTTTTGTTGTAGTTCTGCTATAACTTGTCCGATTTTCTCATTAAACTCGCTGGGCTGATTAAATCCATAAACTGTCAGTGTCTCCCCACATTTCTCCTTCAGTTGAGCGATGATGTCCCGATACTGGGGATTGGGTTTAATGATAGGGCGATTGGGATCTCCGTTTTCCAGTTCAAACTTAATAGGTGAATAGAATGGTGCAGGGCCATCAGTTGAAAGCACGATGACGCCTTCAAAAGTGCCGTCAGGGTGATGGAGCCATCCCGCTTGTTTTGCAAAGGAAGGGGAGAGCATCCACTGCTTGATGGCTTCCAGAAGCACCCACATTCGCTTATACCGCTCTGGATCGAGAATTGAATACCTGTTCACACCATCGCCCAACCACCACCAGTCGTTGAAACCAATGCGATCCAGGTCAATCCGGAGAACTCCACCATAGATTCCGATGCGCATGTTCTGGACAAAAAGGTTGTGCTTTTCTGGGTCCGGGTCATAAGCGCTGTGCTGGGTGTAGTTGACCACTGCGGGATGTTCGGTAATAAGCCAGCCAACTTCAAAACAGGAATCGCGCTTCAAAGTTCCTTGTGCCCCGTCGGTTTCTTCAAGGGCCAAAAGGAATCCGCCAATATCGCAAAGTGCGCAATCCTTGAGAAGTTGTTCGGTCGCAATGGGATAATGAGGAGGGTCTAAAAGAGATAAATCTCGATTCTGAACTTTCTTTTTGGGCAACGAGGCTTGGTTAGCCCGGATCCATTGCTTAAGCGGTTCTTTCCCTCGGTCCGGCACAAGACCCCGACAGCGCTGGTGAAGGGGCAGGTTGTATTGCTGGCAGAGCCTTACGAAGTTCTCCAGGATGTGGTGCCGGATGATTTCCCCGCTGATTCCGTCATATTCTTTGTCGCCTACGGTAATGCGACGGGGTTCCATGACATTCGTTCCACCCGCCCCCTCGTTGTTGGCGGCATGGAATCCAAGTTGAATACGAAACGACATCGCAAGGCTCTTGTAGGTCATGGTTATACCTCCCTTCTCTATTATTCGTTGTCACTTATGGAACCTTCTTCAATCTTAGCCTGAGGGCTTGCTTCAGCAGGAGTTTCCTTGCGAAAGCGCGCTCGGCTAAGGACATCCAGAAGGAAGATCGCTTTCCAGGCCCGGAAGGCCTTTTCATCGCGCAGTTGCGCTTCAATTTCCCGAAGCGTCTTAGCAAGTTCCTTTGCCTGAGTCAGCGCTTCCCAAATATTTGGAGTTTGATCCGACTCCTGCTGTTCTCGGTAATACCCACGAGAGATGATGTGTTCTACCTGCTGAATGAACTGGGAAAAGTTTCCCGCACTTTCGAGCCGGGTAAACTGATTCATCCAGCCCTTTTCGTCAAAGCTCAGGGCGCGGGCAAGGGCTTCTGCCACCTGCCAGGGTATATCGGGTAACCGCATAGCCATCATATTTCTCACCTCACGCAGAAGTTGTGAATGCCTTAAAAGTTGCCGGGCTTCGAAAGCCCCCCGTAAGTTCTGGTTCTGAGATGCCGCAAGGATGCGCGCCTTTAATTGCTCAATCCTTACAAGAGCGTCCACTGATGGATTTGCCACAAAATCGGCCACCCATCGCGCCAACTGTTGCACCTGCTCATGAACATTTTGCCCTCTTGTCTCATAGAGAAACTGACGAAAGTTCCTGAGAAGTCGCAACGCTTGTTGACTTTCTTTCTGAACGATTTCGCTCCACCAGTAAGAACACAGCCGTTCCAATCCCAAATAGCCGCTGGATGAAAACACATTTCTTCCAAAAATTCGAGTGTATACAAAGTCAGTAACAGGCAACTTATTATACATAAGATCAATTAAAATTGAGACAGCTGCTAATACTTCTGCCGTAAAACTGCTTGCAGAGTGGTGGAAATTTCGGAGATATGTTAACGAACCGCTCAACACGAACCTTTCGCTGAATACAGGAAGAATGTAAGTTCTTTGCTCACCAGATCTAACAGCGGCTGAAAATGAGAATCCAAGGGATGCGGCAATAAGGTCACGTGATGAAATTTGATATTCTTTCTTTGTTTTTTTAGGTTTAGTGCCTTGACTACTTACAAGCACCGCATCGCTTAAGGGATCAACGCCACGAGGTCCATATTGAAGTGCGGCGTCAAATTCTTTTAGTGCAGGATATCCCTTGGATACTGGCAATCCGTCGAATTGAGGGCACTCGGTATCACCTTCAATATCTCGAAATGCTTTCTCGATTTGCTCTTCTTTTTGGGCCAAATCCCAGGCTTTGCTCTTACCTTCGTTGAGAACCCATAAAACGAGGGATTTGTCCCTTTTAACATGGACTCCACTCACTTCCCAGTAAGCGCCTTTATCCTCCACCTCAGCAGAAGCGGTTCCGAAGAAAAGATGCGCCACGCCGATCAGGCGGGCGGCATCGTAAAACGGCAAGCCCGTCTTATAGACCCGATATCGATTCTTTCGAATTGCTATCGGATTGGGTAGCCCCATAGCGATTCTCTCAATTCAATATCCTGATTTCCAGCGTCTTCCCAATCGCAAATCTTGACGAGGCGATTCGTAATACAGTAAAGGAAGTAGAAGGCATCAGTCGGTCCTGGCGGTTCATCGGCTCTAGATGACTCAGTAATTCTTTTTGCAGCCTCGCTAATGGCTTCTTGAATCCGCCGAACTTCATCCTCCAGTAGGTCCATTAATTGCCACATTTGGAGTAATTGACACATTTGGTCCTGCAGCCACTCGTCAGCCTTCCGACCATTCCACTCATCCCATTCAAACTTGCCCTGTTCAATGGCTCCTGTAACCTCCAGACTGTGATGGCGCGCCACTGCAAGAGCAATCGTATCCAGGAACCTGTAGTCTCCAAGGACTTTTCTCAACAAAGCCCGCAAGAAAGGATACGCAAAAGATGCATGAGATGGTGGGCTTACAAGCTCTTTTTTCTGCTCATCATTACTTAGAGGGCTTGTTCTGGCTATATAACCATCTCTTGTCTTTCCACTGATTTTTCGCTCATTTTGCCAAATAACTTCCTGCCACTGCTTGTTAAGTTTTCCAACATCGTGGAGATAGACGGCAATCCGCATCGCCCATATTAGAGAATCCACAAAGGACTGAAGCTGGGCATCATCCAATTCAAGCACTTCCTTTGCCCACTTTTCAATAAATGGTCGGTAAGACTTCGTAATCCGTTCAGAACGCTCCCACACACCTTTCGCGTGCTCTTCCCATTTCTGAAAGCGCCCCGTCGTTGTCTTCTCACGCATCTCGGCATTCGGCTGGGGCTCAAAACCCGTCTCCTTCCCGGCTCCTTCAAAAGTCAATCCTTTTTCTGGGCTATAACCCGCCTCTTCAGCCAGCAACACATAAGTGAAGTTCGGGCGAATATCCTCATCGCTCTTCACCTCAACAAGAAAGCTCTGATTTTTCTTCTGGGCAGATAGCTCCAGTCGGTAAACAGTCTTACCCTTAATCTTGCCGAGAAACACACCATAAGGGACTGACACGGTCTTCAACCGTTTCCCTTGCCGGAGTTCCTCTTCAGCTTGATCTTTGTCTTTTACCACCGCCACCTGCACATTCAGCATCTCCCGAAGCAGTTCTTCTACTTCGCGAGGACCGTGGGCTCGAAATGCTCGTTCATACGCGGCAAATGCATCAGCCGGTGTAATGACTTCCCTCATATTCATTCCTCCCCTTCGCTTTGGGATTCTTCCTCTTCTTCCTCAGCCTTTTGTTTCTTAGATTGGTGCTTTCTAAAAAGCGAGATATAGGGTTCTTCGCCTTCGGAAAATTCCACATCGGTTGTCCCTGAGAGATAGGCAGCATATAGACGATCCAGCGCTTTATTAATAAGCTCCTCTTCTTTCTGCCAATTTAGAAGCAACGGTTCTTGGGCCTCCATCTCCAAGACTACTTGAGTGAATTCTATTGCAAGCAACTGCTCACTTACATTGGTCTTTCTTTTGCCTTTTTTATCAACTTTCTTCCTCTTTACAAGGCGTGCTTTATCATTGTAAGGAAAATACCACCTATCCTCGGCTGGTTTTACGACAATCACCTTGCCCTTACTCTCCTTATCTTTGCGCCTCTTCCCCTCACATTCTGGTGTTCCATCGGGATTGAAACGCTGACACCTGCCTGCCCGCTGTATAAGCGAATCCATAGGACACAGCTCGGTGATGACCAGGGGAGCCGATATATTCAATCCCGCTTCGGCAACCTGCGTAGTCACAAGGATTGCTGGCTTAGGGTCTGCATTCTTGCCGAACAATTTAGAGAGTTCATCTTCTATAATCTTTCGATCATTTCTTGTAAAGCGAGAATGAGCCAGAATGATTTCTGGTCCATTAGGATATGAGAAGAGATTTTTGAGTTCATCATACAATTGAATAGCACGTTCCACAGTGTTAACAAACACAATTACTTTCTGTGGTCCGTCAATATCTAATTTTCCCCACTTATCCCACTGTTCTTTCACGAATTCCGCCAAATTTTTGGCGTTTTTCTCGTCCCAATTAAAACCTTTATCTTGCTTTTTTCCATCCAATTGTAAATATATTTTTCGCCAATTGTCTCGTTTTTCTATGTCTTTATTAGATGCCTTTACTTCCTCTAATCCACAGTACTTTTTGAAGAAATCTGCCACAGATTGAGGAAGAGTAGCCGTCATAACGCACGATAGCATTCCCCACCGCTTTCGTAAATAGAGCATAGAGAATAAAAGCGGCAGCCCTTTCTGGGGCGAAAGAAGGTGAACCTCGTCGAAGACTGAGTAACTTGTTAGCACAGCTCCGGCTGCCGCATGGCTCAAGTGAGATGCCCACGACAGAGGCGCTCCGGCGAAAGCCGTCAAATATTGATCAATCGTCGTGATCACGACTCGCTCCGAGAAAAACTCGCTCTCTGGCTCATCACCGTGATGAATCACCGGATGAAGCCCGACCTCCTTGCATTCGTCTTCCACACTGCGGGCAAGCGCTCGAAGAGGCAAAGTATAAATCAATCTTGTTCCAAGCAATCCCCCGTTATTTTTTGATTGGCTGAAAGGATTTAGCGCAGCCCTGGTTTTCCCCAATCCTGTTGGGGCGATAATGAGAACGGATTGTCCCTTGCTGAGTTTTTCTAATGCATCTTTCTGGAAATCCTTTTCGCACATATTTTGTCTCCATATGAAATAATATTGCTCTAAAAATTATCGTTCATATTCATGTCTAAACGCGCAATAAGGTTTTGAATCGGATCTGTAAGATGCCGGCCCTGCGTTCTCTGCGCTCGATCTGCAGGATCACCTCCGGGATTGTGACTCCGGGCCAGAACCGGGCGTCTTTCAGCATCCGATGACAGCCTGCCTGTTCGCTATTCGCCGCTTGCCAGCATGTCCGCTTCCAGGATAGCATCGGAGGAACACCTCGTCAAGCGGGTGACTCCTATTAGGCAAAGACCCGGGTCGCGCGGATCCGGCGGCCAGCCGTGTTTCCGGGGCCATCTCCTGACGCGATGGCGATCATCCCGAAGCCGCTGGCGGTGTGTTCGCCGAGGCCGGCCTCGTAGGCCAGGCGCAGCAGCCGCGGATCCCCCTCCAGCGTCAGCCGCAGCATCCACCCCCGAATGTCGGTGTCGTGGATGCGCACGAGCTTGGAGCGATAGGGCGGTTGCGGTCGGATGACGACCTCCCCCCGGATCTCCTGCCCGTAAAAAGCCGCCGCCTTCCGCCGCAGGTTCTCCGCTAACGCCGACGCGAAGCCCGGCTCCTCCGGCGAAAGATACCGCTTGACCAGCCGCCCGTCCGCCCGCCGCTCGCCTGTGGAGACCGTGATGGGCGACAGGGTGACGCAGGTCATCGACCCCTCCAGCGCAGGCGCCGGGACCACCTCGATGCGCTCCACCTGCACCGGATGCGGCCCCAGCGCCACCTCCGGCTCCAGCAGCAGCCCCAGGGCCAGCGCCTCGACCACCGCTTCGATCGGCGAGGAGACCCACCAGGTGACCGCCCCCTCCGCCCATAGCCCGCTCCCATCCGGCCGCAGGCCATGCAACCACGAGTAGGTAAGGGGCTTGTAGGCGCGTCCCTCCGGGCCCTGCCACCCCTCCTCGTGAAGCCGATGGGCCACCTGAGGCAACCCCCGCCGCATCGCCGTATACGCCAGGCCCCGCAACCACTCCGGATAGCCCCAGGGCAACCGGCCCGGACGCACGAAGCGCAGCGCGATCTTAAGACGCATCGCTCCCCCTCCCTTCCGACGCCCCCCGCCGGGCGCGCGCGGCCTCCCGCACGGCCTGCAGGGAGATGATCTCCGCCACCTCAAATCGGGGCGGAACAGCCTCCGGAACCGGCCGCATCCGGATGATCGATGGGAAATAGCCCATGCGGCCGTGAAGCTCCGCCAGCAGCACCCCGGCGCTGTAGTTCAACGAGGGCAACAGGATCAGGATGGGTCGGGTCTGCCACTCCTCGGGGGAGAACCCCACCCGATCCACCATGGACACCACTTGCGGGACCAGGGGACGGGCCGGATCGATCTGGGCGTCGATGGCGATGACCCGTTCCACCGGCTGCCCCGCAAGGGCCTCGATCTGCCGCTGCTGTTCCGGTGTGAGTGGGTGCGCAAAGTTTAAAACGACCATGCTGCCTCCTTTGCCCCCAAATGTAGCCGAGCCCGGGAGGCCGGACATCGGGGAAAGACCGGACGCGCATCCGGGGACGACCGGATGCAGGGGCTGGCCGTTCTTCTACGATTAGAAGCCAGGAGGGGCCCCGCTGACCCTGGGGGGCATCAGAGCGGAGCCCCACGGGGAGGGCGGTTTCCGGTCCCGGCTCTCATCGGGTTGTGGAAAGGTCCATGAGCGGCGCGAAGGGGCGGAACCATTCCCGCAGATCCCGATAGGAGAGACGATGGTCAGGGGACAGACCCCACGTCTCGCGGCAGAGCGCCTTGATCGCTTCGAGGTGGGAGTCCACGGTCTTGGGCGACAGGCCCAGGGCCTCCGCGACCTGCGCCAGCCGTTCGCAGCGCACGACCTCCGCCAGCACGCGGCGCTGGGCCGGCGTCAGCCGTTCCCAGACCTGCCGGCAACGCCCGATCCGATCCGCCGGCGACTCGATCTGCCCCAGCTGCAGGGAGGTCAGCTGTCGGAAGGCGGGGAAGTCCGCCCCCCAGCGGGGGAAGGGCACCTCGATCAGGCGCACGCCATCCTCCGGCCGCGCGTGCATCCGTTGGCCGTCCCGCGCCACCTCCAGGAAGGCGCGAGGGGTATACAGGTGCCACACCCGGTCCGCGTAATCCAGATGCACCACCGCGGTGAGGAAGAGCATCAGGGCGAGCAGGCGTCGTCCCCCCGCCAGCACGACATGGAGGGGACGGCCCTGCGCCTTCTCCGCTTGAAGGATCTCCATCATCTGCATCCGGACCACATCGGCGGCGTGCTCATCGGTGATATCCGGCATGGGGCCCCGGAGATCCTTCAGCATGACCCGACGCAGGCGGATGGGGCGGCGGGCATGGGCGTAGAAGCCGTTGGGGAACTCGCGATCCAGGCGTTCCAGGGCGTGACGGGTTCGGGGATCCTGGGGAGCGAGGTGCAACACCACCACCTCAACGATCTGCTCGCCGCGGCCCAGCAAGGCGTCCAGGGCAAAGGTGATCACCTGCGGCTGCCCGCCCAGCGTGGCGATCATCGTGCTGGCCGGTCTGTGTTCCATGGCCCACCTCCCGCAGACCGAATCTCCCGGGATACGGAGGATCCCGATGGAGCTGTTCCCCGCTGTGCTGATCGGAGGGCCGCCGAACTCCGGTAAATCCGTTCTAACATATAGTCTATCACAATCCTTGCGGAAGCGTGGCGTGGCCCATTATGTGTTGCGGGCGGCGCCGGATGGGGAGGGGGATTGGTTTCACGAGGCGGAGCCCCGGCTGGCCCGGCAGCTCCGGATCAAGGGGGCCTTCGATGAACGCTGGGTGGATCGGATCGTCCAGGACATCCGGCGTCGCCACCTGCCGCTGCTGGTGGATGTGGGGGGGATGCCGACCCCGGAGCAAGAGCGGATCCTGGGCGTGGTCACCCACGCGATCCTCCTCATCCGGGATCCCGCGGCCCGCCCGGTCTGGCAGGAGCGCGTCCGGCGTTACGGCCTGCATTTGATCGCGGATCTGGATTCCCGCCTGGAAGGCTCCTCGGAGATCCTGGAGGAGACACCGGTGTTGCGCGGGGTGATCACCGGCCTGGAGCGGGGTCGCATGGCGGAGGGGCCGGTCTTCGAGGCGCTGGCCGAGCGGATCGCGGCCCTCTTCCGCTACGACCCGGAGGAGCTGCGCCGCTATCATCTGGCGATGGCCCCCGACGTCGACTGGGTGATCGACCTGGACGAGCTGGCCCGCATGCTGGAGGTCCGTCGGGAAGGGGAGGCCCCGCGCTGGGCCCCGGAGGATCTGCCCCGGACGCTGGATTTCCTCCCCGAGGGCAAGCCCCTGGCCCTTTACGGCCGCGGCCCCGCCTGGCTCTACGCAGCCCTCGCCGTCCACGCCCTCCCGGCCCCGTTCTTCCAGTTCGACGTCCGGCTGGGCTGGGTGGAACCCCCGCGCTTCCGATGGGCGACGGAGGGCGAGGAACGGACAGCGGACCGTTCATCTCCGCTGGCGTTCACGGTCGAGCGCGCGCCCGGGGGATGGCGGCTCCGGGCTGCCCTCCGCCATCCCTATGTGGAGCGGGAGGAAACAGAGGGCCTGTGGTTGCCCTCGATCCCGGAGGAAGGGCTCCTCATCCTGAACGGGAAGCTGCCCCTCTGGCTGTTCACCGCCCTGGCCCGCGCCTGCGCCGGCCGACCGGCCCTTGCGGTCTTTGAGCCCCGGGGGAATCAGGCGGTGGTCATCGCCTCCCGGGACCCCGCGTTCCCGGTCGGGACGGTGTGGAGGATCGAGGATCCCGGGCCTCCGGGGTGAGATCGTGCCGGATCATCCAGTCGATCCGGGACATGGGGCTCCGGCCTGCGGCTACACCGGATGTCCACAACGCGGGCAGCGGGTCGCTTCCGGTTCCAGCTCCGCCCCACAGGTTTCGCACACATACGTGAAGGCGGCCCCGCAGACCGGACAGGCGCGGGCGTCCTCGGCCACCGCCGATCCGCATTCCGGGCACAGGGCCTGCCCGCAGGCCGGGCAGGCGTCGGCCTCTTCCGGGAGCTCCGCCCCGCAACGGGGGCAGCGTCCCGAAAGGTCCAGGCCGCAGTGGGGGCAACGTTCGGTCCTTTCGGAGACGCGGGCGTTGCAGCGCGGGCAGACGAAGGCGAGCTCGGCCCCGCAGATCGGACACGCGGAAGCTCCGAGGGGGATGATCGCCTGGCAATCGGGGCAGCGCGCGCCGGTTTCCGCCCCGCACCGCGGGCAGATGAGCTCATCCGGCCAGAGCCGGGCACGGCACCGGGGGCAGAGCCGCTGGCCGCAGGACGGGCACGGCCCCTCCGATGGGCGAAAGAGCGTCCGGCAGTTGGGGCAAACGGCCAAGGCTGCGGTTCCGGAGGAGCGGTGGGAGGCCGGACGGTCCTCCACGGGAGGAGGCGCGGGGATCGGGGTCTCGCACGATGGACAGCGCTCCGGCGCGCCGAAGAGGGGCTTCTCGCAGGACGGGCAACGCCGGGGGAAAACCCGCCCGCAGTCCGGGCATTCCGACGCCGTGCTCAGCAGAACGGCCCCGCAACCCGGGCAGGCGAAGGCCAGCTCGAAGCCGCACCATCGGCATCGCGTCTCCGCCGTGAGGGGCTCTTCGGGTCCGGGCTCCCCGCACATCGGGCACCAGATCGCGCCGCACGCGGGGCACAGACCCGACTCCGGCGCCACGGGCTGGCCGCAGCGCGGGCAGGTGGGCTCCCCGGCCGGCGCGCCGCAGGCCGGGCAGCGGGTCGCGCCCTCCGGCAACGCAGCCCCGCACTGCGCGCACATCTCCCCCAGGGGCAACCCGCACGCCGGGCACGCGGAGGCGTCCGCCGGCACCCACGCGCCGCAATCGGGGCAGGGCTCGGCGCCGCAGCCCGGGCACGGCTCGTCGGGCGGCACCATCGTCCCGCAGCGGCCGCAAGGCCGGGGCCGCAGGGGCGCGCCGCACGACGGACAGGTCTCCGCTTCCGGCGGGACGGGCGCGTCACAGTGGCTGCAGAACCAGGCCCAGACCGTCCCACAAGCGGGGCAGCGATCCGCGTCCTCCGGCATGGGGGATCGGCACGCCGGGCAGAAAGCGGCCCCACAGTGGGGGCAAACGCCCTCCTCCGCGAAGATCTCCCGGCCGCAAGCCGGGCAGGGGATGAGCTCGATCATGCCGTGGGCGCTCCGTCCTCTGGCTTCGCGCTCCCCCCGGGCCGACCGGTTCAGCCTTCGGCCCGCTGGGCCAGGGCTTCGGCGCGCTTCCGCCAGTAGCGCAGGTATCCGGCGACCACGCTCTCGTAGCTCACGGCCACATCGTAGAACGCCGGGTCGGCACCGGCGGCTTGCAGCTCGGCGTCCGCTCGGGTTCGCAGCGCCTCCAGGATCTCGGACTCCGTCCGGTTCTCCTCCATCATCTCCCGGATCCACCGCCCCCAGTCCCACAGCCGGCGCTCCAGGTCCTCCCAGTGCCACTCGATGTCCTCCCGGAAAGCCCCGAAGTGGGTCAGGCACAGGGCCTGGGCCTTCAGGGCCCGCAGCCGGGCGATGCTGGCCGACCAGGCCTCCAGGTCCAGCTCCGGCGGCGGGGTGGGCGGGCGGACGTAGCGCACGCCGGGCAGGCGCACCCCTGCGATGTCCCCGGTGAAGAGAAGACCGGTGGTCTCGTCGAGGAAGGCGTGATGGTGGCGGGCGTGGCCGGGGGTCTCGAAGGCCACCAGGGTGTGGCCGGCCACGCGCAGGCGTTCCCCATCCGGAACGACCTGCACGCGGTCGGCGGGGACAGGGATCACCTTCCCCCACAGCGGCTCCAGCATGTCCCCGTAGATCCGGGCGGCGCTGGCGATCAGCCGGGAGGGATCGATCAGATGGGGGGCGCCCACCGGATGAACGTAGATCTTCGCCCCGGGCAGGCGCCGGGCCAGGAATCCGGATGCCCCCGCGTGGTCCAGGTGGATGTGGGTGACGATCAGGTGGCGCAGGGCCTCCAGGGGCACGCCGGCCGCCTGGATCCCCTCCAGCAGGTGCTCCGCGCTGGAGGTCGGCCCGGTCTCCACCAGGGCGGCCTCCCGGCCGTCGTAGATCAAATAGGCCGCGATGACCTGCGGACGGCCGTGGAAATGGAGATCGATGGCCGTGACCCCTTCGGCGATGGGATGCAGGGCGTAGGGCATCGTCCTCGCCTCCTCGGAGCTTGCGACGGGCTCTGGGTCCTCCCGCCGATCTTACCTCGAACCGGGGGGCTCTCCCAAATCCTCGCCCCCAGCCGGGCGGGCCTCAGAGCCCCGGATCCGCCAGCTCCTCCTCGAACGTGACCTCTTCCTTCCCCTGGAGCTTCTCGATCACTTTCTCCACGATCAGGCGGAGGTGACGGGGATGCTGCACGAAATCCAGGCGGTCCGCCGGGATGGTGAGCACAGGGCAGAGATCGAACCGTCGGATCCAGTCCTCATAGAGCCGGTTCAGGCGCTCCAGGTATTCCGGGGGGATCTCCCGCTCGAAGGCTCGCCCGCGCAGCGCGATGCGGTGTTGTAGCGTGGGGACGGAGGCCCGCAGGTAGATCACCAGATCCGGCGGCGGGAGGAACATGAGCAGGGTCTCGTAGAGCTCCCGGTAGACCCGCCAGTCCCGTTCGCTCAGATCCCCCTGCTCATAGAGGTTTCTGGCGAAGACCTCGGCGTCTTCATAGATTGTGCGGTCCTGGATCACCGAGTGGGGACGCTGGAGCAGCAGCACGTGGTGCCGGAGCCGGCGGCTCAGGAAGAAAATCTGGGAATGGAAGCCCCAGCGGGCCATGTCCTGATAGAAATCGGCGAGGTAAGGGTTATCGTCCACCGCCTCGAAGAAAGGCTCCCACCCCAGCGCCCGGGCCAGCCGCTCGGTCAGGGCCGACTTCCCCACCCCGATGTTCCCGGCGATGGCGATGAACTTCTTCCCGGAAAGCCCATGATCGGTCAAGGGGGTCTCCTGAAAGGGATTTCAAGCGTCATCCTTTTTGCGAAGGGTTCGCGCGGGCGGATGTCAGGCGTTCCCGGTGATGTTCCCACACAAAGCGATGGCCCACCGCCCGGAAGACTCCCCAGCCGCGCCACGGCAGGTCCAGGGATTCCAGGCGCCGCGCGATCTCGGGGAGGGTTTCCGGCCGAACCCAGCGGAAGGCGGCGATCTGCTCCCCGAGGTCGGCGGGTCGGGGCTCCCCCTCCGTGCGAACGTAGAACACAAAAGAGACGAAGGGCGTCCCCAGGTCCCGGCGGTCTGCGGAGGGATACAGAGTATAGGTGATGAGCCCCCACCATTCGGCGGCCTGCACCGGCAGGCCGGTCTCCTCGGCCATCTCCCGATGCAGCGCCTCCCAGGCGGTCTCCCCCCAGCCGATGCCGCCGGTGGGGAGGCGATAGGCTTCCGGAGGGTAGAACGCTTTGGTGTGGACCAGGATCTCGCCTCCCGGGCGCTGGATCACCAGGAGCGCCTCCCCGCGTCGCCGATCCAGGCTGCGACGCACTTCATCCCACCAGCCGTCGCCGATCACCTCGGCGTGGTGATGGGGCTGAGGGCCGAAGCGGGCGGTCAGCGTCTCCAGCTCGGACGGAGCGATCAGGGGTCGGTTCACGGGAGCACCTCCCGAACGGCTTCCTCCAGCATCCGGCGATCCCGCAGCCGCAGGGCGCCCAGGCGGATCACGCCGTGCAGGGCGCCGAACACGGGCCGTAGCTCGGCGTGGGGCCCCTGCAGCGGAATGATCAGCAGGTCGGCGCGGGGGAAGAAAAAGGCGGTGTGGATCTGAACCGGCGGGTCATAGCGAACCCAAAGGACCAGAGACTGTGGTCCGTGGCGATACTCGGCCAGGGTGGCTTCGGAGAGGCCGATTTGGGGCTCATACCCTTCGAGATTGAAGCCCGAGAGCGCCCGGTTCAGGGCGGCGTTCAACCGGTCGTATCCCGGGGTTCCGGGGACGAAGGCCACCTCGCGGCCGCCTGTGGTGATCCGGATCTCGGCGGCCTGGGCGTTCAACCAGGGCCAGAACCAGAGGGGATCCCGGTTGGTCATCGCGTTAACCCCCCAGATCAAGGCCATGGCGAGGGCGGCGAGCACGATCAGCGGATCCCGCAGGCGCGGCGTCCGGGGCTCTTCCATCCGGCGATCTCCTCGCTCGCAGCGGGAAGGATCCAGGGGAAATTTTCCTCATGCGGATCCATCCGGCAAGCCTGGGCCGTATCGTTGCGCGGGAAGAGGGGGCGGCCCGACGGCTCATCCCGGGAAGACCCCGGCGGTCTCCAGCGGCTGCACGGCCCGCTCCCGAAGCGGCGTGTGAAAGCGATCCGGATGGAGGAGGGCAGTTAGGAGCTCGATCCCATCGATGGTGCGAGGGCCCGGGCGGCTGAAGTAGGCCGAGGCCTCGAGGGCATAGACCTGCCCGTTGCGCACCGCCGGGATCTGCGGCCAGAAGGACAGGCGGGTGAGGAGGGGATAGGATTCAACCGCGTCGGCCAGGCGATACCCGCACGGGATCAGGCCGATGACGTCCGGCGCGGCCGCGAGGACTTCCTCCCATCGGATGCGGCGGGAGGGCTCCCCCGGGCGCCCCAGGACCTCCTGCCCCCCGGCGATCTCCACCATCTCGGGGACCCAGTGGCCGCAGCAGAAGGGAGGATCCAGCCATTCGAGGAGCAGGAGGCGCGGTCGGGGGGCGCCGGCCACGGCGTCCGCCACGCGGGCCAGCCGGCGCCGCCACGCCCGGAGGAGATCCTCCGCGCGCTCGGGCACCCCGGCGGCCTCGGCGATCTGTTGCAGGCACGCAAACAGATCCGTCAGGCGGTAGGTGTTGACGGCGATCACCCGGGGCGGCCGGCGGAGCCGACCGGAGGCCCGGAGAGCCTGGCCCATGGGGACGGCGCAGACTTCACACAGGGCCTGGGTGAGGATCAGGTCGGGCTCCAGCGCGGCCAGCTGGGCTTCATCGATGACGTAGAGGGGCTCGCCCCGCCGGGCCTTCTCCCGGACCGCCGCGTCGATGGCGGCAGGGTCGGACAGCCCCTCCGGCAGCGTGCTGCGGGTGAGGCGGGGAAGACCGGCCACCACCTCCGGGGGAAAATCGCATTCGTGGGAGACCCCGACCAGGTGCTCCGCCAGCCCCAGGGCGCAGACCAGCTCGGTGGCTCCGGGAAGCAGGGAGACGATGCGCATCCTTCAGCCCTCCGTGGACAGGACGGGGGCGGCGACGGCGCGGGCGGGCCGCCGCTTTTCCCAGAGCCGGCAGAAGGCGCAGATCCCGGGCGCGGAGGTCGGCTGCCCGCACTTCTCACAGGCGTGCAGCTCCGCCTCGTCGGTCGCAAAGCGGATCTGCCCCTCCTCCCGGGCCTTGAGGAAGCCCAGGTAGAAGCGGAGCTTCGTGCCGGGGCGCTCCTCCTCCAGCTTCGCCAGCCACTCTTTGTAGGCGATGCTCGTGGAGCCCTCGGCGTAGGGGCATTCGTCGTAGATGTAGTCGATGCCCCGCAGCAGCGCGTAGGCGGCGGTCTCCCGCTCGTAGAAGCGGCAGAACGGTTTCACCTTGCGGGCGAAGCCGGGGCGGGAGGCGGGCAGCACCGGGCCCTGGCGGGCCAGGTAGCCGACCTGCCAGTTCATCACGTTGCCGAACAACACCGCCACCTCATCGTCCAGGTTGTGGCCGGTGGCCAGGGCGGCGTAGCCCCCGTCGTAGGCTACGCGGTTCATGATGTAGCGCTTGATCAGCCCGCAGACCGCGCACGGCTTGTCCCGGCCGCGCAGGGTCCGGGCGGCGACCTCCGGGATGGTCTCCCCGTAGACCTCTTTCACATCCACCACGATCAGGCGGGCGCCGGGCCAGCGCTCGGTCACAAAGCGGCGGCACTTCTCATAGGATTGATCGGAGTAGCGGATGCCGCCGTCGATGCCCAGGCCGATGTAAAGGCCGTCGGCCTGGTAGCCCAGGCGCAGCAGCACATCCCACAGGCTCAGGGAGTCCTTGCCCCCTGAGACCGCCACCAGCACGCGCTCCGAGCGGTCGAACATCCGGAACATCCGGATGGTGCGCTCGGTCTGTTCCACGAACCAATCCAGGTAATGTTCCTCGCAGAGGGCCAGCCGATGCTGGCGCATCATGATGGCCGCCTCGCGGCCGCACTTGCGACACCGGATCGCCATGGACGCAGATCCCTCCTCGTGCCCTGTCGGGAGTCCAGCGCCATTCTAAACAGGACAGGTCTTTTTGTCGAACATCTCGCTGTCTCGTCCCATCCCCGGACGTCCGGCGGAGGGTTTGCAGTCCAAGGATCAGCGGGGAGGCGAGAGGTTTGGATTGCGACAACAAGCGTTGGCATCTATTGACAATCGGAAGCACTGGCGTTATTCTGCCTGCTGAAAGCAGTGCGGTGGGAGATTCGGAGAGCAGAGGATGACCCCTCAGATGATCGAAGCGTTGCTTCGAGATCCTGAGTTTCGCATGAAGTTTTTGGAGCTCCTGGATCGGGATCCGGCGTTCCGGGAGGAGGTGCGCCGCAAGCTGCTCACGGACGAGCTCCTCGCCCTCCCGGAGCGCGTGGAGCGCCTGCGCCTGGAGATCCTTGAGGAGTTTCGACGGGTCTGGGCGGCCATCCAGGAGAACAGCCGCCAGATCGCGGCGCTCGCCCAGCATGTTCAGGAGAACAGCCGCCAGATCGCGGCGTTGACGGAACGGATGGAGCGGGTGGAGGCTCAAATCGCGGCGTTGACGGAGGAGGTGCGGGATCTTCGGCGGACTGTGGGCCGGATGGAGGAGCGCTGGGGGCTGGCCCACGAGAATATGGCCGAGGACCTCATGCCCCGGTTTCTGGCTTCAGCGGGCCGCCGGG
>Ga0209741_1000129_pt1 | contig 18138 bp, 21 predicted proteins | sample OctOCTMetagenome_FD_184734 | JGI IMG/M metagenome (GOLD analysis project Ga0209741, IMG submission 184734) | Hot spring and microbial mat streamer communities from Octopus Spring Streamers, Yellowstone National Park, USA - OCT_B (SPAdes) (version 4) | ecosystem: Environmental > Aquatic > Thermal...
TGTTGTCTTTGTAAATTGTCCCACTCCAATGGCTTTTGTCGCTGGCACAGAGGGAATATGTTATCAAAAGCCGAAACAACAAGAACAGGAAACACCCAAGGACGAACTTGAGGGCATAGTGGAACCCAAGTTTTTACCAGAACAACAAGAACAACCAAAGATAAAGGAGGTGCCCTAATGGCTATTGTAAAACCTTACAAGGGCATATTTCCCAAAATTCATCCATCCGTTTATATGTCTGAGAATGTGGTGGTAGTGGGAGATGTGGAAATAGATGAAGACTCAAGCCTGTGGTTTGGCACCGTAGTTAGAGGGGATGTCAATTACATTCGTATAGGAAAGGGAACAAACATCCAAGATAACTCGGTGATCCATGTTACTCACGGTACCCATCCCACCATCATAGGGGACTACACAACGGTGGGACATAGGGTTATATTGCACGGATGCAAAGTGGGAAACTATGTGCTGATAGGCATGGGGGCTATAGTTATGGACGGAGTGGAGATAGAGGATTATGTGCTTGTGGGTGCTGGTGCCTTGTTGACCCCTAACAAAAAATTCCCCTCCGGCGTTTTGGTAGCAGGCTTTCCCGCTAAGGTGGTAAGAGATCTAAAACCCGAAGAGATAGAATACATAAAACAGTCTGCCCAAAACTACATAGCATACAAAAATAGCTACTTAAATGGGTCTAAGTGAGCTTTTAGACAGGCTCAGAGAGCTTTCAAAGACAGCAGTGGTAGTGGTGGAGGGTAAAAGGGACAAAGAGGCCCTAAAAAAGCTTGGAATAGAAAACGTAATCACCATTGCGGGCAAAAGGCTAACAGACCTGGCGGATATACTTGAAGGTACTCCGCAGGTCATCCCCCTTTTTGACCTGGATGAGCGCGGAGAGAGAATCCATAAAAAGGTAGTGGCAATTTTGTCCTCTCAGGGTTATATTTTGATAGATGAATTTAGAGAAAAGCTCAAAGAGTACGGAGTGATATACGTGGAGGATTTGTATGAGAAAGTTAGAGGTGCTAAAAAACCTGCTGGTTCAGGATAGGCTGATTAAGTTTAACTTGGACCTTTTGGAGGGGCTTCTCAGAGAAATAAGGGCAGACATAGAGGAGATAAAGATCCTTGTGGAAGCCTGCCTTGAGGGAGAAGAAAAGGAAAGCCTATTAAGAACTTTGGCAGACTTTGAGGCTAACTTTAAAAGTCTGATAGTCCAAGCTTTGGACTACATATACGACCTTTACGAGATTTTCAACTTTGACATTACCTTTCTTTCAAACATACCAGAAGAGCTGGGCAGAGAAATAGAGAGATTGGACGCAGTAAACAGTATAAACAAAAACTTAGAGACCCTTGCCAAAGCATTAGAAGATATAGTAAGCCTGGCAGATAGGGATGAGAAAATAAAAGTTATACTCACGCCCCTTCTGGTCTATAGAGATGTTTTGGAACATGGTATGGCCTTTAATCAAAAGTTGGCAGGGGGAGCTTACGTATTCTGAAGCATTTCATAGACCTTTTTAGCAGCCTCTTGCTGGGCTTCTTTTTTGCTCCTTCCCCTTCCTATTGCCCTGTATTCCCTTATCTGGCACTCCACCTCAAAGATCTTCTCATGCTCCTTACCGCTCACACTTACCAACCTGTAGATAGGTCTGTCTTTCCATCTGCCTTGGGTTAGTTCCTGTAGTAATGTTTTGTAATCCTTTTTGTATGCCTCCTTTTCCACGACTTCCTTTATTCTTTCTCCATACCTTTCAAGGAATAGCTTTTTTAAGCTGTTCATATCTCCGCCCGAATCCATGTATATGGCACCCAAGAGAGCTTCAAAGAGGTCCGACAGCACCGAACTGCTAACAGGTTTTCTCTTACCTGATATTCTGACGTACTTATCCAGTTCAAGCTCTTCTGCAATAGAAGCCAAAAATTCTTCGCTAACCAGATAAGCCTTAATGCTTGCCAAAACTCCCTCTTTGTAATGAGGGTAGTTTTCCACCAAAAAGCTAACCACCAAAAAATTTACTATGGAGTCTCCTAAAAATTCCAAAAGCTCGTAGTTTTCTCTGCTGTTTTGGTAAGACCTATGGGTGAGGGCTGTTTGCAGATAATGTGGGTTTTTAAAGTGATAGCCTATTTTATCTTCAAGTTCCTTATAGTTTTCTGAAGACAAGGCACGCATTGGTGCCTCCAAAGCCAAAGGAGTTAGAGATTGCCACCACCACCTCTTTTTTGACTGCCACGTTGGGAGTGTAATCTAGGTCGCACTCTGGGTCTGGATGTTCCAAGTTTATGGTGGGTGGAATAATTCCCTCTTGAATGGTCTTGACCGTTGCCACCGCCTCCAAGGCACCCGCCGCGCCCAAAAGGTGCCCTACCATAGATTTGTTGGAGCTGATCTTTAGCCTGTAGGCATGCTCCCCAAAGAGCCTTTTTATTGCCAATGTTTCAGATTTATCGTTTAATGGGGTAGATGTTCCATGGGCGTTTATGTAATCTACCTCTGTGGGTGGAATGCCTGCATCCTCCAAAGCCAACTTCATGCACATGTATGCCCCCTCACCATCCGCGCAGGGAGCGGTTATGTGATAGGCATCGTCGGTAGCACCATAGCCCACAAGCTCTGCGTATATCTTTGCCCCTCGCGCCTTTGCCCTTTCGTACTCTTCCAAGATGAGCACTGCCGCGCCTTCTCCCATAACAAAGCCATCCCTTTCCAAGTCAAAGGGTCTTGAGGCCTTTTGAGGCTCATGATTTCTGGTGGATAGTGCCCTCATGGACGCAAAACCCGCCACTCCCAGGGGTGTGATGGCGCTTTCGCACCCACCCACTATGGCTACATCTATATCTCCCCTTTGAATAAGCCTAAAGGCATCTCCTATGGAGTGGTTGCCCGTAGCACAGGCAGAGACTACGCAGTAGTTGGGACCCTTAAATCCAAAGCGAATGGCTATGAGCCCACTTGCCATGTTGGATATGCCATAGGGAATAAAGAAAGGAGACACTCTTCTAGGACCCTTCTCCATAAGGATCTTATGCTGTTCTTCAATGTCCCTGAGCCCACCTATGCCTGTGCCAATTATCACACCCACCCTGTAAGGGTCAAACTTGTCCTCCAAAAGCCCACTGTCCTTTATAGCTTCCTCAGCAGATGCCACCGCAAACTTTATAAAGTCAGATAACTTTTGGGCTTCCTTTTTGTCAAAGTACAGCTCTGGGTTAAAGTCTTTTACCTCTGCCGCTATATGAACGCTTAGACCTATTTCTACTGGATCAAACCTTTTTATTATGTCTACTCCGCTTACGCCAGCTACTAAATTCTTCCAGAATTTTTCAACCCCGGTGCCTATGGGGCTTACTACCCCAAGGCCCGTAACAACAACTCTCCTTTTCAAGTCTGCACTCTCTCTTTTAGATATTTAATAACATCCCCCACCGTTCTTATCTTTTCTGCGTCCTCGTCGGGTATTTCTATACCGAACTCTTCCTCAAAAGCCATTACAAGCTCCACCACATCCAAAGAGTCCGCCCCAAGGTCCTGCACAAAGTTTGCATCATCTCTAAGCTTTTCAATCTCCACACCAAGCTGGTCTGCAATTATCTCCTTAACTCTGGTTTCCAGGTCCATAATTAAACCTCCTTACTTATGGTGTTTGTATTATTATCTTACATCCTTTTAAAAAAGTCAAGCGGTCTAAAAGCTTGTGTTAAACTTTTCCAAGCAAGCTAAGGCTTGGCGGGGGAAAAATTATCCCGACTTTTATAGGCGGGAATGAATATAATCCCGACAAGCTTTAGCTTGCCAAGGGATTAGTTTGTCCTTTTCAAAGCTTTTTGAGATTGAGTATCATCTGCAAATGGTCTAAACCACTTTGAAAGACCTAAAAGAGTTTGGCGGTTTAACAAAGAGATAGCCCACTAAAAATTACTGTGGAGCTAAAGCAAACTCCGCATGCATTAAGTGGCCTGGCTTTGATGGAACTAAACAAGCTTAAGCTTGTGTTGGACTGGCATAGCAAACTTGAAGAAGAGATAACAAGCATAGCAAGGAATCATAAAGATTAGGGCAAGGCTTGGAGTATGCTTTAGTTGGTGGTGGCGGTAAGAGAAAGAAGAAAAGGCGGTTAGAGAGTTAGCAAAGCAAGGGTGCGGTAGTTTATCCAAGCATTGGTTAGGTGTTTGGTTTGGTGCTAGCAAAGCAAACAAGCCAAGCAAGGGTTAAGTACTTGCTTAATGCTGGGCGGTGGTGCTAAGCAAGGTGGATAGGCAAGGGTTAGGTCTGTCTTAACAAGCAATGGGCGGGGCAGGGTTAAAACAAAAAGTGAGGGGGTGTGTTTGATTTACGGGCAACCTTTTAACCTTTTAATTAGCATCATGCAACGCTTGATTTTCAACGGTTTTATTGTGGTGCTGCGCAAGGGGTGGGGCTGGTTATAGCATGTTTTTTGCAAAAGTGCAAGAAACTGCAAAGCCACCAAATCCTACTCTATCAATGTTTTTCTTTGTTTTTTGTTTTTTGTTTTGCAGTTTTTGCAGTGATAGAGAGATATTTAGAAAAAACGGGCTGGTAAGGTAAGGGTGGGTCAGGGGGTGGGTCAGGGGGTCAAAAAGGACCCTTTCCCTAAAATCACTGCAAAACTGCAAAGAATTTCACAAAGTGCTTGATTTTCAACGGTTTTCCGTTTTGCAGTGCCTTTGCAGTGCCTTTGCAGTAAGCGTCAACTCCTTAATTTTCAACGCTTTTCTAACATCAAGCAAGTGCTTGTCTCTCAATGGTTTTACGCATCTTTTGGTGCTGGGCGGGTGGGTCAAGGGTAGGGTGTTAAGCAAGGGATAAGGTGGCTTGGTTTGGTGTCCTGTATGGTGTCCTGTGTGGGTGCTTGGTAGTGCTAAGCAAGTGTAATTTGACAAAAAAATGGGACACCCCACCCTCTTAAACTCGTTGATGTTCAAGGTTGTGAAAGGTGTCCCGTCAAACAATTTTTGACCCTCAAAAAAGTTTGACAAAAAATGGGACATTATTCCAATCTGCAATTTTGCAGGTTGGAATATTTGAGACTGAGTTTCAATTTCCCAATTAGAAGGTTGTCATTGGGGGAACCCCTATAAATTCAGAGAGTACTTTGAAGCCCTCTTCGGTGGGAGTGCCGTCGGGGGTAAGTAATGGGTGGTTGTTTACGCTGTCCGAAAATTGCAATTTTTGCAAAAACCGGACACTTCCATTTACCCAGTCTTCAACTGTTGATTTTGGAACCCCAAGCCTGTCGGCTATCTCCCTAGCTCCCTCTTTCTCAAAAACCTTCCTTCTTCAAAATTAAACAAATCCACCAAGCTAAGTCCCTTTTCCTTTGCGTATTCCTTTAACCATTTCGGAGCCCAGCTTTCCAAGACTGACTCTGGGATAGTGGGCTTTGCTTTCTCTTCCATTCCTTTCCGCCTCACCACAGGGACTAAATAGCACATACAATGCGGATGTGCTGGTAAGCGTGGTAATTTGTTTTTCGGGTGCACTCCTTTACCAAGCCCGTAATCAACATTTGCATAAACATCGCATATGTCCGGCCTTGGATGGCTTCTTGAAAGTCTCCACTGGTAGCCTATTATTTCTTCTTCATCCTTTGTTAATTCTACTGTTGCTTTCAAATATGCGTGTGCGGTTTCTGTCCATACAATCGTTTTAAGCCTGTAGAGTTGCTTATCGTATACCCACCACTTGACTGCCTTGTCCACGAGTTCCATTTTGCCTTCCTGTAGCGCTTCCTCTATCTCTTTCAACAGCTGCCTGCCTGCATAGTATGTCCCTTCCTTACTCCGCTTTTCTACATATTTCTCAATCTTCCTTTTGATCTTCTCCCATGCTTGCCTGCTTTCCGCATTAACCATTAGCCCTCTCGTGCTTTCTTCAAATTCTTTTAGCCATTTAGGTAGCTGTTCTTTAAGCACTATTGCAAACTCTTGCTGTTCTAAAGCCTCAATTGTGTATTGCAGTTTATACATCAAAGCTTTAACACCGTTATCGTAGCGTATGCCCTCCATGATTGTGTTCTTTAGTCTTGCCATAGCTTGTTGTGAGAAGTCCCAGAAACGTTCAGAAAGCTTTAGCCCATCGTCCCAACGGTGGTTGATTACCTCTTCTGCTATCTTTAATGCGAGGGCATCTTTCTGCAATTTTGCAGTTTTGTTGACTGCGTTCACTACGTGTGTGATGAGTGTTGTGATTTTGTGATATAACTCTTCTGCAAGTTCTCTCAGCAGTTCTTCTGTCTGTTTGTCTATTTGATAGTTCTGTTCTCGCAGTCTCTCTATAAGCTTGTCTGTTTTCTCTGAGAAGTCTTTTTCAATCTCCTCCCACTCCGAGAGAAACCACTCAAGAAAAAGCCTACGCACTTGTTCCCAGTTCATAGTCCGAGTTCATTCTTCATCTGATTATCCAAACCCTCCAGTCCGTCTATCTCGTTCTCTATTCTCTGCATAGTTGCATCGTCAATTTCACTGCCCAGAAGCATCCTTGCGATGTATTTCTTCAGTTCTGCGTCAAATGTTGCAGAGATGTTCAAAGTTAAGGCATCCATAGCCTTCTTCAGTTCCCTTTCCACATCCCTGTAGGAGAAGTCCTTTTCATAGATAATCGTTCCTTTAAATGTATCCTTCCCTTCCCACTTTGCTACTAAGTCCGCAATCCTATACTCCGCTTGCTCAAGATTCTGTGCTATCTGGGTGAGCAGGCTGTTTAAGTTCTGAAATTCAAACTCCAAAGCTACACCACTTTTTTGTTTCTCTGTGCCCTTTACAAATTCTAAGTTTGCAAGCGAGTAAATTATGTCTATGAGTGTGTTGATGTATTCAAGATAGACCTTAGCAGGGCTCTCAGGCGGTGCTATGAAGTCGGGTTTGCCACCTTTCTCGGGATAATAACCTATAAAGTTTTCCGTTCCGATGACTATGTTCCGTAGTTTTTCCTCCGAGATCTGGTCTGGGATTGGAATAGTCAGAATAGGAAATGTGGAGTTTCTCAGAATTTCTCTGAGTTCTGAGATTGCGTTGTATAAGTCCTTACTAACCTTTGCGATGTCGTGGATGAATGGAGGGACTATAACATCGGTAGGCAAAATAGGGTCTGTCCAACTTACAGCCACTACAGGCACCTCTCCGAAGGGTGTCGATCCTTCATATGTCTCATTTCCTACTTGCACTTTCCAAGCACCCGGGGTAAATACCCTCGTTATGTTCAGTTCAGAGAACACGATTTTTTGAATTCTCCCGTAGCTGTCTATTTCAATATCCTTTACCTGCGTGGGCAGTCTGATGGTTGCGTATGGTCGGATACCTCGCAATTTTTCATGTGCTTTGGTAGGCACCTCTGCTTTTGGCTTGTCTACAATCACAAACACGGTGCCGTAAATGAGAGTAAGCTTTGCAATGTTCCGCATGAAGTCGTCAATGTCTGTGCCTCGTAAATCTACATTCTGACAGAACTCTGCGTATTCCGTGTTTGTTGCAAAATCTCTCTGCGGTTCTACTCTGAAAAGGGCACCCACGTAAGTGTCAACTATTTTCTTTACAAAATTGGGATAAACAGCAAGCTGTCTTCTGCGTGCGTATTTCTCGTCAGTCTCACGTGGATACTTCACGAGGTAAGAACCATCCGCAAACCCACCCAGTCCAGTGTAGCTATCCCAACAAAGCTTGTAGTCAATCATCTCACACCTCCTATAGCCATCTAAGCTTCAAAAACTTGTATGGAAAAGCAGTTGCCTTCTCTTCTAAAGCCATAACCGCATACACAAGGGCGTCTACTATGTCGTCGTGTGCGGAGAAGGGAAACTCTAAAAGCTGTTTAACTGCTTCTTCCTGCCCTTTTGCAAAGTAGATCAGCCCACCCTCAAAGAAGGGCACGAGTTTTTGTGCCCGCAGGACTTTGTTTGTGTGAGGTTTGACGCCTCGGATGGGCAAGCTTACTCCTCGCTTGCTTGCTATCTCTTGTATAAGCTTTCTGTAGACTTCCTGAAAGGCTACTTCCTCAAAAACTATCAAGGAAGGTTTGAAAGTTAGCTGTATGGAGATGAGGGTGTCTATGAGTTCATTTGGAGTGGCACGCTTGTTATAAATGTATAAGGAATATATACGCCCTGTTTCCTTATCCCTGCCCAAAACCGCTATAGCTGTGTAGTCTCCCTTCTCCTTTCCCGTTGATGGGTCTACACCTGCTACGATGTCAAGCTTGCTTAAATCTAATTTCTCCTCGTAATACTTGATCCATTCGGGTCTGAAAATCCTGTCCTCGTCTGATAAGGGTTCGTTCATATACTCAGAAGCAAACGCATAGCTTCCGATTTCTTGCTTTTTCCTCTCCAATGCTTCCAGTGTCCAGAGGTAGGGATGCAAGGGCTTACCTTCATCAGTTATAGCTTTGTATTTCTTTGCAAACCAACCTAACTCTTGCCCCCTCGTAATAAGTTCATTCAAAAGACTGTCGTAGTGAAGGATAGTTCCGATTACAAAGATCTTTGCGTTTTGAGATAAACCCATCACGACTCTGTAAAACCATTTCTTCAACTTGTCCCTGAGAGATTTAGAATTTGCGTGTTCTTCTGACTCTATGTCATCAAGTATGACTAAATCGGGTCGTTCTCCACGCTTGACCAAACCTCTTAGCTTTTGCCCTGCACCTCTGCTAATCACTGTTGTATGCACTGTATCTATCCTCTCCACCGTAGCCCGTTTGATGACCTCTCCAAAATCCTGCAAAATTGCAGTATTGTTCTCCAACTCCAGCCTAATGTCCTCCAACTGTTCTTTAGCCCTTTGTTCAGATGCTCCGATGCAGACGATGAACTTGTGCTTTCCGTAGAGGATGGACCACAAAACATAGCCTAAATAAATCAAGCTTGTTTTCCCATGCTCCCGTGGCGCCGCAACAACTATCCGTTTCATGTGTGGGTTCTCTAAAAAGCTGATGATTTCCAACTGAAATGGTGCAAACGGTTTTCTGAAGATATGCGGAAGGTAGGTTTGACAAAAGAAAGCAAAGTCGTTCCTTGCCCGTTCTTTTCTGTCTTTGTTTGCTTCTGAGATGAGAACCCTCTCTAAAACTCTGCTAACTGCTTTCTCCTTATAGCTCATGCTTTAGCTCCGCTATGATCCGCTTGGCTAACTCTTCATCTAAGTGTTTTGCTAAAGTCTTTGCTACCTTCTCAAGTACTTTCTCCGTGTGTTCTATCAGTTGAGTTTTTGTTTTTTCTATGTATGCACTGCTCCGTGAGAGATTGCTTGCGGTGTGCACAAGTCTCATGAGTGTATCTATCTTTGCATCTTCCACCTCGCCTTTTTCCTGCCACTCCGCTATGACTTCAAGGAGTAAGCCCGTGGCAATTGTTGCAAGGGTTTGGGATTGCTGAAATGTATCAAGGTCCTCATCAGACAGTAGCCCGCTTCTTTTGAGTTCCAGCAAAGGCTTTAGCTTTCTAATCAGTCTATGAATGGAAGATCTAGAAGCTTGGGCTTGTGGGAATTTGATTTTTATCTCTTGTTCTAACTCCCGCAAGGTTTTTCCTCTTTCGTATTCTTTTACTGCGTATTCTTTCACCTCTGGGTATTTATCAAGAGAGTGTCTTCTGGGCATCAGACTGCCTCCACTTGTTCGTCAACGACTTCGTTCTCCAGCAGAGCTTTACCCTTTGCGGTTAGTCTGAGTTTTTGAATTTTTGCTTGATGTGCGGGTAGTTCAACTTCAAGTACTTCTATGTAGCCTTTTTCAAGCAGATATTTAATGTTCTCCTCAAGCAGTTTTTTGCTGTCTGTGAATATCCTCCAGTCAGCGAGCAGTGCTTCTATCATTTTGACTGTTAAGCTGTCTGGATACACCTGTTCAAGAAACTTCAAAATGAGATAATTGACTTGCTTTCTCATAGCTTAGCCTCCAGCTTATTAATAAGCTTTTCTATTTTTTCTTCAAGCTTTTCGAACTTCATCTCCGTGCGGGCCTCTATTTTGTTTTGAAAAGCCAGGAAGTCTTCTTTTCTCAGATACTCTTTAAGCATCATCTTCTCAATCTCTGCGCACTTTTCCCTTTCTTCTTTTGTGTCTTTCTGGAGTTGTTCTAAAGTCTTCATCATGTTTAGCATCGAGACCTTGATAATTGCGTAGTTGATTACAATTGCTACAAACGAGGAGATTGCAAAGACGATGAAGGTAGGATGTATCAAAAGCTGTTCCATTACTCATCTACCTCCAGAACCTTTTGCATCAAGTCTTCTAAAGCCAAGCGGGCAGTTATGCCTACCCCTTCATATTCCGCATCTGCGAGTTGTATCGTAAGAACTATGAGTTTTTCTTTTTCAAACACTCTGACCGTGCTAAAACTGCAGTTTTGCAGTTCTTTCATTCTGCGTAAAAACTCACACACTCGCTTGGCAGTAATTTGCATAGTAATGAAATATAGAAGTAATGGCTTGGCAGGTTTTCCTATTTTGCGTGGTTCTTAAGGGAGGAAGCCGTATGTGCGGATGTTATAGAAAGTGTAGTAGTCTGGCATTGAGATTTTTCTGTTGTATGTGCGTGTTTTTATTCTCAGTTTAGCTTGTGCGGGTTCGTAGCTTCTGGTTTCTATTCTAAGTAAAGCGGATGCGTAATTGCTGTTGTCTGCAATAATGCGGAGGCGGGCTTGTGGGCGAGGAGAGATACGAAGTGTCAATATATACAGCTTTGCTTGTGCGGGTCCGGTGGTCCGTATTCTTAGTTTTGCTTGTATTTTGCTGTCGGTTTGTATTCTCAGTTTGGCTTTAATGCTGTTGGCTGTATGTATGCGGAGGGGGGCGGAGGCATAGTTGGTGTTGTCTACAGAGATGCGGAGTTTAGCACTTGCTTGGTGAGGGAAGTTGAAGGCTGAAGGTACTGTAGTGGGGAAGTAGTATTCAATAATATCGTAGGTGTAGATGTCCAAATAGCTTACAAACTGGTAATTTCCGCTTTCGTAAACGACGAGCGTATTGGGGTAGAGGTCTTGGTAGTAGTTTATCTCCCGGGTAATATAGTAAGGGAAGATTACGGAACCCATGCTCAACTCCTTAGCTAAATGACATAAACATGCAATAGGCTGTTTCTTGGGTGGGTCGTATGTAGTATCTTGGATACGGCCAGAAGTTTTCCCTGATAGAAGCCTCTGTAGGCGAAAGTTCTATTATTAAATGGCGGCGTAAAAAGTAGCCATACCCGTTTAGCTCGGAATCGTAGAACACTACGAGTTTTTCTTTTCTGCTTTGCAACGCGAGACGATAGTCTTCTGGAGTAGCAGATCGTGGTTCAGGCATGGGAGGAAAATAAACCTCGTAAACGGTAGTAATCCATCTCTGCTGGTGGAATAAGAAATATGCAATTAATAAAGGTTTTGAAGGAGGGGGTGCTCCTATATCCAGTATGTAAGTCGTTGTGTAGCCTCTGGAGTATATGTTGTTGTATCTGAGAGATCTTAGTCTTGTGTGAAACAGTTGGTTTGTTGTAGTTGTGAAAATACGTGGGGCGAACGCGGCGGTCGGATAAAACTGCCAGCCTAATGCTATTGGTTTTGTAGAGGGAATGAGTTGTGCGTTGTCATACAGGTCAACCCAAAAGACTTCAACATTAACTCCAACAAGAGGAGGGAAGGACAGATAATACTTGGTTTGAACATACGCCTGCGGTGGCGGTGGGTTTGGTGGAGGTTGTTGCGGTGGTTGTTGTGGCGGGGAAGAAAAAAGAGGGTAAGGGAGTGGAGGCCACCCGCTTATATTGCCGCAATTATAGAAAACTCCTCCAATACAACTCATCTAACTTACCTCCTCTACCAAATTTACTTCCGAGATTGCGTAATCTTTTGTGATTCTGTGCGTGTATCCAACCACTCTAAACTCTTTGCCTTTGAATCTGATCTTGTGGTAAAGGTCAAGTTCTGGAAGTAGCACGCACTTTAAATATCCTCTCTCTTGCAGATTTAGCTTGAAGTGTTTCAGTAGTCTATTTATATCTGCTTGATTTTCAAGTATCACATCGGAATTGTTAATCTCAAGCGTGGCGAGCGGGCAAGAGTTTTCATCTTTTGCTTCTACCCTATACCGCCAGCCCTCCCCTTCTGCTTTCATTGTGATGGCGATGGGCTTGGGTTTGGGTAAGGTGTAATCAAATACAACAGAATCTGGTAGTTCAAAGGTGTTTTGAATGTATTCTATATCTGCGCCCACTGGTATCCCGTCTTCGTCAATTTTGAGGATGATGTTTTGGGGAAACTTACGGAGAACTTGAATTACATCTGTGAAGTTATTTACGATTACGGGTTTAATGAACTTTGCGGTGCTGGGGGTTTGCACAATTGCGCCAAGCACATCAAAAACCCGAACTGGATAAGGCGGAGGCCACTGCACCGCAAACGGCGCATCCCAAAATACTCTGTAGCCGTCTACATCATCAACAATCTTCTCGAAAACAAAAGCCCATCCGAGCGTGTATTCAAGAGGTGGGAAGATAGTTGGGAACCTGGCCCGAACTCTTGCTATTCTGAAGGCAAGAAGAGAATTGGGTGGGTAGGAGAGTGCATTACTTCTTAAAAGTAAAGGCAAATTCCATGGAGTACCCGGTAGGGGGAGAGAGAACGAGGAAGACTGAAAATATTCAGCTTTAGCTACAAGGTCGTAATAGTCAAGGTAGATCGCAAAAGGTCTATAAGTCTGACTTGTGTAGTCAAAGTAATACCTGTAAAGCACGCCTGGTGGGTCCCTCCATGGGTAGTTTGCGAACTCCTCTGTATGCGTTTGTGGCGCTTCTCTTCCTTCGGATTGTCTCGAAGTGTCATACCCCCAGAAGCTAAGAAGACTTTCGAGTCTTTGCCTGAACGTAGGATTTACCAGTGCGTTAAACGCTTCCCTTGTGATAATAATCGTGGGCTGTATATCTGCACAGTTCAGAATTGTCTCATAATAAGCACTCACCCTCCCGCACGGCCTTTGCTGTGCGTTTTTAAGCCTTCCCCGGAACAGATGCGCCCCAGCAAAGCGGATGCTGACCTCCTCGGGTGGCGTGTAGTTAATAAACTCAATCTGTGCAGATTTGAAATAGCTATTCTCCCTCGCTTGTATTTCAACAGAAATTGTCTTGTCCTTCGGAACTCCATCTAACAGACACGGAAAGAAAAAGCTTCTACTCATAGCACTACAAACCTCACCGTTCCTTTATAAATATCCACTCCCTGCCTTGTCCTTGTTGCAGTATCTACCATGTCCTGTGCCACATACTCAAGATTGACTTCAGTGATCAGTGCATAAAAAGACACATCCTCGTCCGCTATCACAGTCTTTGTCCCAAGCATAAGGCCTAACGCCCGTGCTTGCGAACTTGTGCAAGTGTTTATGACGACTTCTTTTTCTGAACTGTCTTTGCCTTCTTCCTCTACTTGCACATTAAGAGAAATCTGCCCTCTACTGTGCTCCGTGCCATCCTCTTTGCAAAAGACATACTTCATCACATAGCGATCGTATTCATCTGTGATTTTCACTGTGATGATGTCTGACTCTGTGAGTCTGTATAGTCTGCCGTATATGTCTATTGCCCTGAAAAGCAAGCCTTCCATGTGAACAACGATAGAGATAACTTCCCCCACCTGTGCGGCGCCCGGGGATGAACTATACACGGACACAGAGCCCGTTGGTAGCGAGCCTCCTACTGCAGAATTGCAGTTTGATATGTATTCTGTGCCGTCTATGGCGTAGAGAACATTCCTCTTTTCCTCTTTGCTTTTTGCTGCGCATGGTGGGAGGATGAGGGAGTTGATTTTTTGCGTTGTCGCTTGTTTTTTGATGATAGAAGCAGAAGCCCGCCCGCCCCACTTATTGCGTATCCACGCATCGTTTAGTGTGATGGTTCCAATTTGCACCGCCATCTTTACTACCTCACCCTCAAAGCTTCACCTGTTTGGGCATTTACTATATCTGCATAAATCACTATCCTTCTACCGTTTAGGCTTTCTATCTGTGCTTCCGCAACGGACAGGTCAAGTTCTATGCGAGGTCTCAAGTTCTCAAGTTGCATGATCATTTGAGAAATCTTGCTTACCTGCTGTGCGTAGAAGTCTTCCAGCTGTCTCGCTTGTTGTATGAGGCTATCAGCTACGCTTGCTTGAATTTGCTGTAGTTGTCTCATCACAGAATCAACAAAAGTAGCACCAAACAGCTTGCCAAAATCCACACCCTCTGCGGTGGGTGTTCTCTGCAAAATTTCAGAAAGCTGAGAGACCATGTTTTTTGCTTTCTCAAAGCTACCTGTGATGTTTGCGAACATGCTTGTAAGTGCTTGTTTAGGCATGGAGAGAAAGGTTTGGAAGGCTTGCGTGATTTCCTCGGGAGTTAGCTGTTTAAGACTTTCTCTTATCTGCTGAACTAAGTCTTGATACTGCATCTTGAGTATTTCTACCTGCTGTGGCGCCAAGCCTTGTGCGATTGCTTGCTGTATTTGACCTGCGAGGTCTTTTGCCTGTTGGACAAGGTTTAAGATGTTAGCTACCTGCGTGATCGGTTCTTGTTGGGTAGTAAAGCCGAGTTTGATTTGCAGTTCTTTCGGAATAAACTTGCTGATTAGGTCTTGTCTTTCTTTCTCAAGCTGTGCGAGTAGATTGTTTCTTTCTCTTGTGAGTTCTACTACCTTGCGTGCGTAGTCTTGTTCTTTGGCCCAAGCGTCCCTGAGAAATTCCTCAAGTGCCTGCCTCCTTCTCCGGTAGCCTTCCGCAGACGCCTGTGCTATCTCAAGTTCAGTCTGCAAGATTTCTCTCAATACTTGCTTGCGTGCTTCATCTTCTAAGTTTTCTTTGAGTAAGCTTCGCAGTTCTTCAAGCTTTCTCTTTAGCGTGTCTATTCTATCTTCTACATCTGAAGTGTCTACAGACAGTTCAAGCTTTTGAGAAAAGGCTTTAGCCTCATCTTGCAGTGCGTTCATGATGTCCTGAAGGGACAGGCTGTCTTTCAGCTTTTGCTTCATCTCCTGCAATTTTGCAGTGGTTTGTTCCTGTTCTTTGAGAGACTTCAAAATCTCCTCTACTTGCTGTTTAGAGACTTTTCTGATCGCCTGTGCAGTTATCTGCCCTGCTTGGGTTATTTGTTGTGCGGCTTTTTGCTGGGCTTCTTTGTATCTCTTAGCGTCCTCTTCCGCCAACTCCCGCATCTTTGCGGTGATTTTTAAGCTTTCCTGAAGTTCCTCTTCCGAGATGCCAAGAAAGCGCCCGAGACCCGGGATTTTGCCAATCAAAGTCCTCAGTCTGTTAATGCCGTCAATTATGAATGTTTCTATTCTGATTAGCCATTTCGTGAATGCGCCTTTCGTCTGTTCATCAAGCCACTCCCGGAGCATCTCTCCCAAGTCCCAGCCTATCAGTGCAGTAGCCACTATCACGTTTAACCGTGAAAATAAAGCACTCAAGCCCGTTATAGCAGTTCCGCCCACCGTGCTGAGGGTTCTCAGACTACCGATTAAGGCTTCAACAGCAAACTTCAAAGCAGAAACAGCTTTTACTACGATGTATATCTCTAATGCTTTAGTGATGAACCCGCCGAACTCTGCTGTAAGTTTGCCTACTACTTTTAAGAGAGTGCTGATGATGTTATAGAGATTTGTTAGCGTTTCCGAGATTTTCTCTACGAGTTCTTGCCCTTCCACGGAGAGCTCTATCTTTCCGTCCTTGACTACTAAAAACCTTGCTACAAACTCGTCCAAGTCCTTCTTTACAGCCTCAAACACCTTTGCAGTAGCCATGCCTGCGAGGACTTGGAAGACTTCTTTAGCTTTAGCAAGCAGTCCCGTAAAGCTTCCTTCTATATCTTTAGATGCGAATTGGAAACCTTGAAGTCTTGCAGTCAGTTCCTGAAAGAGTGTTCCCTGCTCCCTCCATCTATTGACCATTTCATTTGTTATTCCAAGCGACCTTGCGAGCTGAGAGTTCATATCGATAGTGCCCATTAAGAGGTCCCGAGTTTCTTGGACGACCTGATTCATTGGTAAGCCTAAACCTGCCACGGCATTGGAAAGTAGCACTACGAACTGAGAAAACTCTTTGAGATTACCGCCCGCCGACAAAAATGGCGCCATTATGCCCTGCGATATTTGCACAAGGTCTTGGAAGGTTAAGACAGTCTGCAATCCTGCGATGCGTAGTTCATTGAGTAGCTGATTTGAAAGCTTAACTGCGTTTGCGTATTTCTCTGCACCCTCTACAAGTTTGCCTTGTTCGTCCCTTATCTGTGCGATTGATGTGAGAATACCTGCAAAGCCAATTCGTGCTTGTTCTATCTGTTTATTGAACTCTATGCCCTCTTTGATAAAGCCCAAGAAGGGCAGAGACAACGCTATTGTTCGTATAGTAGATACAATGTTTTCAAACTGACTTGCAAGTTCTTTAGCAGACTGTGCACTCTGTTGTACGCCTTCCTGCAATTTTGCAGTCCAGCTGACATCTATACCCTGCAGTCTGTTTCTGAGTTCCTCCAGCTGTGCCCTTAGCTGTCCGACCTCTGCCCTGATCTCAAGAACAAGCTGTTCACTTATCGCCATCGCCAAACTCCTTTAAAAGTTCTTCTATAGAGTTTTCTTCTTCTCCAAACACGCTGTCTATATCTTCCTTTGAGCCCCATACCGCCAGCTTGACGAGATAGACAAACTCTTTCCATTCACGCATTTTTCTTTTGTAGTAAGCAGATAACATCTCACGGAGGAAAGGAAGGGGGTATTCAAAGACTTGATGGTTTGCACTGATGAGTTCTTCTACGACTTCTGCGAGAGGAGTTCGTTTGCTTTCTGAAGCAGTGCCTTCAGTTCTGTAAAAAAATCCGTGTCCTCCTTCAGTACATCTATGCATGCGTTGAAAATCTTCAGTGCATCTGAGGGTTTGAGTTCTTCTATTTCCTTCTGTCCTAAACCCGTCATTGCACTCATAAAAGGGACTGCGGACTGCAAATATGCGGATGGTTTTAATTGCCCTTGCAAAATGTCGTTCAGGACTTGGGATATGAGTTCGGAAAATCTAATGAAGTCCTTGAAGGTTAGACTTCTCACTTGCACTTCTCTGCCATCCGAGAGTTTGACTGTCTTTATTGTTTCATACTTCATAGATTGACCTCCAGAATTGCATTAGTCGTGAGGATCCAGTCTTCCCAGATGGCTGGTGCCTGCTCGGGTTCAAATATGCGGAGCCAAAAGCTTACGGCGTTTGCTACACCTCCAAGCACTTCCGTGCCGATATCAATGGAGTTGTTTCTCGGGTTGGTGTCAAGCTCTGACCTATTCAACGCCAGAACCCAATAGGGTCCGTTGGTTGGGTCTGGCTGGTGGATGGTAGGATTGGTATCGTTTATTGTGATTGTGATTTGGTCCTCACCCGGATTGCTTGCGGCTTGGCACTTCTTCGTGCTGTCTGGAGAACCAAACCAAAGCTGAATATCCACATACGCCCCGCCCCCTGCGGTGTTTAGGACGATGTTGATTGGTGTATTCAGATTAACAGGCTGCGTGAGATTCTCATCAAGATAAAACCCAAAAGCCATTATCTTACTCCTCTGCTGATTATTTGCGGTTTTGTGGTAAATGTTCCTTCAAACTTTACAGACAGCCAATCATCACCTATCAGCTTTAATTCTCCCGAGGGAACTATGGACACATCTCCGATTACATCAAGAACTTGTCCTTTTGGTGGATCGCCTTTGAACCAAAGAGTTCCCACTATTTGATATTTCTGCCCGCTTTGAAGTGTAGTCTTAGTCATTGCATCGTAAGAGTAGTCAATTCTTAGATTTGTGCCGTTTGCGATGTTCCCGCCCGGGACTATGTATATTGCCCCTGCCTCGTAGTCAATGATGTAGTCTGTGCCTTCCGTGTATGTGGTAGGAGATGCTGCATCATCGGTGACTACGGGTGCGGGAGTTCTCTTGATTTTCTCATGGGCAAGCTTATACCAAAATCCCTGCTTAACTCCGTTTATAGCCTCATCCGCCACAGTGCCGGCGGTGATGCTTGTGTCTGTTCTGCTTGCAAGGGCAAACTTTTCAAGTGTTTCAATTCTCAACTCGTCAATCTCAAAGCTAACATTGAATTCTTGCGATTTGACTATCTCTGCATCTTTAACCTTTATACCGCTTG
>Ga0209741_1000140_pt1 | contig 17758 bp, 17 predicted proteins | sample OctOCTMetagenome_FD_184734 | JGI IMG/M metagenome (GOLD analysis project Ga0209741, IMG submission 184734) | Hot spring and microbial mat streamer communities from Octopus Spring Streamers, Yellowstone National Park, USA - OCT_B (SPAdes) (version 4) | ecosystem: Environmental > Aquatic > Thermal...
CTCGGTGCTGCTGCAAGGGTATCCGGATCTGGAGTATATCATTATCGACGGCGGTTCGACAGATGGCAGCGTGGACATCATCCGCAAGTATGAGCCGTGGCTGGCCTATTGGGTGAGCGAGCCGGATCAAGGACAATACCACGCGCTCAATAAAGGCTTCCAGAAAACCACAGGTGAAATTATGGGATGGCTCAATTCAGATGATATGCTACATCCAAGAGCCATATTTATAGTTGCTGAAATATTTGCTACATTTTCGGAGGTTCAGTGGGTAACTGGTATACCAACCATATTAGATTCTATGGGCAAAACAATCAAGATTGGACGTCTCCCTCGTTGGTCGCGATACTTGTATGTTATGGGAGGTTATCAGTGGATTCAACAAGAATCTACTTTCTGGCATCGCTCCCTTTGGAATAAAGCGGGGGGATATATAGACCAATCGTTGAAGTTTGCAGGAGACCTTGAGCTTTGGGTTCGCTTCTTCCGTTACGCCAAACTTTATACGGTGAATGCACTCATTGGAGGCTACAGGGTTCATGGGAGCAATCGCGCCCGATTAAACTTACAAGACTATATTCGCGAGGCGGAATCAATTTTAGATAAAGAAAGAGAATTTCTCTGGAAGCCGATAAGAATTCTGGCCTCGCAATGTCCTAAATTTGTGTTTAAAATTCTTAATTCTCTTCTCTTTCGTTTGATGCCGCTCAGATGGGGATTATTAGGTTGTGCGCCTGTGATTACTTATATTCCCGATAAAGGGAAATTTACAATATAAGCGTGGACCTAAGTAACTCGTCAAAAGTTTTGGGGATCATTCGATCCTACATATAGGGTCGCCTTTAAATCAAACTCATCCAGCTCCGTCCGAATGGAATGTTCCCAAAGTTGGCCTGGCTTGGGAAACTACGTGATGAGGGAATACCGGAGCAAGCTAATACTATGGCTCTTCCCCTCCAATGATCGGAGATTGGGATACCGATCGGCAGCCTGCAGCGGCTCCGCGTGAACCGATGGCCCAACGAGGGGGGAGAAAGATCGATGCGGGAGGCGCGACTTCCCTCGCCATCTCCGGTCGCCTTGAAGACAGAAGGTTCGAGGCCGGAGTCCTTCCGGTTGTAAGCCGAAATTCATTTCGGCATCCATATGCTTGTTGTAGGAGCAGCTTTCACCGCGACCCTTTGCGTTATCGCGAACCAGGGGCTCGGAGTTGCCGGAGCAGCCTTCACTGCAATCCTTGCGTTATCGAAGACGGATGTTCGGGGCTAAAGCCCCTTCCACAGAAGCCCATTTTTGTAGGAGCAGCCTCAGCCGCGACCTTTACGTCATCGAAAACCGGAGGTTCGGAGCTATCGAAGCGGCTTTCACTGCGACCCCGGCATCATTGAGGGTGAGAAGTTCGGGGCGAAAGCCCTTTCTGCAAAAATCCGCCTTTCGTAGGAGCGGCTTCCGCCGTGAACTTTATGTCATCCAAGGCGGTGGTTCGGGGGGAAGGATCGTGGCTCTTCCTCTCCTATCCTAGGATGGAGGGCAACGGCCTATAGTTGCTCTGCTTGGACCTCAGGGTGCAACGAGAGGAGGGAGGTGCTCTCTGCCTTCTCCGATCATTCAGGGGCATGAGCCACTGCATTTATGGGGGTATCGCGAGCCAGTTGGAGAGGCCACGACAATCTCCTGCATTGATCCTGGCAAAGCGGTTTGATCTGGATCGGCAGGCGAGTGAGTATATAAAGTGGTATCAAGGGATTATTGAAAGGCGCAATCATAGCTTTCCGGCCTGCTAAAGTATGATAGGAGGGTATCATGCGTTGTCCAACTCTTAAAGAGCTTCCTCCGCCTCCGCCGGGCAAGATAGGGTGGCCGTGGACGGAGGAAAGCCCGCCGCTTCCCGATACGATGCCCGATGGCCGTCCCTGGCCGCGGGTGAGTATTGTGACTCCTTCTTATAACCAGGGTCAGTTTATTGAGGAGACCATTCGCTCGGTGCTGCTGCAAGGGTATCCGGATCTGGAGTATATCATTATCGACGGCGGTTCGACAGATGGCAGCGTGGACATCATCCGCAAGTATGAGCCGTGGCTGGCCTATTGGGTGAGCGAGCCGGATAAGGGACAGGCGGATGCAATTAATAAGGGTTGGAGAAAAGCCACCGGCGAATTTCTAAGTTGGCTGAACTCCGATGATATTCTTCTTCCTAATGCGCTTGTGCAAGCGGTCAGTCATCTGGTTGCGAATCGCGACTCGTTGCTTGTGTATTGCGATCAACGAGTAATTGATGAGAACTCAAATATGTTGTTCGAAATTCACTTGCCGGACTTTGAGCTTCGCGATGTAATTCGCTCATGGCTGAATCCCGTGAATCAACCCGGTTTTCTAATGCGCTCCAAGGTTTTAAAATGCGTCGGATTTCTTGACGAAAACCTAAGCTTTTCGATGGATTTTGACTACTGATTACGTATTAGTTTGCATTGCAAAACAGGAAAAATAGATCATGTGAGCCAAATTTGGAGCTGTTTTCGTCGTCATAGCCAATCAAAGTCTTCATTGCTAAAGCGGGCGGAAGTGGAAGATCATTTTCGTATCTTGGAGAAAATTTTTAAATATGAGGATCTGCCAGTAGATTTGCGAGTGTTCCATCCATATGTTGAAAAGAAAGTTAATCTTAAGGCCGCATTTTACTTTTATAAAATAGGAGATGCCGCGAGAACTCGCTTATATGCTCTAAAAGCCTTACGAGGCCCTGTGGATCCCTCCAGTGTAAACGCTCTCAAGCTGTTTGTTCTCGGGACTTTAGGTAACTGGTTAATGAATAGATTGCGGAAGTGGTATAGGTGTGTTCGGCCTGTTAGGATTTCATACAAAATTGTATATCAAATAAGGTATAAATGAAATGATATGGACATCTTTGTGATTGCGGCCTAGAAGGTCTTCACCGGCACCGAGCCGGCCTGATGGGCGCTCGAAGGGGTGAAGGCCTTGGCCCACGATGCTTTCTCCCACCTGCTCCCGTGACAGTCTCTCGACACGGGAGGAAGAATGTTTATTAAATCGGATGCCTTTCTCAAGAAATCTAAAGATTGTCTTAAACCATATTATTTGGCTCTGATTATCGGTGTGATCTCTTTATTGGCTAACTCTCTGTTTCTCGATCGGACACCACCTGTTACTTTTGACGAAGTAGGTTATGCCAGCCCCGCTTACGAGCTGCTTTTTTATGGAAAATTAGCAACTAAAGTATTTAAAGGTTTCATGAAACTGGAAGATTATACATTTTGGCAGCCCCCCTTTATTTTGTGGTGCTATCATTGGTGTATAAATTTTTTGGATTTGGTATGATTCAAACCCGTATGGTCGGGGTTTTCTTCTATGCTGTTTGCGTAGTTCTGATCTTTCTGATATCCATACAGATGTTTCGCGACATCAAAATAGCCACTTTAGGAGCAATCTTGCTCGCATTAGACCCTATTTTCGTCCAATACAGTCGCCATGGACGTATGGATACTTTGTCTATCGGGCTCGCCTTGATAGCAGTATATCTGTATTTGTTGCATGTTATTCGCCGACAATATACCGAAGGATCCGTAAGATCGATGAAGATGCTAGCGATTGCAGGACTTTGTATAGGCTTATCCATACTAGCTCACCCCCTTGGTGTGATGACGTTTATCGGCTTGTCAGTAGCTATTTATTTAGATTATTACTGTGTTGGCCGTCGTTTTCTGAATTTATTATCATTTTGGTTAGCTATTACGATAGTTTTGTCGTTTTGGTTTATCTATATCCTTCATGATCCATCTCTTTTCATAAAACAATTCTTCGGGCATGTGAGTCAGCATACGAACCGCCTTGGGCCGATACAGGCCCTATTTGCTGAGATCAATGATCGTTATATTGAAGGCTATAATCGCCATCCATTTGTGTTTATAAGCGCTATGATAGGTTTATATTTGATGATATTTGATCAAAATCGCATCGATAGGCCACACAAGAAATTGTTCTTAACCCTGGTTCTGGTGGACATGGTTTTTCTCGCTGTGGTAGTATTGAAAGTTCCGTGGTTTCTTCCCTATATTGTCCCATGGTTTTCTGTGGCTGGATCCTTCTTCCTAGTTCGTTTCTGGGAGATTACAAAACATTCTAGAAGGAAAACTATTCGAGCATTATATTATAGTTGGATATTCCTTGTGGGTGTCAATCTCTTGTTGGCCGGTTTACCTGCTAGATATGCTGTCGCCTTAATTCAATGGGATGGCAGGGATGTCTTTCGTTTTAACCAAGAGATAGGAAAATACATCCCACCTGGCAATGAGGTGCTTGGACCTTATACGTTATGGTACGGCTTAACAGCCTCAGGTTCCAATTTATATAGTTTGGAGATGTATGGGAACACACATCTCCCATTACAGGACTTTGATTACATTATACTGCCTGGACCTCTTGATCATTTGTCGAGTTACATCTACAAACCACTTGATCCCGAACTAGCAGGATTTTATAATGATCTCTCCCGGATATTTAAGACCCATCTTGAACAGCATTGCTTCTTGTTGGGGAAGGTTGAACTCCCTCTTCGGCCCTTGCCTGGTGTTTCGATTAATCCATACCGTGCCATTATCTATAAATGTGGGGAGACTGCCTATTGACCCGCCGTTAAAGAGGGCTGAGCGGGCGAGATAATCTTCCCTCTCTTGTTGCGTCATTGGTTTAAGCAGGATAACTGTCTGTTGTTGCCCTACATTATATGTCTCTGAGCACTGGATGGGAAGAGTTGGCACTTTTAAGTAAAGAACGGTTAACTAGGAGCCGGCTTATGTGAGATAGACCCCATCTGAAATCTGTCTTCCACGCAAGGAGGACAGGGATGTCGGTCAATCGTCTGCGTTCTGTCTCGTTGAGGCAGGTGATGTGGCTTCGCCCTAAGGAACGGATCACTCCGCTGCGAGATGTGAGTTGGCTCATGGTTGGGATCCATCTATGTTGCTCTGTCCACCTGATCCAATCGCCCTATGCGGGTCGTTAGTCTGGCTTTCCACCCAGAGCTATTCCGATCGCCTGGACGTAGTCCAAGATCCCCTGAGGCCACAGTTTGGACATCCTACAATGGGCTCTGCAGGTCTATGTCCGGCGGTTGATTCCCTCAGGTTTCCCGATCCTGCAGATGGGCGATAGGGAGCTTGGCACTGTAGGGGTCATCCGGTAATTGTGAGGATGGTGGGATGTCCTGCGGTAGAAAGCCAGCCATCGGATTCGGCTTTCCGGTGGCGAGGGGCGGGGCTTCGAGGATGGGATTCGGGAGTCCGGTCAGCGTCGGTGGTTGGGCCAGGGGCCGTTGACTCGCACACACGGGCACCCAACGAACCGGTTGGCCCATTGGGAAAAGGGCGAGGATAACCCATGGTTGCGGGTCACCCATCTTTCCTCCCAGAAGGAGTCCTTGAGGGCCTATCGTAGTCGAATGCAGATCGATGAGATGTTCATGGACCTGAAAGGGAATAAGTTCGATCTGTAAAGTACTTGTCTGGTTCATTTCTGCGATTATCCGGCTTGATCCTGGTGGTTCTTTTGTTACATCTCAGTCCCACTGAATCGACCCACAGACCTTGTTCGGATTTAGTCAGCTTCGTGGCATTGGTGGAGAGTTAGCATAACCCAGTATGTCCGAGACCATGTGTGATGCATGAGCTTCAAAAAGGCAAGTGGTTCGGCATGAAAGGCTTCTTTCTACCTTTCAGGGCTTCTTCTACCCCATCTACTTCCTCATCCTCCGGAGGATTTTGAAATGAGTTCTATAGATGGTCATCGGCTAGTAATTGTTACTAATATTCCTAGTCCTTATCGTCTACATCTCTTTGAACATTTATATCGTATCATGCGACCCAAGGGTCTATCGCTTGAGGTCATGTTTATGGCCGAAACAGAGCCATGGCGTTATTGGCGTTTCGACTCATCGCGCTGGGGGTTTCCACACAAGGTGCACTGGGGATTGCATCCTTATTGGCGAGGTATCCCCTTTCATATTAACCCTACTATCCTTTACGATGTCTGGCGCCGACCGCCCAATTGGCTGATGCTCGGTGGTTCCTGGGCAATGCCCACAACGGCTCTTCTCGCCGTCAGTCCAAGGTGGGTTGGTCCCCGATGTCTAAAGCTATGGTGGCTGGAGGCCAATGAACGTTCAATGAAATACCGCACGGGTTTGGTGGCATGGCTGCGCAATTGGATTGTTTCAAGGGCTGATGCGTTGGTGTTACCAGGAAAAATTGCCCAAGAATGGGCAGATTCTTCTCTGAAAGTTCAACTTCCAAAGATCTGGTTGCCCAATGTCGTGGACGAAGGAATTTATCGGGATCGTGTAGAAAAGACTCGAGTCTACTCGAGAGAGATCAGGGAAAAATACAAAATCCCCCAGAATGAGATCGTGGCTTTATTGCCAAGTCGTCTTGCGCCTGAGAAGAATATTGTAGGACTCCTTAAGGCTATTAGTGAAGATTGGCCGAAAGGACTTTGCCTTCTTATCGCTGGAGATGGACCGCTATACCATCACATCGCAGAACTGATAAAACAAACGAATAGGGTGAAGATGCTTGGCTATCAAGACACGGAAAGGATGATCGAATTGTTCGCCATGTCGGATCTTGTGATCCTTCCTTCTCTCCGCGATCCTAATCCTCTGGTGATCATCGAGGCTTTGTGGGCGGGTCTTCCGGTGTTGGCTTCCATAAATGTGGGTAATTGGCCTGAGGCCATTGAGCCGGGACGCAACGGCTGGCTTTTTGATCCAACCCAACCTCAAGAAATGCGAAAAGCGGTCCTCGAGGCCGTTGCGGTCGGCCGTGACGGCCTGCGAGTCATGGGAATGCGCTCACGTGAGATCGCCTATGAACGCTTTGAGACATCGACCGTCGTCCATCGTTTTCTTGATCAATTGTTAAATTTATCATAGAATAGTGGAGGTAAACATGTCAACGGACAATACAATCCGTATATTGTTTATTGGCACGGCCTCTCCTCCAGATTTGTGGATGAAATCTTCCGCCTTTTCGGCTGCTGCTAATAACTTCCAAATAGGTCTGGCAAAGGGTTTATTGAAGGCGGGTGTCAGAGATATTGAGTTTATTTCTTTGTTACCGGTGCCGGCCTTTCCTCGCGGACCGATTGGCGTTTCATCACGCCGCTATGTCCTATGCGACCGGATTAAGGCCCTTGCTCCTGGTTTTCTTAATTTACCGTTCCTTAAGCGGATGTCCATCTTATTGTCTTTCACGAAAATTGTTCTCTCTAAAACCAAAACAGAATCGTATGATGTTATTCTTGTTTACAACCCTCTTGTGTCATATTTGGCGCCTGTCCTTTGGGCTGGAAAGCTACGTGGAATTCCTGTTGTCCTTATCTTGGCAGACATTTCACCTAACAATTGGCTGCAGAGATCTCTGCTTCAGAAATGTGATGGAGTTATTGGGCTTTCTAAGCAGGCAATAATGGATTTAAGCAAAGGAATACATGGGATGTGCCTCGAAGGCGGTATTGACGTATCCAGATGGGAAGATGTGCATCAATCAGACGAGATTGTTGAAGGTCAGTGTTTGATTGTCTATACAGGATCTCTTAACCAATATGGAGGTGTAGATTTGTTGTTAGACGCCTTTAAATTACTTAAGGGGGATTATCGGCTAGTCATTAGTGGCCGTGGGGAGTGGGAGGGGAAAGTGCGGGCAGCCGTAGCGCAAGATGATCGGATCGCATATGTCGGATTTTTGTCTGACAATGAATACCGCGCATTATTACGCCGGGCGACCGTGTTAATTAATCCACGTCCTTCCAATATTCCTGAAAACAAATACAATTTTCCATCTAAGTTGTTAGAATATCTGGCTAGTGGTCGACCAGTAATCAGCACAGCTACGGCTCACGTAGCGGAGGAATACGGGGATAAGGTTTTTCTTTTGCGCGAGGAGACCCCCCAGGCGTTGGCGCGCCTGATCGAACAGGTATGCTCTCTGAGCGAAGAGGAGCGGAAAATCATCGGTCAACGTGGCCGGGAGTATGTCATAAAGTTCAAAAACTGGGATATTCAGGGGCAACGTGCATATCAATTTCTCGTTAAAATAGTAGAGAAATCTCAGAGATCATCCTATTTAAACGACTAAATCAGCCATGCGCATCGCCATAGATGGCACGGCACCTGTAATAGGTGGAGGAATAACCTGGCTAAGAGAGATGGTGCCAGCCTTATGCGCGGCATCACCGGAAGACACGTTCTGGCTGTTCTTGAGATCCGATATGCTTGAGCTTAAATTGAGGGCGCCTACTAACTGTGACCATTTGTGGATCACGCTACCCCCCAAAGCCCGTGTTATGGGGCGATTGGTTTGGCAACAGGTTGTCCTACCTCTTTGGTTATATAAGATTAAAGCAGATGTTCTCCTGGCTCCCTATGATATTGCTCCGATTTTTGCGCCATGTAAGGTGGTGTTAGGGATTCAGAACGCCAGTCCCTATTATGTTTTATCTCCCAGCAATTGGTTAGGCCGAAGAAGGCTACAACTTTTGAGGTGGTTAACAAAGATATCCGCCTGGCGGGCTGATAAGGTGTTCTTTGTTTCAGAGTGGTCCCGCCAAGCGATCAGTCGTAAACTCCGATTGCCTCTTCAGAAATCCCATGTGATTTATCACGGTGTATCAGATCGTTTTCAGCCACGAGAAAAGAAACCTGCCGAACAATTTTGTGGTTTATCCCCTTATGTCTTGGTGGTTGGGAGTGTGTGTTTTTATAAGGACTATATCACTTTGATTAAAGCATGGAAGATCGTTGTAACTAACATGAAACAATACATCAAAAAGCTGTTGATTGTTGGCCCAATATTGGAATCACAATATTATCAGAAGTTGATCTCATTAGCGGACGATCTAAAGATTAATGAGAGCGTTTCGTTTGTATCTTCGGTTCCTCCAAGCGAGATGCCAGCATTGTATCAAGGAGCTTTAGCGCTGATAATGCCTTCTTATACAGAGACTTTTGGCTTACCCATGTTAGAGGCAATGGCATGTGGTATCCCGGTGATCGCTTCGGATATCCCGGTTGCTCGTGAGATTTGTGGGGAAGCGGCGTGTTATTACAGGCTTGGAGATCCGGAAGACTTGGCGGAAAAGCTTATCTATGTTTTAAAAGATACCGACAAGCGTTCTGAGCTGATAAAGTCCGGCAAGGAACGCGCGCAACATTTCTCTTGGGACAAATCGGCCGTTAGATTACTACAACTGTTGCGAGACGCTCTTTGAGCTATAAAATAAATTGATAATGCGATATAAAATATTTTCTGAAGAAGAATTCTACGACGCTGTTGCTCAACGTCTCCTGAACACCGAAGATTTGATTGTGAAGGATCCTGCGCGCTTCCTTGCGGGTTCCATGGACGCCTTTCGCTTTATGATGGAACGGATAGGATCTGTCAAAGGCAAGAAGGTGCTTGACTATGGTTGCGGAAGTGGATGGCTTGGTGTATATCTTGCCAAACAGGGAGCACGGATTGAGGGATTTGATGTCTCGGGAAGGCTTGTTGAGGTAGCTTCCTTGAGAGCAGAAGTCAATGGCGTCTCTCATGCCTGCATATTTCGGAAGATGATAGCCGAAGATTTGGAGTATCCGGATCAATCCTTTGATCTTGTCGTGGGGATTTCTATCCTTCACCATGTGGAGCTTGGCAGAGCTACATATCACCTCCAGCGTGTGATGAAAAACGGAGCCCTGGCCATTTTCATTGAGCCTCTTGGCGAAAATATTCTATTGAATTGGGCGAGGGAAAGGGTTTTCATTGTGCATCATGGCTTAGTGAAGGACAAAAGTACAGAGCATCCTCTAACCTACCATGACATCCATGCCATGGGGCGCAACTTCGCCGAATATCGCTGGAGGGAGTTCCAGCTGTTCTCCATGGTCAGGAAGTTTATCGGCGATGGGCTTACCGAAGCCATGCGTCTGGACAGGCTGGATGAATGGCTCCTGAGAAAGTTCCCTTCTCTCAAGAAGTTTTGTCGTTTGGTCGTTGTTGAGTTTCGGAAGGGGCAGGGGGAAGAAAAAATCATTCGTCGGTAATCATGAAGCAAATTGTTCAGAATTACAAGACTGGCGCGCTTCAATTGACTGATGTGCCCACGCCGGCCCGTGCCCGGCAGGGGCAGGTGCTGGTCCGCACCATGGCTTCTCTCGTCAGCGTGGGCACGGAGAAATCCATGCTGGAACTGGCCCGGAAGTCCTTGCTGGGCAAGGCGATGGCCCGGCCGGACCTGGTGCGCCAGGTGATCGCCAAGGCCCAGGCCGAGGGCATCCTGGAGGCCTGGCGCCAGGCTATGGGAAGGCTGGACACCCCGGTGCCCCTGGGCTACTCATCGGCCGGGGTGGTGATAGACGTGGGGCCGGGCGTCCAGGGCTTCGCTGTCGGCGACCGGGTGGCCTGCGCCGGCAGCGGCTACGCGGGCCATGCCGAGGTGGTCTCGATCCCGGCGAACCTCTGCGTGAAGATTCCCGAGGGTGTGGATTTCGAGTCGGCCGCCTTCGTGGCGCTGGGCGGCATCGCGCTGGAGGCCGTCCGCATGGCCAGGGTCTCCCTGGGCGAAACCGTCGTCGTCATCGGCCTGGGGCTCCTGGGCCAGATCGCCGTCCAGCTGCTCAACGCCGCCGGCTGCCACGTCATCGGCATGGACATCCATCCCCGGAAAGCCGAAATGGCCCTCCAACACGGCGCCGAAGCCGTCGCCACCGACTACTCCGTTCTGTCCGCGCTCTGTCGTCAGCGGACGGGGCATCAGGGCGCCGACGCGGTCATCATCCTGGCCGCCACCCCCAGCAACGAACCCCTGGAGCGGGCCGCCGAACTCTGCCGGGAGCGGGGGCGCATCGTCGCCGCCGGGCTGGTGGGGCTGCAGATCCCCCGCAAGCCCTTCTACGACAAGGAGCTGGAATTGGTCGTCTCCCGGGCCTGGGGGCCGGGCCTCTACGACCCCCACTATACCGAAAAGGGCCTGGATTACCCCCTCGCCTACGCCCGCTGGACGGCCAGGCGCAACATGGAGGAGTTCCTGGCTCAGCTGGCCAAGGGGGCCGTCCGCGTGGATCACCTCATCACCCACCGCTTTCCCTTTGACCGCGCCCCGGAGGCCTACGAACTCATCCTGGAGGGCAAGGAGCCGTATATCGGCGTTTTGCTGACCTATGAGCGTGAGCCGGATTTGAGTCGCACGGTTGTTGTGAAGCGGAATCAGAGGGGGCAGAGGGGCCAGGAGAGCCAGAGGGGCCAGATCTCCTCTGTCCCTTCTGTCCCTTCCGCCCTATCCGGCCCCTTAGGCGTGGGGCTCATCGGGGCTGGCCAGTTTGCGGCCGGCACGCTGCTTCCCATCTTAAAAGGCCTCAAGGGCCTTCGCTTCCGCGGCGTGGCCACTGCCACCGGCCTCAGCGCTCGCCACGTCGCCGATAAGTTCGGCTTTGAATACTGCACCACCGACTATCATGAAATCCTGAAGGACCCCGAGATCGCCCTGGTCTTCATCCTCACCCGCCACGGCGCCCACGCCCCTCTCGTGGCCGAAGCCCTGCGCGCCGGCAAGCACGTCTTTGTGGAGAAGCCCCTGGCGCTCAATCCGGAGCAATTGCGGGAATTAGTGAGGGCCTACAAGGGGCCAGAGGGGCTAGATGGTCCCTCTGTCTCATCCGTCCCCTCTGGCTCCTTGCTGATGGTAGGATTCAACCGACGCTTCTCTCCGTTCGCCAAGTGGCTCAAAGAACGCTTCGCCGACATCCCGGAGCCGCTGGCCGTGCACTGCACCGTCAACGCCGGACCGGTGCCGCCTGACCATTGGGTGCACGACCCGGAGCAGGGCGGAGGGCGCATCATCGGCGAGGTCTGCCACTTCGTGGACCTGATTCAATACCTGACCGGCTCCCTCCCTGTGCGGGTCTACGCCGAGACCTTGACTTCAAGGGGCTATAAGCCCAGCGACAACGTGGTCATCACCCTGAAGATGGCCAACGGGGCCATCGGCTCCATCACCTACGTGGCCGGAGGGGACAAGCGCTATCCCCGGGAACGGGTGGAGGTCTTCGGCGGCGGGGCCGTGGGGGTCATTGAGAACTTCAAGGCCGCCACCTTCATCCGGGGCGGGCGCAAGATGCGCATCCGCAACTGGCTCAGCGTGGACCGAGGGCATCGGGGGGAGGTGGAGGCGTTGCTCTCGGCCATCCGCGCCGGCGGCCCCGCGCCGGTGGCATTTGAAGAATACGTTTACACCACCCTGGCGACCTTTGCCATCGAGGAGTCGTTGCGGAAGGGGACGCCGGTGCGCATAAAAGGACTGGAGGAGACAGAAGAGACAGAGGGGACAGGGGAGGCGAAAAGTGTGGGATAAGTCGCAAAAGGGCTATCACCGGATAGCGGCCTGGCAGAGAGCGCATGCGCTGGCGCTCCTCGTTTATGATTTGACCGAGAAGTTCCCACGACATGTGCTCTTCGGCCTGACCAGGCAACTGCGTGATGCGGCGCTCTCGGTGCCGGCCAATATCGTGGAAGGGTATAGCTGGGGGTCCAGCAAACAATGCCTTTATCACCTAAACGTCGCCCGGGGCTCGCTGGCTGAGGTGGAGTACTACCTTCCTTCTTCGCCCCCTCTGCCTCCTTCGGCTCCCCTGTCTCCTCCGACCCTTCTGCCCCATTTTGACCTATGAAGATCCTCTTGCTCACGGCTTACTTTCCGCCGGACACGGGGTCGGCGGCACATCTCTTCTACGAACTGGGCAGGGCATTCGTGGAACGGGGCCACGGGGTGACCGTCCTGACCGGCATGCCCGGCTATCATGCCCTGGGACCTCTGGAGAAATACAAAGAGAAAAAGCGGATAAAGGAAGATATGGAGGGGATGGAAGTGGTGCGGGTGGCTATGCCCCAACTCCCGCGCCATCTGATGGTGGGCCGGGCGCTATGGCAGTTCGGTGGGGCATGGGCGCTCTTCTTGGCCGGGCTGGGTTTGCCGAAAGCCGATGCGGCAATCGTCTACTCGCCGCCGTTGCCCCTGGGGCTCACGGCCTGGGGGTTGAAGAAGCTTCAGGGCCTGCCCTTTATCCTGAACGTCCAGGACCTCTTCCCCCAGAGCATTATTGACCTGGGATTGCTCCGGAACCGCTGGCTCATCCGCTTCTTTGAGGAAATGGAACGCTTTGTCTACCGGCGCGCAAATATTATAACCGTGCATTCTGAAGGCAACCGGGAGCATGTTATGCGAAAATTGGACAAGGGACAGGCGGAGAAGGTGAAGGTGATCCCCAATTGGGTGGATGTTCATTTCATCCAGCCGGGACCTCGCATGAATTGGTTCCGGGAGGCGCATGGCCTGGGCGATGCGTTTGTCGTCTCTTTTGCGGGAGTATTGGGCTACTCCCAGGACCTGGATGTGGTCTTGGATGCTGCGCGCATTTTGGAGGATGGAGGATGGAGCTCCGAGATCCTCTTTCTCATCGTCGGGGATGGCGTGGAGAGGCCGCGCCTGGAGGCCAAAGCGCGGCAGATGGGCCTGAATAACGTGCGTTTTCTCCCCATGCAGCCCAGGGAGAAATACCCGGCCGTGCTCCATGCCTCGGACATCGGGCTGGCCACGCTTCATGCCGAAGTGAGGACCCCTGTGGTCCCCTCCAAGATTCTGAGCATCATGGCCGCCGGGCGGCCGGTCGTAGCCGCTATGAACCTGGACGGAGACGGCCCGCGTCTCATCGCCGAGGCCCGCTGCGGGCTTTGTGTTCCACCGGAAGACCCCCGGGCCCTGGCTGAGGCCATCCTTCAACTCTACCACGACGCATCTCTGCGCGAGGAGCTGGGCTGCAACGGCCGACGATATGTGGAAAAATATCTCTCATTGGAAGCCTGCGTCGAACGCTATGAGCAGTTGTTGCGTCAGGTTATATGATTTGGGACGGAGGGGACAGAGGCCCTTTGTCTCTTTTGCTCCTTCTGTCTCCTCTGACCCCTCATTCGATCCGCCCGAGGAGGATGAAGCATGCCAGATTACCTGAAGGCTTATGCAGGCAAGGTGGTTTTGGTGACGGGCGGCGCCGGGGCGATCGGCTCCAACCTCTGCCGCCGCCTCGCTGAACTGGGGGCTCAGGTCATCATCCTGGACGATCTCTCCTCCGGCGTGCGCTGGAACGTCCCTTCTTTGCCTGGAGTGCTCTTCGTGGAAGGGGACATCCTGGACGAGGTGAAGCTCAAGCGCGTCTTCTTTGAGCGACCCCAGATCGTCTTCCATCTGGCCGCCTTCTTCGCCAACCAGAACTCGGTAGACCACCCCGAACGGGACCTGATGGTCAACGGCATGGGCACCCTGCGCCTGCTGGAGTATTCCGTCCTCACCGGCGTGGAGCGCTTCGTTTATGCCTCCTCCGGTTGTTCCATCTATGGCAGCGACTCGCCTCTCCCCCTGCGGGAGGAGTTCATGTCCATGCACCTTTCCACCCCTTACCAGATCACCAAGATGCTGGGCGAACTCTACTGTAATTTCTTCTATAACCACTACGGTCTTAAGGTGGTCAAGCCTCGCCTCTTCAACTCCTATGGCCCCGGTGAGGTGCCCGGCCAGTACCGCAACGTGATCCCCAATTTCATCTACTGGGCCATGAAAGGCTTGCCCTTGCCCATCACCGGCACCGGCGAGGAGACCCGCGACTTCACCTACGTGGGAGACATCGTGGATGGCCTCCTGCGGGCGGGGGTCATGGAAAGCGCCATTGGCCATGAGTTCAACCTGGCCTCGGGCAAAGAGACCCGCATCATCGACGTGGCCCGTATGATCAACGAGGCAACGGGGAACAAGGCGGGCGTTCGCTTTGTCCAGCGGCGCAAATGGGATACCAAGAGCCGCTTGCTGGCCTCCATAGACAAAGCGCGTGAGTTAATCGGATACAATCCGAATACACCCCTCGAGGAGGGATTGGCTCGGACGATCGAGTGGTTTCGTGATAATTGGGAGAAAATTGAAGCCTCGGCTCGGTTCGGTCCCGGCATCTCATCAGCGGTTAGGGAGATGGTTGTGGTGCGGGAATAAGATGCTGAAGGTGCTTTCGGTCTTCGGCACTCGGCCTGAAGCCATCAAGATGGCCCCGGTGGTGCGGGAGCTGCAGAAATACCCGGACCGGGTCCGGTCGGTTGTTTGTGTGACGGCCCAGCATCGGGAGATGCTGGACCAGGTGCTGAGCCTTTTTGGGATTACCCCCGACTACGATCTGAACATTATGGAGGATAATCAAACGCCTATTCAAGTGGCCTCGGCCGTGCTATCCCGCTTGGAGCCCATTTTGCGGCGAGAGCGACCCGACTGGGTTCTGGTTCAGGGAGATACCACCACGGTCGCAGCCGCCTCCCTGGCCGCTTTCTATGCCGGTGTGAAGGTGGGCCATGTAGAAGCCGGCCTGCGCACTTTTCACAAATGGCAGCCTTTCCCGGAAGAAATCAACCGCCGGATCGCAGGCGTCATTGCGGACCTCCACTTTGCTCCCACTGAGCGGGCTCGCCGGAACCTGCTGCGCGAAGGTGTCTCTCCCGAGCAAATCATTGTGACGGGGAATCCGGTGATTGACGCGTTGCGATGGGCCGCTGAGCAACCCCCAACTCCAGAAATCCGCGCCCTGCTGGAGCGCCTGGGCGTTGCCGATGAAGCGGAGAACTCCCCCTCGCACCCCCGCACCCCGGGACCCCGGCTCATCCTGGTAACCGCCCATCGCCGCGAAAACTTCGGTCAACCTTTAGAGAGTATCTGTTGGGCCTTACGGGATATCGCAACACGCTACGATGCCATGGTGCGTATTGTTTACCCGGTGCATTTAAATCCTAACGTGTGGGAGCCGGCGCATCGGCTGCTGGGGAATGTGCCGAATATCATCCTGATCCCGCCTGTGGATTATCTCTCCATGGTGCATCTCATGAAGCGCGCGTATCTCATTCTGACGGATTCGGGCGGCATTCAGGAGGAGGCGCCGGGGCTGGGCAAGCCGGTCCTGGTTTTGCGGGAAGTCACCGAGCGCCCCGAAGCCGTGGAAGCGGGGACTGTGCGTTTGGTGGGGACTGGCCGGCAGCGTATTGTGGCCGAGACCGTCCGGTTGCTGGAGGATGAAGCGGCCTACCTGCAGATGGCGCAGGCTGTAAATCCTTACGGCGATGGGCAGGCTGGCCGGAGGATTGCGGCCGCTCTGTTAGGTGAACCGGTAGAACCGTTTATACCTGCTCACCGGCTGAATCAGGATGGGGCGGATGGGAATGGCTGAAGCGAAGCGGCGGCTGGTCCTGATGGCGCTGGACCTGCTGGCCGTGAACGGCGTGCTGTTCCTGGCGCTGGCCCTGGTGATGCAAACTCAGGTTCGTCGGCAGAGGCCAACATCATCCGGCTAAGCGCCTCGGGGTGAAGCCCGGCACGAAGTGCCCGGGGAGGGTGTTTCAATCGGCTTGAACAGGCACAAGGAATGGAGGCGAAGGGAAGTTGGATATGAAGGGCCTGTAGTGATATATTTTGTACAGAGTGGCATATCCACGGCAGGTCTACTTATGATGTCGGCAGGAGGCAGAGAAGTGGAAAAGATGAGTCTGGAACAGGCAAAGCAACGGTATGCCGGCCAATGGCTGGCTTTCCTGGTTACCGAGGAAACCCCGACGGGGGAGCTATGGGGCCAATTGCTTGCCCATAACCCTGACCGGAGGGAACTCCATCGGGAACTCCGGGAAAAGAAAGTAGAGCGGGCCTACGTCACCTTCGCTGGCCCGGTGGTGAAGCCCGGATATGCGGTGATCCTCTGATGCGAGCCCGGCTGGACATCCCCATCATCCTGAGGCGAGTGGAAATCCACGGCCCGGCTGGTGTTCGGGAGATTGATGTTATCCTGGACACGGGTGCTGTTTACACGGTCATTGCCTGGGATGTGGCCATGGATATTGGCTACGATCCCGCCATCTCCAGGCGTCGTACGCCCATTGTCACTGCCAATGGGGTGATTGAAGCACCATTGATCACCGTGGAGCGCATCCGATGGGGAGAATTGGAGGCCGAAGCCGTCGACGTCGCTTGCCACGACATCCCTGAGCTGGCCGGGATTGAAGGTCTGCTGGGCATCAGCTTCCTGCGGCATTTTCGGACCCTGATTGACTACACCACGGGGGTCCTGGAGATCACCGCTGGCGGGTAGAGCCGTATTTGCGCTGGCGTCTAAATGGAGGGTGAGAGCCGGTGAGATCCCAGGCTGAACAACAAGCCACTGCTCTCCAGCGCGCCCTTTTCCCCCTTCCCTTCCCCGAGCGGCGGCTGGTCCTGATGGCGCTGGACCTGCTGGCCGTGAACGGCGCGCTGCTCCTGGCGCTGGCCCTGCGGCCCGGATACGGGCTGGATGGGAGCCTCGTGCTCCGGCATCCCCTCTGGTTCCTCCTCCTGAGCCTGCTCTGGCTGCTCATCGCCCACACCTTTGACGCCTACGACCCCCGTGTGATCGGGCGGTTCTCGTCCTCCGCGCGGGCTGGCCTCCAGGCCGGCCTGATCACCGTGGGGGTTTACCTTCTCGTCCCTTACGTGACCCCTCCCTTGCCTACCTCCCGCTCCTCTCTGCTGGCCTTTCCCCTAATCACAGTTGGGGCGCTCCTGGCCGGCCGGGGGCTCTACCGGGCGGTCCTGACCCAGCCCGCGCTCCGCCGGCGCGCCCTCATCATCGGCGCCGGCTGGGCCGGCCGCGCCATCGCCGAGG
>Ga0209741_1000149_pt1 | contig 17420 bp, 5 predicted proteins | sample OctOCTMetagenome_FD_184734 | JGI IMG/M metagenome (GOLD analysis project Ga0209741, IMG submission 184734) | Hot spring and microbial mat streamer communities from Octopus Spring Streamers, Yellowstone National Park, USA - OCT_B (SPAdes) (version 4) | ecosystem: Environmental > Aquatic > Thermal...
ATAGATAGCGTTATAGGTAGGCCATATTTACAATGGGGCGTTATGTTGCTTCTTAATACATATCAAGTTCTTGGCCCTATAAACGCCTCTAGTCTGAACATGATTTCAGAGATAAGGAGTTCCTACTCCCAGCTGGCGCTGTCTCTGGCCCATAACCAGCTAGACCCCATGTTTCATATATGTGGCGCCGAGTGGGTGATAACGGCGCCGGTAACTGGGTCTCCTTCGCCGTTCTACGGCAACGAGGCGGTTGATGAGAAGTGGTGGGCTGCGATGGGCAATAGAGTGCTTGACGCGGCGGACTGGTTCCTAACTCTTGGGAATCTTGCTAGTAGTAGTGGTTACGGCGCATTGGCTTCTCTCCTCATCAAGGTGGTGCAGAACATCTTCCAAACGGCAAGCGCCAGCGTAAGCGTCACCTCCTCCAACGGCTTATACTACATAAGATGGATAAAAGGCTGGGCCGAGTCTCCGCCACCCACCGTAGTTATATTACTACACCGCCAGTCCTCCTCGACACCGCAATATGCCGAGTGGAGATACTTCAGAGAGGGGTACCCAACTACGTTGGGATGTGTTCTTGACCCTACCTACCGTGTTGTTAACACAAACATGTACCTGTCTCCCAGCTCGGTGACTAGCGAATCGCGGGCATCTGCGAAAATCTGGACGTGGCGCGGCCAAACTTATTTATTAACAGATGCGTTGACCGTTGGTAGCCGTTAATGTGTAAATTAACGCCTAGGTTTTTGTTTTTTGTTTCTTTTTTGCTTCTCCTTTTCTTTTCGTATTGGGTGGGGGGTGGCGTGTTGTATCCCTTGGGGGCTGGCGTCTTTCTTGCGTTGTTTTACCTAGTGTTGGTGGGTTTGGTGTTTTTCTTCCACGTGGTTCCTAGTGTTGGGAGGAGGGTGTTGGAGGCCGCTGTGTTGGTGGTTCTCTTCGCCTCCTTCCACATGTATCCGCCTCTTGCGCTGACAGCTATACCGGCTCTTTTCTTCGTACTGCTGTACCCGGTGTATCTCGGCTGGAGGCACGGCGTCTTTAAAGACCTGACCCACGTAGTTCTCTGGTTTGTGCTGTCAGCCGCATTGGGCGTCGCCGTCTCCTGGCCACTGCCTCAAATCCTCTGGATCAACGTCCTCGTCGCCGTACCCACGGCGCTACTAGCCCACTACATACTCCTAAAAACATACCCACGCCTCAAAAGGCGGCGTGAAAAGCCAACGGCCACATAACCGACCGCTGGGGCTACCCGGTGGGATTCGTAGGCCGGCTGTCGCCGCGAACCTGCGACAGCGGCTGGGTCCTCCGCCGCTGTGTCTTGGCCGGGGGCCGTTTTTGATACTCTGAGGTGGGATGATGAGTTTGCAGATTTTAAAGACGTTTTTTCTTCGGCGGAGGGTGTGAAGAGGCGTGTGTTTAGGTGTGGTCTGTGGGCTTGACGTCTTCTATGTTGATACGCCGCGGCTTCTGGGCTGGGGGCATGTGGAGGCTTTTCTCCACAACGCCGAGCACGCCACCGCCGACGGCGCCTCCCTCGCGGAAGTCGACAACCACGAGACCCCCAGCTCCACGTAGACTCGCCGAACGCGGCGAAGGTCCTCCGGCCGGCAACGGCATAGGAGACGTCGAAGAGGCCAGTCTCCTAGATCATGTTCATCCCCCTCACGATATCCACCTGGCTTTTGTGAAGCCTGTCTTCCACACACTGTCATTATACTCCTCAGCCGTCTCGGACTCCACCATCTTCATTACCGCGTCTATATCCCGCAGGTCTTTCCCCGCCAACTTCTCCAACAACCTGCGGAACAGCATAGACACCCGCTCGCCGAAGAAGGGAAAAACCGCGGGATCTCCGGGTTAAACCTCTTCAAACTTCATGGCCCAGGGCAGGAGCCGAAGCGTAAAGACCCGGCCCCCGGCATCGACCTCGGCCACCACCTCCATCAGCTGTTTGTCCTCTGTCTTAGTCTCTGCGTTTAGGACCTTGGCGCCTGGATACTTCCGCTCTACGAAGAGCTCAGCCAAGGCGCGGCCCACAAGCCCCGCCGCCTCCCTCTCGTCTCTCACGTCTAGGAGGCTGTACTCCCCGCCGAGGTTTCTGGCGGCGGTGCGCTGGATGTCTTCATCTATCTACGAGACACCGCGTCATAGACAATACCCGAGATCTCGAAGATTATGTGGTGATTGTACGGGGTTCTCCTTGGCCTCTCATGTGGCGTCCTCGGCATTACGCAAAACGCGCCGAGACGTCTAGCGCGGGGGAGGGCGGCAGGCCGCATATGCGGCTACAGCCGTGGGCGTTGAGAAGCTTCTGCATCTACGCCGCGGCCCCACCGCGGGACACTTCATAAAAACTTCCAAGCCTTATTCAATACATTTCTATGTTGTATCTTGAGGAAGTTTTGGAGAGGTGTGTCTTGTCTGTGTTTGGTATAACTAGTGTATTTTTTAGAGAGTATCTATGCGTTGTGTATGTCATGCGCATCGGCGCTTGAGGCGGCGGAGCCAGCCACGTCGCCGTCCGGCGCTGTCAAGACACGCGGGGCTATGGCTTGTAGCTCGCGTATAGACCCCGTGTTTATCCACCGCAACCCCCACTCCGGGGTTGGACACGCAACCGCCTCGGCGGCCGTAACTCTTCAACCACGCAGAGACACGCCTCTCGCCGATTGAGATGTACGACCTAGGCATAATCGTGCTGGTGGGCGTAGCCGCCTTCGTTATGCTTTTGAGGGGAGACCCTAAGTGGGCCCTCCCCGCGTTGATAGGCGCCGTGGCGCTCTTTCTAGTGCCCACAGTGACTATGTTGACTATAGCCTATTTCACGCCCAAGGGATCTCCCCTACCGCTCCTGTTTGAAGTCAGGCAGGGCGAGTTCTTCCCATACTTCTACCCCGCCGGCTCGTTGCAGGAGGCGCTGGAGAGGAACTACAGAGCAATACACGAAACCTTCGAAGCCCTCCTAACGGTTCAGCAAGCCTCTTACACAGCCCTCTTTGCGGTGGCGTCTGCGGAGACTGTGGTCAACATAATTGCGTCGCTGGTGCCGGGAGGCGCCCTCGTCCAGCTATCCAAATACGCCATGTACGTCTCCAAAGTGGGAGACCCTGTACTGCAGATCTCGCTGACGACTTACAACGCCGTCACCGCCTTCGTCATGGTCTTCCACTTCCTGGAGTTCTTGGCCGGGGCGGCGGTGAAGATGGCTGTGCCGCTTCTGGCCCTTTCGCTTCTGGCCGTCATCTTCGGGCCCACCAGGGCGCTGGGCGGTGCCTTGTTGTTCTTCGCACTGATAATGATTGTGCCGTCGTACATCGGCTACTACCTGGCGCCGCTGGGTGAGGACTTCGCCGTGTGGGGCCTGGAGACGGCGAAGTGGCTAAACGCCACGGCGGCAAACGCCACAGGCATAGCCCCGATGCCGCTCGTGACCGTGGAGGGCACTCCACACACCCTCTTCTTTGCGCGTTACAACAACACCTTCGTGAAGCCTAACGCCGCGGAGCTGGGGGAGAAGATGCGAGAGGTGTTGACGGCGTTGAACTCAACCATGCTGAACTCCACCGGCGTGCCGCTGAACTCCACCCACGTGGAGAAGGCGGCGGCCGCCGCCCTGGAGCTAGCCGATAAATACAAAGTCTTCGAAAAAACAGCATTCAACGGCACAGACTGGGTCTCAACCACCGCCGGCTCCGTAACGCCCATAGCATATGGCAACAAGACGTGGCTATCTACAACCGCCATAAACACTTGGCTTGACTTCCCCGCGCCTAGGCCGGAGGAGGGCGGGTGCATATCCCACGGAGACTTCCGCGAATTTATAGACTACTTAATGCCCCCCGACCAGGCGCAGAGGCTTAAGGAGCGGGTGGCGAATCTCTCCAACGCAATATGCCAATTCCACCAGTGGCTCGGCTACAGAATCTACTTCCTCCGGATAGGCGTCCCGGCACATTGGCGGTTCCTCACAGTGGCGGTAAACTACACCGCCAAGGACAGACACGGGGTGGTGGATAGAGGCGTTGTCTACGGCTGGAACGGGGTGTGGGGCTGGCTGGCTGGGCCGGACAACGAGACGTGCTTCAACGCCTCGGGCAACAAGACGACGTGCGCCGCGTTGGACGCCACACTTCGGGTAGGCCGCTACAACTTCTCCCTATGGTCTGGGGAGAAGCGGGTTGTGGATCCAGTTGTTGACTGGGTCCGCTCGGTGTTTAGCTTCGCTGTGCGGAACTCCAGCCGGCCTGTGTTTAGCAGGTCTATCAACCTCCACCGGTGGGTGGAGACTTGCGAGTGGTGTTGTGAATACGTCAACGGCACATGTACGCAGTGGTGCTCTTCGTCAAGAGACGTCTGGCAGAGGGCCGACGTGGCTAAGAGGCTGGGCTCCGGCCGCTATCAATACAACACTACGGTGTATTCACGGCCTTGGGTGCCTGAAGAGGAGCAGAACTACACCGGCGGGATACCCACCACCACGCGGACGTGGGACGTTCAGATCTGGCTTGAATACGGGCCGTGGAGTGGGGACGGCACGCCGCCAAGCGACGCAAGTTGCTACACCCACGACAACAGGACGTACATGGTGCTGTCCTTCTTCAGAGCCGTCTCGGGGCCTCCGCGCATCTTGTACGCCTTCGCGTGGACAGGGATTGTAGGCGTTGAATACCCGCAACGCGGAGGAAGCCTGCCGGACATACTCGCCAACTACACGGATACAGACGGGGTGAAAGTTGTGGAGTATCTAGAGGGCGTGGAGCATCAACACTACTGCCAACCCGCCCTAGTGCCGACGGCAGAGCCGCGCTGGCGCCCCGTGGTAGACGCTGAGCGCAACTTGACGAAGCTGTTGAGAGACAACTACCTGACCTTGGTGGTCATTAGAAACGTCTCCCTCGCCTACTTCGCCCGGGTGGGGCCTTATCTGGCGGCGGCTGAGACTAGTAACTCCTCTCTGGCCAAGGCGGCTGTTGCGTCCGTCAGGGAGTATCTGGCGCTGGTGAACAAGACGCCCGCCGCCGTGCCGCTTTACTACACGGCGCCGGACAGCTACAGTGGGCGGAACGTCCTCGTCGCATGCGTCGTGTACGACTGGCGTGCGCCGGTGAACCTCACGGCTGAGCTCCGCCTCAACCCCGGGAGGGAGTGGTGGGTTGCTTCTTACCCAATGGGGCATTCGAGGGTGGCTGAGGCCGTCGCTACGGCCAAGGCCGACATGTTCAGATACGTCTTCGGGACGCCGCCTCCTCCGCCGCCGGCGAATTTAAGCGGCTTTGTGAAGCAGTGGCGCATCCCCTGGAACAACAGGACGTTGCCGTATACGCCGTATTACGACGTTCAAATGAAGATGCCGCCTAGAGACAACGAGACCGGTATCCCGCTTTGGAGTATTCAGCACCTTGAGGATGTGCAGATGACGCAGAGCAACGTCTTGAGCTGGCTCTTAACCGTCCTCTTTGTCACCATCTTGTCTATAGTTGCGGTGTTTGAGTTCTTAGGCGCCCTCTTCGACTTCCCCACGCCTATGAGGGCGGTTTTCGGCTTCGTCATAGGCGTAATACAAGACTGGACTTACTGGCTCCCGTTCCGCGTCGCCGTTAGGGGCAAGCTTCTGCTGAGGATTTGGCTCGCCGTGAAGAGGCCGGTGATGAGGCGGACAGTCCGCACGGCGGCTAGGGTGCATTCCTTCTTCGCCACGCGGATACCCGGCCTCAGATACCTCCGGAGTCCCGACCTCAAGGAGTACTACAGACGGTACGTCCTCTGGAGGAGAGAAATCGCAATAAAAGACCCGGCGGAGCAGATACGCGAAGAGATTAAAGTGAAGTGGAGGAGAGAGGCTCTGGAGCGCGTTTTACGCGCCGCAGAGGAGAGGGCGGATGTGGAGTGGTTGCGGAATCTTGAGCGTAGGCGTGAAGAGGAGAGGAGGGCTCGCATAGAGGCGGCTAGGCGCATCTGGAACGCCCTAAGGGCAGACAACATTATCGAAGCGGCGAGAGAGCTTTCGCCGAGGTTCGACATGTGGGTGCAGGAAAGGGAGGAGATGAGCCGCGGCTCGCTGTCTTACCACCTCTTCTGGTGGAGGCTGGATAGGTTGCCGTTTATGTGGCGCGTATTGCTTAAGCTCGACCCGCGCGTCGTCGCCAGGCTCGCGGCTGAGGGGAAGGTGAAGCCGGAGGACGCCGCGTTGTACCTAAACCTACGCGCCGCTGTACGAGGCTATATGAGGGAAATGAGGCGGAGCTGGGGCTGGCTCCACCCACTTTCGCTGTATGTAGAGCAGGCGAGAGAGGAGTTTGAAAAGGCTAGGCAGAAGATGGCGCATGAGGCGGAGAAGGTACTTGCCGACTTCCGCAGATTCATAACGGAGTTCCAGCGACGGTACGAGGCGCTGAGGAGGTACTTCACAGAGGATCTCTCTAAGCTGGACGAGAAGGAGCGTGGGCGGTTAGAAGAGACGGTGAAGAGTGTTACAGAGTGCCTCAACGAGGCGATTAGGCACTTCGCCGTTGTTGACAAGGCGCCTAGGGCTAGGCTGATATCTGCGCTTAACGAGGCGCTTCAGCGCGTTGCAGAGGGCAAGGCGTCTCAAATCCCCAGAGACGCCTCCGTCGAGGGCGTGGTTAAGCACCTGGCGCTGATGGACTTCGACGCCGCAGTTAGGGCGTTGAGGAGTGCGGAGAAGTTCCTCGAGGCGCACTACGCAGTGGCGCCTACGAGGTACGACACGAGACAGATCGCGGCTGAGGTGGTGAAGTGGAAGATTGAGGAGCAGCTACCGACGCTTAGGCTGGCAGGAGCCGCCCGCGGCATCGTGATGGGAGGCAGAAGCGCAGAGGAGGGCGAGGCTTTGCTCAATGCCTGGGGGCCTTCCCGCGGCCGTCTTAACATCGAGGAGAGGCCTTGGGAGGCGGTTGTGCACCGCTTCTCCCCCCTCGGCGGGCGGGCGCTGGACGCGCGCGAGGCCGTCAAGATAAGGCCGGACGTGGCCCTCACCGCTGAATACGCCAAATACCTCGCCGGCTTTAGGGCTGAGGAGAAGGCGCTGGAGGCGCTGAGGAAGGCCGTGGAGTACCGCCGCGTAGAGCACATGCTGGAGAGGGCGGAGGAGCTCCGCATCATGCCGAAGGCGGCGGAGGAGCTTAAAGCCAGGGCCGAAAAGCTGAGGCAGGAGGTTCTACAAGAGACCTCTCAGATCTATAGAAGATTTGGAGAGGAGTTCTTCTTCGTTCGGGATTTGCTGGAGGGCCGCAGGGTCGTTAGGAGGGAGGTGCCTGAGGTGAGGGAGGTGGTGCGGGCCTTCGAAGACGCCTTGGCGGAGGCGCTTAAGGCGCCTGGACGCAGAGAGCGTGTGTTCCGCGAGGTGTTTATGGAGCGGGTGGAGAGGCTGGTGGAGGAGTACGCAAGGCGGGGCGACGTGGAGGCTGTGGAGAAGATTAGGCGCGCCGCGGCTGAGCTGGCCAAGATCTCCGAGGCAGTCGGCTGGAGGGCCGTTGAAGACGTCGCCCTTGTACTGCCGGCTGTCGCAAAGGCTTTTGAAGAGGCGGTTAAGGCTGTGGGCGGGGTGGGGGACGCGGCCCGCCTTGTCGACGCGTTTAGGGCGAGGGCGGAGGAGGCGGCTAAGCTGTTTGAACAACAGGGGATGAGTGACGCCGCGGAGCGGGTGAGGAGGGTTGCTGATAAAATCGCGGGTGAGGTCTACGCCGGCGGGTGGGGTGCTGTGGAGAGGCTGAGGCCGCTTCTCTCGCCTGAGCACGCCGGAGGCGTGCTGGGCAGGCTGGAGCTTCTGCACAGCCTCTTCACCACCGAGGCGCTTAGCACATACAGAGAGCTCATGCACCTAAGACAGGTAGGAGAGCTGGCGGGAGAGGTTAGGGGCCTAGCCTCCGCGCCTGTAGAAGCCGCGGAGGTCTTGAAGAGGGCAGCTGAGGTGGTGCCCGCCGTCAAAGAAGACGTTGAGAAGATGAAGACTGCGCTTAAGGCCGGGAGGTGGGCTGAGGCGGCTGAGACTGTGGGGCATGTGGAGGGCGTCGTGAAGGAGGGTGAGTATTGGACTGCGCGGGCGGCTGGAGGCGTGGAGAGGATGGTCATCCTCGGGCATGAGGCTGAGGCGGCGGATAGAAAGATTTCTGAGCTGATGTCTAGGGCCGGCGCTTTAGAGGGGGAGGCGGCGAGGCTCCTCTCTGCGGCTCTGGAGGAGCTCCGAAGGGGTGAATACGGCGTAGCCGCTAAACAGCTGGAGGCTGTGGAGAGGGCGCTTGCAGATGCGTCTGTCCTCCGGCTGTTTAGAGAGGTGCGGGTGGAGGCTGAGGGGTTGGCGAGAGCCGCCGAGAGGCTGGCGGAGGTTTTAGAGAGGGCGCCTTCCCTCAAGCCGGGGCTGGAGAAGACATTAGAGGCAGTCCGCCGCGGAGAGGCGGAGAGAGCGAGGGAAATACTGACGCGGATAGAGGCGGCGGGGGCCGCGGAGGTTGTAAAAGCTGTTAAAGAGGCGAAGAGTCTCATACCCGCCGCCCAGCCGGAGGAGAGGGTCTACGCTTTGGCGCTGGCGGTGGCCGGCGTCTCCGGCCTTGAGGCCGCGGCGGTGAAGACGGCGCTTGAGGCGGCCGCCGGCAGAAACTACAGCCGCGCCCTAGCCCTCACAGAAGCCGTAGAAAAAGCCGCCAACGAAAGACTGGCCGCCGTGAGAGACGTAGAGCCTGTGGCCAAGACGCTGGAGCGCCTCGGCCTTGAAACCAGACGCCTCAGCTCGCCGGAGTACAGAGAGCAAGCCGTTAGGGAATTAGAAAAGGCGGCTGAAAGCTTGAAGGCTCTGGCCGACCTGCCTGTAGCTCTGCAACGCGTCGATGCGGAGAAGGCCGCCAAGGCGGCGGAGGCCTTCGGCTTGGGTGAGGCCGCCTCGCTGTTTAAGGCGGTGGAGAGAGTGAGGAAAGAGGCCGGGGACGTCTATCCCATATTCGTTAAGGCTGTCGCAGAGGCGCTCAGGGCTCCGGAGGGGGAGAGGACTGAGATGTTTAGGCGGGTCTTTACGGCTGAGGCGGAGAAGATGGTTAAGGCTTTTGAGGAGCGTGGGCTGGGGGTGGAGAACCTGCGGAGGGCGGCTGAAACCGCGCTTAAGGCGGCTGAGTCCATCGCCTGGAAGGCGCCTGAGGAGGTGGCGCAGAGACTTTCCTCGGCGGTGGAGGAGGCGGAGAGGCTGATGGCGAGGCTGAGGGATGAGGCTGTCGTGAGGCAGATCTCCGAGTACGGCTACTACTCCGCTCTGGCCTCCCTAGCGAGAGAGGCCAAGGAGGTGGTTACGGCTAAACGCGACGTTGAGGCGAAGCTTGCCAAGCTCATCGACGACGTCAAGCCGGCGGTGGAGCTGGTGGCGCCGCATCTGTCGCCTTTATTAGAGAAGGTTAAGGCTGGCGACTACTCCGTCCTGCCTGCCGTCGAGGCGGAGCTTCCGAAGCTGGCGGAGCGGCACAGACAACTGCAGAAGCTGGTGGGTGAGCTGGGTGAGGCGAAGAAGAGTCTGGAGAAGGTTGCACACATAGACAAAAAGGTGAAGGAGCTGGAAAAGGCGCTTAAAAAGGCTCCTGACGACGTCAAAGCCGTCTTCGACGAAGCGTTGAAATCTTTGAAGGTGAAAGACTTCGAGAGAGCGGTTGCAGAGTTTGACAAGATTCTGAAGATTATTGAGGAGAAGAGGGCGAGGCTTGAGCCGCTGGAGGAAAGGATTAGGGAGGCTAGGGCTCTGGCAGAACAACTTGGACTAGAGAAGGTTGTCAAGGCCCTTGAGAGACCGACGGAGAGAAACGTGTCTAAGGCCTTGGGAGAGCTGGAGCGGGAGTTGGCTAGGCTCTACGGGGCTCTTGAGCTTGTGGAGTATGTGAGAAGGCCTAGGGCAGACGCCGAATTCGGCCACGCCTGGGCCGTAGTGCGCATGTTGGGCCTTGAGGAGGCCGATAGACTCTTCAAGGCGCTTTCCGAGGCATCGCTGTACCTGCTTAGGGAGGGCCGCGAAGTTTTCCGCAATCCGCTTTACGACGAGGTTAAGCACTTAATCGACCAGGAGCATGTTAGGGCCCTCGTCAGGGCGCCGATGTATTCCTACGTCGTAGACCGCCTCGGCCCCGACGTCCTCCAGCCTGTATACGCAAAGTGGTACGGGTTCTTCACAGACTACGGCCCGTACCTAAATGCGGCTTTTGAACATGCCAAGACGAGTGCGGTGAAGGCCGGGGCGCCGCTGGGATTGACCGGCGGCTTCAGCTATGCGGGGAAGATGATGAAGTGGCTAGGCGACTTCAGCCAGGAGGCGGTGGCGAGGGGGTTGAAGGCGTACTACAGAGGCGAGGGGAGGCCGTTTAGGGAGCTTTCTGAGATGACTATTAGGGGCGCCAAAATACAGCTCTTCGACAAGGCGGCCTCGGTCTTGATGGCCAAAGCTACGCAAATGCTTTCTGAGGCGAAGACTGCATCAGACGAAGCCGCTAAGCGACTTGTGGCTGAGGCGCATGAGCTGAAGCTGTTGGCTTCTGTGTTGAGGGCTAAGGCGGCGTATGAAGAGGTGCGCATGGTGAATGCATATCTCAAGGGCGCCGAGAGGAGGGCCGCGGCGCTCCTCCGCGAGGCGGAGAAGGAGAGAGACATGGATAGGAGGCTGGCGCTGGAGACAAAGGCCAGGGAAATGCTGGAGGCGGCACAGAGGAAGGCGGAGAAGCACCTCGCAGACGCCCGCGCCAGGTATAAGGCGTATTTTGCGGAGGTGAGAGACTTCGTCGGGGGTCACGGCGACGTCCGCGAAGTTGGGATGAAGTACTTCGGCCTCACGGCTAGGGCCTTCGCAGGAGACCCGGAGGCTGTGGCTGAGAAGATGATACGCGCGGTGGACATCAGGCGCGTCATAAGCTGGGTTGATGAGCTCAAGCTCCCCAAGGAGCTGGGCGAGATCGCCGTGAGGATCGCAGACGCCGAGCGGGTCTACAACAAGTTTGAGAAGGTGCTAAGGGCTAAGGCTGAGCCCATCCCGCCGGTGTACGACTTGGAGAAGGCGGGCCGCTTCTTCACAGACGTAAGGCCGCATCCGCCGCCTCAGAGGAGTCGGCTGGAGGTGGCGGTGCCGAAGGTGGTCAGAGACGTCTTCGCGGCTTACTACGGCAAGCTGAAAGAGACGGCGGAGAGGGCGGTCGTCTACTTGGCGCTGGTTAAAAACGACGAGAGGTATGCCAAGAAGGAGGTGAAGAAGGCGTATCAAGCACTTCAGAAGGCGCTGAAGACTAAAGACAAAGAGCAAGCCCTCAAGGCGCTGGAGGAGCTGAAGGCCGCCCTCAAAGCCCTAGGCATTGAGGCGGAGGGCGAAGACGTGAAGACAGTGCTGAAGGCTGTGGAGGAGAAGCTGAGGCCGGCCTATGAGGAGTATGTAAACGCAAGGAGGGAATACATATCTGCCGTGAAGGCCGTTGCCAAGTTTTCGCCTGAGGCGGCGCTGGCGTTGGGCGAGGCGGCGAAGGAGGGCGGGCTAGACTCGATAGGGAGGTGGATGTCTCTCGTTGCCTACAAAACTGGGAACAGGGCTCTGGAGGAGTACGCCCGGTACTGGGCTAGGCCGGTGGAGGAGCGCTGGGACGCTCTGCCTCAAGCGGTGAGGGAGCTCATCGCGAAGAAGGAGGAGGAGGCCGTCTACGAGCTGGTCCGCAACACGCTGAGGAACGCCGGCATCGGCGTGAAGAAGGGCGTGGAGATGAATTTGGAGGGTTTCGAGAAGGCGCTGGAACGGGTCTTCACCGCCAACGGCGAGTGGCCAGAGATGCGTGAATACGTCAAGCAGGTTGTAGAGGCGGCGAGGAGGGTGCAGAGGGGAGAGGCCTCTACGGAGGAGCTTGAGAAGGCTGTGGACGGTCTTCTGGCGGCATACGGCGCTAGGGCGGCTGAGCGGTTTGTGCGTTCAGACAGGATGGAGGACGTCGTCGCAGAGATGCACGAGGGGATGCGGCACTATGCGAGGGATACGGGTCTGAGGGTTGGGAGGGAGGCGGCTGAGAGGGCCCTCCTCCTCGGCCTCTCGACGATGCCGGAGGAGGTGGTTGAGACATATGCGAAAGGCGGCTGGCGCGGCAGACTTGAACCATACACGGCCTACTGGACCGAGGACGAGAAGCTGGCGAGGAGGGCTGGCGAGGCGGGTTGGGAGGTGCGGCAGATTAAGCGGCCGGTTTCGTTTGAGGAGGGGGTGCCTAAGGAGTGGCGCACCGGCTACGTGGCCGCGCCTTTTGGCTTTGACTTGTCGGCGGTGGAGAGGGCTGTGGTTGAGCATGTGGATGGGGCGCGTGAGGGCGTCGCCCGCGTCAGGCCGGTGGAGTGGCCTGTGCCTGAGGCCTACCTGTGGTTCATCCTCAAAGACAGGCAGCCTGTTAAGGAGGGCGAGTGGATTACGGCCTACTCCATAGACAGACTCTCCATCGAGGAGCCTTTGTCTAAATTCGGCGAAGCCCTGCGCGCTAGGAACTACGACGAAATGAAGAAGACAGTGCGGGAGCTATACGAGGCCCGGTTCAACAGAACCCTCTGGCAGATGGTGTACGAGTTCGACCGGGAGAGGGCTGAGGCCGCCCTTGAGCACCTCAGACAAAAATACGGCGAGCCGGAGTCTAAAGTTTGGGAGCGCCACGACGAGCTGTATCTGACGTGGCTTGCCTTCAGACTTGCCGACGAATACGCCGACTATCTGAGAAGCGGCGCCGGTAGGGAGTTCAAGACCAAGGAGGAGGTTGCCGGTGCGGTATTTATGCCTTGGCTTCCGGTGGAGCTGGCTCCGCTCTTCTGGCTTAGGCTGGTGGGCGACCCGGAGGGAGGGGCTGAGTTCAGAGCCGCGTGGTACACCGCCGTCGATATGTGGTTTGAGCGGATGGCCGCTCCCTACACGCCGAAGAAGCCGGCGGTGGCGAGAAAGGCGGTGGAGCTCTTCAACGCCTTTGTAGGCGCCAGGCTCAGGTACGAGGAGCTCTTCCCGCCGCCGCCTCCGCCGAAGCCGGAGACCCAGAGACAGGAGGCGGCTAAACCCGAGACCAAGCCGACTGTGGAGGTTCAGAGGCCTGAGGAACGTGGTTTAAGACGGGAGGTCGAGAAGCCGGAGGTTAGGCCTCAGGCTGTTAGGCCTGAGATTGGCAAGCCGGAGGTCGTTAAGCCAGAAGCCCCGAAGCCCGAGGCCAAGGTTGTACGTGGTTTAAGACGTGAGGAGAGGCCTAGGGCGCCTGTTGTCGACGTGATGAGGGTGGAGTCTGTGGATTATCTGCTGGAGCGGTTTGGTTTTGCCTTGGACAAGGAGGCGGCTTTTAAGGCGAAGAGCCTCGTGACGGCTAAGGTGAAGGCTAGGCTGGAGAAGGTGGCCGCAAAAGAGCCGGAGTTTGCCCACATATTGGCCGAAGTGGCTGAGCGCGTGTTGAGCTCCTTCGGGCGGCTTACGGCGTCGCCAGACGCCGCTAGGCATGTGTACAACGCGCTGTTTTACCTCTTCGAGGGGTATCAGACGAGAGATGGGGAGCTGCTCTTCAAGATGATTGAACACACGGTTAAAGAGGCGGTTAAAAAAGCAGAGGAGGCGGGTATCCCAGACGCGGAGTACCGCATTAAGCAGTTCGTCCTTGAGGTTATCGACATCTTGGCTAGGGCCGGGGAGCGGTATAAGAGAGACGCGTTGAAAGGCGTCTCTACGGTGGAGAAGGCGCTTAGGGCGTCTGCGCTGGCTGGCTTCTCGGCGGCGGCGTTGTATTCTGTTTACAGCGGCCTCTACTCGGAGGCTGTGGTTTCGTCGGTGGCTTCCGCCGTGGCGTTGGCGGAGGTTGGACAGTATAGGGAGGCTGTTGAGTATGTGCAGAAGGCAGCGAAGACGCTTTACGAGGCGGCAAAGGAAGTATTCGAGAAAGTTAAGGTGACGGTTCAGCGCCTTGTTGAGTTGTTTGTGGAGGCGGTGACGCGGGTGCTGGCTTGGGTGGATGAGCACAAAGCATATCTCTTCTTGATGGCCGCCGTGGCGGCTGGGGCCGTTGCGCTGTCCGCCGTGTTGAATATGTGGGGTATGATTGAGCTGGAGAAGCCGGCGTATGCGGCGTCTCTGACGCCGTTTGTGACCGCCGGCGTTAGGGAGTACTCTAGGGAGGAGGTGTTTAACATTTTGAAGAACGACCCCGACCCCTACGAGAAGTTCAAGGAGGTCGCCAAGGCGGCCACCGCCGGGAGAGTGAAGCTGGCTGAGCCCTGGGAGTCGCTGAGGGTGTTGATAATGCCAAGGCCGTCTGAGGAGAGGAAACTTATGTGGGGCGGGGGTGTTACGCTGTATTCCAAGTATCTCGAAGATGAGAAGTACAAACGCGCCCTATTCTACGCAACTCTCGCGCTGGAGGAGGTGTTTGGCGTTTACAGATCTGCGTTGAGAAAATACGTAGAGACGGTGCAGAGGGTGGAGGTGGGGGAGGAGCCGTTTAAGAGAGTTGCGGCGGACCTCGGCCGTCTAGCACAGCTGGCCGAGGAGGAGGGCAAGGCCTTCGAAAACGCCTTGAAGATCCTCAGGGAGCGGCTGAATGAATACGCGGTAAAGTATGGTCTGAGAGACCTTCTCGACGTGAATGAGAGCATGGCCAGGAGGCTGGCGGAGGCGAAACAGCCGGAGCTCTCCAGGTTCAGCGGCGTGAGCTTCGGCACTAAGGCATACGCCGCTCTAATCGCCTATAGGGAATACGCGCTGGGCAGGAGGGGTGTCTATGGCATTGCGGCTTGGCATTGGCTTGAAGTGGGCGGGCCTGCTTGGCTTCTCTACTACGCGCCGATTACGGCGTACGAAAAGGCCGAGAGGGCGGGGGTGGAGAGACCCGTAACGGTGGAGGAGATGTTAGCAGAGGCCTTCCGCCGCCTCTTCCTAAAGCCTGGCGCCGACTACCACAGACGCTTTGTCGAGGAGCTCACGAAGGGCGGCAAGCTGGCGCTGATGCTTGAGAATGAGGCCGAGTCGTCCTACGTGTTTAGGCTCTTTAGGCTTGAGGAGGGCGACAAGCTCAAGGAGCTGGGCATAAAGCTGAGGATTGCAAAGGTGAGAGAGGAGGGGGCGAGCATAGTTTACGCCCTAGAGTTCGACGCGAGATGGCGTGAGTTCTTCAAGCAAGAGCTTGAGGCGGCGATGAAGGCGGCGGAGGAGGTTGGGGGACGTCTGCCCGTGGAGGACCACCTCCTCTACATGGTTGGCTGGGTTAACTCCGATGTGGCGATAAGTGGAGGGCTGTTGCAGATGGGCACCTCCCACCGGTGGCAGTTGGCGGAGACTAAGGCCTTGTTCGGCTGGTCCTACGTCACAGTGTTCCGCATGAACTTGACTCTGGAGGGGCCGAAGTTGCAAGTTGTGGTTGAAGCCCCCCTTGACAGTCTCAACGAGGCGATCAGAAGAAGCGCGGAAGGCGGGTGGCTTAAGATGCTGGGCATTAAGGCGGAGAGCTGGGAGGGGCTGAAGGGGTTGGTTGTGGAGAACTGGGACGGCGTGGTGGATGCCGCCGCGAGGCGGCTGGGCGAGGAGGTCCGGGGCGAGCTAGAGGCTCTGAGGGATAAGCTGAACGACGACAAGGTGGCTAGAGAGGTCGTCGCGCCGGCCCTTCTGCTGATACAGGCTGAAAGGCTGGGCGTAAATGAAACAACGCTGAGATACTTCGGCGCTGTTACCTCCGGCGCAATAGGCGGAGATGGATACGTGTCCACGGCGATGGGGGTGGTAGGCTTAACCAGCGGCATGCGTGAAGTCGCCTTGCTCTGGGCGGCCGCCCTCGCGGCACACGGCATAGAGGCTGAGGTGAGAAGCGCCGGTAGGAAGTTCGACGTAGTCGCATCCGGCGGCGACGCGGTCAAGCTGGCTGGTCTATACTTCCTCTTCGGTCCTCCTCTGCTTGAGGGAGATGAAAAGGTAATTAACTACAAGCTGGCTGAAGCCGTGAGGCTCGGAGCTGAGGGGCTTAGCGTCAGCTGGGAGGGGCTGAGGAGAACTCCAAGCGGCCGCGTCGCCGCCGATTTGATCATATCGGAGGGCGGCGTCGCCGTGAAGTACAACGTATATCTGCGCGGCGATGCGGTCGAGCTCCAATTCGCCTCGACGGACCGGAGCCGTGTCGAGCTTGCGGCTCGCCTTCTGAGGCTTGCGGGCGTTAGCGCGGAGGTGACGAAGGTGGGCAATAGAAACGTATGGTACGTCGTAACCACCACCGACAGGCTTGCGGCTGGACATGAGAGACTCAGAAAAGCCCTGGCCGAGATCGTTAGGAGAGCTGTGGAGAACGGCTGGGTGGATGAGAAGAAGACTGAGCGCTGGCTTGAGAAGCTGGAGGAGGGCCGCGTGTTGATGGAGGGCTGGCCGAAGTACCTCGTGAGGCTTGTGCGTAGCGGCGCGCTTGATGTCAGATATCGCTCCACCAGTCGCAAAAACATAGAGCGGGAGGCACAACGGCTTGAGAACATGGGCCTTGAGGAGGGGAAGCACTTCACGGTGAAGATGCCGGAGGAGGGCCGCGACGGCTATGTTTATATCCGTAGGGAGGGCTTGGCGCACGCCGCCTGGCTCTCCGTCTACGGCGAGGGAGAACAACGGGAGCTGGCGGCGAGGTTCGTGGAGCACATACTCAAAAGGGCGGAGGAGGCTGGTAAAGAGGTCCACGAAAAAGCCAAAAAGATCATAGAGGAGGGGATGTCGAGAGACTCCTTGACGTTAAAGGGCTTAAAGAAGGAGGTCGAAGTGGACGGCAGAAGGCACGTGGTGAAGGTCATAGACGGAGAAGCCGTTGAGGAGGACAGAGACGGCAGAAAGTTGCTAAGGATTAGGATTACGGCGGAGGTAGACGGCGTAAAGAGCGACTACACGATTACCTTCGGCAGACGTAGTAGAGACAACGAGGCCGTGGGACGCGCCTACGCCAAGGGCGACGCGCCGGAGGTCAGGGAGGCAGACGCCGAGAGATTCGCCGCCGTGGTAGAGGCCCTTACCGGGAGGAAGCCGAGGATAAACCGCATGAAGAACGGCAAGATAATGATAGAGTGCTACGAGGGGCATCTGGAGGGCTTCAGACGTTATGCCGAGCTTGCAGACGACATAGAGAGGTGGCTAGAAGAGACAAGCCGCAAGCACGACACCGACAGAGGTCTGGAGGAGGGCTAGTGAACCTAGCCCTTCCACGTCCTCCGGCTCTACTAAGATGCCGTATCTCCCGACGATTTCGGGCAGGCCGCCGACTTTAGTCGCGACTAACTTTTTAATAAGGTTCTCCTCTCCGCCTCCATGATTATCTCAATTACGCCTGAGCTCGGCGTCGACTTTCTGAAGAACTTCGCTGGGGGCCTCGGCGTGTTGGAGGCCGACAGGTTCTACGCCGCGGCGAGACTCGGCGTGTCTTACACCGTCATCACGC
>Ga0209741_1000150_pt1 | contig 17360 bp, 12 predicted proteins | sample OctOCTMetagenome_FD_184734 | JGI IMG/M metagenome (GOLD analysis project Ga0209741, IMG submission 184734) | Hot spring and microbial mat streamer communities from Octopus Spring Streamers, Yellowstone National Park, USA - OCT_B (SPAdes) (version 4) | ecosystem: Environmental > Aquatic > Thermal...
GAGTGCCCCTGTGGTCCGAGGTCCTCAGATGCTGAACGGGCCGAAGTCCCTCGCCTGGCGCTCCGCTCGGTTCTGTCGAAAGTTGCGGCTTTCGCAATTTTTGCAACACAAATTTTGCGGAACAAACAAAGTGCACCAGGTGACAAAAGTACAGCGAGTTCTGATATAAATTTCTTTAAGCTGATTAGCGGTTATATCTTCAAATAGTGGCCTTAAGAATCATTCGTGCGAAAGGGCGCTGCGGCAGAAAGCCGCGGAGAGCCGGAAAATCCCGGAATCGGGCTCGGTGATCCCGAGACAGGGAGTTGAAAGATCACCATTAGGTAGCATTTTGCCACCGCTATTTAGGGCACTATGTGATCCCGAGAGAGGGAGTTGAAAGTCCGGTCCGCGAAGACTATGCGCTTCCCGTCGCGCTCCATGTGATGTGATCCCGAGAGAGGGAGTTGAAAGCGAATTACCTGAATTTGCCTGCAAATTACCGAGAAGTTCTGTGATCCCGGTGATCCCGAGAGAGGGAGTTGAAAGACCATGCCCTGAGTGCGGACGGCCCTTTGAAGCCGCTGCCGTGAAGGTGATCCCGAGAGAGGGAGTTGAAAGGCACACATCGGGCACAGGACGACCTCGTATCCGTCGACGTGATCCCGAAAGAGGGAGCTGAAAGAGGACCTGCTGAGGGAGGTTGTTGAGGTCGTAGTACTTATTATCCCGAGATGAGGGAGTTGAAAGACGGCTGTTCGCTCGCCGGCCCCGGGAGAGAACACCGGTAGAGTGATCCCGAGAGAGGGAGTTGAAATTGATGTCTCAGAGCATCTCCTAGGGCCTTGAGCGGCGAGCTGATCAGGTGCTTCGTGGCGGTCGACGTCTTCTCGCCTGAGATCGTCCGCTCCGTGACCGGGCTCGGAAGGGAGCTGGAGGAGGCAGGCCTGGTCGGCAAACTCGTTGACCCCGAGTCGCTCCACATCACGCTCCAGTTCCTCGGCGAGCTCGAGAGGGGCCTCGTCGAGAGGGTGAAGGAGCAGCTCTCAGGAATAGCCTTCAGGGCCTTCCCCATCAGGCTCGAGGGAGTCGGCTACTTCCCGGGCGGAGGGAGGATAAACGTCGTCTGGATTGGCGTCAAGGACCCGACGGGAGAGCTCTTCAGGTTGCAGGGAGAGGTCACGAGGAGGCTCGGCGAGCTGGGGCTGAAGCCTGACAAGGAGTTCAAGCCCCACGTCACCTTCTTCAGGGTCAAGTCGGTCCGTAACAAGCCTCAGGTTCTGGAGCTGCTGGCGAAGAGGTCCGGGTTCGAGGTCGGCGAGCTGACGGTCGATCGGTTCAAGCTGAAGAGGAGCGTCCTAAGGCCCGAGGGGCCGATCTACAGCGACCTGATGGTCGTGCGGGCGACCGAATCGGAGCGTGCCTCAGAAGGTTAGGCTCAGAGCCGGACGCGGTAGAGCGTCATCGAGTTCAGCGTTACGGATATCGAGCTCATGGCCATGGCGACGGCCGAGAAGACGGGGTTCAGCAACACCCCGAACGGGTAGAGGACGCCGGCCGCCACCGGAATCAGCACGACGTTGTAGGCGAAGGCCCAGAAGAGGTTCTGCCTGATCTTAGAGACCGTGACCCTGCTCAGGTCGATCGCCCTGACGACGTCTCTGAGGTCGTTCCTGAGGAGCACAACGCTCCCAGCCTGCTTCGCGATGTCGGTTCCAGAGCCGATAGCTATGCCCACGTCGGCCGCTGTCAGCGCAGGCGCGTCGTTTATGCCGTCGCCCACCATAGCCACGACCTCGCCCCTCTCCCTCATCTCCCTCACTATCCGGGCCTTCTCCTCTGGCATCAGGGAGGCCCTGAACTCGTCCACGCCTACGCTCCCGGCGATCGCCCTCGCAGTCGCCTCGTTGTCGCCCGTCAGCATCACGGTCCTCATCCCCCTCCTCCTCAGCTCCTCCACCACCTCCCTCGCCTCCTCCCGTGGCCTGTCCATGAGGCCGATGGCACCTGCGAGCACTCCGTCGACCGAGACGACGACCGTCGTCATCCCTTCCCTCTGCATCTCGAGGACCTTATCGGGCACCTGGTCGTCTCCGGCATGGGACCCCGCGCTCCTGAACAGGGAGGTGCTACCGACTAGGACCTTCTTGCCCATCACTTCTGCCTCCACACCGAGTCCAGGCCGCGTTGCCGCACTTCCCGGATCTATGGGCTTCAGGCCCCTCCTCTTGGCGTGCTCGAGGATCGCGAGGGCTATAGGATGGTTCGAGGACCTCTCGGCCGATGCGGCGTAGAACAACACATCGTCCTCGCTGAAGCCGTTGAGGCCTAAGACCCTGACCACCTCCGGCCTCCCGAGTGTTATGGTCCCGGTCTTGTCGAGGGCAACTGTCGTCACCTTCCTCAGGAGCTCCAGCGCCTCTCCCGACCTGATCAGGATCCCCTTCCGCGCCGCCCTTCCAGCGCTGATCATTATGGCCGCCGGCGTAGCTATCCCGAGGGCGCAGGGGCACGCGATGATCAGCACCGAGACCGCAACGAGCACCGAGAAGCTCAGGGGCATCCCGGCCACAAGGGCCCAGAAGAGGGAGGACCCAACGGCCACCGCGACCACCACAGGGACGAAGACCGAGGCAACCCTGTCGGCCAGCTGCTGGAGCGGGACCCTCGAGAGTATGGCCTCCTGAACGGTCCTGATTATCTGGTGGAAGGTCGTCTCGTAGCCTGTCCTTGTGGCCCTGACCTTGATCAGGCCCGTGAGGTTGACGGTCCCTGCGATGACCTCGTCACCCACCGACTTCTCTACGGGGACGCTCTCGCCCGTCATGGCCGATTGGTCCACGCTCGTGAAGCCTTCCACCACCACGCCGTCGACCGGGATCCTCTCGCCGGGCCTCACCATCACTACCTCCCCCGGCTGCACCTCCTCCGCCGGGACCACGACCTCCTCGCCGTCCCTGATCACAGTAGCCCTGTCCGGGTGCATCTCGTAGAGCGACCTGACTGCCTCCTCGGCCCTCACCCTGACCCGGTGCTCGAGCGTCCTCCCCAGCAGTATGAATCCGATTATCAGCGCCGACTCCATGAAGTAGTACCTGTGGTGACCGGCCGGTGCTGGCAGAAGGAAAGGAAGGACGCCGAGGTCCTGGAGGGCGACGATCGCGCTGTAGGCCCATGCGGTCGTGGTACCTATTGCGATGAGGCTGTCCATGTTCGCCTGCCTCGCCCTGATCGCGTCCAACAGCCCCCTGTAGAACCGGAGGCCGGCCGAGAACTGGACCGCGGTCGCCAGAGCCAACAGGACCAAGGCGTTCGGGTGGAGCGTCAGGAGGGACGGAAGGAGGAACTCGGAGGCAGCGATGAAGGCACCTGCGGCGAGCGCAAAGGCCACCATGCGTTTCAGCCGCCTCAGCTCGATCTCGGGCTCGAGGAACTGGAGCATGCAGGACTGGCTGCAGAAGTAGTAGAGCACGCCGCCCTTGGAGACCTTGAACCCGGCCGAGGACTCGTCGACGTACATCCCGCAGACTACGTCGCGTGCCATCCCTGCCGCATCGACCGATTGCGCGTTGCCCAAAGTAGTTAATGACGTCGAACAAGACAGGGTGTTGCGATGGCGGGAGAGCCTTCAAGGGTCAGAGTCAGGCGTCACGCTACAGCCACCGCCCTCCTGACGGCGCTCTCTTACACCGTCCTGACCTACCTGCTGACGTTCCACAGGGCCTTGCAACACGAGAGCCCTCTGCTCGGCGTCCTGCCGCACGTCATAGCGGCCGTCAACCTGGCAGGCGTCGTCTCGCTCCAGCTAGGGTACAGGGCGATCAGGAGGGGAGACGTCAGGTCCCACAGGAACTTCATGGGCCTGAGCTTCGTCCTGATAGCGACCTTCCTCACCCTTTACGTGACGCGTTTGATGCTCGGTGGGACAGAAGTCTACAGGGGTCCACAGGTGATCAGGGACTTCGTCTACCTGCCCGTCCTGACGGTCCACCTGACGCTCTCGATCTTATCGGTCCCCCTCGTGCTCTTCAACGTCCTCACAGGCCTCACGCTCCCTTACGGATCGGTCGGAAGGACTCCGCATCCGAAGGTCGGGAAGATCGCCTACCTCTGCTGGTCCCTCAGCCTCGCCCTAGGGATCGTGGTCTACGTGCTGCTGAGGTGGACCTGAGCCTACGGTCAGCGCATGCCTCAGCCCTTGACCTCGACCGGCCTCGAAATGGCTGCGATCCTCTCAAGCATCTTTTTGTTCTCTTCCCTTAGCCTCTCTACCTCCTCCCTCAGCGCCTTGTACTCGGTTCCCCTCTCGAGGGCCTTCCTGACCTTCTCGGCCGCGTCCCTCGCGGCCCTCCTCACCATCTCGTACGTGTCCTGCTCTGCCATCTGGTTGAGTATTCCTAGGACCTGGGGCGTGAAGAGCTCGGAGCAGGCGGCGACCACTGCCCTCCTGACCCTGTAGCTCTCGTCCCTTGAAAGCTCCCTCAGCCTCTCGATCACCTCCCTCCTCCCAGGGAACCTCCCGAGAAGGGAGACGGCGACGGCCCTGACGTGGCTGGGCTTGTCATCCTCTGTGTACCTCATGACGACCTTCAGCGACTCCTCGTCGCCTATCTCCGCCAGGCCCCTGAGGCACCCTGCTGTGATGACGTTGTTGTGCGAAGGGTCGTCGATGTGCTTCAGCAGCAACTCCCTCACCTCCTCCCTCCCCACCTTTCCGAGCGAGGACGCGGCTGCCTGCCTCGTGTAGTAGCCCTCCGTCGGGTCCTCGAAGACTGCGGTCAGGGTTCTGATCACCTCCCTGTCTCCCCTGAAGTTGGAGAGGGCCTCGCAGACGGCCGTCCTGACCTTCTTGTTCCTCACCTCCTTCAGCGCCTCGAGCAGCTCTCGCTTGGCCGACTCGGTCCTCGCGTTGCCGAGCGCCTTCGCCGCCTCTACCGCTATCCCCCAGAACGTCCCCGGACTCCTCAGGACCTCCCCCAGCGCCTCCACCGCCCTCTCGCTCCCGCTCTTCCCGAGCGCCCTCGCCGCCAATATCCTGCAGTAGGTGTGGGTGTCCTCCTTCAGTATTCTGATCCAGACCTCGTCGCCGAGCTTCCTCTCGATCACAGCGAAGGCCTCGAACATCGGGTCCACGCAAACCCACCTCGGCCTCTCGCCCACCGGAAGGACGAAGACCTCCTCCCTCGACCTGAGCTCGAGCCTGAACTCCCTCTTGCCAGATCCCGTGTTCACCTCCACCCTCACAGGAACCCAGTACTCCGGGAGCGAGTCCTCGCCCTGCGTCTGCCTGAACCTCAGCTTCAGCGTCCCAGACCCCTCGTCGTACTCCTCCTCGACCGATATCACGGGATGGCCTGCGTTGTAGAGGTACTGCTCGAAGAAGAGCTCGAGGTTCCTGCCGCTGACCTCCTCCATCACCTTCCTGAAGTCCTCGGTGTCGGCCGTCCTGTAGGCGAACCTCCTGAGGAACTCGCTGAGGCCCCTCCTGAAGACCTCGTCGCCCAGCAGGGACCTGAGGGCGTTCAGCACCAGCGCTCCCTTCGGATAGGCGTGAGAGTCGAAGAGCTCGGCGGCGTACCTGTAGACCCTCGTCACGATAGGCCTCGCGTACCTTTCCCTGTACTCGCTCAGGTAGGAGTCGAGGTCCCTCACCATCTCGTAGACGAACTCCTCCTCACCCTTGTCGTGGAGGACGAAGAGGTTCTCGAGGTAGGTGGCGAAGCTCTCGTTCAGCCATATGTGGGGCCAGTCCCTGCACGTCACCAGGTCCCCGAACCACTGGTGCACAAGCTCGTGGGCCACCAGAGGGTCGCTCGAGAACTCCTCGTGGGCGAGCTCGTCGTGAAGCGTCAGGTCCGTCAGCGTCGTCGCCGTGGTGTTCTCCATCCCTCCGAAGATGAACTCGTGGACCACGACCTGCGCGTACTTCCTGTATGGATAGGGATGGTTCAGGTAGGAGCTCAGGAAGTCGATCACCTTCGGCGTCTTCGAGAAGCTCAAGTGAGCCTTGTCCCTCCAGCCCCTCGGGATGTAGTACTGAAGGAGGATGCCGTTGTGGCGCTCCTCGATCAGCTCGAACTCTCCGGCCGCGACGCTGATGAGGTAAGGCGAGTGGGGCCTGTCCATGAGCCAGTGCCAGACCTCTTCGTCCCCTACTACCTCGTGCCTCACCAGGTCTCCGTTCGAGACGGCGACGAAGCCCTTCGGGACGTGGACTATCAGCTCTGAGGTGTGCTTGACTGAGGGGTGGTCGAGGAGGACCATCCAGTACCTGTTGTACTCGGTCTCGCCCTGGCTCCAGCACTGCAACCCCCTTCCCGGGTTGGCCCTGTCCGGTCCCACGAAGTGCAGGCCCTTCCTCGGAGAAGCCCTGTACTCCACCGCGACGACCGGTTCCGTACCTCTCACCTTCACAGACAGGAGTTGGCCGTCGTAGTGCCAATCTGTTGGAGCGCCGTCCGATGTGACCTTCAGGACCTCCAGCTCGCAGGCGTCGAGCTTCACCCAACCTTCGCCGCCGTCGGACCTGCTGAGCCTGAGCTCCTCGATCCCCCTGATCCTCCTCGAGCCGAAGTCGATCCAAAGCTCGAGCCTCAGGTGCTTGACCGAGAAGCCCCTGTCAGGGGGGTAAACCGCACCGTACTCGGGATAGGCGAAGTCCCTGCCAGGGCGCAGGTACGGGTGGACCTTCATCGATCCCCTGCTGTCCGGGTCGCTAATTACATTAAGTTAGCCGTTACGTGTGATCGGCGTTGGGCGTCCGCAGAGCGATGCAGGTGGCAGTGGTCGGGTCTCTCCACGTGGACCTCGTCCTGAGGGCTGAGAGGCTCCCTTCTACCGGAGAGACGGTGATGGGCAAGGAGATGGTCACGGCGCCTGGCGGGAAGGGCTTCAACCAGGCGGTGGGCCTCGCGAGGCTGGGCTGCAAATCCTTCATGATCGGCATGGTGGGCGACGACTTCTTCGGTCGTTGGCTTATCGAGCGGGGAAGGGAGAGGGGCGTCTCGATGGACGGGGTCGGGACCGCTCAGGGCACTCCTACAGGGACCGCGCTGATCGTCGTCGACTCGAAGGGCAGGAACATCATAGCCGTCCATCCGGGTGCTGACGAGAAGTTGGACGCAAGTCACGTCAGGTCCTTCGCCGACGCGATCAGGTCCTCTACGGCCCTTCTGGCCCAGTTCGAGGTTCCGAGGGACGCGGTCGAGGAGGCGCTGAGGATAGCGAGGGGTAGCGGCGTAATGACGGTCCTCAACCCGGCTCCCTTCAGGAGGACCCACGCGGACCTGATCTCCGAGGCGGACTACGTCGTTCCCAACGAAGTGGAGGCATCCCAGCTCACCGGCATAAAGGTCAGGTCGGTCGGAGACGCTGTCAGGGCAGGAAGGGCCATCGTCAGATCGGGTGCGAGGGCGGCCGTCATCACGCTCGGCAGGAGGGGTTCGCTCCTCGTCAACGAGACGGGTTCCTTCCACGTCAGGGCCTTCAGGGTCAAAGCGGTCGACACGACAGGTGCCGGTGATGCCTTCTGCGCAGCCCTAGCCTTCGCCCTCATCTCAGGCGTTCCCAAAGTGGAGGCCCTCACATTTGCCAACGCGGCCGCCGCCATCACTACGACCCGCCTCGGAGCGCAGGAGGCCATGCCGACTCTCGAGGAGGTCCTCGAGCTCGCGGGGAGGAGGGCCAACGGAGCCAGGCTGAGGGGCCTCCTCTCGAAGACTCCTGGAGGCCATAGCGGAGAACTATCAGGGGAAGGCGGCCTCTCTGCAGATTTATGACGGGACCTCGTAGGAAGAACGGGTTGCTCGACGGGTTGGTGACGGTCAGGGTGAGGTTCACGACCGACGTCCAGAGGCTCTCCTTCGGAGGCAGGAGGTTAGAGGGGATCAGGGCAGGTTCGGTGATGGAGGTCCCGGCGTGGGTGGCGGACGTCTTGAGGGAGACGAGGGTTGCGGAGGTTCTGGAGGAGTTGGGGCTCCAGCAGCTCTACCAGCTCCTCGTCAGGGAGAAGAGGGGACAGGAACCCGTTCAGCTTCCTGAGGGCTTCTACCCGAAGGCCAGAAGGGTCCTCTCGTCGGCACCGAAAGAGGAGAGGCAGCGGATCGAGAACGTCCTCAGGGACGTCGTCAACCTCAGGCTCAGCAAGCTCCTTCCCGCGGCGCTGAAGTCCGCAGACCCGGAGTGGATCAGGAACCTCACGCCTGAGGAGAGGGCCCTCCTCGAGGACCTGAGAGGGAGGATCAGGGAGTTCTACGCTTCGGTGCTGGAGGTGGGGTGATTGGGAGAGCTCCCGATAGAGGAGAGGCTTGCCGAGTTCTTCAAGCAGGAGAAGTACAGGGACCTGATAGCGAGGGCGGTCCTGAGCAACCGAAGGTCTGTGCCCGTCGACTTCGGTGACCTGCTGGTCTTCGACAGCGAGTTCGCCGGCTCCGTCCTTGAATCGCCCGACAAAACCCTTCCGATATTGAACGCGGCGCTGAACGAGCAGGTCAGGATAGAGTTCCCGGACCAGACCTCGAGGAGGTACGTGGCCCGCGTCAGGAACCTCCCCGAGACGCTCAGCATCAGGTCGATCAGGGCCCAGCACCTCAGGAAGCTCGTCTCGGTCGACGGGATCGTCGTCAGGGCTTCGACCGTGAGGCCGATGCTGGTCAGGGCGACCTACAGGTGCAGGTACTGCGGCAAGCTCTACACGGTCGACAGGGCGAGGCCCCCTGCGAGGTGCGAGAGCCCGAGGTGTTCCGATAAGAAGCCGAGCTTCGAGTTCGTCGAGGAGGACTCCGAGTACGTCGACTTCCAGCTGATCGGCCTCCAGGAGAAGCCAGAGGAGCTCCCGCCGGGACAGCTGCCCAGGACGACCGAGGTCTCCCTCACCGAGGACCTCGTAGACACTGTCGCTCCGGGAGACAGGGTCACCGTCTGCGGCATAGTCAGGGCGATCTCCGACGCGAGGGAGCAGTCCTCAGGGCCCCTCAGGCTGAGGATAGAGGGGGTATCGGTGGAGACGAGGGGGAAGGAGATGGAGTCGCTCGCGATCACGCCGCAGGAGGAGAAGGAGTTCCTGAGGATGGCCTCTCAGCCCGGCTTCTACGAGACCCTGATCGAGTCGATAGCCCCTTCAATACAGGGCCACACCCACGTCAAGGAGGCGATCTTGCTGGCCCTCGTCGGAAGCCGACAGAAGGTCTTCCCCGACGGCGTGAGGGTTAGGGGCGACATACACGTGCTCCTGGTAGGCGACCCTGGAACGGCCAAGTCGACGCTGCTCCTCTATGCGGCCCAGATCGCACCCAGGGGCGTCTACACGACCGGAAGGGGATCGACCGCTGCGGGCCTTACAGCGGCCGTCATCAGGGAGCAGGGAGGAGGCATGGTGCTCGAGGCTGGGGCCACCGTTCTGGCCGACATGGGGGTGTGCGTGGTCGACGAGATCGACAAGATGAGACCTGAGGACAGGGTAGCGATGCACGAGGTCATGGCCAACCAGACCGTGAGCATAGCCAAGGGAGGGATAGTGGCGACGCTGAACGCCCGCTGCAGCATCCTCGCAGCCGCCAACCCAGAGCTCGGCCGTTACGACCCCTACAGGCCCTTCAACGAGAACGTCAACCTCCCCGTCACGCTCCTTAGCAGGTTCGACCTGATCTTCGTCCTCCGCGACGAGCCGAACCCTGAAATGGACAGGAGGATCTCAACCCACATGCTCGAGCTCCACATGCACGGCAGGGCTCCGGAGAGCGGGGCGCTTCCGCCCGAGACTCTGAAGAAGTACATCGCCTTCGCGAAGAGGTTCACGCCTGTGCTGAGCAAGGAGGCTGCTGAGGAGCTGCAGCGCTTCTACCTCCAGATGAGGTCGGTCTACGAGAGGACCTCGACGGTCGCCATAACAGCCAGGCAGCTCGAGTCGCTCGTGAGGCTCGCAGAGGCCAGGGCTAGGGCCCTCCTGAGGGAGGTGGTGACGAAGGAGGACGCCGAGGTAGCGATCAGGCTGATGAAGCGCAGCCTCTCCGAGGTCGGAATAGACGTCGAGACCGGGAAGCCGGACATCGACGTGATAATGTCGGGGAAGCCGAAGAGCGTGAGGGAGAAGCTGACGCTCGTGATAGACACGATAAAGAAGCTCGAGCAGGCGCACGGTTACGCCGACGACGCGGCCCTCAGGCAGGAGCTCGAGAGCAAGGGCCTCACCAAAGCAGAAATCGACAGGATCCTGAACCGCATGATCTCCGAGGGCAGGATCTACACGCCGAAGCCCGGAGCTTACCGGGTCACCTGAGATGATCAGGGTCGAGGACCTCGACGTCCCCGAGGGGCTGAAGGCCGCGCTCCGAAGAGAAGGCGTCCAGATCCTCTACCCCCATCAGGAGGAGGCGATCAGGAGAGGCCTACTGGAAGGGAGGAACATGGTGGTGACGGCGCCTACGGCCTCCGGAAAGACGCTCCTGGCGATCCTCGCAGCCTACAGGGCCATCTCCCTCGGCAAGAAGGCCCTCTACCTCACGCCCCTCAGGGCTCTCACCTCCGAGAAGCTGGCCGAGTTCGTCAGGGTCTTCGGCGAGTCGGGGCTGAACTTCAAGGTGAGGGCCGTCTCGGGGGACTACGACGATCCCGGCGAGTGGCTTGCCGATTACGACCTGATCGTCTCGACCTACGAGAAGGCCGACAGCCTCGTCAGGCACGGCGCCAGCTGGCTCGGCAAGGTCGGTCTCGTTGTGGTCGACGAGGTCCACATGGTAGGCGACAGGGACAGGGGGCCGACGCTCGAGATGACGGTGGCCAAGCTCCAGGAGGTCTGCGGCGATCCGAGCTTCCTCTGCCTCAGCGCGACCGTAAGGAACGGTGAGGAGCTAGCAGGTTGGCTCGAAGCCGAGCTGATCAAGTCAGACTTCAGGCCCGTCCCGCTGATCGAGGGCGTCCTGGCAGGAGGGAGGCTCCTGCTCTCCGACGGCACCTCGAAGACCTTCGAGGGTTCGGATCCGCTGATGGAGGTCGTCGCCGATTCGCTCAGGGACGGAGGTCAGGTCCTCGTCTTCGCGATGACCAGAAAGAGGGCCGAGGAATACGCCGCTAAGATTGCAGGGTCCCTGCTCGAGCTCGGAGACGACGGAAGGCTGGAGGAGTACGCGAGGGAGGTGATGGAGGAGAGGGAGTCGCCCTTCAGCGAGAGGCTGGCCTCCCTGATCAGGAGGGGCGTCGCCTTCCACCACGCAGGCCTGAGCTACCACCACAGGAGGACCGTAGAGGACGCCTTCAGGTCGAGGGCGCTGAGGGTCCTCTGCTCGACGACGACGCTCGCAGCCGGCGTCAACCTTCCTGCCAGGACCGTGATAATCCCTGAGTACAGGAAGTTCAGGGGACCGGGTTACGTCGAGGAGCTGACGGTGATGGAGTACAAGCAGCTCTCGGGGAGGGCGGGAAGGCCCCAGTTCGACAGGGTAGGTTACGCCATCCTGATCGCGAGGCACGTCACGGACCTCCACTACCTCTTCGAGAAGTACGTCAAGGGCCTGCCGGAGAGGATAGTATCCTCCCTCGCCAGCGAAAGGCACCTCAGGTCCCACGTCCTCTCGCTCACAGCCTCCGGCATAGCGAGGACCGAGACGGCCCTCTTCAGGGTCCTCTCCCGGACCTTCTTCGCCTACCAGTTCGGCACCAGGGTCCTGTCGGCGAAGACCGAGCCTGTCCTGGATTTCCTCGAGTCGCACGGGATGATAACGAGGTCAAGGGGGCTCGAAGTCACACCGCTCGGCAAGAGGGTCTCGGAGCTCTACATCGACCCTCTCACGGCCGTCAGGTTGCTCGAGGTGGTCCCGGAAGAGGCTGGGCTGACGGAGATGGGAGCGCTCCTAGCGGTCTGCCTGACGCCCGACATGAGGGACGTGAGCTACCCCGCGATCCAAAGGTCGAGGGTCGAGTCGCTGCTCGAAGAGCATGTGGACCGGTTGCCCGTTCAGCCTCCGGATCCCTACGACGACCCTGAAGGCTACGAGCTCTTCCTCGACTCCTTCGCGCTCTCGCTGCTCCTCCTCGACTGGATCAACGAGGTCCCAGAGAGGGAGATCTACGAGCGGTACCGCATCGAGCCGGGCGACTTCGCAGCGCTCAGGGAGAGGGCCGAGTGGATAACCTATGCAGCTGGTCAGGTCATGCGTGTGGTGGGTAGAAGGGGGCTCGCTGGGGTCTTCGCGACGTTGAGCGAAAGGATCAGGCACGGCGTTAAGCCGGAGCTGCTCGATCTGGTCTCGCTGCCTGAGATAGGTAGGGTGAGGGCTAGAGCCCTCTGGAACAACGGCATAAGGTCGATCGAAGACGTCGCCGAGGCACCGGTCGAGAGGCTCGTCTCGGTTCCCGGAATAGGTCAGAGGATCGCGGAGAAGATCAAGGAGCACTCCCTCCGCGCCCTCGGCCGCCAACCGCGTCCCTGAGCATTTCGACCTCGCGCTCCAGCGCCCGTACCCTCAGCACCAGTAGCGCCACGAGGGCCTTCAGGTCTATCCCTCCCTCCGCCTTGACGAGGTCCGGAGCGGAGTCGAGGTCGAAGCCGACCTCCTCCCTCCGCCTACCAGACCTCCTCCTGTAGCGAATCACGGCCGGCAGGTTCACGTCTTTTGCTTCCCTTTCCGTGATGCGCCTGACGCCTTCCTTGTCCTCTGACCGGGAGGGGATCGTGATGTTGGCGGTAATAATCTCATGGACGTAACTCTCCGGCGTCCCGATCTTGAGGACGTTCGGCTCGACGGGCTTCAGCTCGCCCTCGGCCGTTATCTCCGCGATTGGCTCCCCTGCAGGAGCGATCTGGACCCTGTTGCCGTTTTCGTCCTCAACCCTCCTGACTCCCGTCCATGTGGTAACCTTCTCCTCTAAGGCTCGGAGTTCCTCCTCGCCCAGGCCGGACCTCGCATCTACAATTTTCACCCGCGGCATCATCACTCGAACACCAGCGCGCTGAGTCTGACAGAGCCCGATAAGACTTGCAATTTCCAAAATAGTATCGGTGGGTCGAAGGTCACGGATTGGCCCGAGTTCCCGCTGAACTCCTGCTCGTAGCTGTCGTTGAGCCTGATCCGAGATCCGTTGGCGAGGAAGTCTATTCTCTGCAGGTATGCCTCGCTCGCGTAGAACATGTCTATTGCCACCGGATTGATGTCGTAACGCCATATGAATTGGGCGGTATCGGTCTGCGTGAAGCCCGCAACATCGGCCGTGGTCCAGAACCTCATCAAATGCGTGTAAGCGTCCGTGAACCTTATCTCTGCTCCCGTGGTAGGATTCAAGACTCCGTTGATGAAATCCTGCTGGTTGAAGCCCGAGGGTAATGGTGATGGCGTCCTGCTAACCCATCCGTTGAAGAGACTTCTGAAGGCCTCGCTCGATTTGGCGACCGGGATTGAGACCTCTGATTCGTAATACCATGCGATGCCGACCGATATATTGCCAAGAGAGCCACCCTGTAAACTTGCCCAATCAAACAGACGGGCACCGCTCGTAACGAAAGTCCATGTCATCCCACCATCAGTTGAGTATCCACACTTTCTCGGAGGAAGGGGATCGGTTCCTAATATTCCGAGGGCTCGTGCTGTGCCCCTGTTGTTCGCATCGGTCATGGTGGGCACGAGGACTATCGCATATTTGGTGTCCCAGTCGAGTTCATAGCCCGAGAAAGCATTGGGAGGGACTCCCCAGTCAACATAAACTGTTCTATAGCCGCTGACATCAGAGACTGTCGGCGTGAAGCTTGTGATGTATTCTCCCGGCGTGTCATCGGGATTCGCGTAGTGCAAGTCTATGCGGAACTGGGGGTTGCCCGTGAATGAGATTAATGTGAACGCGGTCCTGTAGAGTCTCGGTTTGCTGATCCTCATTATACCCGTGACCGAGGGCTGGGAAGGCGTGCTGAACACGCGGAACAATCTTTTCGCGGTCGAGTCGATTACGAAATCATATGAACTGCCGGTGTTGGTCTCTCTCCCTAACACTGATCTCGGAATGCTGCCATAGGTCCTTGAGAAGGTCAGGTTGAAGGTTATCTGCCTATTATACTCCCATATGAGTGGAAGGGCTCGGTTCAGACTCAGGATCAGGTATTCCGTCATCTCGTGGCCACCTCCTCGTATGTTATGCTGACGCTCGATATTTTTGGCGATTCGGTAGTTGGGGAGGGTCTCGATAACTCAAAACGCACGACGAGCTGGCCCCGGAGATATTGATGTAGCAGGTAATCAACATCGAAGAGGATCGATCCGTTAGAGGCTATCCCGATCCGCGTTACGTTGCCGAGGCTCGGGTCGCCTGTTTTGCTGAGGGTCGAGACGTCGAGCACGTATTCCTTCCAGACATCGGGTTCCGTCACGGTGACGGTCCCCTCATAGTAGTTGCCCGGGTCGGTGTAGAGCCTCAGCTTCACGGTAGTGTTGGGAGAGAAGGCGTGGAGGAAGAAGGTCGCGAACCGGGCCCAGCTGAGGTCGGTTGCTGAAGGGAGCTGGTAGACCATCTCTCCCATTCCCGGTCCCGAGGGGCGCATGCCGATGCACGAGCCGGAGACGATGCCCCCGTTTGAGGCGAAGACCTCGGCATTAATTCCTGCCCACAGTCTGTTAGCCGGTCTCCGCGTGATCTCCTGAGCCCGGCCCGGCCACCTTCTGAGCCTGAGTCTCTTCGCCAGATGCCACCCGGCAAAGCCGGGGTCGCTCTTCTGCACCAACACGTTCCCCTGCGGGTCCATCACCTTGACCGCGATCGACCCGTTGCCCGGGTAGCTGATCCACTCGACATAGCCCCAGCGCCTGAAAGTCTCCGTCGGAGGGAGGAACTTGATGTCCGCGTAGCCCGAGGTGAAGCCTGATGCGAGCTCGACCATGCCTGTCACGGGATTTATCGTGACGTTCTGCCCTCCGTGGAGCGTGATTGGTCTCTTGTTCCAGTACGTGACGAAGCGGTGGGACGAGGCCGTGACCACCTTCTGCGCGAGGAAGAGGGTGCTCCTCAGGTCAGCTATCTCTCCGATGACGGAGGGGCGCGGACCGAAGCGCGACGCGATGTCGCCCCCGAGAGCCTCGCTCAGGTAGTCCTCGAAGAGCTCGAGGCGTCCTCCTAGGGTCAGTCGACAACGCCGTGAACTAAGCTCGTGTTCGATTGCGATGACGTACATGTTCGCATTGCTTATGCCTAAGTCTGGCAGGTTTACGGTAACCGTGTCAAAGAGGTCGATCCCTAGGGCCTCTAGTGTTACGTCGGTTACCTCGAGGCGGAGCTCCCGGCCGTACTCTCGGTTGAGAGCGAGCCTGACCTGCGCACGGCGGAGGGCCTCCGCTGCGTCGACGAGAAACGGATCGTGAACCACCACCGGCAGATCGCCAGGTGGCTCGGAGACGTCCGCGAGGACCTTCCCGCCTGACCCCACATAGATCACTCGGTTTTTCAATTTCCATCGGTCTTCGGCATACTCCGCCGCGAGGACGTTCGTGTCGTCGAGCGTCGCTTTCGGCGTTCCGACCGTCTTCGGTTTGAAGTGGAGGACCTTCCCCGGCTTCATGCGCAGGTAATAGTTAGTGCCCTTGGCCACGTCCAGCATCACCCTGAGCGCCGGAGCGTTCTCTATCGACCACGGCGCGGTCAGTGAAGGGCCGTCATCGACGCTGGTCACGTCGACGTCTGCCTCGAGGGAGGCGAGGTCGCGGATTATCTCGCCTGCTGTTGTTCCAGTGTTGTACAATCTGAAGACCACGTGGCGGTCATATGCGATCAGGTGGGAGTATCCCGTGGCCTTGACCTCGGTCAACCGTCCTCTCACCCTCTTCCGGACGACCTCGTGAATGATGCCCTCGAAGCGTATCGAAAGCCCAGACGAGTACCTGCAGCGCCACCCCACAGAGACGTCCGTCCCTGAAAGCTCGATCTCGACCCTCTCGAGCCCCCTCCCATCGACCGTATGCTTCAGTTCGCTCACGCTCTCGGTTACGTCGATCCACTCCTTGCCGTCGTTGACCTTTATGACTGTCAAACGTCGATCACCTCATCCGGGTTTCCTGCAGCAGATGCCGCACTATCCGAGCAACGGCATCCCGCGAGACTCGGCCCTGTTCGCAGAAGCTGGCTGTAAGGTCTGGGTTCTGAAACGAGGGGCAAGGGGACGCAGTTTAAAGGCCTTAACAGCGGACCTTTCACGTAGCCGTCGGAAAGGGGGCTGGGATATCACCGCAGGGACCTACTCCAGGCTGAAGGTGAAAGTGGGCTCACTCGAAGACCTCCTTCCCGTTGATTTTGTAGATGTGGAGAACGACGGAAGTCGTTACGGCCTTCACGCCATGCATCTTCATCAGCCTCTCCGAGATCAGGGACCTGAGCTGGTGCAGGTCGTTAGCCTTGGCCGTGGCTATTATGTCGTACTCTCCTGTGACCTCGTAGACGTCGACGACCTCAGGCATCTTCGCCAGTGCCTCTCCTACGTCCTCCAGCTTCCCCGGCTCCACGAAAATGTGCAGGATTGCCTTGACCGTCAAAGTCCGGTCCGCCCGAAGTCGCACGGGGGACCTTATTACCCCGATTCCCTTTCAGAGCGATCTAAGATTCCTTCTTCAGGACCATGACCCTCCCCGGGTATTTGCTCATGATGGAGCGGATCTTCGAGTCGTGGACCGAGGCCTTCTCCACCATCCCCCTCCTCAGACCCCTCACCAGATAGACGACGAAGTCGGGGTCGTTCCTGACGATCTCGTCGCTCACGACCTCCTCCAGCTCGCCCTCCCTGACCTCGCATGTGGCCGAATACCCCTTCGACTTGAGAGCTTTGACGATCCTCTTGAGGGAGGCCTCGACGCTCGCCCTCTCCTCACCTGTTAGCGACACGGGTTCAGGCTCAATGACGCTCAGCAGCTTGATTTCGAACCTCTTGTCCAGATAACTCGTCAGTGTCCTGATCACAGGCTCCTCGTCCTCGAAGGGTTTGACCAGAACCGTGACCTGCATCTTGTATCCGGCTGGCACGACCATGTAACCCTCCTCCTTGCTGATCGCCGGCCTCTTCAACACCAATTTACGGTAGGCGATGTAAGTCGCTACTCCTACTGCCATCCAGATGGTGCCCGCGATCCTCGAAACTGCATGGAGTAGGAGATAGAGCCCGAAGATAGCAGAAGTTCCGAGGAGCCCTATCATCGCGACGACCGGTATCTCTATGAAGTCTCCGTTTCTTCTAATTCTGATGGATGGTCTAAGGACCCAAGGTCTGTACACGTTCCTCTCCCTGTTCCTTAAAATTATCAACGAAATCATGAGCAGCACGTAGCTAAACAGCGCCCCATAGTTATACAGACTGACTAGTAATGGAATGTTTCCCAACGATGCCAGTAGCAGCGCGATGGTTCCGAAGATCATTATCGACC
>Ga0209741_1000151_pt1 | contig 17320 bp, 18 predicted proteins | sample OctOCTMetagenome_FD_184734 | JGI IMG/M metagenome (GOLD analysis project Ga0209741, IMG submission 184734) | Hot spring and microbial mat streamer communities from Octopus Spring Streamers, Yellowstone National Park, USA - OCT_B (SPAdes) (version 4) | ecosystem: Environmental > Aquatic > Thermal...
GATGCCGGGCCGGTGCTGGCCCAGGCCGTCGTCCCCATCTTCCCCGACGATACCCTCGAGCGCTTCGAGGCCCGCATGCACGAGGCCGAGCATCGCATCCTCCTCGAGGGGATCCAGCGCGCCCTGGAGCGCATCCGGTCGCGCGGCTTCTGACATCAGGATCCCCCTTTCGGCAGGCCTTTGTGCATTGTGCACAAAACCAGGCGTCTCAGCTTTGGTCTCCCCGCCCGTAGCCAGGGCTCGTGCCTCTTTTTACAATCGGGGGGAATTTCATGCCGTGTGAGGAGGTGGCGATGGCCCGGCAGACCCTTACCGAAGTCGCCCGGGAGGTCCTGGAGCGCAGCAACGGGAAGGCCCCGAAGCCCCTCACCAAACCGAAGGACGTCATCGAGTTCGCCCGCGCCCAGGGCGTGGTGATCGTCGATCTGAAGTTCGTGGATCTGCTGGGGACCTGGCAGCATTTCAGCATCCCCATCACGGCGCTCTCCGAGGAAGTCTTCCAGGAGGGGCTGGGCTTCGACGGCTCCAGCATCCGGGGCTTCCAGTCCATCGATGAGAGCGATATGATCCTGATCCCGGACCCCACGACCGCGGTGGTGGATCCGGTCTGCGAGGTGCCCACCCTCAGCCTGATCTGCGACGTCTACGACCCGGTGACCCGTGAGCCCTACACCCGGGACCCCCGTTACATCGCCCGGAAGGCGGAGGAATATCTGAAGCGGAGCGGGATCGCCGATGTCAGCTACTGGGGCCCGGAGGTGGAGTTCTTCATCTTCGACAACATCCGATTCGATCAGGGGGCGCATTACGGCTTCTACTTCATCGATTCGGAGGAGGGGATCTGGAACAGCGGCCGGGATGAGGGGCGGCCGAACCTGGGCCACCGCCCGCGGTGGAAGGAGGGTTACTTCCCGGTGCCCCCGGCGGACTCCCTCCAGGACCTGCGCTCGGAGATCGTGTTGCGGCTGATCCAGGCGGGCATCGAGGTGGAGACCCATCACCATGAGGTGGCCACCGGCGGACAGTGTGAGATCGATATGCGCTTCAAGACCCTCACCCGCATGGCCGATCAGGTGCTGATGTATAAATACATCATCAAGAACGTGGCCCGGGCCCACGGGAAGACGGCCACTTTCATGCCCAAGCCGCTCTTCGGGGACAACGGCTCGGGGATGCACGTGCACCAGAGCCTCTGGAAGGAAGGCCGCAACCTGTTCTGGGACGAGCGGGGCTACGCCGGCCTCTCGGAGCTGGCCCGCTATTACATCGGAGGGATCCTCTACCACACGCCGGCCCTCCTGGCCTTCTGCGCCCCCACCACCAACTCCTACCGCCGTCTGGTCCCCGGCTACGAGGCGCCGGTGAACCTGGTCTACTCCCGGCGCAACCGCAGCGCCGGCATCCGCATCCCGATGTATTCGGATTCCCCTGCCGCCAAGCGGATCGAGTATCGCTGCCCGGATCCTTCGGCGAACCCCTACCTGGCCTTCGCCGCCATCCTGATGGCCGGCCTGGATGGGATCCAGAACCGCATCGATCCGGGGGACCCGGTGGATGTGGATCTTTATGAGCTGCCGCCGGAGGAGGCTCGCAAGATCAAGCAGGTGCCGGGCTCCCTGGAGGAGGCCCTGCGGGCCCTGGAGCGGGACCACGAGTTCCTGTTGCGGGGCGGCGTCTTCACCCCGGACGTCATCGAGACATGGATCGAGCTGAAGCGGAAGGAGGTGGATGCCATCCGCCTCCGGCCGCACCCGTATGAGTTTTACCTCTACTACAGCGCGTAAGGGAGCGGCCTCATCGGACAGGGGGCGGAGGGGAAGCCCCTCGGCCCCCTGTCTGTTTCCGGGACTCTGTATGGAGGGCCGTATGATCGGGATTTTCCTGCGCGGTCTGCTGCTCAGCCTCTCCCTCTCGGTCCCTCTGGGGCCGGGGAACCTGGCCATCCTGCGGGCGGGCCTGCGCAGCGGGTGGAGAGGGGCGGTCCTCACCGGTCTGGGGACCGTGGCCGGGGATCTTACCTATTTCACCCTGAGCCTGGCGGGGGCGGCGACCCTGCTGGTGCGGTGGCCGGCGCTGGGGACGGCCATGGCGGCGGCGGGGGCTGTGTTGCTGATCGGGCTGGGGATGTTGACGTTGCGGGATGCGTGGCGAGGGATGTCTGTCTCCTGGGAGGCGGGAGCTTCCTCCTCTCGGCTGTTCCTGACCGGCCTGGCCATCACCCTGACCAACCCGATGGTCCTTCTCTGGTTCGCCGCCATCGCCTCCACCATGCTCCGCCTGGGGATCCCGGAGGTCACGCCGACCGCGGTGGCGGTGTTCTACGGCGGCTTCACCGCAGGGAGCCTCCTCTGGGTGGGTCTGCTGGGCCTGGTGGCCCACGGCGGGGTCCGACGGCTTTCGCCCCCGGTGTTGCGGGCGCTGACCCTCCTGTGCGGGCTGACGTTGCTGGCAATGGGTGGATGGAGCGGGCTGCGGTTGCTCGCATCGCTGGGGTGAACGGGGGGAACCGCCCCTCGCGGTCCCTGAGGCCACGGTCGCCCCGGCGATCGGAGACTTCAGATGCTCAGGGGCCTCACTCCCTCCGGGCCTCCGATGCGGCTTTCAAGCGCTGACGATAGAACAGGGTCCAGCACGTGGACAGGAATGCAGCCACCCCTGTATGGATCCCCAGCTCCAGCATGGAGAGACCGGCCGGAAGCAACCCGCGTCCGCCGGGATGGAAGGGCATGCCCCGGATCTCGCCGAGCCCGGCGATTCGCTGCAGCGCATAAAAAGGTCCCATCAGCCCCAGCTTCCTATCCTGCGATTGAAAAGGGACCATGAAAAGCAAAGCACAGGGCCGGGATCTGCCCGCACCCTGTGCTTTCTCTTCGTCTCGATGTTTGAGGCGATCCTCCGTGTTCGGGGCGCCGGGTTAATGCACCAGCCAGCTCCGGAACCCCAACAACCACCAGTTCCGGAAGTAAACCAGGATGAAGAACGCCAGGAAGGCCAGCACGATCACGAAGGTCCCCCGGGGCTCCTCGTGAGCGGTTTCCGCTGCTTCGGGCGGATCCGCCGGGCTCACGGCCACCAGGCGGAGGGAGCGGGCTTCCTGAACCGTTCCGGTGAGCACGGAGCTCAGGACGATGAGGATAAACATGGCGCCGCCGATGGCGGCGATCACGCCGCCGATGCCCGCCATGGCAAGGGTCAGCTGGGCGGATTCCGGTTCAATTTCCCCCGGAGGAGGATGGATGGGATATGATCGCCGTCATATTTGGAAAACATCACAAACTGAGCGTTCCCTTCGTGGAGGGGACGTCCCCTCGCCGGGGGTCCAGCCGCACGGCCATCTCCAGGGCGCGGCCCAGGGCTTTGAAGAGGGCCTCCGCCCGATGGTGATCGTCCCGCCCGGAGAGCAGGCGGGCGTGCAGGTTCATGCGGGCGTGGACCGCCAGGCTTTCCAGGAAGTGGGGGATCAAGGAGGTGGGCAGGGCCCCCACCATCGGTCCGCCGAAGGGGAGATCCAGCACAGCGTAAGGCCGACCCGAGAGATCCACCGCCACGAAAGCCAGCGCCTCGTCCATCGGCACATACGCATGCCCCATCCGCACGATCCCTTTTCGATCCCCTAACGCCTCATCCAGAGCCTGTCCCAGCACGATGGCCACATCCTCCACCGTGTGATGAGGATCGATGTGCAGATCCCCCCGGGCCTGGACCTCCAGGTCGAAGAGCCCGTGGAAGGCGAACAGGTGCAGCATGTGGTCCAGGAAGCCGATGCCGGTCTCCACCCGGGCTTCTCCCCGCCCGTCCAGTCGGAGAAAGATCGTCACCTCGGTTTCCGCGGTGCGTCGCTGGCGTCGAGCCTCACGGGGCGCCATGGGGGATCTCCTCGGCGATCTCCGTCAGGGCCCGGAGCAGCGCCTCGCTGTGCTCCGGCCGCCCCACCGAGATGCGGATATGCTCCCGGAGCGCCGGCGCGGTGTAGCGACGGATCAGGATCCCGCGCCGCAGCAGCGCCTCCCACAGGCGATGGGCGTCCCACCCGATCACCCGGCACAGGATGAAATTGGTGTGGCTGGGGAACGGCCGGAGGAAGGGGAAGGCCTGCAGGGCCCGGTAAAGCCGCTCCCGCTCAGCCACCAGGCGGGCCACGTTCTCCATCAGATACGCTCGATCCTCCAAAGAAGCCAGAGCGGCCTGCTGCGCCGCCAGGTTGACGTTGAAGGGCGGGCGCACCTCGTCGTAGGCCCGGACCAGGTCCGGGTGCATCAGAGCGTAGCCCACGCGAAGGGCCGCCAGCCCCGCCCACTTGCTGAAGGTCCGCACGATGGCCAGGTTCGGATATCGCGGGAGCCAGCCGGCGAAGGTGCGGCCGGAGAACTCGAAGTAGGCCTCGTCCACGATGACCATCACGCCTTCCTCGAGGGCCGCCTGAAGGGTCTCCTCCGGGAGCAGCTGGCCGTCCGGGTTGTTGGGGGAGGCCAGGAAGACAGCGGCGGGTTGTAGTTGCCGGATCGCCTCGAGGAGCGTCTCGCGGGGAAGGCGGAACGCCTCATCCCGCTGGACGATGTGGACGCGGCCCCCGTGCCAGCGGACGGAGAGGGCATACATCTCGAACGTGGGCTCGGCGATGAGGGCCGCTCGACCGGGCCCGACCAGCAGCCGGGCCAGGAGATCGATCACATCGTCGGCCCCGTTGCCCAGGGCGATCCACTCCGGACCGAAGCCGGTGTATCCGGCCAGGGCCTGGCGCAGGGCGCGTCCCCGGGGATCCGGATAGCAATGCCATTCCCCGTTCCGCAGCGCCTCCCGAGCGCGCGGGGAGGGTCCATAAGGGTTCTCATTGGCGTGCAGGCGGATCAGCCGGTCCGGCCGGATGCCGTAAGCGGCGGCCAGCTCCTCCGGGGAGACCGCCATGCTATAGGTCAAGAGGTCCCGGAGATCCGGTCGGATCCATCGTTCCATGCGGATCGCTCCTGGTGTGCGGGTTTTAAAAGGGAGAGGCCTTCTCGGCCTCGCGCAGCTGGTCCAGCACCCGCTGCCAGCGGGGAGGTTCTTCCTCGAAGATGTAGGTCACCGGGGCCACCACCACGCCGCTTCCGCCGATGGCCCGCAGCTGCCGGATGGCCTCGTTCAGGCGATCCTTGCGCACGATGATGTGGATGGCGAACCAGCCGGGGTCCTCCTCGCGCACGTAGACGCGGGAGATCGTGGGGCCCTGGAGGCCGCCCAGATCCGTCTGGGCGAACAGGCGGCGGGCGATGGCCTCAGCGGACTCCCCGCGCATGTTGGCGAAGAGCATGTAGTGGCCTTCCGCCCGCAGGTGGGCCTCGAAGAACTCCACCAGCTGCCGCGCCACGGCCAGGACCTCCGGCCGGGAACGCAGGGCCTCGCGGTTGGCGATCAGGCAGGCCTGAGCGTGGAGGATGATGCCGTCCCGCAGGGGCTTCAAGCGGTTGTCGTGGAGCGTGGTCCCGGTGGTGGTGAGGTCGGCGATCAGGTCGGCATAGCCGATGCTGGGGGCAACCTCCAGGGTGCCCTCGGAGACCACCAGCTGGAAGGCGGGGATCCCCCGCTCCTGCAGGAAGCGGCCCACCAGGCGGGGGAAGCGGGTGGCGATGCGTAGAGGATGGCCCTCCCGGGCCCGGGATCGGGCGAGGGCAGCCAGCTCCTCCACCGTCTCCACGGGCCAGGATTCGGGCACAGCCAGGACCAGATCGCAGTGGCCGTAGTGGAGAGCGTCGTGGAGGATGAGAACGCTGGGGTCGTGATCCAGGCGCTCCATCACCACATCGTAGCCGGTGATGCCGAAGTCGACCCCGCCGTCCCGGACGCTCAGGGGGATATCGCCGGCCCGCTGGAAGAGGACAGTGACGCCGGGCAGGGCGGGGATGCGGGCGACATACTGGCGGGGGTTGGTCTTCTCCACCGCCAGGCCGCATGCGGCCAGGAAGGCCAGCGTGGGCTCCTCCAGCCGCCCCTTGCTGGGCAGCGCGATCCGAATCTCCCCGGGGCGCCGCGCGCCCGGTTGCCACAGGCCATGCGCCTGCAACGCGTGCCTCCTTGCAGACCACTGGTTTTCCCCCATTTTATCGCAGGGGCGGCCCGCTGGATGGTCCCTGCCGGTGGTCAGATGTGGCGTTTTCGTGTTCCTCCGCCTCCCGTTATACTGGGGAAGTCGGATGATTGGTCCCGGGGATCGATGGATGGGTTCCCTGATCGAGATCCTGCAGAAAGCCCCTCTGTTCGCGGGCCTGGACGTAGACGCCTATCACGAGATCGGCCACTGGACGGAGGTGCTCTCCTTTCCGGCGGAGCGTTATATTTTCCATCAGGGCGATGAGGCCGACGCGGTTTGGATCGTGGCCGAGGGACGGGTCCGGATGTTGCGTCAGGCCTCCCCGGGCAAGGAGGTGATCCTGGAGATCCTGGGGCCGGGGGAGGTGTTCGGCGGGGCAACCCTCCTGCTCAGCCGCAACCCTGCCACTGCTCAGGCCGCCACCCCCGTCACCGTCTTGCGGATCCCTCGGGCCGCCTATCTGGAGCTCCTGGAGCGCTACCCCCGTGTGGCGGTCCGGTTGCTCCAGATGCTGGGTCAGCGTCTGGAGCGGGCCATGGCCATTCGGACGCTGGTCCTGGAGCGGGTGGAGAACCGCATCGCCTATGTGCTGCTGACCCTGGCGGAGCGCGCCGGCCAGCCCGAAGCCGGGGGCTTTCGGATCACGATCCCCCTCTCCCGGGAAGATATCGCCCGTATGGCGGGCACCACCCTGGAGACGGCCATCCGGATCCTGAGCCGCTGGACCCGGGCCGGATGGATCCGCGCGGAGCGGGGAGGATACATCTGGATCCGGGATCTGGATACGCTGCGGGAGCTGGCGCACAGCGAGGGGGAAGCGCGCGGCGATCGCTGAGCGGTCACCCGGTTGCCGCCCTTCGGATGGCGATCCGCCACACGCGGCGGGAGTGGGGGCCGGGGCGGATGGTGGCCGCGGGCCGCACCCCCGCCACCCACAGGATCTCCTCCCGCTCGTTCACCAGCAGGGGCCAGCGATCCCGCCAGGGCTGAGGGATCTTCTGGTTGATCAGGAAGGTCTTCAGGCGGACCGGCCCGGGCATCCCCGCCGGGTGGAAGCGATCCCCCGGGCGCCGGGTCCGGAAGCGCAGCGGCTCCCCCGCTTGCTCCGCATCCAGGTAGAGGGTCCACAGATCCGCATACTGGAGCCGGGCGGGATCCCATACGGGAAGCTCCTCCCAGATCACGACCCACCGGCCGTCCGGCCAGAGCGTCTCCCCCGGCTGTAAGCGGAGAGTTCCCGACAGCAGCGGCAGGTCCGGCTCCGGCCAGAGGGCGCCCTCCTGGGCGAGGATGAGGGTTCCATAGGCAACGGCGACCCGCAGGCCCTCCGGCCAGGTCAGCATCCCTCCGGTCATCCCCTCTTCCGCCATCCGGATCGCCTCTTCCACGTGCTCGAACCGCAGGTCCCGCAGGCGATGGGCCAGGCGGAAGGCGGCCTCCCGCAGGGCCATGCGCCGCAGGCTGAGGGGGAGCTCGCGCCAGCGGGCGAGATCGAAAACGATCCGCCCCGGCTCCTCGAGGGCCACGAAGGTGGGCCAGGCCTGGCGGAGGGTTTGTTCCAGGAACTCGTAGTCGGCCGCGAGGGTCTCCGCCATCCGCCACCAGATCTCCCGCAGGCGAGGATTGAGGCGTTCCAGGAACGGCAACACCTCATGGCGCAGCCGGTTGCGGAAGAAGGTGAGGTCCAGGTTCGAGCGGTCGAAACGCGGGGTCAGCCCCCGGGCCCGCAAGTAGGCCTCGATCTCGCTCCGCCAGACGCCGAGGAGCGGCCGCACCAGCCGGAGCCCCTCCGGAGGCCGGCGCAACAGCCCGTGGTATTCCGTGAGGGGCATGGACGGGCGCATCCCCCGCAGCCCGGCCAGGCCGCTCCCACGCAGGAGATGCATCAGCACGGTCTCCACCTGATCATCCGCATGATGGGCCACGGCGATGGTCCGGCTGCCCACCCGAGCGGCCACCTCCGCCAGGAACGTGTAGCGCGCCTGACGGGCGGCCTCTTCCAGGGAAAGGCCTTCCCGCTCCGCCAGGGCCCGGACCTCGAGATGCTCCACGGTGCAAGGGAGCCCGCGCGCCGTCGCCTGCTCGGCCACGAAGGCGGCGTCGGCGTCGGCCTCCGCTCCCCGCAGGCCGTGGTGGAGATGCGCGATGTGGAGCGCGATCCCCAGCTCCGGAGCTAGGGTGTGCAGGGCGTCCATCAGGCACAGGGAGTCCGGCCCCCCCGAGACCCCGACCACCACGGTCTCCCCGGGGGGAAAGAGGGAGAAGCGACGGGCGGCCTCCCGGACCGCCCGGAGCACCCGCGCGATGGCGCGTTTCTCGGCCGACACGATCTTCCCCCGAGCGAGCGGATCCAGAGCCCTCACCTCCGGGCAGGCCGCGCGGCGTTCACGGGAGCTGGCCCAGGAACGTCCGCACGGCCTCGTTGAAGGCTTCGGGCGCCTCGACGTTCGCGAGGTGGCCGGCCGAGGGGAGCACCACGAGCCGGGCGTTGGGGATGGCCTCCGCCATCTGGCGGGCCACCTCAGGTGGGGTCACCTCATCCTCCTCGCCGACGATCACCAGCGTGGGGACCTGGATCCGGGGGAGGAGCTCCGTTCGATCCGGGCGTTCGGCCATGGCCTGGAGGGCGCCGATGAGCCCGGCGGCCGGGTTGGTCATCATCTTGCGCCGCAGCCGCTCCACCCGGTCCGGATGCTCCCGTCGGGTGGTGGCTCCCAGCAGACGGGGGAGGAAGGCCTCCACCGCGGCGGCTGCCCCCTCCTGGCGGATCCGTTCGATCAGCGCGTAACGGTTTGCCCGGGCCTCCGGTGTGTCCGCCCGATGTCGGGTATCCGCCAGGATGAGCCCGCGAACCCGCTCGGGATAGGCGGCGTAAAAGGCGAAGGAGACGTATCCGCCCATGGAGAGCCCGGCCAGGACCACCCGATCGATCCCCAGGAGGTCCAGCAGCCCGCGCAGATCCTCCGCGTAGGTTTCCATGGTGTAGGGACCTTCGGGGGCGCTGCTTCCTCCGAACCCGCGCAGGTCCACGGCGATAGACCGGGCCGCATCCCCCAGGGCCTCGACCTGCGGATCCCACAGCCAGCGGCCCAGGGGGAACCCGTGGATCCAGAGCACCGGGATGCCCCGGCCACGGAGGTCATACACCAGACGGACGCCCTGAACGGTGGCGAACGGCATCGCAGCCTCCTGATCCGGAGGATGATCGCTGGCTTCATTATAGGATAATCGGTTCGATCCTCCGGGCGGTGCGGTGCGCCCGGCCGGAGATCGGGGGCCTCCATTCCATCAGGAGGCCTGTTGTCATCGGAGCGGCTTTCGCCGCGACTTGACGTAGGCCGGAATTCATTTCGGCCTGTATCCTCCTCATCCGCATCTGCAGGAGCGGCCCTCGCCGTGACCTTCATATGGGGAGGGCCGTCCACGAATCAGAACACGAATACACGAATGGGAGATTCGTTTTGGTAGGAGCGGCTTTCGCCGCGACCTCGCCACCTTGAGGACAGATGGAGGGCTTCCGCCGCAATCGGTTGCCGGATCCTTCCCAGCGATGGGATGGGGCTACAATTCGGGGTTGGCGGGTTTTGCACGATCCCTCGGAGCGGAAGCCATGTCCGATGCGCGGGCGCGAGCGGAGCACATCTTTCGGATGCGCTTTGGGGGCGCACCCCTCCTGCAAGCCCGGGCGCCGGGGCGGGTCAACCTGATCGGCGAGCACACGGATTACAACGAGGGCTTCGTCCTCCCCATCGCCATCGATCGCGCGGTCTGGGTGGCCGCCCGCCCGCGGACGGATCGGGAGGCCCATCTGATCGCGGCGGATTTCGGGGAGGAGGCCGTGTTCTCCCTGGACGGCTTGCGTCCGGGCGTTCTGCGGGGATGGGCGGCTTACCCGGCCGGCGTGGCCTGGGCGCTGGAAGGGGCCGGATATCGTCTGGTCGGGATGGATGCGGTGGTGGCGGGGGATGTGCCGATCGGGAGCGGCCTGAGCTCCTCGGCTGCCCTGGAAGTGGCCTTCGCTATGGCCTGGACGGCGCTGAGCGGCCACGAGATCCCGGCTCTGGATCTGGCCCGCCTGTGCCAGCGGGCAGAGAACGAGTTTGTAGGGGTGCGTTGCGGGATCATGGACCAGATGGCCGCGCGGTTCGGCCGGCGGGGACATGCCATGTGGATCGACTGCCGCTCCCTGGCGATCGAGTGGGTGCCGGTCCCGCCGGAGATGGTCGTGCTGGTAGCCGATAGCGGGGTGCGCCGGGCCCTGGCGGCCTCGGCCTACAACGAGCGTCGGGCGCAATGCGAGGAGGCGGTCCGACGGCTCCGGTCACGGGATCCGGGGTTGCGGGCGTTGCGCGATCTCACCCCCGCGGCTCTGGAGGCGGCCCGGGTCGAGCTCCCGGAGGTGATCTACCGACGGGCTCGCCACGTGGTCACAGAGAACCAGCGGGTGCGGGAGGCGGTGGACGCGTTGCGGCGCGGGGATCTCCCGGCCTTCGGAGCATTGCTCAACGCCTCCCACGACAGCCTGCGGGACGACTACGAGGTCAGCTCCCCGGAGCTGGACACCCTGGTGGAGGCGGCCCAGGCGGTCCCCGGGGTGTATGGGGCGCGGTTGACGGGAGCCGGATTCGGGGGCAGCATCCTCACGGCCGTCCATCGGGACGCGGTGGCCGAGGCGGCGGAGGCGATGACCCGGGCCTACCTCGCCCGCTTCGGACGAGCGCCGACCCTGTTCCGGGTCGAGCCCGATGAGGGAGCTCGGGTGGAGCAGATGGCGAACCCATGAGGCCGGCGATGTAGACCCATCGGCCCCGCCACCCTTTCCGGGCGCTTCGTCACTGGAACTACCGGCTCTATTTCATCGGCCAGCTGATCTCGCTCAGCGGGACCTGGATGCAGACCATCGCCCAGAACTGGCTGGTCTACCGGCTCACCGGGTCGCCGGCCGGGCTGGGCATCATGAACGGCCTCTCGATCCTGCCGCTCTTCCCTCTGGCATTGTTCGGTGGCAGCCTGGCGGATCGCTTCCCGCGGCGCTGGCTCATTGTGATCACCCAGTCGCTGATACCGTGGCCCTGGGGGCCGCGGCCAGCCTGGGCTACATGCTCTGGGCGCACCGCCGCTACCCGCAGATCCGATCGCTTGCTTGAAGAAGGCCTGGATCTCAGCGGGAAATGAGGTTCCCACTCGTAAGGGCGGAGCAGATCCCCAGCCCGATGATGCCGCCCAGGTACAGCAGGACACAGATCGTCCCGATCACGGTCAGGGCCAGCCCCACCCAGCCGATGATCACGCCGGCCTGGGCCAGCCCTTCACCGGCGAGATCCCCGCCGCTGCGGGCGATCTCCCCTTTGGCCTGGTTGCCGAAGATGATCCCCAAGATAGAGCCAATGAGGGGGAGCACGCCCACCAGGCCGAGGAGGCTCAGGATCAGGCTGGCGATCGCCTTCCCGCTGGTTCTCGAGGCCGCCGGAGGTGGCGTTGTGGGCGCTCCCATTAGTCCTATTCTCCATTTTTGAGAAGTAGTATAACATGAAGCAGTTCCGGGAACAAGCCGAACCTCAAGACGTCGGAGGTCCTCATGAACTGGGAAGACTTCCTCACCTTCCGCCGGATGATCACGCCCTATCTCATCCAGGCGCTGTTCTGGATCGGTGTCGCCCTCAGCGTTCTGGCGGGCTGCGCGATCCTGTTCGGCGGGATCACCGGAGCAGGGATCGCCGGCCGTCGGGATGGGGCGGGGGCGATCCTGGGCGCCCTTTGCCTGAGCCCTCTGGTGGTCCTCCTGGGGATCCTGCTCTCCAGAATCTACGCGGAGCTGCTCATCGTGACCTTCCGGATCAGCGAGACCCTGACGGACATCAAGGAGTTGCTGGAGCGCCAGCGGCAAACCGGGGCGTAAGCGATCGTCGGGCCGGCGGGGAGGGCATCATCGCCCTCCCCGCCTGTGTCTTCCGGAAGGGTCACGAGGAAGGCCGCGGGGCAAGGCGGACCCGAACCTCGCGCGTCTGGCCGTCCCGCAGGATGGAGAGGGTGATCTCATCCCCGGGCCGGTGATGTTCCTCCAGCTCGGCGATGAGATCCTCCATGCTGGAGATGGGGCGGCCGTCGATGGCGACGATGAGATCGCCCCCGCTCGGGATGGATTCCCCGAGGACGGAGACCGGGCGGCTCCCCCCGCGCAGGCCGGCCTGGGCCGCAGGGCCGCGAGGGTCCACCTCCAGGATGAGGGTCCCGCGCTCGGCCGGCAGCCCCAGCGCCTTCGCCACCAGCGGCGTCACCGAATAGCCGGAGATCCCCACCCAGGGATGCTCATAACGGCCCCGGGCGATCAGCTCGGGGACGATGCGCCGCACCGTGTTCACCGGGATGGCGAAGCCGACCCCTGAGGAGACCCCGGTCTGGGAGAAGATCATCGTGTTCACACCGATCACCCGGCCCTGGCTGTCCAGCAGCGGGCCGCCGGAGTTCCCCGGGTTGATCGGCGCGTCGGTCTGGATCATGTTCGGGATGCTGAACACGCGGGATCCCGGCCGAATGACCCGGCCGATGGCGCTGACGATCCCCACCGTCATCGTCCCCTCCAGCCCGAAGGGGTTGCCGATGGCGATGGCCAGCTGTCCCGGGCGCACAGCCCCCGGATCCCCCAGGGTCACGGGATGAAGCCGCTCTGGAGGCACTTCCACCTGAAGCACCGCCAGGTCGCTGTCCGGGTCTGTGCCGATCACCCGAGCGAGGGTCTCCATCCCATCCGCGAAGGTGACGATGACGGTCTCCCCGCCTTCCACCACGTGATGGTTGGTGACGATGTGTCCATCCCGATCGTATACGAAGCCCGAACCGGTGCTTTCCTCCCGGAGGGCGCCCTGGCCGCTTCGAACGCGGATGTGGACCACCGAGGGGTTCGCCTGCTCGTAGATGGCCTCCAGCTGTTGCTCCAGGGCGGCGACGGCCTCCCCGGCTCCGGCGGCCAGGTCCATAGGCAGCGGCGAGGCGATCCTCCGGGTGGAAGGGATGGGAGTCGAACGGGCGGGACCGGGCGCTGGAGCGGCAGATCGCATCCCCTGACAGGCGACCAGCAGGCTCACAAGGCCGAGGCCGATCCATCGAAGCCATTTCGGAAACCTCATCCTGTCCTCCTGTTCGATGGGGATCACGCGGATGTTTTCAGGAGGGATCTTGAAAAAAGCGTGGAGGGGATGCGCCGAGCGCATCCCCTCCGGGGTGGGATCGACGCGCGGGCCCTTCAGGCGGAGCGGCCCGGGATTCCGAAGCGCGGTCGGGAGAAGCCGGTGCCGCCCGGCGCAGGAGTGGGCGTGGCCGGCCCCTTCGGAGCCCACCACCACCCGCCGCGGCCCCGGAAGCCCCAGAAGCCCCGGAAGCCCCACCATCCGGCGCCCGGGCCCCATTAGCCGCGATCCAGCCCCTGTAGCAGCCAGTCCGCCTGCTCCCGGGTCAGGCGGCCGTCGCGCACGGCCTGCTCGATGGCGTCGCGCAGGGCCTGCACGCACGCCTGGTTCACCGCATCGCGGACCTTCTGGAGGTCCACGCCGGCTTTATCCGCGAGCTCGGCCAGGGTGCGGCCGCCCCAGAGCTGGGTGGAGAGCTCCTCGGGGGTCATATTCAGGGCCTTGGCGGCGGCCTCCAGCCCGGCCTGCCCGCAGAGGCCTCGGCCGAACCAGCCGCCGGGGTGGCCGACGAATCCGCTCAGGGGAGCGGCGGCGCGGGCCGCCTGCGCCTGTCCGACGATCCCGAATCCCAGCGCTCCGACCAGCAGGGCCAGCAGGAAAAGCGGGATGAACAGCCAGCGCTTGCGCACGGGTGCGCACCTCCTCTTGCTCAGGGTCAGGGCCCCGGTGGGGCCCTGCTGTCCATGGCGATCCTACCGGCCCGCCGTTATCCGGCGATTATGGGCCTGTTAACAGCTCTTAACCCCAGGGCCGCCTGCAGTCGGGGCCCGTTTGCCGGATCCACGCATCTGCGCTACACCAGGAGGCGCCAGCCTGAGTCAGGGAGGTCCCCATGTCTGCGAGCGGGACGGCCCCGGTGATCCGTGCGCCCCGGGGAAGCACGTTAACCTGCAAGAACTGGCAGATCGAAGCGGCCTACCGGATGATCCAGAACAACCTGGATCCGGAGGTGGCCGCCGATCCGGCGAACCTGATCGTCTACGGCGGCCGCGGCAAGGCGGCCCGCAACTGGGAATGCTTCTACGCGATCCTGGAAGCCCTCCGCAACCTGGAGCCCGACGAAACCCTTCTGGTGCAGTCCGGCAAGCCGGTCGCCATCTTCCGCACCCACGAGCTGGCCCCCCGCGTCCTGATCGCCAACAGCAACCTGGTCCCCCACTGGGCCACCTGGGAGGTCTTCGACGAGCTGGAGCGCAAGGGCCTGATCATGTTCGGCCAGATGACGGCCGGGGCCTGGATCTATATCGGCACGCAGGGCATCCTCCAGGGAACCTACGAGACGCTGGCGGCCTGTGCCCGGACTCATTTCGGGGGCAGTCTCAAGGGGAAGTGGGTGCTGACGGCGGGCATGGGGGAGATGGGCGGCGCCCAGCCCCTGGCCATCACGATGAACGAGGGGGTGGGCCTGGTCGTGGAGGTGGACCCGCGCCGGGCGCGGCGACGCCTGGAGCACGGGTTCCTCGATGAGATCGTGGAGGATCTGGAGGAGGCCCTGCGGCGGGTGGAACGCTACCGGAAGGCGGGGCAGGCCCGTTCCATCGGGTTGCTGGGCAACGCCGCCGAGGTCTTCCCCGAGCTCGCCCGCCGGGGCATCATCCCGGACGTGGTGACCGATCAGACTCCTGCCCACGACCCATTGATGTATGTCCCTCGCGGGCTCTCGGTGTGGGAGGCAGAGGAGCTGCGGGCGAAAGATCCCCAAACGTACATCCGGCGGGCCAGGGAGAGCATGGCGATCCACGTGGAGGCCATGCTGGCCTTCCATCGGGCGGGGGCAGTGGTGTTCGATTACGGCAACAACCTGCGCCAGCAGGCTTACGAGATGGGCGTGAAGGACGCCTTCGCCTATCCGGGGTTCGTGCAGGCTTACATCCGGCCGCTGTTCTGCGAGGGCAAGGGTCCCTTCCGCTGGGTCGCCCTCTCCGGGGACGCCGAGGACATCTATCGGACGGATCAGGCGATCCTGGAGCTGTTCCCCGAGAACGAAAGCCTGCGCCGCTGGATCACCATGGCTCAGAAGCGGGTGCGGTTCCAGGGGTTGCCCGCCCGGATCTGCTGGCTGGGCTATGGGGAGCGCGACCGGGCCGGGCTTTACTTCAACGAGCTGGTGCGCAAAGGGGAGCTGAGCGCGCCCATCGTCATCGGGCGGGATCATCTGGACGCGGGCTCGGTGGCCAGCCCCAACCGGGAGACCGAGGGGATGAAGGATGGCTCGGACGCCATCAGCGACTGGCCGATCCTCAACGCCCTGCTCAACGCCGTGGCCGGCGCCACGTGGGTGGCCTTCCACCATGGCGGGGGCGTCGGCATCGGCTACAGCCAGCACGCGGGGATGGTGGTGGTAGCCGACGGCACAAAGGAGGCAGAGTGGCGCCTGGAGCGGGTGCTGCGGACGGATCCGGGCCTGGGGGTGGTGCGCCATGCCGACGCCGGCTACGAGAAAGCCATCGAAGTCGCCCGCCGGCATGGGATCAAGATGCCGATGCTGGAATGAGTCGGCGCGACCGGACTTCGTCGAGGAGGGATCCCGTGCATGTCGATCTGTTGATCCGTCACGCCGCCCAGGTGGTCACCCCGCGGGGGCGCGGGCCCCTGCGCGGGGCGGCCATGGGGCTCCTCACCGTGATCCCCGACGGTGCCGTGGCCGTCCGGGAGGGCCGCATCGTGGCGGTGGGGCCCACCCGGGAGATCGAGGCGCAGATCACCGAGGCCGCGGAGATCTTGGAGGCCCGGGGCCGGGCGGTGGTCCCGGGCCTCGTCGATCCCCACACCCACCTCATCTGGGCGGGGGATCGGGCCGCGGAGTTCGAGCAGCGCCTGAAGGGAGCCACCTACCTGGAGATCCTGCAGGCGGGAGGAGGGATCCTCGCCACCGTGCGGGCCACCCGTGCCGCCTCCCCCGAGCAGCTGATGGCGGAGACCCGCGCCCGGATGGACCGGATGCTGCTTCACGGCACGACCACCGCGGAGGCGAAGACCGGATACGGCCTGGAGTGGGAAACCGAGCGTCGTCTGCTGGACCTCCTTCATCGATTGAATGCGGAGCACCCTCTGGATCTGGCGCCCACGTTCATGGGGGCCCATGCCATACCGGCGGAATACCAGGAGGATCCCTCCGCCTACGTGGCCGTGCTGATTGAGGAGATGCTCCCCGCCGTCGCGGCCTGGCAGCTGGTCCACCACGGGCCCTGGTGTCCGCCCTGGGAGGATGGGCGGGCGGCCTGGTTCTGCGACGTGTTCTGCGAGCGAGGGGCCTTCGATCCGGAGCAGACCCGGCGCATCCTGGAGGCCGCGAAGGCCCTGGGTTCGGCCTCAAGGTGCACGTGGATGAGTTTGAGCCCCCGCTGGGGGTGGTGCCCCTGGCGGTGGCCCTGAGAGCGGTCAGCGTCGATCACCTGGTGAGCACGCCGCCGGAGCACCTGGAGCAGCTGGCCCGTTCGGAGACATCGGGGTGATGCTCCCAGGGACTTCCTTCGGGCTGGGGAGCACGCGATATGCCCCGGCCCGTCGGCTGATCGACGCCGGGGGCGCCCTGGCCCTGGGCACGGACCTCAACCCCGGAACCTCCTGGTGCGAATCGCTGCCGATGATGATGGCCCTGGCGACCCGTTATATGGGCCTCAGCCCGGCGGAGGCCCTGACCGCCGTCACCCTCAACGCGGCCTGTGCCGTCGGGCTGGGCCATGAGATCGGGAGCCTGGAGCCGGGCAAGGCGGCAGACCTCGTGATCCTGGAAGCGCCGGATTACCGGCATCTGGCCTACCGGTATGGCGTCAGCCTGGTCCACACGGTGATCAAGCGCGGGCGCGTGGTGGTCGAAGACGGCGTCCTCCGCATCCCGGGGAGGCAAACCGTCCGCGAATAAGCGCACGATGCGCGAAGGAGGTGTCCTTCACAAGCGATAACTGGCCTGTCGCAGGGATCCTCCAGCGCCCGGGGATCGCGCTCTCCCCGGATGGGACAGAAAGAAAGGATTTAAGGCAGCGTGGGCGGCCCCCCGAGCGGGATTTCCCTACCCCAGCACCTCATCCACCGCCACCGTGAGCGAGGGGATGAGCGCAGGGCT
>Ga0209741_1000168_pt1 | contig 16754 bp, 8 predicted proteins | sample OctOCTMetagenome_FD_184734 | JGI IMG/M metagenome (GOLD analysis project Ga0209741, IMG submission 184734) | Hot spring and microbial mat streamer communities from Octopus Spring Streamers, Yellowstone National Park, USA - OCT_B (SPAdes) (version 4) | ecosystem: Environmental > Aquatic > Thermal...
CTTCTTACCCTCCACATTTCTGCCTTTTCTTTTCAATATGTCCACAAGTTGCTCACGGCACGCCTGCAGGCCTGGATGCCAGAACCCTAAGAATGAATTTACTTCAGCCCTCTTCACCTTGACTTCGCAATCTGCATCATATATGCGGCACTGAGTAGACTGCGGAAGTTCCTCCGACATGTCGGGGAGGTCCGCCGCGCGGTTGCCTCTCTTTATGGGGAGGAAGCCAGCCACATAGGCTGGCACAGGTCTGAACTCTGGTAAGCTTTTCCAGACTTGCTCTAAGAATTTTTCGTCCGCTACGCCGTGCTCAACCGCCCTGCTGAACAGCTTGTCTCTTATCACGCTTATTGCCTTCAGAAAGGCTACAAAGTGCTCCCTTGTAACGCCGACTCTCACGAGCACGTAGACGTCGCTGTGCATTATCTGGGCACCAGGCACATCGAGCCAGATGCCGCTCAGCTTTGTGGTCTTTATACTTACATTCAGCCTAGGCTCCCTCCCGTCTATCTTTTTAATGTCGCGCCGCAAATACTTATCTAAGGGCCCCACACTGTAATCAAGCTCTGCCGTTTTGCGATATCTCTCTCTTAGCCACTTGACAAAAGCGATCTCGCCCAAGATGCCCCGTATTGCGTCAGTCCACAGCTGGCCTAAGTCTCTCTGCCGCGCGGTGCCGTAGTCGGTAGCGGCGAACTTAGGCGCTACACCCAGCGCATAGATCGCCGCAGAAAGATAGTCCTTTTGTTCCAGAGTAACTTTAGCCGATTTGAACCATTCGAGCCATTTATGCAGACAGTGACGCCAACTTTGACTCTGCTGAGGACCGCATAGGGCGTCTACATCAAGACTTCTGACAGCGCCTTCGCACAGCTCCTCTTCAAATCCTGAAAACACGCTTAATTCAGAAGATTGTTTCAGCTCTTCCCTGAGGAACCTAACACAATCTGAAAGCTTACGCTTACTCATACTTCTACTTCATGAAACGTAAGTATATTAAAATGAAATGACGAGAAAGTATAGTTCTTGATATTAGCTCTTGAGAGTTGCTGGACAAGCCGGCGGCTAGTCCCGAGGAGTTGGAAAGCTACCTAACAGAGCTGTACCAAGAAATATCATCATATAGCCTAGCAATATATCCGCCTTATCGTTCTGCCATCTCTCCGCGTCTGCCCCTCTATTCTGCATCCTATTGCCGGCAGGGTCAGCGCTAGGGGGAGCAGGCGGTAGGGTATTGTCCACATGGCTTCGTTGCGGTAGGCCTTGTCTTTGAGCCTTTCGAGCTCCTCTTCGGCTTGGGCTCTGAGGCGGCGGGGCGTCCCCGGCGGTCGATGACCGACTTGCTGACAAAAAGGCCTAGGCGGTTAAGACGTCAATTTTTGACGTGAAATAAAATTGAGAAGAAAAAAAGCGACTAGAGCATCCTCATGCAACTAAGCGAAAAGCACACCTCAGAGCTGGCCACGTGCACCTCAACCAACAACGTAAAGGTTGAGGATGTTTGTCTGCTTCATCACCCCATCATCCACGGGTACTTGCGCAAAACTTCGGCAATCTCCACCAGTCTCTCTTGCATGTGGCATTAACCGTGGCTGAGGTGGTTCCTTCATACTTTCCAGCTCGTCTCTGTAGTCCTTGAGAATTTTCTCCACACACCTGTCGAGAGAGCGACAGACCTAAAGAGACGTTGGTGCTGGTATAATCCTCTGTTTGCTCTACAGAGAGGCCTTTTACCGAGTAGGTTCTGCAGAATCTTTTTTCCTATTTTCCTATATTTTGATAAATAAGTAACCCACGACTCTTCAAATCATCAACAGCATCTTTAAGTCTCGCGACATATCTCAGTCCTTCTATCTCTTCAAAATGATCTGCGAGCCGTTCAACGTTACCTATTATTACGAGCATAGCTCTATGTCTAGAAAACTGAACATCCAGTAATTCTGGCATGTTGAAATATATAGTAGGCGTCTTTTCACCTCTATACTCTTTACCCATGACAGTAATTACAATGGTTGCCTCGGAGCCGAGAGATTCATGTACTGTAGAGACCCTAATTGGTAGCTTTTGTCTATGCTCTCTCAGACAAAACGTTATGTACCATTTCATTTCTCGATACGGTGTCAGGATCTCTATTGACGCGGACCGACGAACCCACGCCGAGAGATACAGCGCTACTTTGCACGCATAATCAGCTCTTACTGTGTCAAATTCGTCAAGCTCTATTCGCCTCCTTATTTTAGGAGCATAGGCTTTACCCACATCTCTTAGATATACTACTGGAATCTGGCTAGTAATAGCATTCTCAAACAAATTAGCTATTTTACTATCAATTTTAGATATTTCTATTAATTCTTTATCAGGTTTATCTCTAATAATTCCATTCAACCTATCCTTATATGAATATTTACCTTTTAATAACCCATTGTAAAATGGTATACTCACTAGATTTTCGGTGGGATTAGGCAATCTATATGTAGTATCTAAAAAGAAGTATCCTATATCAAGCTGACTGAAATAGTGATTTGCCACTTCAAAGATTCTTGGGAAATCATCTTTGAGGCTTTCTAACTCATCTGGTGGTACAAAACGTGTTAAGATACGGCCAATTATAAGGAGGTTAAGCTTGTCACGACCTGTATATTGTGGATCAATCGCTTGCATGGGATCCCCCACAACACTAAGCGAAGCCAACCACTCTGTTTCCCCCCTATCCAAGGCTTGGCTTATAGCCATAGCTGGCGACATAAAAGGCTCGTGAAGAGGAGTAGTGCTGGCCTCGTCGAGTATGATATGTATGCGTTTTTTTATGTCTAGAAGTCTCTTTAAAGCACCGGGTTGATACGGCGTTGTAAAAACAAGCTTTACATCTTTATCGAGGCGAAGAGGAACAAATTCGGATCCATATACTCGTACAGACTTCTTTAATGTATCCTCATCAATCCCCTGAGCCAGCAGAGCCCCGACGGTTCTAGTTGCGAGATCAGACACTAGTCTGTTAGTTGTCGCAAGAACTAGAGCACATTCATCACGATCAAAATTAGAGAAATTATGGGCAAGGGCATAACTAGGCACAAGGCTTTTACCTGCACCCGGAGGACCTATACCCACAGCGGTGCTAAAATTGTTGATAGCATTAGTAATTGCATCCACGCCCATTCTCTGGGAGGACTCAAGTTGTATATTATTAATCCTTCGCGCTAATTCTTTTGCTTCTTGTAATATATCATTGATAGTTCTTCTACTACTCATAGTCCCTCTTATTATTCTTCAGCAAATTAACGAGAATTCTATATATCGGTCTATAAATTGGAATTTCTTGCATCAGTTCGTATATTTCTCCCATAGATTTATTAAGTTGATTTTCAATAATTTTATTTTCTTTCTGTATCTCATCTAACGGGATATCAGTTTCTTTTTCTAGCTGTTGACTGAGTTTGCCCACATAACGATGCAGAACATCTATACCTCGTAGCTCCATTAGTGTTAGGTTCACGTCAGCTTCAAACATAATTAACTTTGTATCGTGAGACGTTTTTTTGAAATGCGTAAGATATTGCGTAAACAAAAGGAAGTTTTGATACAATACTGGCGAAGGAGTATATAAGTAATAAATAAAGGTTTCGTTGTCATAATCTATCTTGTCAATCATCATAAATGTGTTAATATTAAGTAGTGGCATACGGGAGGATAATATATATAATCCGACGGAAGATCTCTTAAGGACACCAATATACTTCTGTTCATTCTTCTCAATTTCGCGAAGCTTTCTCCTCACGATAAGCATCCCCTCATCGGTATTAACTTCTATGTCGTTTACACTAACTATATCAAATCTGATTTTTCCTAAATTTACTTTTCCTCTTTTTACATTTACATAAAATACTACGCTCTTATTTACTTCTATCTGTGGAAGACCGCTTGTTAAATCAATGCGATAGCCTTTAGCATATTTTCTTTCGTCCTTGAGCAAGACGTCAACAGTTCCTCTGTCTCTAAATAGGAGATCTATGGCGCGGTAACTAACAAGATTACGTTCTTTTTCTTCAAAAACCTTATACCTTAGTCTCCACATAAGCGTATCAAAATCTTCATTCTCCCTTGCAAAGTAAAACTTGCACGGCCCATCATCTCCAGCAAATTGACAAACTGTACATGGCCCCTCGCGTTGAAGAACAGGTTTTCCACAAGGTAATATTCCACATGGAGTAGCGTTAAAGGCATAGTATCCCTTATTAGTGATACAGTATTTACTTAATGCTTCCTTAATTTCCTTCCAGGATACATGGCGAATACCAGCATGCAAACTGGTTATATTAGTTAGTTGAAGCGTGAGATGATCTGCGGCAATAAAAACACGGCGAATGATTTCTTGGAGACTCTTCAAGCTTGTAACAAGGTGTGTATTGTCTTGTTCATCAAGATATATTGGATGTGGTGGATAGTATCTATTTTCACTAGCAGTTATAATCGTGGGTATTATCTTTAGCTGGCTGTTGAGACTCTGATAATAACTAGAGACGTCTGATAATCCGCTCAAGTCGGTGGGATTTATGCCTAATATTGCAGTCTCTACTTCTTCTAAGCCTGTGATCCCAAGTCTTCTCGCTTCGATGATTGAGTAGGTTATTACTTGTGCTATATCAACGTCATTTAACTTACTATCGTCCTTATAGCTTTTCCAGTCTACTACAACGGCTCTTTTGTTGTTCGTATCTTCAAGAATTAGGTCAGGGGTGCCATAAATATGATCATCAAAATCTAAGAATTCTTGCTCTACGATTGGAAACAGCGAATCGCCTATTATATTCTTTCTATGAAGTCGTGAAAGCGCACCCAGTAGTTTTTCTAGCATAATTTTTGCATCATTTATTACTCTATCAGAAGTATTAGGTACAATATCAGCACTTTCACGTAGTATTTGGTCAACCATCTCTTTTTTAGTCAGCGCATCTCTCCACTTGCTCTCTAAAAAGAGACGTTGAGCCGCATGTGCTAGGAGGTCGTGTAACGCCTTACCTTTTCCAGAAATATTCTCTCGGATGACTTCAAAAACGCCCATCTTCTCAACCATGCGAGCGTAATATGCGCAAAAACCAGCAGCATAAGCGACGCTTCCAGCTCTTGCTACATGGCACGTCGCTTTTAACGCGCTATCTACATACGTCTTACAGTCTTGTGCAACATTTTTGTCAGCAATCTTGGAACTTATATACTCCCAAGTGTAACGTGCTAATGCTTCTCGCACCAGCGACACGATAACCATTCTAATGCGTATTTAAAAATTTATCCAATAAGCTTAGCTACAAACACTTGTAAGTCCGGCCTTAGATGCCTTCTTATAATGTTATATTTTGCTAGCCTTTGATTCAACTCTTCAACTGTATATTTTAGTGCTTCCTTGTGACTTACTCTATATGTTTCAACCACTAAATAGCATCTAGATATTCTTCTAGGTTCATCTAATACAGTTAACCACTCTTTCTTTGAATTAAGAAACATGAGTACATGCGTGTAGAGGACTACGTCGAAGGCTTTGTCTCTGAAGGGAAGGTGTGTGGGGTAGGCCACCACGTCTGGTTTCGTGTCGGGTATCGCGTCCATCCTAACGGCGTATGCCCCAAGCGACTCCAGGTATTTGGAGTTTCTCCAGTTGCCGCACCCGAAGTCCAGAACGCGCTTACTTCTCACGTCCGTCACGCCTAGTAGTAGCTTGACGCCTGTGCTTCTAGGACTCCTCTTCACTATGGGGCAACGGGCGCAGTAATGATCGCGGAGTATCCTAATCCTCATAAATCTTTACTATGGCTTGGAACTGTGTGTTGCCTAATCTCTTCACGACCTTCGGGACTCCCCACCTCGACGTTATTGAGATGAAGTCCCTAAAGGCTATATATCTGCCGCTTCCCGCGTTGTAGGTTGAGAACACTACCTCCCGCCGCGTCACGCGTCTTATCTCCTCCACCGCCTCGTCGGGGCGGGCTAAGAAGTTGAGAACGTTCCAGAACACCGCTACGTCAATAGATTTAGTGCGGAGCGGCAACATGTGGGCGTCTGCAACAACCTTGTCTATCAAGAGGCCGTTGCCTCTGCTTTTGAGCACCTCCACGTCTACGTCAAGGAGCGCCACGTATTTGGCGCCCCATCTAAGCGAGGCTGCCCCCTTCGTGCCGAAGCCACTACCGACGTCGGCCACCACGACGTCTTTGAAATCAGCGTGAGCGAGGAGCGCCGGTATGGAATAACGCGCCGCGTGCGACCTCACAACCCTGACTGCGCGGGGCAGGAGGCCGGGAAACACGAGGCCTCTTTTGACGAACTTTCTGGCCTCCTCCCAGAGCAGATCCGCCGGGACGCTCCTCCCCACGCCCCACCTTGCCAGCAGTTCGTTGAACGACACAGCGTTGTGCACCTCAAGGAGGTTGGGGAAAAGGAGCCTCAGCAAGACGATCGCATCTACAGCGGCGGTCTCCGGCAACCCAGCGCATGCGGCAAAAGATGCAACGTCCCGCTCCCCGCAGAAACTAAGCGAGTCAACGACCCTCTTTGCCGCGCGGAAGAGCGGATATCTCAACAGCTTGCCCACATCGACATAAACGCGGCCTTCTGCGATGCGTACTAGGCCGTACTCTTCATATCTGGCTAGAGGAGGCATACATCTTCTATCTACAGCGCATGGGATCTGACCCCTCCTGAGACTTCCCAGCTGCGCCTCCACCACAGCCACCTTGTCGCCAACCCAGTAGTTGGCCGCCAGCTTCCCCTCTCCACAACAGAACTTACGCAACTCGCCGCAGTCAGACTCTGCGCGACTCGTCAAAAGAGGAAGTAGAAGGAGTCGGAGCGCTCCCACAATCAATTTTAGATCATTACCCAAAATCTTAGATATCTCAGGAAAGTCTATGGCTAATGTGTTTTTATCCTGGTTAATATTGATACGTGGAATTTCAATTGACATACGACGCATTTAGGGTTTTTGATGAGGCGGCTTTAAAGTTTAGAACGTTTGTACTCGCGTTTTCAGGTGGCAAGGACTCCACGGCGGTGGCTGTCCTGCTGTATAGATGGCTTGCCGAGAGGGCCAGGCGGGGCGAGAAGCTCCCCAACGTAGTTCTGTTACACAATGATACGTTGAGCGAGATACCCGAGATGGAGGAGTGGGTGGAGTACTTCGTGAGTCAGTTCAAGGAGCGGGTGGGGAAGCTTGGCGTCAGGCTCCGCGTGATCTTCGCGAGGCCTAGGGCGACGGAGACGTGGTACTGGAGGGTGTTTGTCAGAGGGTATCCAGCCCCCACGTTCAACTTCAGATGGTGTGTCGATATGCTTAAGATAGAGCCCACGGACAGCTCGCTGAGCTGCTATAAGAACTACGTGTTGGTGGTTGGGGCTAGGGATGAGGAAAGCGGCGCTAGGTCTAAGTCCATGAAGGAGCGATTCGGCGTATGCACCGGAGGCGGCTCGTGTCTCGGCGCGTACTTCACGTCTAATAACGACATTCCTAAGGTCGCGCCGATTAGGTTTTGGAGCTATGAAACTGTCTGGGCCTTCCTCAAGGCGCAGAAGGACTTCGACGTGGGGAAGCTCGTGGAGCTGTACAGAGGGCTCGCCTCAAGCGGCTCGCTGGGCGGTAGATACGGCTGTTGGCACTGCACGCTGGTGGTGAGACAAGCCGCCAACTACTACCGGGAGGAGTACCTATATGCCGAGGCCATCCGGCTGATGTACCGCGCCGTGTCAGACCTAGCCGAGCTCTTCAGAGAGAGGAAGGAGGGCGGATACAGCAGATGGGGCCCCCTGAACCCGCTGGGGAGGGCCGTCGTCATCAACGCGCTACGGACCGCGGAGGAGCTGGCCGGAAGGCACATCTTCTACGGGCTGGACAAGGCCAGGATTAGAAACCTCACCCTGCGCAAGATCTTCTACGAGATGGACCCGGAGAAAGCCGACAGAGTAATAGCGCGGGCAGACCCCACAGACAGACGCGTCCCCGTGGCCGCCCTCCGGGATCTGTCAAGACATGAGGGCTTGAGGACGGCCCTAGACATGCTCAACGCCTACTTCGCCTCAAGAAACCACCGCGGAGAGGCGGCAGACAAGGCGCTCAGAGAAATACTGGCGTCGCTAAGACGCTAGGAGGACCGCGGCCTCCAAACAGATCCCCATTCGCGCCGAAGGCGCCGTCATTTGGAGAGGCAACCATAGCGGCCACGGAGATCTGCGGCAAACGCACCCACCATCGCCTGTAGCAGAGAAGTCCCCTTTTGTGTCTCACAGGCTTTAAATCTTTATTTTAGTTCCTATGTCTATGGACCTGCACTTCCGCCACCTCTACGAGAACTTCATGGTGCTTAACGGAAGGCCCTATGTGGATCTCCAGGAGGACCTCTTCCCCTTCGTGACCGGGGGCCGCTTTGATGAGGAGGCGAGGCGGGTTCTGGAGAAGCTGGAGAGCGGCGGGGTGGCCGTCTTGGAGGGGCTCAAGGGGATTGGGAAATCCACCCTAGCCGCCTACGTCGTGTGGAAGATGCTCAGTAGCGGCGAGGCGGAGGCGGCCGTACGCGTGGAGAAGTCGGCGAAGGAGCTCACGTTAAAAAGGACGTTAGATTTCGTCAAGAGAAAGACGGTGGTGCTGTACGACCCCTCGCCGCTGGAGGTGTACTACAAGCATGAGTACATGGAAGACACAGAGAGACTTGAGGAGGTGGTAAAGGCATTGAAGGAGCTTGCGGACTTCCTCCAGAAGGGAGGGGGCGGGGTTAGGCTATTGGTGGTTCTGCCAACCGACCTCTACGAGGTTGTGAAAGACAAGATGCCCGAGGCGTTTAAAAACGCGGTGCTGGAGATTAAGCTGAACGATTTGCAGTTTCTCCACTCTGTGATAAAGACGTACTCCTCATGCGAGGGCGACTACAGCAAGCTGGCGGAGAAGATAGCGCAGTTCAACGGCGGATACACGCTGGCCGCCAAATACGCCGGTCTCTGGCTGAAGGACAACGGGTGCAATGCAGGTGACGTGGAGAGGGCTGTGGAGGAGGCGAAGAAGGAGCTGAAGCTCTTCTTCGCGTTTTATATCCGCGCCGTGTTGCTTCGTGGCAGTGGCGACTTGGCTTGGAAGGTTGCTGTGCCGCTCCTACTCCACGCCGTCTTCGGCCCGGTTCCGGTCGGCGTGACGTACGTCACGAAGGCGGTGTATGAGGGAGGCGTGTGGCGTCTTTTGACGCCGGAGGAGCTGAAAGGCGCCAGCCTGGAGTCCTTAAAGGAAGACGCATTGGAGCCCATAGCCAAATGGCTAGCTCAAAAGCACGAAGACCTCGTGGAAGAGACACTGAGGGATCTAGCCGGCCTAAACGGCGAAGAGGCGAGAGAGCCCTACAGAGAGACCTTAAGCGACTTAATCAAGGCGCTGGACTGGGGCCGCGACGAAGTGCTTAAAGAAGGCGACAAAATCCTCACCGAGTTTGGCATCCCCAAGGAGACATTAAAGGTGTGCAACAAAATCTTTGCCAAGCTCGGCGTACCCGAGAAGAACCGGGGATGGGCGGCTCTGCTGGCCTATGTCGGCAGGGGACTTACCGACGTTTTCAAAAGGGACGCGGATAAGTATTTGATGATAGACGACAAGATACCGAGACTTTTGACATATACAATTTTGTTTCTACGTTGCGTTGAGACGCGGCACGCCAGAGATCTTTCGCAGACTCGGGGGATTAAGCAAGAGTCTAGCGTTCTTACCCCCCTCGCATCCCCCGTGATAATAATGACCGCTAGGGAAACAGCAAAGGAGCTTATGGCTAAGTGGAGAAAAAGGGGCGTCAAGTTGGCCGAGGTCATTTACTTCTTGGGTCTTGCGGCGTTGGCGGCTGTCGGTGAAGTGGACGAAGAGACTGTCGACTTGTTATTACGAGTGGCGTTTGCCGCAGTTAAACGGGTGACTCATCCGGCAGTTGTGTGGTTAATCTTGGCGGCGTTGCGTTCTCTGGGCGAAAAGGCGCCGCATGGATACGTCTCTCTGCAGGCCGCCGCCTCGGAGTTGGAGAGGCTGGATCCAGAAATCGTGGAGTACATCTACGACGCCTTGCAACAACTCAAAGACCGCCTCCAGAAGACGGAGCGACTCTGGCCTCTGGTGGAGGCCATCCGCGCATACTCAACTCTGCTTACAAAACATCGGGATCACAGCAAGGGTCGACTGGAGGACGCGGTGGATGATATGTTGCACCTGTACCGCATGGTTAGTGAGCGTTGCGGCGAGGCGGCGCCGGGGGGCGGCCTCTCGGCGCAATGTCTGCTCGATGCCATAGTTAGGGCTTACGTGCTGGCCGCAACGCTACACAGCAACGAACTGGAGCGGCACGTGCAGAAGTACTTCGGCGACCTCGTAAAGGAGACCGAAGCTGTGAAGAAGGTGTTGAACGAGGCGGTGGCCCATCCAGAGGAGTTGAAAAGAATCACGGAAAGCGACGCGGACTTAGCAGAGTGGGTAAAACTCCTCGGTTCCATAGACGACGCCGTAAAACTGATCAAACGGATCACGAAGCATATGCCGACCCTCTACGAACAGTATCCCGTCCTCTGCGAGGTATGTACGTCAGACAAGAAGGATAGGAAGAAGTCGCAGAAGCGTTCGAAAAAGCGGGGGAGGCGTACGCGACGCTGAAGCAATGGGGAGGTTGCCTCACCGTCCGCGGTCTTGCTCATAGGGCCCGCGTCCTCGCCGCAAAAAGCTGAGAGAGGCTTCTCGGGAAGTCCAAGGGCTTCTGCACGCTGTGGGAGAAGGCGGCGGAGTACTTTAAGCCAACTGCCTGGTAATTAGCGGCGGCCCTCACATTCGGCCAGTGTCTAGTCTACTTGGCGGCCTCCGGCGATGAGGATGGGCTGAGAAGTTGCTGAGAGAGCAACGGTGGCTTCTGGACTACGACCCGGAGGTCTCGGTGACTATTCGGCTTATGTTTAGGCTTTTTGGCATTGGGGAGGGGCGAAGCATGAAGTCGTAGATGTATTTGAGCTGTAGCTTTCACCGAAGCGTTGGCTGGCTTTATTGATGCTGGCTGGCCATCTGCAGATAGACAAGGCCCTTATAGAATACAACCAATTATCCGAAGCAGATGACGGCGTTGACGCCTTATCCAGAGTCAAAAAGTGCGTCAATGACGTGACGGCCGCCGCAGGTGATCAAGAAGCCGTCGAGGGATTGAAATCGGAAATAGAGAGGGAGGCGCCGGAGATGCTTCCTCATTAGAGGTGGCGGACGGCTGTGGAGATTCTGGCGCCCATAACACCTGCGGCGCAGCTTGTCTTCATGTTGATGGCGGCTGTGGAGGGTAGGGCAGACGCGGCTAAGCTACACGGCCTGGGGACTCCGAGAAGTTTAGGAGCCCCTACCTCGGCGGCTTTTCCGCTCTGTCTACGAGAACTGCGGCGACTTAACGGCAGGTGTTGCAAATTGGCTTTGTTGAAGTTGTACTACTTACACAACTAGCAACGCCCCCGTGGCCGGTCTCCCTCAATGTTACGTGTTTCAATTTGTTAAGCCATGTTCGTGTCCACGGACACGTCATTGAGTAACTCACACACGAGACACATGAACACTATGAAGCCAAGGACACCACCCCTACCGTCACCCAACAACCCATTGAGGTACTCAACACGGGGCACGCCGGCAGGTCATCACCACCCTCACCCTAACCAAACCCATCCTAATAAACAACTCCGCAAAACGCCTAACCTCGCCCGTGTCGAGCATTAAGAAGTAGAATGCTGGGTAAAATTTATAATAAACATGGCGTCATTTAGTGATTGTGTGAGTGGTCGAATCGATTTGGATAGGCTGGTTAATGATATTGCTACTAAATTGGAGAGGCGTTTGAATAAACCCGGCATCTTCATCCTGGCATCACCCGGTTGTTCAAGGGGTCGTTTGGTCACTGTGTTGCTTAGGCGTGGTTTGGTTGATGTAGTCTATGCCTACGGTGGGTTTGGGAGTAAGGTTGGTGATGATGTTAGGGGCAGGGTTATTGAGTTCGGCAGGGTCGATGATCTCGTTGGTAAATTGGGTAGTGTTGATGGGCGTGTTGCCGTTGTTGCTGGGAGCACCACGGATGCGGTTAGGTTGAGGGATATTCTCGGCAATGCCGAGGTGATCTACCTACCCAAGTACTATAAGGATGCCGCCAAGGAGGCGCTTAGTGGGGATGTCCCTGAGGTTGCTGGGGTTAGGCATGAGGGGCTTGGTGAGGGCGTATCACCAAGCATGTTGAGGGAGGGCGTGCCTAGCGAGGTTGTGGAGTCAATCCGTAAACTAAGCCCTGGTAGGCATGGTTTGAGGGATTTGGTCAGGGACTTCCTGAAGAAGGCACCAATAAGTGTCGCCGGAACCCAGGCAATAACCCTTGGGTTGTCATTCCTATTTGGGGCTGGTGTTGCTGTTGGCCTAGTTGGTTCATTAGCGGGCAGGTTCCTTGAGTCTGTGGTGGGTAAGTGGAGGAAGAATAAGGATGAGGTGCTTGGGGGTCTTGTTAGGCTTGTTAGTGTGGCTAGGGAGGTTAAGAATTACCTAGGTGATGAGCGGTTCGAGGCCGTTGTCGATGAGGTTGCCTACGAGTGGGGGTTGAACATTGAGGAGTTCACAAACACCATAACAAACATAGCCAACATCGCCGAAAGAAAACAATTAACCGAAGAGGACATAAAGAAAATAATTAACGATAATCTAGAGAGCATTGCGAAGGAGTTGAACGAGGTAAAGACCAAGGTGGAGGGCATGTTGGTTGGTACAAAGGTCTTCTACATATACGATGTCGAGAACGGCTTACTCTACGGTAACTTCATTGTTGAGGGCGGGGTCCCGAAGATTAAAACCTGGGTAGGAACGGCCAAAGATGATCTAGTGACCGACCTTGTCGATGCTGGTAAGTTCCGTGGGGTTGCCGAGTATGTCTTCAGTAAGTTGGTTAAGGACGGTAGGGTTGTGCTTATTGGTCCTAGGGGGATTGGTAAGTCAACGCTGGCCACATACGTGGCTTGGCGATCGCTTCTCGGTAGTTTAGGTAGCATGGTTCTTGATAAGCCGATGGACGCCGTGATACGTGTTGACTCGTTAAACCCTGGAGATGCATTAGAGCTAAACAACCAAATTGAGACCGCTGGTAGGAGGTTCGTAGTAATTTACGATCCATCACCAATCGAAGCCTATTACAAGCCCGAGACCATGCAAGTGGTGAAGCATGGCACCAAGAGCGACGAGAACACCACGCTGAGGAAACTAATCGAGAGCGTGAAGAACACGCTGAAGGAACTAATGGAGGTTAGGAATGCGTGGGTTGTCATAATCCTCCCGAGGGAGCTTTACGAGCAGGTTCAGAGGGGTAAAGAGGAGGATGTTGACCTTAGGCAAGTCCTCGATAACCTGGAGAGGGATGTGGTTACGGTAAACCTTGGGGATGAAGTGTTCCTCAAGGAGATCATTAAGAGGTACTCTGGGTGTGATAACGTGAGTGACGACTTGGTTAGGAGGGTCATGAACTTCGACTCCTACACCTTTGTTGCTAAGTACGCCGGTATCTGGCTACGCGAGAGGGGGTGCAAGGTTGAGGATGTCGATAAGGCGTTAAGGGAGAGTGCTGGTGAGCCCAAGTTATTCTTCGCACACTACATATGGGGCACAATACTCGGGAAGAAAATGGACTTGGCTAAGAAGGTTTCTGTACCATTAATCCTCCACGCAGCCTTCGGACCAATACCCGAGGGAATAACGTACATAACGAAGGCTGGGAATGAGGGTGGGGCTTGGAGGCTCATTGATAGGGATAACTTAGCTAAATCAAAGTTGGAGGACTTGAGGGAGGATGATCTAGAGCCAATCGCCAAGTGGCTCTCAACAAGTCACGAGGACTTGATCGAGGAAACCCTTAAGGAGTTGGTTGGGTTACAGGATGAGGAGGCGAGGAAGCACTACATTGACCATGGACTTAGGAACCTCATTGAGGCTTTGAAATGGGGTTATGAAAAGGTTGGAGGATTAGGCCGTGAGGTAAAGCCCGAAGAAGTTGTGACCAACTTATTGATTTTCGTTAGCGAGAGACTCAAAAACGCCCTAAAACCATATGCAAACTGCTGGAAAAGAACCGCATTAATCATCGGACTCGCCTCGGCTGGAATTGATTTAATACCTAGGATTGAGAACTTGAGGAAAGATGTTGTTAAGTCCCTTGGTAATGCCTTAAATAGATGTGGTGTTGATGACCTACTCCTCGTTGATAACGAAATCCCACCATTAATAATGAACCTAGTCCTCAATACGTGTGCCTTGACCGAGGCATTCATCGATAAGTACAATGAGACTATTGACGAGGTGAGGAGAGTCCTTAACATCGCCAGAAAGAGGGGTAATCTAAGAAGTGGTGAAGCTTTTTATGGTCTTGGGCTGGCCTCAATAATCGCCAACGCCGCTGAGTCAGGCATGCCCGTTGGACCCAGTGATGCTGATGCGGCATTGCACATAGCGTCATTTGCCATGTCACGCGTTCGATCGACACATCACATTTTACAAATACTAAGCGCCTTGGCGCCTTTGCGTGATAAGGCGCCTCAGAGGTACCTTGAAGTACTAGCCTTAGCATTGAATAAAGTCTCTCAACCTTTTTCGTGTCCCGACTGGGACACAGTGATGAACATACTTAACGAGTTTGATCATATATTAAACAAGTACGGGGATGGAGCAAAGGGATACGCTTGGACCCTCATTCCTGCGATAGGCGCCTTAACTTCCTCACTCGATAATTGCCTAGTACATTGTGGTGATTATACGTTTGAGTATGTGAATGCGTCTTTCCGTACGAAGCTTGAGCATGTGGTTAGTAGGGTTGCTGGTTTGCTAGATAAGATAAACAGGTTGAACCCCAGCCTAGACATCATTGCTTGGTCGCGAGCGTTACAACCGGCGTTAAAGAATAAGTGTGTAAGGGCGCTTATGGAGCGCGTGTTAGGAATCGACGTGGATAATAAGGCTAAGGAGGTTGCCGGGGAACTAAGCAGGTTGAGAGGGAGCGTTCAGGAACTAATAAGGGATGGGGACTTCATGGGTTATGTGGAGTTCCGGTTCAAAGAGGCTGATGAGAAGGCTGCTAGGAGAGAAATCCTTATAGAGACGACGAATCTTAAGTACGCATTGGCTCAATACAAGCTTAATAATGACGAGCTTGATGAGGCGGAGAGACTATTTAATGAAGTGACTGTGGAGAGTAAGGAGATCGACGTTTATGTAAACCACCTATATAGACGTCGTTGGGCGTTGCGTGTTGAGGCAATTAAGAGCCCGTTGGTTGGCAATGACTTGGTTAAGTTGGTTAATGGGTTTAGGCAATTGTACGAGGAGGCAGTCGATGCGAAGCGTCTTATGTCCGCGTCTCCATACAACGGTACTCTATGGGAGATTATATTGAGAGATATACTTGGCGGGTACCTCGTGTCCCTGGCACTAACGGGTGGTGATGAGGAGATTAGGAGAATTGAGGAGTTGCTTAAGGAGCAGTGGCAAGTGCTTGGATACCATAAGCTAGAGCCGACCCTGACGAGGCTGGTGCTCAACGCTCTACTCAGCCCAAGGGCTGAGTTAAGTAGCAAGCTTATGGATAGGCTTGTTGTCAAACCTTGGGAGATTATTGTGGCTCTTGGGCTCGGATATATAGATATTAATTCTCTGCCCGCGTTGAAGGCCACTTATGGTACGATAGAGCTTGGAGACGAAACAAGGTTATGTGAAGAGATTAGTGACCGCACAATGTATGATTATTGTGTGCGTATTGTTTTAGCAACTAATATCAAGGAATTATCTCAGCAGAAAGGTGATTTAAGTCAAGCGTTAATCGATAGTTTTCAGAGGTGGATTTCAAAAAGGGCGGTGTTGGATTTGCTTGAGAAGCTTGGCCTTGACGCTGAGTCATTGAATGATGAACTTAAGAGATTGACACATGAGCTTAGTGGTAAATCCCTACAATCGGTAATTAGTTTTAGTTACTGTTATGATGAACAACTAAGTTGCTCATTGTACCATTTAGCCTACATGCTTTATGCATTAATCAATGGTAATGAGAAGCTAGCCAAGGCGCATGCACTCGCGGGGGCTAAGATCTTTATTGATAAGTTACCCGTGAGGTTGTTCCTTGAGGCTTACAAGGCGTGTTGTGACCCGAATAACGAGGAGTTTAGGCGTGCCATCGCAAAACTATTCTTCTACCACGTTTAATTCTGAGGAGTCAGCCTTAGGGCTCTGGTCTGCTTCGTTGCCTAGTTGACGTGGCTGTGTAGTCGAGGTTGTAGCTGGGTGGTGAATTGACGTAGATATTGAGCGTTAACGAGTGAAGAGGCCGTCCTTAACCCACCCCGAGCAAATGATAACAAGTGAGGGATCCATAAAGAAATTAAAGTGTAGTTATCCTCGGCGAGAGATGTTCACATCTTGCTAATCGAGACGTGTTACCGGCTGTAGAGACAGCATTACATGGATTATAGCAACTTGTTGCGTCATCAACATCAGTTTCGACAAGCGAAAGTCTCACCTTTCAGGTCGGGTGTTTTAAAAGATGAGCGTTTCTGCGATAGCACCTGCGGGGAGTGGATAATACGCGGTGCTAACCCGGGTAGCTCCATGACCTCAAGCCGTTTAGGGTCGGGTGATGGTGTCTTTCTGCCCAAAGGGGACCCCGCGTAAGGGAGAGGTCGGTTAGAACATATCATGCTTGCAGTTGTGATAAACTAAG
>Ga0209741_1000179_pt1 | contig 16341 bp, 10 predicted proteins | sample OctOCTMetagenome_FD_184734 | JGI IMG/M metagenome (GOLD analysis project Ga0209741, IMG submission 184734) | Hot spring and microbial mat streamer communities from Octopus Spring Streamers, Yellowstone National Park, USA - OCT_B (SPAdes) (version 4) | ecosystem: Environmental > Aquatic > Thermal...
AGAGCGCCCAGCACCCGATCGCCCACGATCAGAGGCAGGGCCATCTCGGCCCGGGTATCCGGGAGCAGAGGGTTCACATAACGGGCCTCGGCCTCGCTCACATCCTGGGCGATCACCGGCTGCCGGCGGGCGCAGGCCTGGCCGATCATGGATTCCCCGCCGACGCGCAGGCGGTGTCCCTGGGCGACCATCCGCCGGCCGGCCTCCCCGGTGCCCGCCCGCAGGACGGCCCACTCCCCGCTGGGATCCACCAGGAAGGCTCCCACGTAGTAGTAATCGAACCGCTGGCGGATGAGGTCCACCGCCTGTTGTAACAGCTCCTCCACATCCAGCACGCTGACGACGATCCGGGCGATCTCCGCAGCGGTCTGGATGCGGCGGGCCTGGCGCTGGGACTCCTCATACAACAGGGCGTTCTCCAGGGCGACGGCGGCCTGCTGGGCGATGGTCTGAGCCAGACGCAGCTCCTCGGGCGTGAAGGCATGGTGGGCCCGCATATAATCCAGCCCCACCGTGGCGATCACCTGGCCTCGGGCAACCAGGGGGACGACTGCAATGGAGCGGATCCCCACGCCCACCAGCAAAGGCCCGGTGGCCTCCAGGCGCTCATCCTGACGGACATCGAAGGCCCACTGGGGCTCGCCCGTCTCCATCACCTGTCGGGTGAAGGCATTATCGATCGGGATTTGGACCCCAATGAAGCCCTGGGCCGGATACTCCGCCACCACCGTCCCGACATCCCGGCCTTTCTCCCACAGCACCGCGCCGCTGTGGTCCGCCCCCAGCACCTCCACATAGGCCCGGCACACGGCCTCCAGGATCTCGGTCAGGCTCAGGGAACGGGAGAACTCCAGGGCCAGGCGGTGGAGGGTGGCCAGCTCCTCCGCTTGCGCCTGGGCCTGGGCGTAGAGCCGGGCGTTCTGCCAGGCGGTGGCCAGCTGATCCGCCATCACCTGGAGGGCCTGGATGTCCTCTTCGGTGAAGGCAGCCGGCTGTTCCGACTGGATGTCCAGGACCCCGACCAGCTCCCCGCGCACGAGCATCGGCAGGGCGATCTCCGAGCGGGTGAGGGGGAGGAGGGGGTTGGCGAAGCGCACCGGCTCCGCGCCCACATCCAGCGCGATGCGGGCCCGCCGGTGGGCCGCCGCCCAGCCGACCATCGATTGCCCGCCGATCTCCAGCCGGTGGCCCCGTTCTTTCATGATCCGGCCGGGCTCCCCGGTGCCGGCAGCCAGCACCATCCACCGGCCCTCCACATCGGGGACGAACCAGCCGACATAGTAATAATCGAAGCGCTCCCGGATCCGCTCGACGGCCTCCGCCATCAGACGGTCCGGATCCAGGATGGTGGCCGTGATGCGGCTGACCTCCGCCGCCGCCTGCAGCAGGCGGGCCCGGCGATCGGCTTCCTCGAAGAGCTCCTGGCGCTGGAGGGCCAGGGCCGCGCCGTGGGCCAGGGTGGTGGCCAGCCGGATCTCCTCCCCGGAGAACCAGCGCTCCCGCCGGCTGTCCCAGATCTCCACGTGCCCGTAATACTGCTCGCCGACCAGCAGAGGGAGCAACAACACGGTCCGGCCGCCATATCGCGCCAGGAGCTGCGCCTCCGGGGCGCCTCGCGCCTCCAGTTCGCTCCGCCGGAGGACCACCGGCTGCCGCGTCCACCGCATCTGAGCGTAGAGCGGATAGTCCTCGTAACGATAATAGGCGCCCACATCCGGGATGCGCTCCTCCGGCGTGGCCTCCGGGGCATAGAACTCGCTCATGACGAAGAAGCCCTGTCCATCGGAGGACTCCCGGTTCACATACGCGCTGGTTGCGCCCAGACCGAGGGTGAAGGCCCGACAGATCCGGGTCAGCAGCTCCACCGGCCCGGAGGCCTCCGCGAGGGAGGCGGCGACTTCGTAGAGCAAGGCCTGCTCCCGCAGCCGTTGCTCCAGCAGCTCGAAGAGACGACGGTTCTGGAACACCACCGCCGCCGTGTCGGCGAGGGCCTGCAACCGGCGAACCGTTCGCCCGTCGAGCTCCAGGGGCCGCTGGACCCCCTGGGCGATCAGCCAGCCCCAGAAGACATCGCCGGCCCAGAGGGGGAAGAAGGCGATGGAACGCACGCGATGCCGGAGGTAGAACGCACGGCTGGTCTCGTCCAGCCACGGATCGGTGGCCACATCGGGGACGAAGATGGGCTCCCGGGTGAGCTCCCGGGCGATGATCGGCAGCTCGGCGGCCGTATAGCGTCGGGGCTCTGTGAAAAGCCCCCGCTCCCGATCCCAGATCAGCCGGGCCTGGAGGACTCGTTCCTCCCCTGGAGCTTCCGGATCCTCCGCTATGGCCAGCACATATCGATCTACCCCCTTGAGCGGAAGGTGGGCGAGCAAGGTCCGGGCCGCCCCCTCGATGGTCGTCGCGGCCGTCAGATCCCGGGCGGCCTGATACAGCGCCTGGGTCTCCTCCAGGGCCGCCTGGGCCTGCTGATAGAGCCGGGCGTTCTCAATGGCCACCGCCAGCTGGTCCGCCAGGATCTGCAGCACCGAGAGGGCCCCGGGGTCGAACGCCTCCTCCAGCGTGCTCTGAACATCCAGGGCCCCGATGATGCGATCCCCGATCTTCAGCGGGAAAGCGGCCTCGGATCGGGTCTCCGGGAGCAGCTCGTTCTTCAAATGAATCGGATCCTCCGCGGTCCGCTGGGCCACCCGGGGCCGCCCGTTCGCCGTCACCCAGCCGATCAGGCTCCGCCCCCCCACCTCCAGCCGGTGGCCTCGCTCTTTCAGTTTTCGCCCGACCTCGCCGGTGGACTCCTGCAGGACCGCCCACCGGCCGCTCTCCTCGATCAGGAACACCGAGGCATGGTAGTAGCCCAGGCGATCCCGGATCAGGTTCGCCGCCGTCCGGAGCAGCTCGTTCAGGTCCAGGGTGGAGGCGATGAGGCGGCCCATCTCCGCCGCCGTCTGCAGCTGATGGGTCCGCTCCTGCACCCGGCGCTCCAGGTTTTGATAGAGATCCTGGAGCCGAACGGCCATCGCGTTGAAGGTCTCCGCCAGCACCCCCAGCTCGTCCCGGGAGGTCACCGGGACCCGGACGTTCAGCCGGCCGGCCCCCATCTGCTGGGCGGCCTCCGTCAGCTCCCGGAGGGGGCGGGTGAGAGAGGCCGAGGCGACATAAGCCAGGCCCACCGCAAGAAGACCCAGGACCACCGTCCAGAGCAAGACCTGGCGTCCCAGCCGCTCCACCGGCGCCAGGGCCTCATCCTTGCTTTGCACCACGGCCAGCATCCAGCCCCGCTCCTCCAGGGCAGGAAGCCGGTGGGCGATCCCCGGTCCCACCCGGCTGTAGGCGATGAGCCAGTCCCGGGTGAACACGGTGCCTTCCGGCCGGGCGAGATCCTCCGGCTTGAGCCCGAGATCCGTGATCCGCTGCCCCTGATGCAACAACCCGAGGGGATCCATCTGGATCGCCCCATCCCGATCCAGCAACAGCGCCCGTCCGGTGCGTCCGATCCGGAACTGGCTGAGGATCCCGAAGATCTGCGAGGCGCCATAGGCGCTGCGCAACACCCCGACCGCCTGATGAGTATCCCGGCGGTAGATGGGAACCGCCAGGTAGACCACTGTGGTCTGGAGGTCCTCGTCGAACTGGAGGGTGCTGATATACGGCGCGCCCCGTCCCTGACTCCAGGCCGCCTGCCACCATGGCTCCCGATCAAAGCGATAGGCGCGAGGAGGCTCCGTGGCCGCGACCAGGATCCCGTGGGCGTCGGTGAGGAGCAGGTGCAGGTGGCCGGTGAGACGATCCCGGAGGGCGCGGAGCCGGACGGCGGCCGGACCCTGGAGGATCTGTCGGCGCAGGCTGGAATCGGGCTGGAATTTCCAGAAAACCTCCTCCTGCTGAACGGCATACGCGCGGAGGAGAGGATCGGCATAACGGGCCGAGTGGGCGACGGCCTCGGAGATCAGCGTCTCCTCCTCCGCGCCCGCGCTCAGGCTCTCCACCTGATGCCAGAGCTCCTTCTCCAGGGCCGCCCGCTGGGTCTGGGCCACCCCCTGGAATTCCTCCACAATCCGGCGCTGGAGGGCGTTTTCCAGCAGGCGCCTCGCGATCTCCACCGTCCCCACTACGCTGACCAGCACGACCAGCACGAACCCGGCCAGGAACTTCCAGCGCAACGGCCACGAGCCCCAATCGAGGGACACCATCGCGCGCCCTCCTCAACCGAGTGTCCACACGCCCTCGCCGGCGAGAATGCGACGGATCTGATCGGGGAAGGCGTCCGGGTCGATGGGCTTGCCGATGAAGCCATCGAAGCCCGCCTCCCGCGCCCGCCGCATGTTGTCCTCTGTGGCCTCCGCCGAGACCGCCACCACCCGGGTCCCTCGGAAACGGGGGTCGGCCCGGATCTGCCGGAGGACCGCATAGCCGTCCTCATAGGGCAGATGGATGTCCAGGAGGATGAGATCGATGCGGGGCAGCTGCCCGGCGAACTCCAGCACCTGCCAGCCCGAAGCCTTCCACTGGATGTCCCGCACCCCCAGGTAGCCCAGGAGGCGGGCGATCAGCACAAAGTTCTGGAGGTTGTCCTCGACCACCAGGATGGTGGCCTCCTTCGGGTCCACCGGAGGCTTCATCTGCTCACCGCCCATGAGGGGCCTCCCGGTTCTTCAGGAACGCGGCGATCTGCTCCGGCAACGCATCCACATCGATGGGCTTGGGGATGTAGCCGTCGCATCCGGTCGCCAGGGCCCGCTCCCGGGTGCCGCGGATGACATCCGCCGTGAGCGCCACAATCGGGATCCCCTGCAAATGGGGCATCTGCTTGAAGCGACGGACCAGTTCATAGCCGTCGATGTCGGGGAGATGGAGGTCCACCAGGATCAGATCGGGGCGCATCGAGCGGGCCAGCTCCAGCCCTCTGGGCCCGTCCTCCGCCTCCACCACCCGATACCCCTCTGCCTCCAGGATCCGCCGAACCAGCAGCCGGTTTTCGAAATTGTCCTCGATGTATAAAATAAGTGCCCTCATCCGGCTCCCTCGAAGATCCGGGATGCGGGATGCCGCCTCCCGCCTGTTTGGACCCGGCGGCAAGGCTAATCTAACCTCAAAGAGGGAGCCTGTCAAGCAAGATCGTCCCCCGGATCCCGTTCGGTCTATTAAAATAACCGGGGCAGGGGGGCGTGCGGTTACGGAAAAAGCGTTCCTCCCATCGCAGGGGGAACGCCGTGCAAAGGGAAGATTCCTTTCGTCTCAGGGAGGAGGAGCGCACCCATGAGCGTCACCGCACCTCGGGGATTTCGGGCGGCCGGGGTGGCCTGCGGGATCAAGGCCAGCGGCGCCCTGGATCTGGCCCTGGTGGCCAGCACGCATCCTTGCACCGCCGCCGCCGTCTTCACCACCAACCAGATCAAGGCGGCACCGGTCCGATACGATCTGGTCCTCCTCGCCCGGCGGCGCACCGGCTTCCGGGCAGTGATCATCAACTCCGGGAACGCCAACGCCTGCACCGGACCGCGGGGGCTGTCGGACATCTACGCCATCGTGGACCTGGCCGGGTTCCTCCTCGGGTTCCCGCCGGACACCATCCTGGTGATGTCCACCGGGGTGATCGGAGTTCCCCTCCCCGTCGATGCCATCCGTGCCGGCCTTTTCCAGGCCATCCCGGCCCTCTCCGAGGAAGGAGGAGAGGCGGCCGCCCGAGCCATCATGACCACCGACACCCGGCCCAAGATGGCGGTCCGCCGGCTGACCCTGAACGGCACCCCGGTGACCATCGGGGGGATGGCGAAGGGGGCCGGGATGATCCATCCCCATATGGCCACGATGCTGGCGCTGATCACCACGGACGTGGCGGTGGAACCCGAACTCCTGGACGACCTCCTGCGGGCCGCGGTGGACGCCAGCTTCCATCGGATCAGCGTCGACGGCGATCAGAGCACCAACGACACCGTCATGATCCTGGCCAACGGGGCCTCCGGCGTCGCCCTGGATGCGCGCAACGCGCCCCTTTTCCGGGAAGCCCTGACGGACCTGTGCGTCGAGCTGGCCCAGGCCATCGTGCGGGACGGCGAAGGGGCCACCAAGTTCGTGGAGATCCGGGTGCGGGGGGCGCGCACGCCCCAGGAGGCCCGCCACATCGCCCGCCACATCGCCCGCTCGCCGCTGGTGAAGACCGCCTTCTACGGGGAGGATCCCAACTGGGGACGGATCCTCGCCGCAGCCGGATCCGCCGGCGTCTCCCTGGATACGGAGGCCATCTCCCTCTGGATCCAGCGGGGAGAGGAACCGCCCCTGCTGCTCTTCGATCGGGGATCCCCGGCCCTGTATTTCGAGGATGTCGCGCGGGAGATCTTCGCCGCCCCTTCCTTCCGCGTGATCCTGGAGCTGGGCCTGGGGGATGGGGAGGACTGGGTCTGGACCTGCGATCTCTCCCACGAATACGTGACCATCAACGGGCGCTACCGGACATAAGCGCGATGAAGGCCCCGGCGCGCGAAGGCCTAGAGGGCTTTCTGCGGGAGACTCTGGCCCGGCTGATCGCCATCCCCTCCCCCAGCGGTGAGGAGGGAGCTCTCCTCATGTTTCTGGAAGGATTGCTCCGGGAGCGCGGCTTCCCGGTTGCCCGCTTCCCGGTGCCGGACCATCCCTGGCCCAACCTCCTGATCCATCCTCAGCCCCGCCCGCGATTGCTGATCGATGTCCACATGGACACGTTCCCCCCCTCCGATCATCCTCAGCCATATGAGGCGGTGGAGCGGGAAGGCCGCATCTACGGGCGGGGGAGCGCGGACGTCAAGGGGGGGCTGGCCGCGCTGCTCAGCGCCCTTACGCTCCTCGGCCCCGAGCGCCTCGCCGGATCCCCGGTCACCATCGCCCTGACGGTGGACGAGGAGAACATGGGCCGCGGGGCGGAAGCCCTCGCCCGGGCATGTCGGCCGGAGGCGGTGCTCGCCATCGAGCCCACCCAGATGGAAATCCATATCGCGGAGGCCGGCACCCTCGAGCTCGCCCTCGAGGTCCGGGGCCAGCCGGCCCACGGCTCCGCGGTGGAGAGCGGCCGCAACGCCATCCGCATCGCGATGGCGCTCATGGAGGAGCTGGAAGCCCTCCCGGCCATCCAGGCCCAGCACCCGCGGATCGGCCGCGGCACGGTGACCCCCCTGTTCATCCACGGCGGGGAGCGAGCCCTGGCGATCCCCGACCGCTGCGCCCTGCACCTGGACCTCCGGTGGCTCCCCGGGATCCCGCGGGAGGCCCTGCTCGCCCAGGTCGAAACCGTCCTCACGCGTCATCCGGTCCGCTGGGAGATCCTCGATCTCTCCCCGCCCTTCGAGACTGATCCCCAGGCCCCGCTGGTTCAGGCCCTGGCCCGCGCCCTCACGGAGATCGGCCTCCCCGTTCGCCTGGGCGGGATGCCCAGCTGGACCGACGCGGAGCCCTTCGCCCGGTATGGCGCCCAGGCCGTCGTCTTCGGCCCGGGGACCCTCGCCGTCGCCCACACCGCCGACGAACATATCCACCTCCTCGAGCTGCACCAGGCCACCCAGGTCTTCCTCGCCCTCCTCCAGCGGTTCACCGCATCAACCTGAGCGCGTGCAAAATCCCCGCCCGGTCGCCTGAACCGACGGCCATCTCCACCTGTAAGCCGAAATTCATTTCGGCATCCCTATGTTTTAGGGGTGTAGGAGCGGCTTCAGCCGCGACCTTTGCGCCACCGAGAACCAGGGGTTCGGAGTTATCGGGGCGGCATCCGTCGCAACCCTCGCGCCATCGAAGACGGAGGGTAACGGAGGTTCGGGGCGAAAGCCCCTCCTACAAAAACCGCCCGCTCTTCTCCTCCAATGCTCGGAAATTAGCTTGTAAGGCGATTGCGGACAGTTGCCCTGCTTGAACCGATCGCGCAACGGGAGGGGGAAAGGTTGCCTCTGCCCCTCTTCAATCATTCCGGGGCATGAGCTGCAGGTCAACCATTCGCAGTTGTCCTGCGGCCTGACCGCCTTGTAGGACAACTGCGAGCAGTTGTCCTACTTTCGCTTGACATCGAACAGATGTTCGCATAAGATTTGGGAAAACTTGGGATAAGCCTTGGGATCCGGCATACGCGTTCTGTCGACGGGGAGGATGTCCGATGAAACAGAGGCGGCGGGTGCAGGCGCGGCGGGATCTGCGGATGGAGATCTACCGGTTCATCGTCCGCTGGCATCGGGAGCAGGGGACCTATCCGACCGTCCGGGAGATCCAGAAGGGGTTGCGCATCTCCTCCACGTCTCTGGTGCATTATCATCTGCGCCGGCTGGAGGAGGCGGGCCTGGTCCAGCGGTTCGACCGGCGATCCCGGGGGATCCGGCTCCGTCAGTGGCCCGACGGGCTGACCCCATCGGAGGACTTGATCTCCTTGCCCTTTATGGGGTTCATCGCGGCGGGCGATCCCATCCCGAATCCGGATGCGGAGCCGCAAGGATGGATCCTCATCCCTCGCCTCTGGCTCCTCGAGACGGACGGGCTCTTCGTCCTGCGTGTGCGCGGGGATTCGATGATCGACGCCCTGGTCCGGGATGGCGATCTGATCGTGGTGAAGCCTGCGGCCCGGGTTGAGAACGGGGAGATGGCGGTGGTCTGGCTGCGGGATCGCCAGGCGACGACGCTCAAACACGTCTACTATGAGCCGGAGCAGGGGCGCATCCGACTTCAGCCCGCCCATCCATCCATGAAACCCCTTGTGCTCCCCGAGGAGAACGTTCAGATCCAGGGGAAAGTCATCCAGGTGCTCCGCAACCTGAACGGCGCCCCCCTCCCCACTGTGCCCCCAGCCGGATAGGGCCCCGGCGCCCCGCTCCCATGTTGCGCCTTGTTCGAATGGGCGCCGGGAGGATCCTCCGGAGCCTCATTCGGAGGCAGCGATGAGGGGACATCACGGAAACGGGCGAGGCCCTTTTCAACCCCTGAAGGAGAGCGCAGCCTCCGGGACCGGGCTTTCCCGGACGAGGATGACCCGGACATCCACGGCATGGACGCCCTCCCCCGGGCGGCCCACGATCAGCGGGTTGAGATCGATCTCCGCGATCTCGGGATGCTCCTGCATCATCCCGCCGACCTGCCGCAAGATCTCGAGCACGCGCTCCGGTCGCTCCAGGCGTCCCTCCCGGCTGCCCTGCAGCAGACGGCGACCGATGGTCGTTTCCTCCAGCATGGCCTCTGCCTCCGCCTCGCTGAAGGGCACCAGCCGGAAGGCCACGTCCTCCCGGAGCTCCGCTTCCACCCCACCGGCCCCGAACATCACCACCGGGCCGAAGAGGGGGTCCCGGTAGGCGCCGATGATGAGCTCCAGGCCCGACGGGGCCACGCGCTGGATCAGCGCATATTCCCCGGGACGGATCAGCCGGGAGAACGCGTCGCGCACCTCGTCGGGCTTCCAGAGGTTCAGGATCACCCCGCCCTCCGCGCTCTTATGGATCAACCCCGGGGCCACCCGCTTCAGGGCCACCGGATAGCCGATGCGCTCAGCCAGCGCGATGGCCTCCTCGGGGGTCGCGGCCAGCCCGGAAGGGGGCACGGGCAAGCCCCACGCCGCTGCCAGCTCCGCTCCGGCCTGAGGATCCAGCCGATCCTTCCCCCAGGCGATCTCCTCTTGAAGCACGGCCGTTGCGCGTCCCCGATCCAGGGGTTGAGCAGGCGCGATGGGCGCCTGTAGACGGCGCCGGATCCCGGCCCATTCCCGCAGGAAGCCCAGGGCGAACGCTGCCCGGCACGGGGTCAAGAAATGGGGAACCCCGGCCCGGTGGAGAACCCGGGCCGCTGCGAGGGCCTCCGTGCCGCCGAAGATCACCCCCACCACCGGCCGAGGGCTCCCGGAGGCCGCGCGCCCGATGGCCTCGGCGACCTCCCGGGTGGAGGTGACCGCCTGCGGGACGAAGAGGGCCATCACCGCGTCCACCTCCGGCGCCCGCAACAGCACCTCCAGGGCTTGCGCGTAATGGGAGGGCTGCGGACCCCCCATCAGATCCACCGGGTTCCCGGTGAAAGCCTGAGGCGGCGTGACCTTCCGGAGGGCTTCCTGAGTGTCTTCTGAGAGCGAAGCGAGCTGAAACCCGGAGCGGGCCAGGTGATCCGCCCCGATCGCCGCCGCCCCCCCGCGTTGGTCAGGATCACCGCCCGGGGTCCCGGAGGCGGGGGCTGCATCGCCAGGGCGAGGGCGGCGTCCATCAGGGCTTCCAGAGAATCCACGACGATGGCCCCCACCGCGCGGGCGACCGCCCGGAAGATGCGCTCCGGCAGGGCCAGCGCCCCGGTGTGAGAGGCCACCGCGCGGGCTCCTTCCGGCGTGCGTCCCGCCCGCAGGATCACCAGGGGTTTGCGCTCGCTCACCCGACGGGCCGCTTCCAGGAAACGACGGCCATCGCGGATCCCCTCCACATACGCCGCCACCACCTGCGTAAACGGATCCGCCATCAGGGAGAGCAGGGCGTCGGCCAGGTCGATATCCGCCTGGTTGCCCAAGCTGATCACCCGGGAGAAGCCGATCCCCGCCGCGGCCCCCCAGTCCAGGAGCCCGCCGCACACGGCGCCGGAATGTGACACCAGGCCCACCGGCCCCGGCTCCGGCATCCGATGGATGAACGTAGTGTTCAGAGGGATCCGCGTGTCGATGAGGCCGACGGCGTTCGGCCCGATGAACCGCAAGCCATAGCGACGCGCGATGGCCCGCAGGGCCTCCTCCCGCTCCCGCCCTTCCCCCCCTCGCTCGGCGAAGCCGGAAGCCACCAGGATGGCCGCCCGGATCCCCCGCCGCCCACAGGCCTCCAGGGCCGCCACGCTCTGTTCCGCAGGGACCATCAAGATCGCCAGGTCCACCGGGTCCGGGACCTCCGCCAGGGAGCGGTAAACGGGCAGGCCCAGGATCTCACCCCCCCGCGGGTTCACCGGATAGATCCGCCCGGGATATCCCGAGCGCACCAGATTCTGCAGGACGCCATAGCTGAGCTTAACCGGCTGCGCGCTCGCCCCCACCAGGGCGATCCCGCGAGCGTTCCAGAAGGGCGCAAGAGGATCGTCCATAAGCGCCTCGTTGCGAGGAGATATCCGCCGCAAACCTTAACGAATGTTTGGAAGGATGCGTAATTCGAGGGCCCCTTTTTCGCTGCAATTGATCAGCAAAAACGGACGCGCCCGGCGCGGCGTTCCTGCGGATTTGACGCGCTCCCGGCGGGACATTAGGATAGGGGTCTCAGAGCACGTTGTGGAGGGAAGTCTTCATGGTGCTCAGCGATCTTCTGATCCCGGCGGCGCTGCGCCGGACCCGGGCGCAGCAGCGATTGGCGGATGCGGTTCTGATCCTGGGCGGCAGCCTGCTCACCGCGCTGATGGCCCGTGTGGAGATCCCCCTGCCCTTCACTCCGGTGCCCATCACCGGCCAGACCTTCGCGGTGCTGCTGGTGGGGGCCGCCCTGGGGAGCCGGCGGGGAGCCCTCAGCATGGCGGTCTATCTCCTCGAGGGAGCCCTTGGCCTGCCGGTGTTCGCCGGAGGAGCGGCCGGGCTGGCCCGGCTGCGGGGGCCGACGGGGGGCTACCTCATCGGGTTCATCGCCGCCGCGTTCGTCACCGGCTGGCTGGCAGAGCGAGGATGGGATCGACGGCCGGCGACGACCGCCCTGGCGATGCTAACGGGCAACGCCGTCATCTATCTCTTCGGTCTGCCGTGGCTGGCCTGGTTCGTCGGGGGCTTCCTGGGCCCGAAGGGCGCGCTGGCCCTGGGTCTTCTGCCCTTCGTGCCCGGCGATCTCCTAAAGCTCCTCCTGGCGACCCTGGCCTTCCCTTCCGTCTGGCTCCTCGTCCGCCGCGCCCGCGCCTCGTAACGGATCCAGGCCTCCCGGAGAGCGGTGGGGGCGAGGCCTTCCCCTTATGCCCCCACCGCGCCTTCCTCACCGATCCGACGAAGTTGAGCCTTCCCAGGCTCCGGAGGACAATTCCCTCTCAGGAACCCGAGACAGTGCCGGACGAGGGCGATGGAGCGCGAAGGAAAGTCCTCCGGGATCTCCGACGTAGAACGCGCCATCGGGGAGGCGCTGCTCCGCTGGTATGAAACCCATCGGCGCGACCTGCCCTGGCGGCGACGGCAGGACCCCTATGCCGTCTGGGTCGCGGAGGCGATGCTGCAGCAGACCCGGGTGGAGACGGTCATCCCGTATTACGAGCGGTTCCTGGCCCGCTTCCCCACGTTGCAGGATCTGGCCGCCGCGCCCCTGGAGGAGGTGCTCAAGGCCTGGGAGGGATTGGGCTACTACGCCCGGGCCCGCCACCTGCACGAAGCGGCCCGCCGCCTGATGGAAGAACGCGGCGGAGAGTTCCCCCGCACCCTGGCGGAGTGGCGGCGCCTGCCGGGGGTCGGCCCTTATATGGCGGCGGCCATCCTCAGCATCGCCTTCGGCCAGGACCTCATCGCCCTGGACGGCAACGCCATCCGCGTGCTCGCCCGCCTGTTCGCCTTCGAGCAGGATCCCCGACGCCCGGCGGGCCGGCGGCAGCTCCAGCAACGGGCGGAACGCCTGCTCCCGTCCGGGCAGGCCGGCGCCTTCAACCAGGCCCTGATGGATCTGGGCGCCACCCTCTGCACCCCCAAATCCCCGCGCTGCCCGGAGTGCCCCCTCCGCGCCTTCTGCGCCGCCTACGCCCAGGGGAATCCGGAAGCCTTCCCGGTTCGGGCTCCCCGACGGATGCTCCCCCATTACGACGTGACGGCAGGGGTGATCGAGGCGGACGGCCGGGTGCTGATCGCCCAGCGGCCCCTGCAAGGCATGCTGGGGGGATTGTGGGAGTTCCCCGGAGGCAAGGTGGAGCCCGGCGAGAGCCTGGAGGAGTGTTTGCGGCGGGAGCTCCGGGAAGAGTTGGGGATCGAGGTGGAGGTGGGAGAGCCCCTGCTGACCCTCCGTCACACCTACACCCACATGCGCATCACCCTCCACGTCTTCCGATGCCGCATCCTCTCCGGCACCCCGCAACCCATCGGCTGCGCCGACGTCCGCTGGGTGCCCATCGCGGAGCTGGACCGCTACGCCTTCCCCCGCACGGATCAGCGGATCGTGGAGTGGCTACGGCAGGAAGGATCCTCTTCGCTCACCCGTCAGACCACGGGTCGATCGCGAACTTGAACCCCTGGCGGCGCTCCATCCGCTCGAAGGCCTCCCACAGGCGCGTGAGCGGAAGCTCCCCGCTGATCAGGAGATCCACCGGGACCCGCCCCGCGCGCAGCAGGCTCAGGGCAGCGCGGACGAATCGAGGATGGTGATGGAAAACCCCGCGCAGGGTGAGCTCCTGATAGTGCAGGCGGGCGGTGTCGAAGGAGGCCCGCGTGCCGACCGGGCAGCCGCCGAACAGGATCACGCGCCCGCCCGGCCGCGCCAGCTCCGCGGCCGCCTCCCAGGCCTCCACCCGCCCGACCGCTTCAATGACCACATCGGGCCGCTCTCCGAAGGCCTCCTCCAGCTTCGCCGCGAGGGCATCCCGAGGATCCAGGAGGAGATCCACGCCGATGGATCGGGCAGCCTCCCGGCGCTCCGGATGGGGATCCGCCAGGGCCACACGGGCGCCCCGGAGCTGCGCCAGATGGGCCAGCATCAGGCCCAGGGCACCGCCCCCCAGCACCAGCACCGTCTCCCCGGGCCGGATCTCCGCGGCCTCGACCCCCCGGAGGGCGCAGGCCAGGGGCTCCACCAGGGCCGCGGCGGCCGCCGGGAGGGAGTCCGGGATCGGATACAGGTTCACCCGGACGATGGGCGCGGGGATGCGGGCATACTGGGCGAAGGCCCCGAAGAAAAACGTGAGGTGAGGGCAAAGGCTGAACTCGCCCCGCTGGCACATGCGGCACGATCCGCAGGGGGCGGAGTTGGCCGCCACCACCCGCATCCCGGACCGGAAATCCGTCACCCCCTCCCCGACCGCGACCACCTCCCCGGCCACTTCATGGCCGAAGGGAGAGGGCAACGGGCCCAGGGCCGGATGCCGGCCCCGCCGGAAGATCTTCACGTCGGTCCCGCAGGTCAGCGCCCGCTCCACCCGGATCACCACCTCGCCCGGCCCGGGCTCCGGCACCGGCACCTCCTCCAGCCGCAGATCCCCCGGCCCATGCAACCGGGCCGCCAGCATCCGTTCCGCCACGGCCTCCTCCCGGATCCAGGATCACCCTCACAATGAAACGAGGAGTAGGAGCGGCTTTCGCCGCGAACCTTGTGTCATCGCAGGCGGAAAGTTCGGGGCGAAAGCCCCTCCTACGTAAGCCGAAATTCATTTCGGCCTCCAGGATCGAAGGTTCGGGGCGAAAGCCCTCGCCTTCGACAAAAGGGCCCCCTGCCCGCTCAGCGGCGGTTCCGGGCGCGCCGCTCCTTCTGGCCTGCCGGCTTCTCGTAGACGGCCGGAGCGATCAGGCGGGCCAGCGTCTCGTTGCTCTTCAAAGAAAGGGCCGGCGTCCCCGGCCGCGCCCGACCGGAGCGCGGGAGCTCCTTCACTTTCACGGCCTTCACCGTGCCCCGGCTGCCCACCGCCCACAGGGTCTCCGATTCCTCCACCGCGGCCACCGCCACCAGGGGGCCGGTCTTCGCGGAAACCGTTGCGGTCTGGACCCCCACGCCGTAGCGGCCCTGGCGGGGATATTCCTTCGCCGCTGTCCGCTTGAGGAATCCCTGCGCCATCCCCACGACGATATCTCCCTGGGGCTTCACCAGGGTCGCCCCGATCACGCGGTCGTCCTCCCCCAACTTGATGCCCAGCACCCCGGCGGCGCTCAGACCCATCACCCGAACCTCCTCTTCGGCGAAGCGGATGGCCTGTCCGGCGGCGGTGGCCAGGAGAACCTCTCCCTCCCCCCACGTGGTGAAGGCCGCGACCAGGGCGTCGTCCTCCGCCACCCCGATCGCCGGGAAGGCGCCCGGCCGGTTCAGGTCCGCCCAGGCGATCCGCTTGCACAGCGCGTTCCGGGTGACCAGGAACACGTAAGGCCCGGCTCCGTTCCCGTTGATCCGGCCGGGCATCGGCAGGGCCGCCACGATCTTCTCGCCCTCCGGCAAGGGGACCAGATCCCGAACCGGGGCCCCCTCTTCGCCCTCCGGGATGCGATGGACGGCCACCCCGGCTGCGGTGCCGCGCTCGGTGAACAAAACGACCACCCCCCGCGTGCTCCCCCGGGCCAGGGCCACCGGCGGATCCCCGCTCGGCCAGGCGGGGCCGCCCCGAACCGGCGCGCGGAGGATGCGGCCCCCGGCGGTGATGGTCACCCAGACCGCCTGATCGGGCAGCAGATCCTCCACCGTGAGGGCCCCCCGCGGCCGATCCGCGATCCAGGTCCGCCGGGCGTCGCCATACTTCGCCTTCAGCTCCTGCAGCTCCGCGCGGATCACCCCCAGGATCTTTTTCGGGTGCGCGAGCAGATCCTCCAGCTCCCGGATCCGCCGCTGCTTCTCCTTGTATTCCGCCTCGATCTTCTCCCGCTCGAGCCGGGCCAGCCGCCGGAGGGGCATCTCCAGGATGGCCAGGGCCTGGACCTCGGTGAGCCGGTAGCCCCGCATCAGGCCGGCCTTCGCTTCCTCCGCATCCTTTGAGCGCCGGATGAGGGCGATCACCTCGTCCAGATGGGCCAGGGCCGTGAGCAGCCCCTCCAGGATGTGGGCCCGCTCCCGGGCCCGCGCCAGCTCATACTCGCTGCGCCGGCGCACCACCTGCTGGCGGTGCTCGATGAACAGCTGCAGCATCCGCTTAAGGGGCAACAGCCGGGGCTCCCCGTCCACCAGGGCCAGCATCTGGACCCCGAAGGTGGTCTGCATGGGGGTGTGCTTGTAGAGCGCCGCCAGGACCTGGCGGGGGTCCGCAGTGCGGGCCACCTCGATCACCAGCCGCATCCCCCGGCGGTCCGACTCATCCCGCAAATCGGTGATCCCCTCGATGCGCCCTTCGCGGACCAGCTCGGCGATCCGCTCGATGAGGGCCGCCTTGTTCACCTGGTAGGGCAGCTCCGTCACCACGATGCGGACCTTCCCCCGCTCCGCTTCCTCGATGTGCGCCCGCGCCTGGACGACGAACTGCCCCTTCCCCACCGCGTAGGCTGCCCGCAAGGCGTCCGTCTCCCCATCGTCTGCATACCGGAACACCACGCCGCCGGTGGGGAAGTCGGGGCCCTTGATGAAGTTCATCAGGTCATCGACAGTGACGCGATCCAGGCGGCCCCAGTTGTCGATCAGGTAGCACAGGGCGTCGCAGACTTCCTGGAGGTTGTGGGGGGGGATGTTGGTGGCCATCCCCACGGCGATCCCCGAAGCCCCGTTGATCAGCAGCTGGGGCGCCTTCGCCGGCAGCACCACCGGCTCCCGCAGC
>Ga0209741_1000187_pt1 | contig 16084 bp, 10 predicted proteins | sample OctOCTMetagenome_FD_184734 | JGI IMG/M metagenome (GOLD analysis project Ga0209741, IMG submission 184734) | Hot spring and microbial mat streamer communities from Octopus Spring Streamers, Yellowstone National Park, USA - OCT_B (SPAdes) (version 4) | ecosystem: Environmental > Aquatic > Thermal...
TTGCATCGCAATCCCTGCAAACTGACTTCGAGCGACAATAGCGCTATAAGCGTCTCCAAGTTCTTCGAACTGATCAACAAGCGACGAGGTAAGCGATTGCAGACTCTCGAAAGTCGCAGGCATGATCAATGGTCTTCGCCTAAGCTGTTGCCATGCCCAATCCCAAGCTCGTTGTTGAGCAATAATCGGATGAACTCCAAGCCTTACCATCATCAGATAGCGCAACTGCGCTTCCTGCATGACGGTCTGGTGGTATCTGCTTTCAGCTTCAAGTGCTCGGTTGACCGCAAGCCTAAGCGAATCGTAGCTGTCTATGATGGACTCAATTGCGTCCTCCATTGCTTCAAACCGCAATCTCGCAATATCTTCTCTCAACTGCCTTATCCTGCCAAGCTGTTCAAGCACTTCTCGTCCAAGCTTAGCCAGTTCCTTTCGGACTTCCGCAAACGCTTCTGGAGTCGTAGCTATAAAGTTCTCGGAGGTCAATAATTGCTGCAGCCGCTGGATGTGGACGCGAATGTTCTTTGCGTCTTCGCCGACAAGTTCGAATGCATCAGCCAGCTTCTCAAGAGCCTTTTTGGGTCTAAGAGCCGGGCGTTCAAGTATGTTGAGGACATTCATAAATGCTGCAGCCAAGTTGTTCGCGGCGTCGATTGCTTCTCTTGTCAAATCTCCAGTCAAATCAGACATGAGATCACTCCATGCTTGTTGTGCCTCTGCTAATGCCTTGAAGGGAGCAGTTAATGCTTCAAACTGCGCACGAGCAAGCGCAAGAAGCCGCTCTCTTACTTCCCTCGGATCGAGCAGCTCAACTGCTCGGCGATGAAGTTCTGTAAGCCTTTCGTTCAGGTCATCAAGTTGCTCTCTAATTGGGTCAAACACGCTCGCCTTTAACTGATCAGCGTTCATGACAGACGCAAGTTCCTGCATCGCCTGCAGGAACTTCTCGCGATTCTCTGCGGGAGCTTTGAGGACAGCATCGAGTATGTTCCCAAATCTCTGACCAGTGTTGATCGCGTTATTGAGCCATTCAATAAGCGGGCGAAATGCGGCACGCTGTTCTGGAGGCAATGATTGTAATTGATCTCTGATTTGTCTGAAGTTGCTCAGAATCGTGTTAACACTTGGACCAATTCTGAGCAATTGCGCCTCAAGTTCAGGAGTAACTCGCACCCATGGTCTGTCGGGTCTGTATACAGTTTCCCACGCTGACAAGCTGAGATCACGAAGTTCTTTCGCAGCATCAGCGATTTCCGCTGCAGGAATTTTCATTGTTTCGCTTAGAGCGAGAATCGCCTGTAACCTATTGCTGACCTTGTTAAACTGCTCAAGGTTGATGTAAAGGTCTTCAAGCGATGACCTGTAGAAGATCGCAAGTTCACCGATCTGATCCCACTCGCGCCCAATTCCGGGCGGAGCGACCATTGGTCCTTCTGCACGAGCGGCTCCGAGTATAGATTGCAGTTCCGACAGTTTCCCAGCAACTCGATTACGAAGACCTGTCAATTGGGTCGTCTGACTTGCGATGGTGTCATGGATTGAGGCGAATGCTGCTGATAAAGCGTCTGTCGCACCTTCGATTGAAGCCTTCATCTCGCGCATGGCAAGTTCCTGTTCGGCACTCCATGCGTCCCATTGCCTTTTCCAGTAGTCAACGAGGCGCCGCCATGAAGACTTAATTTCGCCAAAGAGATTGCGACGAAGTAATCCCTTGATTGGAGCGATCAGAATCATGTCGATGATACCATAGAGCGTCCGAGGGATCATCCCGAAAATGAATCTGCGGAAGAAACTCAGAATTCCCTTCACTTTGAGTATCTGTCGCTCGCTCAAGCCAAGCACTCTTCCAATATCTTCAACTGGAATTGCATCAGTCAAAAGAGCAAGGAACGCTCCAGCAAGCCACATCCTGAACCCGATCGACAAGATTCTCCCTAATCGCTGCCAAGCTCCAGCTATTCGAATCCGTCGGAAAATGTCCATGCCAATCGTCAATTGTGGAAGTTTCGCTAATTGCGCTATTAGTGGCGCAAATGCCTGTTGTAAGTCTGACCCAAGTTTCCTGAGCCTTCTCCGGATAGTGTCAAGGAACCGCGTGAATGCACCCGGCACGTGCATAAATGGAACGCCGAACGAAGCATGCAGTCCGCTCAGGATTGCAAGCCATGCAGCGCGAAGCCATGGAGCTAGGAATTGACCGATTCGCATTAGTGTAGCTCGCCTCTGCAACCATGCCGCAAGCCCTCGGGCTCGTGCGCCAAACCACTTAATCAAATTTATGAAACCGCCTACGACATTGGACAAAAATTGCCCGATTCTCGACAGCAAGCGACCAAGCCAAGTCGGTTCGGTAAGTTGCTTTGCCGATTCAATGGCTTCATCTAATCGCCTACCAAGCGCTGCTTGTTCCGCCAAAGCTTGCACAAGACCAGCAGTAAGCATTTGAACTACTTTTGATGCTTGTTCTTCAGTCAAACCGATGGCAATGAGGTTTTCATACAGTCCCGAAACACCCTGCTTTCCGAAGAACGCCATTAACCCTCTATGCACTCCAAACACTGACCGCGCGATGCTTCTGAATTGCTTGATCAAGACATCACTATTAGGCAGTTGCGATAGCTGGGCTTCGACAGTTTTAACAAACGCAGCGGAATCTCGCAGCAACCCACCAATGAGGTCTGGCATGTCTATGCCAAGATTGAGGAGCGCTTCACGCAGCTCTACCATCCCGCCACTCCTGAACCTTCGAATCGCTTTGAACAGGTCAAGAAGGGCCTGTCTCGGTCTACCACGAATTTGTTTGAGTTGCGCAAGTGCTCCCTGAATTTCTGTAGTGGCAGCGATACCAAGCATCATTCCAAGCTGCTGTTGAAGTTTCGGAATTTGAGCCATCTCTTCTGGTGTCGCAATGCCGAGAAATCGTCTGGCTCGCAACTTCGCAAGTTGATCTGAAATCCTCTTGATGATGGAGCGCATGTCTCTCCTGCCCGGAATGACCTGAATTGCGGAAGCAAGACCAAGACCGAACCTAAACGACGCAGAAATCAAATCGGAAACGCCGGTGAAGTAGATCGAAACTTCGTCGGTCAGTCTTTCAAAGAACCGCATAAACCTGTCAACACGATTTGGAAGCCGCCTCGTAGCTATACCGACGATCGCTCCAAGGTTAAACTGCATCGCCTCTAAAAGCGCGTCTGCAGGAAGCGATAGTGTTCCCATAAACAACGCACGAAGCATCGGAGGAAGATTGGATGACCTCATGACACTCTGAACCTTGCGCTGGTATTCTGCAAGGAAAGGAAGAGCCTCGATGTCTGCAGCCTTAACCGCTTCTTGCACTGATTTGTAGGTTTGATTAGCCAGTTGGAAGAACTGCTGGAGTGTCAAGTCAGGAGCAATGCGACGGAAACTCTCAAGCATCTCTGCGGCACGACCGGAAATGCGCGTTGCATGCATTAGTTCTGGTCTTCGCATGAAGAACGAGAAAATTTGCTGCTTTACTACATCTTCCATCTGAGAACTAATTTCATCGAACTTCTGCAAGAACAAAGACGCAGCACGAGCCCTATCCTGCAAAGTCAGCTGGAAGCCGAGCATCTGCAACTCAGAAGCAGTCAGAATCTCGTCTTGGACAGCGATTCCTTGCGAAATTGCCGCCTTTACATCAGCCCAAAACTTCTCAAAATCGCCCTTGAACTGCGTTTGGCTGATAACCTTGAACAAGCGAGGTTTTAATACCGTCCTGAGAGACGCAACTGCTTGAGGCGAAAGCTGAACCTGCGCAACAGCATTGATGAGCGCATCAATAAGGGCTTCAGGAATGTTCCGGAACGCCTCGACTAGATACTGGAAAGCGCGATCTTGCAGGTAGGTTATCAAGTGTTCTCTGAACCGCAGATAGCTTGGTCTTACGGGACCAAGTCCAAGCCCGAGGAACAAGAACTGTTCAAGCGGGATTCCAAGCCTCGCAACGGCTCTGGCAATTGACCCGTAGCGCATTGCTATTTCCTCTGGCAAGACTTGTAACAAGGGTGAGATTCTTCTTGCACGACGCCAGAAGACAAGCGGTTGCGCCATCGCTGACGCCAACTCGGAAAACCTCAACTCTTGGCTAAGCCAAGTTGCCATGCGCTCCAATCCGCCCGGAATGAAGAATGCTTTCAGTCCTTCAACGAAGCCTCGCAGCGGAACTCGAAGCGCTGAAAGCGTCAAATTACCGAGAGACGCTTGAAGCCTGTCGATAACCATCAGGAAGTGGCTTCCAATCGTCGACAATTCAAGGAACCGACCTGCAAGCCATGCAAGGCTTGAAACGACAAGCGTCACACCACCGAACAAAGCACCGAACCCAACGACCATCTTAGAAATGGCGCGAAGTAACGGTGAGTCTGAGATAGCTTTAGACAGTTCTGCGAACGCTTCTGCAACAGTGAGTTGAAGCCGAAAGAGAGGTTCAACCATGAGAGTCAGCGAGTTCCTTATCGTAGCTGTCGCTACGCGAAATCTCTGAGCTGGAGTCTGGGCAAGTGCCCGATATTTCTGCTCGGCGTATGACGCATTTTCACCATGCTGCCTTAACTCTCTTGCGTGCTCTCGAAGTGCATCAGTTCCTTGTTGAACAATCGCATAGAACGCTCTCTCCGCACGCTCACCAAGCAGCAACCGAATCGTCAATTCATCTGCATTTGCAGCAAGAAGATCAATAATATCTGCCAGATTCTTTGCAGATGGGCGGAGTTCATGCCAGTCAATTCCGAGTTTCGCAAGCTCTCTCCTTGCTTGCGCTGTCGGCGCTTCTAACCGAATTAGCATCCTTGCTAAGCCAGTTCCAGCAATAGACGCTCTGATCCCTGCATCATGCAAGAGCATCAGTGCAGCAAAGAGGTCATGGAGTGGAACTCCAAGCTGACCAGCAATAGGACCTGCATACTTTATTGCGTGCATGACATCTTCGATGTCCATTAATGACCTGTCAAGTGCATACGAAAGTTCTGAAGTGATCATTCGTGCGAACTGGCGAGTAATCGGCATTCCGAGGTTGCGCATGATAGCAAAGGTCATCCTAACAGTTTCGGCGAGGTCGGCACCGGATGTTTCCGCGAGGTTCATTGCTTCTGGAATTAACGAAGCGGCTTGAGAAATCGTCATACCCGCACGTGCAGCCTCGAGGAATGCGGCTGCGACATCTCCGAGAGATTGCCCGTATCTGCGTGAAGCCATCGCTGACTGTTGAAGGATTTCATTCGCAACTGCGGATGTGGCAGCGAACTGACCAGTCGCAACGGCAGCGAGAGCAGCCATCTGTTGTGCGGAAACTAAGGCAGATGCGAGCTGCTGCGCTCCAACCGCAAGCATACCGAGCGAGAACAAACCCATCGCGCCCATTGCGTAAACTTCCGCTGCAGCAGCACGCATCGCTGTGAGCTCGGCAGGAAGTTGACCGAGCTCACCACGCAACTGCCTTATCGCAAGCGATGTCTGGTAGTTTGCTGTGATCAGGAACGGAATTATCAGTTCGCGCGGCATAATCCTACCTCCGCGCTCTCGCTTTCTCTAACGCCCATTCTTCTGCTTCATGACGAAGCTGCTGTGCGAGAAACCAGACAATCGGATGCCACCTGTCATGGTGCTCCTTATCAAGAACTGCAGCAAGCTCCATGCAAGTGTTGAACATCAGCAAAACCCACTTGAACATCTCATCACTGATCTCCGGGCATCCCAGAACTTCCTTGCTCCAGTAAATCTGCGGAGTTCTGATTAGTGCCCGGAAACAGTTCCAACAAAGCATTGACTCCAGCGGCAACTGCCTGTGTCCTGCCAGAAAGCGTCAACAATGTCGTGATGATCACAGTCATCAACGCCGGAGTTGCGTTGAAAGCACTGTCGTCAGAGAACAAATCCGTCGGAGTCAGATTGATGACCGGAATGTCTGGAAGCGGTTCTGCATTGTAAATTGCCTGCACAAGATTCCCGTCGTCGTCTTCTGCAGGAAGCCTGAACGCAGTGATAACGGACGGCAGGGATCTGAGCAGCCGTTCGGAACTTTCGTAGCCACCGAGAAATAACTCCGCTGCCATCTGCAGGTCAAGCCGTTCGGCAAACCTCGGTATTCGGATTTCAATGAAGAACCTGTCATCGTCTCCGAACGGAATCCTGATCGGAGTTCTTCGGACAGAACGGATGGCTACTCTAAGGGCACGAAGCGCTTCCTGACGATCGAAATTTTGCTCCATAAATGACATCGCCTCCTTAGTTAGCGTTCAATGCGTCATTAACCAGAAACTGTGAAGTTGTAAGGCGCATATATAGTCCCAGAGATGATCGGCGCGAGACCTCGGAAGTCGATGGTGACTTGTTCCAGTGAAGTCTTGTCGCCACTGGCGTTAACTTGGATTCTTTCTGGGCACGCCCTGCGGACAACGAGTTTAGCCTTCTTAGTTCCACGAGAAAGCAAGACGCCAAAGGCAAATTCAGAACCACTCATAATCTGGAAGATCTCGTTGATGACTGGGTTGGGCAAATACATAACCAAGTTTCCAGTCACTCGAACTACAGTAGTCATGACATCGATTGGGCGAATGTCGCCGAATGGAATTAGTTCGTTCGCATCAATTGGGTTGAATTCAAGGTTGACTTCGATGGACTGGATGTACATGTTTGCCCAGTGGCTTGTCCCAAATGCAGCATCAGCGATGTCTTGAACTCCACCTGCAACAACAGTGCCGAAAACCAAAGTTTCTTGACGAACGAATGGTGGAGTTGTCAAAGCGAGAACTGACGCAGGAGCGCTTGACGAGATCGTTGCCAAGCGACCCTGCACCGTAAAGGTAACCTGAGGCAAGTCTCGTCTGGAAAAGGAGAACCGTGCTCCGGTGACACGACCATCAACCAGTTGCTTCGTGTAACGGTTACCGATTCCAACAAGGACCGTCACATAAGGCGGTTGCATGTCAGTTCCGAGAGTAAGAACTCCGCCGAGAGTCGAAAGCAAATCTGGGTGCAAGTAGACAGGCAAATCGCCCTGTGCCCATTCGCCGCGCTTAACGCTCCAAACATCGAACCACTGACCGTCGGGAAGCTCCGAATACTGAATGTCCCATTGAGGCTCAATGCTCTCGCCGCCAGCTAGCGGCAACGCAGTCGTGATAGACGCTGGCGTGCCCTTCGCTGGTTGAACTGCAATCCCAGCGAACGAAAAGTTACTGCGAGCATACATGTCGGCTCACCTCATGGTCAGATCATCAGGCGTCCGGTATCCTGTTCCAGTTGACAGCTGCCAAGAAGCCTGCTCGATTCCAGTCCGCAGTCGTCTCCTATAAATATTATCACGAACAAATAAAATCAGATAACCCTCCCTCCAAGATAAAGTTCAGCTCCAAACATGACCACTACCGAGGTGCAATCTGGCGCTCGTTCAGCGATGATCGACTCGACATCGCTGATGAAGGTAACCCTTGCAGATGGAACAATCCGAACTGAGCGACCAGAATCAAGTTTGATTAAGCATAGTTCGTGATTTTCTCCGAACAGGTGCAAGAGAAGCGCCTTAGCCAGTTCAAACTGAACTGTCTGTGGTGGTTTGCCTTTTCTGTCTACGACGGCAATGATCTGGACGCCGACAACAAGCCTGTCCAATGGAATAGTTAGGTCATCATGACCAACTTCGGGTATCCCGATCCGCGCATATGGAGCAGATCGCGGCTCTGACCGTGCGTTCAAGTCCGCAATTTCTGGCTCTGTGCCAGTAAATTCTACCAGCGCATTTCTGACCCGCTCTTTAATCACCGACAAAAACTGTTCCAAGTCTGTCATCACAATTTCCCTCCGAGTTTGTATCCTGATGCTGCAAAGGTCGATGCCACTCGAGTCCATTCCTTTTCTGCAAGCGTGATGAATGCAGTCGCAGCATTGAACATGTCAGGTTCGAGGAGTTTCTGCCTCTCGGCAATCTTTGCGAGAATTCGCTCGATGAAAAGCGATGCTCGCTGCCCTCTGACGCTCTTCTTGCGAATCGGGTGCGGTCTTATAGTGATTTGGTAGGTCAAAACTTTGCGTCGTTGTTCCCTAATTTTCCTGATCTCGGCTGTATGGTGAAGCCTCATGGTAAAGCGCGGGTAACCTGATGGCATCATTACTGGAATGCGAACCTTTCCGAATTCAACTCGCGTTGTTCGCCTTCCTCGTCGATGCACTACCCTTCCCTGCTTTGTGATCGAGAATGGATGATACCGTGTCCCACCAGTTTTGCTGATGGAGATGTGCTGCTCTCCGAGAATGTCTGGTCTCGACCTTGCACCGAAGAGCCATTGAACCTTCGACCACCATTCAGGGTCTGGGTCTTTCAATGTCAGAAACGGAGAAGTTGTCGGCTCAATCGTGCCGTGGAAACCATACTGAACGACATGCCAATACGGAGCTTTCTGCGTGTCGAAGCCAGTGAAAGCACCTGCAAACCCTTTCTTGCCCATTATCGGCATAAAAACTGCGTGACCGGTCATGAGCATCTGCGCCAGTCCCTGACCACCGAGAGACTTGCGACCCATCGGTCTCGCTGGAAACCAACGACTAACTGATGTGGGTTCTACAAAGAAAATGTCGTTTACAGCCTTCTTGAACAGCATTTCCAACCTGCGGCTGAGGTATTTGGCAATTATCTGGTGAGCTACTCGTTCGAGTTCTTCGAACCGCAGTGCTCTCATCCGCCTTGTATTTCTGTCACGAATTCGGACGCCTTTTGCCGAGATTTCGACTTCTCCAAACAACCCTTCAAGTTGTGCCCTTACTGCCCGACCGTAGGTCTCATCGTTCGCTAATCCAGCCAGAACTGCCTTCAGAAACGGTCCAACCGCGCCGACGGTTGAGAAATCAACAACAATGGAGAAACTTTCCGGGTCTGGAAGGCTCAGGGCAACCGGTCGAATCATCTGCAGGAAAGTCGGGATTCTAAATCTCGCACCACGATACATGAACTTTGAACGCTCGGTCTCAATTGCACGCCTGAGTTTACAGGCGTGATCAGCAGCAAGGTGCATTATCCTCTCCGCTGCTCGTTCGATATCGTCAACATCAGCACCTACAAGTGAGAACAAACGCTTGAAAGCTTCAATTCTGGGCAACGAAGCTCTCAAATCTTGCGCAAGCGCTTCCGGTGAGATTCGCAGGAGTTCGAGAATTTGATCAAGTTTGCGTTCGGTAAGTTCGGTCACCATCGGACGAAAGAAACCGACTACATGACCGGGCGGAAGCCTACCAATGTCGCCAGCACGGAGATAGAACTGGCGAAGTATCGGAAGCATGGGAGTGGCGATTTTTCGGAAAGTGTTAGCATACATTGTCCTGACTTTGTGAGCGCCTCTGCCTGCATACAAGCCTGACCAGTATTTGTAGAAAATTGGCCACTCGGACTGGATTTTCCTTGAAGTGACTCTTCGTGCGGATTTCCGAGGCAAGTTCAGTCCTCCTTCAAGTGACCAATAGCAGATACTGTAAGTAGATTTCGTAAAGCCAACCTTCTCCGCTTGGATCTTCTGGCAAGGCAGTTACCTGAAATTCATCGCCCGTGTCGGTTCGGACAATTCTGTCGCCAGGTTCGAACCTGAAAGAACCGATCGCTTCTTTGCGGACATAAAGGACATAGTCCGCATCGGACGGGACAAGATAGAACGGACGAGCCATCGTTCTAACAGACTGAAACCAGCCGCGAAATTTGCCTCTCAGAACTCCGTCCCTGTAAACCTCGAATTCGTGTCTGTCGATGATTGCAGGAAGCGAAATCATAGCCGACCACCGACCCTGAGCATCCTGTATGCTATTCGTTCGAGTTCACGAGACTTGACAGCCAAGCCCTTTGCAGACTTGAAACTAAACGACACCGCGCCAACTCTAATCGAGTCATAGATGCTGCTTTGTTCGTTAGAGGCAGCCTTCAGGTAAGCGGCGGCAACCAAGTAAGGAAGCGCTTCATAAACTATCGGAGACGTAGCTGCGATAGCGTAGTGGACTTCGATTACTCTCGCAGAGACCGCGAAAACTGACCTGTCGCTGCCGTCTGGAACAGTCAACTGTTCATCTCCAGTGTAGATTTGTGAATTCACGACACGCGCAGTGAGTTCTTCACCATCTATGACAAGTTTGTTGACCTCAGCAATTGGCTGATGCAGCCACCAACGACCCGATGGGTCATCGTAGATCAAAATGACATGTTCACGGCGAGGAAGCCCAAACGATAGCGCTTGCAGTTTAGCAGTTTTGACAAACGGCATCAACGCTAACGGAGATACAAATGGCAGCAATTTCTCGGAAGTTGCGTTGGCTAACATGCTTTCATCATCGTCTGTAACCTCAATGGGCTGCAGATCTGAAATCGAAGTTCCAGTGAAGTATTGGTAGAACGAATGACCGTATGGGTCTTCTGAGCGAGTTCCGATGAAGACAGGAGACGACACTGGCGGCACGCTGACCCAGACAGGAACAGGAACATCGCTGATACGAACCATCCCGTTAGCCCTCCTTGCGACGCCTGCCAAGAGATAGTCAATGTTCAGGAGGCGACCGCAGCCAGCAATCATGCTAAACTGCGGTCGCCGTTAGATTGCTTGTCAGTTCGACTAACCAGCAGGCGGAATAATAGAAATCATGGATTGCCAGTAGCGACCAGGGACTGTTAATGCTACGACCCAAAGAAAGCCCTGCGCAATAGTCAGTTCAGCTCCTGGAATGTCAATTCGAAGAGGCATCTCGTCGCCGAGGTAGCGCAAGTGAATGGACGGTCCATCATCAGTTGGAGTATCTGGGTCAAGGAGAAAAGCGAAGCGTTGGTTTGTTGAAGGGAAAAGAGGATGCACAATGGGCTTGATGTTCCCGTATGGAGTGGGAATGGGTAATTCACCAGTCAACCACTTAGCCTGTCCCTCAGGTCCGATACCGTAAGTCTTTGCAAGTTCCCTCACAACATTCTCAATATCGATACTGGACGCATACAGCTCTCGCGGGATACCACCAGCAGACCTGACGATCCGCGCCGCTTCAACGACAGCATCATAGGTAAGTGCCTCTGCTTGGAGCGTTAAGACATTGCTGCTCGGGATCAAAGTCTTGAGACCATCCATGCTGTAATTGTGATTGTCTGGGTCATGCGCTCCGAAGAAGGCATCATATTCGACAGTGATTAACATGTCCCGAAGGGCAGCATTGACGCGGCGTTCATGTTCGCTACCGAGGTTCTTACCAAACAGTTCAAGAGCACGGTTTGTTTCAGCCTTAATGGCATAGACACCGTAAGGCACATCAACGCGTTCTCCTGATTCCCATTGGAATGTGGGAAAAGAAGTCTCGGAGCGCCAGTTCAAAGCTTTCGTCCTGCCGAACCTCGTCTTTGCTGCATAGAAACTGACAAATTCTCCACCGTCTCCCTTAATGCGATCAATGCGCTTGAGCAGCAATGGCTCGGTCATGCCGTCAAGCAATACCATTACGACCGAAGTAACTGGCGTCCAGAGGAATTCAGTTGTTGGAGTGATCCCTGCAGCCTGCAAGCTCTCGGTAACTTTTTGTTCGAGTCGCTCACTCATGTTTTGCACCTCCAGATTTTCGTTGGAGCTGTCGTTTACTTTCCAGTTATCCCGAGGGGCTATCTGGCTTCCCAAAGGTTGATTTCAATTGTCAGAGTGCTTCGATCAATCGCGATCGATCGGAATAGGTGCTGCTAAAAGTTTCTGGGCTTCTCGGATCAACACCTTGCGCTCCCGATCGGATGCTGAAAGCCACCTGCGCCAGAGGTCTTCTTCGTTATCTTTCTTGCTGCTTGATGCGGCGAAGGAGGAGACACGCCTGCGGGTCTTGATTGCGCTTTCGACAGATTCTATGCGTTGCATGAGTTCCTCGATCCGACCAACAATCGGTGCGATCGCTTCCTGAAGAATGCTTGCGAGCCTGTCGTCAAACATCGCGGGAGCGCTTTCCTGCGAGGAGGATGCTGCAAGTTCGTTATTGCCAGAATCGGAAGCTTCCATGATCGTTTCATTTGGCTGTCCTTCGGCTGCGGCTTGATCTGAACCTGCAACCTGACTGGCTTCTGAAGCTTGTGCGGATTGTTCTGCATCTTGATTACCAGCTGCATTGTCTTCTGTCTCGGCAGCAGATTCGTTCTCTTGCAGTTTCGCAGCCATTGCCATCGCACCGAGCGATTTAATCGCTGCCTCAACGGCAGCACGGAGAGCGAAGACCGCATCGAACATCTTTCCGACAGGAAGGGCATACTCGCCTTGTGTTACAACCTGCGCAAATCCGTTCCACGCGTTCTTGAGCCGCTCTGCTGCTTCAGTTGCGGGCAAAACTGGTTGAGTGCCGAGAGAAACAGTAACAGCAAGGCGCATCTCTCGGAAGACATCAACTGGTGCTGCGAACTCTTGTGCGTTGATCCCAAGTGCTTGGGCAATCCGCTCTCTCAGCTCCTTGATTTCACTGGACAACTCGTCATCGGAGACTTCATCGAGCAATTTCTCAAGTAACTTTGAAGTGTCATACAAGAGCTGCACTGCTACATTGGCAGGGACGCCGTAAGCGGGCGGGTAGCCATAGGCAGTCCCATTGCTGCAGGTTGCTGATGCCTTTGGCTCTGTCTGCTCGCCGTCATCAGCAGACTGAACTTCATCAGTCTCTGTTGCTTGAGCGAGAAGTTTCGCTAACTTTCCGAAGACTCGCTTGATGAGCGGATCATGGTGCTCTTGTTCATCAGGCATAACTTGTGCTTTTGCGATAGTGGCTGCAACTTCGTCTGGCAAAGCAGCCATCCCAGAATTACCTCCTTACAGTTGCACAAGAATCCCGTTCCGAATGCAAATATGCTTCATTCGTGAATATTATAGCAACAGTCGTTTAGCGCCGTCAATATCGCTCCAGTTCCTGCCACTCGTCAAGTGTTTCTAAGCGTTCCTGAACCTTGCGCTTGCTTTCTGCAAGCTCAGCGATGTGTTCGAACTGCTCGAGAACAATCGGGACTACATCCAAGTTGAGGATGACATATTCATACTTTCTCCCTTTCCACTCGCGCTTCGCCTGTGCTGGCGTGTGCGTCAGAACATATGGAAGTTGCCCGTCTCCTTCAGGATACCAGAACTGCCAGTATGGTCCTTCCCCTCCGATTTTCGGTCCTTGACCTTCAAGCAACCGAACGACCCACTTTCCGTCCCTTGGCTCAACATCATCGTCCCACTCTTCAAACTTCATCCAGAACTCGTGGTAATCAGGTCTTTGAACTCCGAACCAAACAACACCGTTGGCTTTCCACTCAAACATTGACCATGTCGCCTTCGTTGAACCCGCAGCACCAGGAGGAGCCCAAAGCAATGGCTCTTTCTCAGTTACAACCGTCAACCAGACATAGGGCTGTCTGGCTTTCTTAGTGGCGACTATTCTATCGCCGTCTTCATTGTTGATGAACTTGTCTCGAAGAACTAGTGCAATAGTGCCATCAAGGAACTGAAGCGCAACGGCAGGAGTGAATAGCGTCCATCCAATCAGTTGTCTAGAAGGAGCTGCAGGATTGACGATTCGCAAATCGCCATGGACACTTGCGATATTGACAATCCAGTCTTCAAGTTCATCGATGATCCTGTCAGGTGGCAAGTCTTGACTGAGGTTGTCTGATAGAACCTTCGAGACATCCTTGCGTTCGTCAGATGCCTTCTGGGCGAGTTTGACGAGTTTGTCGAAGTCAATTGTCAGCCAATAAACTCCGAATGTCTTGACCAATTCCTGCCAGATTTGTTCATGCTCATCGTCGTCAGCGTTCTTGAATTTCTTCAACATCGAAGCAATTTCTTTGCGCTCACTGTCGCTCCACAATCCTCTGTAGTGGCGCATGTAGACGAATTCGTAGCCCTGTTCGAACTTTTTGACATCATGAACGACCTTCATTGGGTCTCCAAGCCTCTTCTCTTCTTCAAGTCGCTGCTCTTCGTGGGTCAATTCTTCTTCTTCTTCGCTTATTTCTGCTGCTGCCAGTGGCGCAAGGGCTTTCTCCCGAATCTTCTTCGGAAGTTCTGGCAATTCGTAGTTGCCGATCAAGTAGATCTTCAACCTGTGATAGGGCAATCTGCCACCTTCTTTGTAAATGTCTTTGTTCGGCATGGTCAGCCATGGAACTGAGACAATCGCGTAGTCCAACTTCCTGTAGTGCCACTTATCGGAAGCTGCTTGAAACTTCTTGGCGAAGTTCTCATTAAGCAGCAAAATCCTGCCACTCAACTGGTCACAGGCGTCTATAAACCGCTCAAAATCCTCCACACTCCATCCAAATTCGTAAAGGCTTTCGCCTTTCTCAGTTTGTTCTGAAACCCAAGGAGGGTCTGCGAAGAAGAAAGTCTGAGGGCTATCGAACTTTACCATCGCATCGAAAGCATCCATGCAGTAGATCGAGACTCCCTCAAGTCGTTGCTCCCAAAGGGAGCATCTTTCCCAGAATCGCTCAACCTCTTTTCGCCAACCATAACGCATGCTCTTGGATGAGTTATACTTGCGTTTGTAACCGTAACCAGCTCCGCTGTAGAAAGTTGTGTAAGCAAACGCGTAAGCCCTCTTGATGCAGTTGTCATTGAAGTCGCCATTTATGAGGGCTTCTCGAAGGTCATCCCATCGATCTTTGTTCGGGCTCCAAGTGAACCTTCGCAACTTGACCCAGTCTCCACTCTTCACAACTTTCAGGAAGTTGATGACATTTGGGTCTATGTCGATCAAGACTTCTTTCTCGCCTGGTTTACGCCTTTTGAGCCTGAGAATCCCGCAGTTAACGCCAGAGAAAAGGTCAACGTAGGTGTCATAGTCGTCTGGAAGGAGAGCGACGCATGCACGAACGATAATTTGAGCAAAGCCAAGCCCGAAGACTTTCATTAGCCTCGGAAGCATCTTTCGATCCCAGTCTGGAACATTTTCATCGCTTTCGCTGTCATAGCCTTCATCTTCGTCCTCTTCCTCTTTGCGTGTGGCAACAAAGACTGAACTTTCAACCTTATTGCCAGCTAACTTCAACTTCCCGTCGACTACGGTCACATTTGGGACTTCCTGTCCAGACGCCAGAATGAGTTCTGTGACCCTGTCCCAATCCGCAACTTCCGATGGGTCATCAACGCCAGCACGCAACGCCCTCGGGTGCATCCATGTCAGGTGCACAAAACCATCTTCATCGGCAAACCAGTTAAGACTTATCGGAGCAACTTCAACGACATCGCCAATTTGAGGTTCCTGTTCGAGTTTGATCGCGTAGGTCTGACCATAAGCGAGTTCTCCGACATCTCTATTTGGAAACCGTTCGTCCATCGTCCAAAGCCTGTGGTCATCCCTTCCACGCCACTCGCTTTTCGATGCCACCTTGCCAGTAACTGGGTCTTCCTCACCTGAACGAACATATCGAAGTTCAAGGTCACTCGGTGTAAGCGTTCGCTTAGACTCGATTGGAATGAGTGTCTTTCCGTCGGGTCCAATCACTGCGCAGCGGAAAATTTAGGTTTGTGATTCTTTGAAAGCTTGCTTCCAGTTGTCAGGGTCAGTATTAGGTGGGAAGACTTTACTTATGCCAATGATGAGGCACTTAATCGACTTCCAACGCTTGTATTTCGCCCAATTCGTTGAACGACCATCGAGTTCGTAAACTGAACTGGCATCCTTTATCATCGCTCCTTCTGAGCCAATGAAGGACGCCGCCCATTCAATCGCCTCCCTCGCCTCCTCTACCGTTCGCACGATTTTTTGTGGCGTCAGGATTATCGTTTCTGGAGGGCTTGAAAGGAGTTGCTCAAGTTTCTCTCGTCGTTCGTGCAGCGGAAGGTCTGTCAGGTCTTCTCCATCGAGGTAAAGTAGGTCGAAAGCACAAAACCGCATCGGTTCAGTAATCAGTTCTTTTCCAACAACGACCTTCATCATGTCAGGTCTCATGACTGGCTTGAACTTTCCATCAACTATCCGACCAAGCAACAGTTCACCATCAATGATCGCTGTTCGTTCACCAAGAAGTTTCACAACTGCCTGCTCTAACTCTGGGAGAATTTCAGCACGGTCACGCTGTCTGTCCTCCGTAAATGCGTGGAAG
>Ga0209741_1000197_pt1 | contig 15810 bp, 16 predicted proteins | sample OctOCTMetagenome_FD_184734 | JGI IMG/M metagenome (GOLD analysis project Ga0209741, IMG submission 184734) | Hot spring and microbial mat streamer communities from Octopus Spring Streamers, Yellowstone National Park, USA - OCT_B (SPAdes) (version 4) | ecosystem: Environmental > Aquatic > Thermal...
ATCGAGGCCTGCTTAGAGCCGGTGCTGGAGCCGGATGAGGCGATCGCGAGGCTTTCGACGATCGCCCCCGCCTTCGCAGCAGGCCTCCCCACGCTGCCGTTCACGGTGAACGGGGAGCGCTGCCTCGCTGCAGGCCTGCCTCCCCGTCAGGGGGAGCACACCCGGGAGATCCTTCAGCGCCTGGGATACGAAGCGGCGGAGCTGGAGGAGCTGGCCCGTCAGGGGGTCGTGGGGATCCCTGAAGACGGCATGGATCAGGGGATCGCGCGCTTCCGCTCCTGAAGCCGGCCCAGGATCTCCTCCGGATGGTGGAAGGGCCCTTCGGCCCCATGGACCTGGGCCGTCACCACCTGCAGGGGCGGGAGATCCTCCGGGTGCTCCTCCACATCCTGAAGGGGATAGAAGTAAGGCAGGGCCTTCTTCAGGCGAGCAACCATGCGCTCGGCGGCGGGGCCGAGCAGATGACGCTCCCCCACGACGACGAACCATCCTTCCCCCAGATGGCCCAGGAAGAACGGGTCGCCGCTTTCGTGGTTCACCCCCGCCAGCACGAGCCCCACGGCCCGGATGGCATCGTCCCGGGCGATGAACCCGTAGCGCTCCCCGAAGGCCTCCAGGCCGTCCAGACCGATCAACACGACGGACCACTCGGCATGCCCCAGCTGCTCCTGAAGATGCTCAAGGATGAGGGGCCGGCCGGGCAGTCCGGTCAGGCCGTCGAAGGCAGGCTCCACCTGGGATCGGCGCAGGATGTTCTGGACCCGGGCCCGCAGCTCCTGCAGGCTGAACGGCTTGGGGATGTAATCGTGGGCTCCCAGCTCCAGACCGGCCAACCGATCCTCGCGCTCCCGCTTCTCGGTGAGGAAGATCACCGGGATCTCCCGAGTTCTCCGGTGGGCCCGCAGCTGACGGAACACCTCAAAGCCATCGATGTCCGGCAGACGGATGTCCAGCACGATGAGATCGGGGAGGCGCTCCCGGGCCAGGGCGAGGGCCTCCTCTCCCGAGGCGGCGGTCAGGACCTCATAGCCCTGCGCCTGAAAGTAGCTCCTTAGCAGGCCGGCGGTCTCCGGCTCGTCCTCCACGATTAGGAGCGTCGCCACCCGGGCTCCCTCCGGCGAAGCCACAGGCATCCGATTCTTTTCCCATCAACCGATGGGCTCCTTATAGATCGCAAAGGAGCAGGTGGGATCTCCCATGGCGATGCAGGAGATCTCCTCCACGCGGAACTCCTTGCCGCCGCTGACCCAGCGCAGCCCTTCCTGGAGCAGGCCGATGGCCGCATAGCAGACCGGCCGGTCGGTTTTGCGGCCCCAGCACACCGGGCAGCGCTCGATCACGTAAATGAAGCGATCGGCCTCTTCGTAGACGTAGCTCTTCTGATCGCTGAACTGGGTGAAGATGCCGGCCATCGCCGGGAGGCCGATCTTCAGCTTCGCCTGGAGGGGGAGGACGCGGAAGGCGAGGTCGCTGACCCCGGCCAGGGCGCCGAAGCCCTGCAGGCCCCGGGCGAAGGAGGCGCGACCGCCCCGCAGGGCCAGCCCTCTGCCCCCTCGAGGCCCATACATCTCCTCCAGGGCCTGGTTGATGGCGGCGAAGTCGGCGAAGTCGAAGCCTCGCTCCAGGTTATCCGGCGGGTAGTTGTCGATCAGATGGGGAAGGCGGGCCAGATGGAGGACGGCGTTCAGCCCGTTCTTCCCCATCACCTCCTCCAGCGCCTCCAGGAAAATGCGGGCGATCTTATTAGGGTAATACAGGCCGCTTTTCTGCTGGCTCAAGGCGTCGCCTCCGTTCCCGAGGGATCGGCAGCGGGTTCAGGAAGCCAGGATGCGGGCCAGGTCCTCCGCGGCCCGCCGCATGTCCAGGAAGAGCAATCCCAGCTTGGCCTGGGGTCTGGCCAGCACGGTCAGCACCGCCTCCTCCCCCACCGCCATCAGCACCACATACCCCCGCTCCCCCCGGATGTAGACCTGATCCAGGGTCCCCCGGCCCAGCTCGCCGGCGATCCGCTCCCCGAGGGAGAGCATCGCCGCCGACATGGCCGAGACCCGGTCCTCCTCCACGTCGGCGGGCAGGGCCGAGGCTATGATCAACCCGTCGATGCTGACCACCGCCGAGGCCTCGATGTCGGGCGTGCTCGCCTGAAGCTCCTTCAACCGCTCGATCATTCGTTCCGTGCGCGTGCGGGCCATACGCGAACCCCTTTCGACAGCATAGCAGCTCTATCCTAATCGCGATGAGCCCAGGTTGTCAAAGGGGCCTGGACCGGAACGCACGGCTTTCCGGCCGGGCGCGATCAGGATCGGAACGCCGCGAGGAGCAACATGGAAAGGCTGACCAGAAGGCAATATAGGGCGAAGGGCATGAGGGAGCGCCGGTGCACCAGCCGCATCAACCCCCAGATGGCCAGGTAGCCGGAGAGGGCCGCGGCGAGGGCGCCCGTCAGGATCGGCCCCAGGGCCTGAGGGGGCAAGCCAATCTCGAAGAGGTCCTTCAAGGCCACCAGGCCTGCCCCCAGGAGGGCGGGGACGCTGAGCAGGAAGCTGAACCGGGCGGCCTCGGATCGTTGCAGGCCCCGGCCGAGGCCGGCGGCGATGGTGGCCCCCGAGCGCGAGATGCCCGGCAACAGGGCCAGGGCCTGGGCCAGGCCGACGGCCAGGGCATCCCCCAGGGTCAACCCCTCCAGATCACGCTCCCGCCGTCCGAAGCGCTCCCCCCACCACAGCAACACGGCGGTCCCCGAAAGCAGGGCCGCGGTCAGCGTCGGCTGCAGGAAGACCGCCTCCACCGGCTTCTTGAAGAGCAACCCGGCGACGACGGCCGGGAGGGTGGCGACGATCACCCAGCCGCCCAGCCGGCCGCCCGGCGTCCCGAAGGGAGAACCGTTCCGCGCGCCCTCCCACCAGCCCCGGAGGATCTCCAGGAGCTCTCGGCGGAAATGTGCGAGGACGGGGATCAGGGTGCCCCACTGGACCAGCACGTCGAAGGGGAAGGCGATGTGTTCGTCGATCCTCCAGCCCAGAAGCCACGGCACCAGCACCAGGTGCGCCGAGCTGCTGATCGGCAGATACTCGGTCAGCCCCTGGACGATCCCCAGCACCACCGCCTGAAGCCAGGTCATCGATGCGCCTCCCCATCCCGCAGGATACGACCCTGCGCCTGTCGGATCACCTGTTCATAGGCCGCCAGGGTGCGGGCGGCGGTCTCCGCCCACCGGAACCGGGCGGCCCGGCGGAGGCCGGCCTCGCGCAGCCGGGTCCGCAGCTCCTCCCGGGACAGCGCCGCCGCCAGCGCCTCCGCCCAGGCCTCCGGTTGGTCCGGGGGAACCCGGAGGCCGGCCTCCCCCACCACTTCCGGCAGCGAGGAAGTGTCCGCCACCACCACCGGTGTCCCGCACGCCATCGCCTCCAGGGGAGGAAGCCCAAAGCCTTCATACCGCGAGGGGAAGGCGAACACGGCGGCCGCGCTGTAGAGGGCGGGGAGATCCGCATCCGGCACATAGCCCAGCAAGCGCACCTGGCCCTCCAGCCCCAGATCCCGGAGGGCGCGGAAGATGCCTTCGGTCAACCAGCCCGGCCGCCCGGCCACCACCAGGCCCAGCTCCGGCCAGCGCGCGAGCAGGCTCCGGTAAGCGGCGAAGAGGGTGGGAAGATTCTTGCGCGGCTCCAGGGTCCCCACGTAGAGGATGAATCGCTCCGGCAGGCCGTAGCGGGCGCGGATCGCCGCCACCGCCTCCGGAGGCGCGGGGCGGAACCGCTCGTCCACCCCCTCATAGGTCACCACGATCCGTTCCTCGGGGATCCGATACCAGCGGATGGCATCCCGCCGGGTGCACTCGGAGACCGCGAGGATGAGATCCGCCCGGCGCAGGAAGCGAGGCATCATCCAGGTCAGGAACCAGCGGTTGAGGGGCATGTGGGTTTCCGGGTAAAGGCGGAAGATCAGATCATGCAATGTGAAGACCGAAGGGATGGCTCGAAAGGGAGGGAGGAGGTGATCCGTGGCGTGGAAGAGCGCGGCGGGCGCCATGATGGCGTCCATCGGGCGCCGGAAGAAGTGGGCCAGCATCACCTGCAGGCGCCACGGCTTCGCGGGCAGCGGGCTCCGGCGGGCCGGCAGCGCGTCGAGCGGAGAGAAGACATCAGCCCGGCCGGCGTGATGGTAGAAGACCGCCAGGCGGCCCGGCAAAAGGGGGATCAGGGCTTTCACCAGCTCCGCGGCGTAACGTCCCAGCCCGGCCCGGTGGTGGACCGCGGGCGAGACATCGACGACGATGAAGGTCATCCCCCGTTCTCCTCCAGCATCGCCCGGATGCGGGCGATGATCATATCCAGGGCCACCGTGTTGAAGCCCCCCTCCGGGATGATGATGTCGGCGTAGCGCTTGCTGGGCTCCACGAACTCCAGGTGCATCGGGCGCACGGTGGAGAGATACTGCTGGATGACCGACTCCAGGGTCCTCCCCCGCTCGGCCAGGTCCCGCTGCAGGCGCCGGATGAACCGGATGTCGGGATCGGCGTCCACGTAGATCTTGATGTCGAAGAGATCCCGCAGCGCCTTCTCGACGAAGACCAGGATGCCCTCCACCAGGATCACCGGGCGCGGCTCCACGCGGCGGGTGTGGGGCGTGCGGGTGTAAGTGGTGAAATCGTAGATGGGAACCTCCACCGGGCGCCCGGCGATCAGCTCCTGCAGGTGCCGGATCAGCAGCGCCGTGTCGATGCTGTCCGGGTGGTCGTAATTGATCCGGACCCGCTCCTCCATGGGGAGGTGGCTCTGGTCTTTGTAGTAGCTGTCCTGCTGGATGAGGGCGATCCGCTCCGGGCCGATGCGCCGCACGATGGCCTCGGCCACCGTGGTCTTGCCGGAGCCGGTCCCCCCGGCGATCCCGATCACCACCGGCCGTTTCCGCATCGCCATCCCCGTGAGCAATGGGTCGCGGCGGAAGGCGCTCCTATATGGGCGATTTTTCGTAGGAGGGGCTTTAGCCCCGAACCTCCGTCTTTGATGACGCAAAGGTCGCGGCTAAAGCCGCTCCTACAAGAATCGATCTTCCTATAGGAAGTGCTTTCGCCCCGAACCCTGTTCTCCACCTCACCGCAGGTCTATATCCGCTCGGACACCTATGAACGAGAAGGAATCTTTGATGGAGGCATTCCTGGGCCGAAATGAATTTCGGCCTACAAGCGCCACTGCCCCCTACTCTTCCCCACGGGGGAGGATCTGCTCCAGGGCGGCCTGGAGCTCCCGGGGGAGGGCGCTCCCCCGCCCCTCTTTGCGCAGCCACTCCTTCAGCTTGCGGGCGTGGACCACCGGGACGCTGCTGCCCTCGATGTCGAGACGGGCCTCCGGATGGGTGAAGACGATCACCGGCCGGACGGGGATCTCCTTTCCGTCCAGGCGCCGCGCCAGATAGCGGCGCAACGCCTCCGCCTCCTGCTGCGCCTCCCGGGTGGGGTTCCCCAGCGTGTCCTGGGCCATCCAGCGCAAGAACCACCGCAACAGCCCGATGGGCTGGGACCACCGATCGTTCCGGCAACGGATCTCCCCGCGCTGCCACTTGACGGTGAAGGTCCGCACGCCATCGGGACCCACCAGCACATGGTCGGCGGGCAGCATGTAGTGATACAGGACGTAACGGTCGTCCAGGCCTTTGAGGGCCTGGGTGAGGGCCGCCTCCGGGCGATCCGGCCGCACGAAGCGATGGATGTAATAGATCCCGATTTGAGTGAGGCCGAAGCCGACGAAGAAAGCGATCACCGGGATGAGGGCCAGCTGCGGATAGAGCAAAGAGGTGACCAGTCCGAGGATCAGGATGATGTAGCCGATGGGGAACGCCCAGTTGCCGATCGTCGCCCGACGCCGGATATAGGCTTCGTTGCGCACCACCTTCATCGTGGACGAATCCCTCCCTCAGGGTTGCGGCCGCTCCGCAGCGGATCGCAGCCGCTGGTATTCCTCCGCGCTCAGGAACCGCCCGCCCTCGATGGTCCGCTCCACCACGCGATAGCCGGAGTCCAGGCGGACCTCGGCCCGCATCAGCCGGAAACAGCGATCGTCCATGATCTCCTTCACCAGGATGTAGCCGGTCCCGCTTTCATCCGGGTTGAGGTCGTAACGGCGGTCGGCCCGCACCGCCACCGGCGCGCCGCACCGGGCGCACTGCACATACAGCCAGATGGCGTCCGGGTCCCCGGCCGCCTCGCCGCCCCGCCACAGCTCCCGAATCCGCCGCCAGATCATTCGAAAACCCCCGCCGGAGATGCGTCCCGGGGGAATTATACCCGGAGCCCGACCCCCGGGCGCGGCGGATCCGATCTCCTCCGGCCGGGCTCAGGGACCCGGGGGCTCCCACCGGCCCAGGACGAGGGAGACGTTGTGGCCGCCGAAGCCGAAGGCGTTGACCAGGGCATGGCGCACCCGGGCAGCTCGAGCCACGTTGGGGACGTAATCCAGGTCGCACTCGGGATCGGGGGTTTCGTAATTGATGGTGGGATGGATCACCCCGTGGACCAGGGTGAGGGCGGCGGCGATGGCCCCCAGGGCGCCCGCCGCGCCCATGGTGTGGCCGATCATCGACTTGGTGGCGCTGATCGGGATGCGATAGGCGTGCTCCCCGAAGACCTGCTTGATGGCCGCCGTCTCGATCGGATCGTTGAGCCGCGTGGAGGTCCCGTGGGCGTTGATGTAATCGATGTCCTCGGGGCCCAGGCCGGCGTCCTGCAGGGCCCAGCGCATCGCCCGGGCGGCCCCCGCGCCGTCCGGCTCCGGGGCGGCCACGTGGTGGGCGTCGGCGGCGTTGCCGTAGCCCAGGACCTCGGCGTAGATCCGGGCGCCCCGGGCCCGGGCGTGGGAGAGCCGCTCCAGCACCACGATGCCGGCCCCCTCCGCATAGACGAAGCCGTCGCGGTGGGCATCGAAGGGGCGGCTGGCCCGCTCGGGCTCCTCGTTGCGGGTGGAGAGGGCGCGCATGGCGGCGAAGCCGGCGATGGCGAAGTCGGTGATCAGGGCCTCCACCCCGCCGCAGATCACCACATCGGCGATCCCCCGGCGGATCCATTCCGCGGCCTCGCCGATGGCCTGGGCCCCGGTGGCGCAGGCGGCGGCCACGGTCGCGATGGGGCCCCTCGCCCCGAAATACACGCTGACGTGGTGGCTGGGCATGTTGGGGATGGAGGCCACCAGGGCGAAGGGGCTCACCCGGGACAGCCCGTGGGTGCGGAAGATCTGGATCTGGCGGTCGGCCACCTCGTAGCCCCCCATCCCCACCCCGATCAGCGTCCCCACCCGCTCTGGATCCGGGAAGCCATCGAAGCCCGCGTCCCGCACCGCCTCCCATGCCGCCACCACGGCGAACTGGGAGCAGCGGGCCATGCGGCGGGCCTCCTTCGGGGAGAGGACGACCGTGGGGTCGAAGCCCTTCACCTCCCCCGCGATGCGGACCGGGAGGCCGGAGGCGTCGAACTGGGTGATGGGGCCGATGCCGGAGCGGCCGGCGATCAGGCCCTCCCAGAACGAACGGACATCCAGGCCGAGGGGGGAAAGGGCCCCCATCCCGGTGATCACCACCCGCCGGTCCTCCGGGCGGACCGCAGACGGGCTTGGGGACACTGCATTCCGATGCCGGTCGCTCATCGGGGGGGATCAGGGCTCATTGGGGTTTTCCCTGAAGCCTTCGGATCTCCCGCTGCAGGAAATCATAACCCACCTGGGCCATCAGATAAGAGGCCATGTAGAGCGCGCGCTCCTTTCCCTCGAAACGCTCCCGAAGCCGGGACAGATAGCCCTCGATCTCCTCCGGGGAGTGCAAAAGGGACGCATGGCCGTAAAGCCGCACCCGCTCCTCCAGGAGCTCTACCGGCAACTGCATCGCCTGCTCCAGCAAGCGAATGCGCTCGGAGACCAGGTGCTGATCGATCTGATCCCGACAGAACCGCTGGAAGCGGCCGTAGAGATCAGCCAGGGAGAGCGAAACGACCTGGCCCACGTTCGGATCTAAGGGTTGCAGCAAATTGATCTGAGCCCGCAACAGCACAGGCCCTCCGATGCCGACCGCCACCGCCAGCAGCCACGGATCCTCCGGGAGGAGCTGGAGCCGCCGGGCGAGGGCGTAGAGAGCCAGGACGAAGAGGACGTGCGCGCCGATGAACAACCCGCTCCATCCGCTCCGCAAAGCCCGGCGGATATCGCTCCGGAAGGTCTGCAGGATCTCGCCCAGCGCCCACAGGGCAGCCAGGCCGATGACCGTCAGGTAAGGCCCGGTCTGAAGAACCGTCTCCCAACTGCCCATCCGGACAGCACCCCGTTCAAAGTCCCATGACCGATCAACCCGGGAGGCAGAGGGCCGCGCGAACATCTCCGGGCTCCCGGATCTCCCCGTCTGATGCGCTCGAGCCCAGGGGGGACGGAGGGCGGAGCCCCCCACCGGCCACACGGGCGCCCGGGGCAGCCCAGGCGGATCTGTGGAGATCTCTACGAGAGGCGTCGAAGCTGCTCTCGCCCTCGGGCGGTGAGAGCGACCAGCGGCCCACCCCGGACGTTCCGGAGCTCGATCAGCCCTTCCGCTTCCAGCTCCTCCAGGACCGGGCGGATCTCATCGACGAACGATAGGGTGAGGGCGGCCAGCTCGATGGGCAGGGCCGCTCCCCGGCGCTGCAGAGCCTGCAGGATCTCCCGACGCAAACGGTTGCGCAGGGCAGAGGTCTGGGCGGACATCGCACTCTCCTGAGAGCTCCACGGTGAATCGCCCACCTCATTGTAACGAAAGACGATGGGTCGGGCAATCCCGATTGCCGAGCCCAGGCCGGGGCGACCCGCCGGGTTATCTGTGCTGGAAAGCCCTGCCAAGGAGACCCCATCGCCGATAAAAACGGATTCGTGCTATAATTCGGGGCCAGCATGGGGTCCCGGAGGCCCCAATGTCCCACGAAACTGTGGCCCGGATCATAGAGGCCCTCCTGGAGGTCCTGGGCGATGTGGGAGTGCCTGGGGCCAGCGCGGCTCGCCTCGCGATCCGAGGCGTGGAAAGCCTCCGCAAGTCCCAGGCCGCCCGCCGGCGCCTGGAGGAGCTTCTCCAGCAAGCAGAGGAGGACTTCCTTCAGGAGGCCCAGAGAGAGGGCCTGGAGCCTGTGGCCCAGTGGGTTACCTCCTTACCTCTCCAGAACCTCCCCGCCTTCCGCCAAGCGCTGGAAGACCTGCGGACGCACTGGGACGAAGAATCTCTAACAGACCGGCTGGCCGGAGAGTTTGCTCGGATTCCCGCTATCCGAGAGGCGCAAAAGGCTCGCGCCCTCGCCCTCTACATGACCTGCCTGCGCAAACGGCTACTGGCCGACGATGACTTCCGCCAGGTGGTGGTTTCTCTGAGCATCCTGCGCACGGAGGAAGAGGTAGAGCGCCTCCTGGAGGGAGTGGACGCCCTCTATCAGGCCCTCAACCGCCTCATCGGCCTGCCCGAAGACCTGGTCGCCTGGCCGGTCGAAACCCTCGATGCCGCCGCCGCCCGCGAGCTCCGCGCCGACCTCCTGCTCCCCCGCTACCGCCTGGTCCCCTACGCCGGCAAGGCCTTCCGGCAAACCCTGGAGGACCTCCTGGCCTGGGCCCGGGGGCTGGAAGCGGCCCGGCCGCCGGTGGGATTGCGCGTCTACATCGGCCCCGGCGGCGCCGGCAAAACCCGCCTGCTCATCGAGGCCGGCGAGGCCCTCCGCCGGGAAGGCTGGTGGACGGGCTTCCTGCGGGCCGGACGCCTGACCCCCACGAACGCCCGCCTCCTGACCGCCGACGCCCGCCCCACCCTGCTCATCGCCGACTACATCGCCAACCGTCCCGATGAGGCGCGAACCCTGCTGCGCGAGGCCGCCCGCGCCTGCCGGGAGCGAACCGCCCCCCTGGCCCTCGTCCTCCTGGAGCGCGCCTTCCCCGAATGGCTGCAAAAGGACCTTCGGGACTACACCGACCCCGAATACGTGGGCTGGCCGGCCTTCCTCGGCCTCCCCACGGTGGAGAAGGCGCCCCGGGCGCTGCCCGCCCTGGACCCGGAGGACCGTTGGGCGCTCTTTTGGGCGGCCCGGGCGCGGTTTGCGGCCCTCCTGCCCGCCGACGGCCGCTCCCTCCCCGATTACGACGAGCTGCCGGAGTCCCCCCTCCACGTCCTCCTGCTGGCCCTGCTGACGGCGGCGGGGGAGCGGGTGGACCGCCCCGCCGACCCGGAGCGGGTGCTGGAGTGCGCATGGAGCCGGGAGCGGGCGGCCTGGGAGCGGCATCTGGATGAGCTGCTGCGGGGCCAGCCGGAGCCGCGGCGGCGCCGCGCCCTGGAGATCGTGGAGGATCTGAGCGTTCTGGCTACGCTGGGCCGTCCCTTCCCGAGCAAGAAAGCGGTGGCAGACTTTCTTGAAGCCCACTCAGACTCCTTCGAGCCCATCCACGGCGTCGCTTGGAGGGAGCTGGCAAACTTCCTGCCTAAGCTTTTCCCTCGCGCAGAGAAAGGCGTCATCCCTCCCATCGTCCCCGACCCCCTGGCCGACTTCGTCCTGATGCGGCGGCTGACGGAGCGCCCGGAGCTGTGGTCCCGATGGCCCTGCCCGCGCCCGAGGAGGCCGGGGCGGGGCCGGAGGAGGCCGTCGGCGCGGCCCGGCAGGCCCTGGAGGCGCTGGCTCGCCTGTGGGGGCGGGCGAGGGAGGAGGGAGAGCGGAGGGAGGTGGTGGACTGGATGCGGGCCGCCGCCGGGCGCCTGGCCGAGTGGCCTCCTGCGGCATGACGGGCGCTGGATGCGGCGCTGCCGGCCCCCGACCGCACCCTGGCCCTGCGGCCCTTCCTGGCCGATCTCTACCGGGCCCGGCTGGCGCGGACGCCGCGGGAAGAGCCGGAAGAGCGGGCGCGGGTGTTGAATAGGCTGGGCTTTGCTCTTTCCGCCCTGGGCCGGCGGGAGGAGGCCCTGCAAGCCACGCAGGAGGCGGTGGACCTCTACCGCCGCCTGGCCGCCCAGCACCCCGACGCCTTCCTCCCCGACCTGGCCGCCAGCCTCAACAACCTGAGCAACCGGCTTTCCGAAATGGGCCGGCGGGCGGAGGCCCTGCAGGCCGCCCAGGAAGCGGTGGAGATCCGCCGCCGGCTGGCCCGGCAGTATCCGGAGGCTTTCATCCCCGATCTGGCCGAAAGCCTGGGCATCTATGGGAAGGCGCTGCTGGGCCTGGGGCGGGCGCCGGAGGCCCGGGAGGCTTTCGCGGAGGGCCTGCGGATCCTCCTGCCTTTTGTTCAGGAGATCCCGGCCGCCTTCCGCGAGCGGGCTGAAGAGCTGCTGCAGGGCTATCTTCGCGCCTGCGCGGCGGCGGGGGAGGCGCCCGACCAAGCGCTGGTGGCGCAGGTGCGCCGGGCAATCGAGTAGGGAGGAGCTTTTCCCTTTTGGGGTTGGTAGGGCCGGAGATGAGTCGGCGGGTGGGGGAGGCCCGGTTGGAGGCCGACGCGTGGCGCGGGGGGTGTCGAATGAATTCGACCGGGGGGGCCTGCGGCCGGCGGTCGGCATGCGCGCCGAATGAATTCGGCCTGTGGAGGCCTTCGGCCGACGGTCGGCCTGCGCCGACCGGGAGGGTGCCTTTTGCGTCGGCGGAGGCCGACGCTTAGCGCGCAGCGCCCTGGAAGGCCGATTTCAATCGGCGCGAAAGCCTACGGTCGGGGGTTGGCCTGCGCGCCCAATTAATTCGGCCTCCAGGGGCCTTCGGCCAACGGTCAGCCTGCGCCGACCGAAAAACGTTCCTTGCGTCGGCGAAGGCCGACGCCTGGCGAGCAGCGCCCTGGAAGGCCGATTTCAATCGGTAGGAGCGGCTTTAGCCGCGACCATTGCGGGATCGAGGGGAAGGGGTTCGGGATGGAAAGCTCCTCCTTCCCAATGACCGCCGTTGCCCTCGGGGCACCGGTTGGGGGCGAAAGCCCCTCCTACACAAAGCGACCACGGTGGGATCGAGAAGACAGGGGTTGCGGTGCGGAAAGCCCTTCCCCCAGAAATGATCGCCGTTGCCATCGGGACCCCCTCCCCGGAGCGAAGGCGCAGGGCGCAAGAAGGCGCCGCGAGGGGCCGAAAGGGATCCCGGCCGGCTCCCCCCGGCAAGCCCCCAACGGGGCCGAGCCGCCGGGTGTTTCCCAAAATCGTAGGACAACTGCTCGCAGTTGTCCTACAAGGCGGCCAGGCCCGACAAAATCGGGACACACCCGAGCCGCCTCATCCGCGTGTTCGCGCCCGATCTGGGAACGGGATGCCCCTCAAAGGATCCCCACCTGGCTGTAGTCCCCCAGGGTGAACTTATAGGCCCGGGGCTTTATGGGGGAGTGGGTGATCACCACCCGCCGGCCGATCAGGCTGTCGGCGATGCGGGGGATGTCCTCGATGCGGCAGTGCTCCAGGATGATGCTGTGCTCGATCTCGCTGTTGATGATCTCGCAGTGATGATAGATGCTGGTGAAGGGACCGATGTAGCTGTTGATGATGCGGGTGTGCTCGCCGATGATGGCCGGCCCGCGGATGCGGCTGTTGATGATCTCCGCCCCCCGCTCGATCACCACCTTCCCCTCCAGGGCCGAGTCCCGATCCACATAGCCCTCCACCCGCGGCTCCAGCTCCTCCAGCACCAGGCTGTTGGCCGCCAGCAGGTCGATGGGCTTGCCCGTGTCGATCCACCACCCCGTGTGGATATACGGATAGACCTTATAGCCCTTCTCCACCAGATACTGGATGGCGTCGGTGATCTCCAGCTCGCCCCGCCAGCTGGGGCGGATGGCCTCGACGGCCTCGAAGATCGGCGGCCGGAAAAGATAGATCCCCACCAGGGCCAGGTTGCTGCGGGGCTCCCGGGGCTTCTCCACCAGCCGGACGATGCGCCCGTCGGCCAGCTCCGCCACGCCATAGTGCTGGGGGTCCGGGACCTCCTTGAGGACAATCTGGGCGTCGTAGTCGCTCTCCAGGAACATCCGCACCAGATGGCGGATCCCGCCCTGGATGACGTTGTCGCCCAAAAACATCACGAAGGGGGTCTGGCCCAGGTAATCCCGGGAGATCTTCACCGCGTGGGCCAGGCCCAGGGGAGCCTCCTGGCGGATGTAAGTGACCCGCACGCCCCAGCGGCTCCCATTCCCCACCGCCGCCATCACCTCCGGGGCGGTGTCCCCCACCACGATCCCGATGTCGGTGATCCCCGCGTCTCTCACCGTCTCGATCACCCGGAAGAGCACCGGCTTGTTGGCGATGGGGAGCAGCTGCTTGGCGCTGGTGAAGGTCAGGGGGTAAAGGCGGCTCCCCTTCCCCCCGCTCAGGATCAGTGCTTTGATCCCGCTCATCCTTCCCCTCCCGGTTTCGGTGTTTTCGAAATCCCTCAGCGCCGCAGGACCACGCCCAGGATGGGAACATGAAGCCGCTCCAGGGCCTCCCGGGCGCGGAGCAGGTCGGCCCGATGGGTGCGGCGGGCGCGGACGATCAGGAGGGCCCCGTCACAATGCTCCGCCAGGGCCAGGGTTCGGCTGGAGCGCTGGGGCGGGGGGGCGCAGATCAGGATGCGCTCGGCCCGCCGCCGGAGGGCCTGCAGGAGCTCCCTGGCCCGACGGGCCGGCAGGACGGCCGGAGGCGGCTCCGCGGCGCCGGCCGGCAGCAGCCACAACCCCGGGACCCCCGTGGACATCAGGCTGGCGTCGATGGATCCGCTCCCCTCGCCGATCAGGGCGGCCAGCCCGGAGACGGGGGAGAGGCCGAACCGTCGGTGCAGCCCCGGGCGCTCCAGGTCCGCGTCCACCAGAAGGGTCTGGCGGCCGGCCTCGGCGAAGGCGATGGCCAGATGGGCCGCCACGGCGTCGGCAGCCTCCCCCGGGGAGGCGGGGGCCAGAAGCAGCGCCTGCAGCGGATGCTCCAGCCGCAGGGCCTCCAGGTTCATCCGCAGGATGCGATACGCCTCGGCGACGGGTTGCGGGAGCGGCCGTTCCATGCGGGAGCCTCCCCTATGGCCGGGGGGTCGGGCCGGGGATCGGCCCAGGGAGGCGGGCGGCCGCCGGGGCCGCCATCCACCGGCGCAGGTTTTCCAGGCCCTCCTGGAAGAACATCACCCCCAGCCCGAGGGCGAACCCCAGCAGCCCGCCGATGGCGACGTTCACCCGCGTCTGGGGCCGAAACCGGGTGTAAATCGGCTCGTCCACCAGGAGGGCGTCGATCCGATCCTCCTGGCGGAGCTTCTTGTTCTCGCTCCGCCGCCACTCGACGAACTGCTCCGCCCACCGCTTGGCGATCCGCTTCGCCAGCTCGCCGTCAGGGGCCCGGACCTCCAGGCGGATCACCATGCTGCGCTCGTCCAGGGAGAGGGACATGTTCCGCCGCAGCGCTTCGGGGGCCATCGTCAGCCCCAGCTCCTGGATCACCCGGCGCGCCGAGGGTTGATCGGGATGATCGCCCCCGTAGACGCTGGAGAGGATCGCCAGGTAGCTGTTGAGCAGGGTTTTGGCCGCCTGGCTCTGGCCGAAGTCCGGCCGGGCCGGCTGCACGGCGATCGTCGCCACCGCCCGATACATCGGCGTCTGCAGCCGGCTGAAGACGAAAGCGGCTCCGGCGGCCAGCACGGGGAAGGCCACCAGGGCCCAGCCCCGCCGGCGCAGCAACCGGAGGTAGTGCTGGAGGAGCAACCACTGTTCGGAGGCCCGGGCGGCCCCCAGCTCCAGCCATCCGGCCAGCAAGGCCAGGGCCCCGCCCAGCACCAGCCCCAGCACGGCTCCGGCCGCCACGTTGAACGTCGTTTGCGGGCGGAACCGGCCGGCGACCGGCTGATCCACCAGCAGGGCGTCGATCTGATCCTCCTGGCGCAATCGCTGGTTCTCCGTGCGTCGCCATTCGACGAACAGCTCCGCCCACGTGCGGGCGATCTGTTGGGCCACCTCCGGGGCGTAAGAGCGGACCTCCAGCTCGATGAGCAGGCTGCGCTCGTCGGCGGAGAAGATGGCGCTCCGCTTCAGCTGCTCGGGCGTCATGTCCAGCTGCAGGGTCTGGATCACGCGGCTGGCGGAGGGCTGGTGGAGATCCCCTCCGCCGTAGGTGCTGGACATGATCTGCACGTAGCTGCTGAGCAGGGTTTTGGCCGCCTGGCTCTGGCCGAAGTCCGGCCGGGCCGGCTGCACGGCGATCGTCGCCACCGCCCGGTAAACCGGTGTTTGCAGCCGACTGAAGACGAAGGCGCTCAGGGCGGTGGCTCCGGCCAGGACCGGGATCAGCCAGCCCCATCGGCGCAGGATGTAGATCAGATCCCACGGATTCATCGATCCGCCAACCTCACCGAAGGGATACGCCTCCGATCGTTTGCGCCGGCCCGACATCGGCCGGGATGAAAACCTCATCGCAGGAGGGGCTTCAGCCCCGAACCGGCGCCTCAATGGCAACAGCGATCATTCCTGAGGGAAAGGCCTTCCGCCCGCAACCCCTGCTTTCTTCGATCCCACAAGGGGTCGCATTGAAAGCCGTTCCTGGAGCCCAAACCCCTTCTCCTCGATCCCGCCGTGGTCGCGGCGAAAGCCGCTCCTACAGAAGGATTGCTTTTTGTAGGAGGGGCTTTCGCCCCGAATCAGTGTCCCGATGGCAACAGCGGTCATTGGGAAGGAGGAGCTTTCCATCCCGAACCCCTTCTCCTCGATCCCGCCATGGTCGCAGCTGAAGCCGCTCCTACCGATTGGAAATCGGCCTTCCAGGGCGCTGCGCGCCGGGCGTCGGCCTCCGCCGACGCAAAAGGCACCCTCCCGGTCGGCGCAGGCCGACCGCCGGCCGAAGGCCCCTGGAGGCCGAATTCATTCGGCG
>Ga0209741_1000199_pt1 | contig 15777 bp, 14 predicted proteins | sample OctOCTMetagenome_FD_184734 | JGI IMG/M metagenome (GOLD analysis project Ga0209741, IMG submission 184734) | Hot spring and microbial mat streamer communities from Octopus Spring Streamers, Yellowstone National Park, USA - OCT_B (SPAdes) (version 4) | ecosystem: Environmental > Aquatic > Thermal...
ATGTACTAGAGCATAGGGTATTGTGGAGAGCGCCCAGTTAACTCTAAGCTTCCTCACTACAAGGGTTTCCTGCAAGTACCCTCTCCAGTAGGCCTCCTCCATAAACCCTATTACAGGGATTAAGGCTCCTTCTATGCAGCTACAGGTCTCCTAGATTTAAGAGCACTCATAGCATCAGCCCCCCTGGGTATGTTGATAACAGCTGTGTTGTTAGCAAACAATATTAGGGATATAGAGTCTGATAGTAGGTAGAGAATCAAGATACTAGCTACGACCTTAGGTTTAAAGAGGTCAACGATAGTCTACCTTACCCTACTACTAGGTTCGATAGCCTACGCCCTAGCATTAGTAGCGTTGAGAGTACTCCCGGTAACATCGGCAATCACAGTGCTAGTACTACCTCTAGCTATAAGACTCACGAGGATATCCCTATCCGATAGGATCCCTGCAGACTTCGATCCGATAACTGCAAGAGTGGTATCATTATATTCGATACTCTCAATAGCGTCTTTATTGGTAGCCGTCCTGTTAAAATAGTTTAAATGGGGTGTTCTATGAGGCGAAGTGTGTTTCCTCGTGAGCATCCTCATCTGGATGTGGGGGCGCGTGGAGCTCATGGAATATGTGGTCTTCAACATCATCCCTACTTACTATTACATTGCGATCCTTGCACCACATATACTCAAACTTGGAGGGTTTGCACATCTTATAACATGTTGAACCCTTATCGCTAACACCTTTAACGAGCTTGTTTAGAATGCATAGGCCGATAGAAGGATTGCTCCTTAGGGGATCCAGTAGTAACAGGTTCCACACATAGCATCTATCTGCATTAGCGGATCACCATCTATGATTACTGTTACTGGGAGTTAATATAATAGCATTGCGTGATGGTAGCGTTAATTTTAAGCTTTTGAACCTTTTACCTTAAGAGGTGGCATGCCTTGCCTATTGGTAGGCTTTTTAAGCTTGTTGGTGGTTTAGCTATCCTACTACTCGTACTCTACGTGCTCCTACTTGTGGCCCTTCTCTTCCTAGGCTTTATTGGACCTATATTGTTTCTAGTTCTCCTGGTGCTAGGGGTTCCTTTTATAGTTGCTCTTGCAATCCTCTCAATCCCCGTAGCGTTCCTAGCTTTAGCTATCCCGCTCGCCATACTAGTGGTGGTTCTAATCATTGTTAGCATCCTATTATCCGTTATCCTATCAGCTGTTCTCACACTCATAGTGCTATGGGTTGCTAATACCGCCTCCACAGAGGTTATAGGAGTGGCCCTTCTCCCCCTCAGGGAGGACGGCTCCATAGTGTGGTGGAGGGTTATCCTGGCCGTAATACTATTCCTCTCCATATACGCTCTCATAAGCAGGATATTCCAGGTTTCTAGGGTTGAGACTAGGAGGGAGGCTGGGCTCAGGTATGCCTAGGAGAGCTCTACTCCTCCCAGCTCTAATAGCTATCCTTGCAACACTCTCCATATACGCTCTACTATCCAAACTAGCTGTTGTTGAGATTAGAAGTGGGGATGAAGTTGAGAGGATCACTATTACATGTGGTTCTAAGCTAGTCGTATCATTCAACAACTCTGTTACAGGATCCCCTGTCTCATTTCTCTTTAATGTTTGCGGTGACGGTTTTCAGGGGGTTGGTGTGGTAGCTGATGAGATTACAGTAGAGTATTACACAGCTGGGCTTATAGATATTAACGGCTCCATTAAAGCTTTCAAATCCCAGGTACTGGAGTACTGTTCGTCACAGGAGGTAAGAGTGTTAGTTGGGGGGAGGGAGCTATCCTTCAAAGGGGTTTGCATAGTGCTTAGGGTTAGACCTTACGTAGACCTCCAATCTTAAACCTTGATATCAAGACTAGCATTACCGTGCATCCTATGAAGCCTACTAGGTTTAAAACCTCTAATGGGATGAAGAGTAGGAGGCTTAGGAGGGCTAGCAAAAGCCTAGGGGCTATACCTAGGTGGTAGCCGGAGTAGAAGCCTACATTTGCTATTGATAGGAAGAAGATACCAGCTATTACAGCTGCAAACCTGGAGGCCACCAGTATAACACCTTGGGCTAGAGGCATTGTTAGGAGTACTGGGAGTATTAGCAGAGCTGTACCCCAGTAGGACCATATGAAGCTAAGAGCGTATACGTACTTCGGTATTGCTACAAGGGCAGCTCTAACTCCAACTCTCACCGGGTCTAGACCGTATACTGCTGCTGCAGCGAAGTTAGAGAGGCCTACGGGTGGCGTTATATCAGCTAGCATAGCCGTGTAGAATAGGAACATGTGCGTTGCAAGTAGTGCAGCCCCCTCAGGTATGCCTGCCGCTGTAGCCAGCTTAACGAGGGCCGGGGCTGTTAGTAGTGATGAGAGTGTATACGTTGCTATAGGCGGGACACCCATGCCTAGTAGTAGTGAGAAGAAGAAGGCGAATAGGATAGCGTATACAAGGTTGCCTCCCACTAGCTCTAGTAGGGCTAAGGTGAACTTCTGGTGTAGCCCTGAGAGTACAACCATGGACATTATAACGTTGGCTAGAACGATACTAGCACCAACAGGGGCTAGAAGCTTTAACCCCTCAGCGAGACCCTCAGGAACCCTCCTAATGTTACCCCTCATATCCCTATCTAGTAACGCTATGAAGGGGGCTAGTATTACCGCTACTGTTACAGCCAAGCTAACACTATAACCTAGGAATATTAGCGTTAAGATGAGAGCAGGCGGTATGAATGGTATTAGGAGCTCCGGGCCCCTCTTTACCTCAAAGGGCACAGGCTTTATCCCAGCCCTTCTAACGTAGAACTCATTATATACTAGGATTGAGATGGCGTAGAGGATGGCGGGGCCTATAGACATTACTATAACCCACGTGTATGGTATACCTAGGATTTCAATCATCAGGAACGCTACTGAGCCCAGGATTGGAGGTGTTATGTACGCTAAAGTCCCAGCGTTAGCGGCTATCCCTGCAGCAACAACATCACTATAGCCTGCGGCCTTGAATAGCGGTTTGAATGTTGACGCTACGTAAGCTGTATCAGCCGCTCCAGACCCTGAGACCATACCCATACCCATGCCGAGCCCCACGCTAGCCCTACCCACACTAGCGGGGCTCCTGCCTAGGAAGGCTAGGAAAGTTCTACCCATAGACCTCCCGTACCCCAATGCTCCTAGAACGCCAGCTAGTATAGTGAAGTAGACTACGTATTTAGCTGAAACCCCGGTTACAATGCCTAGTAGTGCCGCCTCGGTCTCAGCGTAGAGTTTACCAGCGAGGAACTCAACGTCGAAACCAGGGTGGAACCAGGGTCTTGGGAGTAGGTAGCCGTATATATCATATAGTATGAATGCTGTAACCAGGAGGGGCATCTCAGGCCCTATAAGTCTTAGGACGAGGCCCATTAACATTAACGTCATACCCCAACCCATAGCAACATCCAGTGGGAGTGGGAGTACAGCTCTATCTATTAGAGCCCAGTAGTTAGAGACAAGGTAGAGGTATGGTGGGAGGGCTAGAATAGCTAAGGCTAAATCGGATAACCTAAGGATGTGAGAAAGCCTAGATAAAGGGTTTAAGATAGGTGGTAGGATTGAGAGAACATAGATCAATGAGAGTAGGAGGGCGGGCAGTAAAGCCCCCTTATCAATGAACATATCTAAAGCTAGGTATACGGGGATAAGTGTTGTTAAAGCTAGGATAACAGAGAGAGCCCACCTAAGCCCTAAATAGGATACACTCCACCCCCTTAGATAGCTTAGGAGGAAGCCCACTGTTAAAACGAAGAATACATGAGTCCCCCTTTGCAACTGCGTCAGGTCAAGTACACCGATTCTATACCAGTAGGATAGGGGGGTGTACGGGTGCACTATAAGGTACAGGTGGTATAGGGCCCCTAATAGTGCTATTAGAAAAAGGGTTTTCTCAATTAAGCTTTTAAAGTTCACCGGACCCCCTACCTCTTAAGAACACCAACCTCCACATAGTATTTCAGAGCCCCCTCATGGTACGGTATTACCCCTCCATAGAACTTAAGCGCGTTCTCAAGCTTCGTATCCCTAGCGGCTGGGACAGCTTTATGTAGTATACCTATGTTCTCGAATACAGCCTTCGTTATCCCGTATACAACGTCTACTGGGGCATCCTTATGGCATACGAACATGTTCCAGAAGGTTAGAGTAGGTGTATCCTCAGGCGCACCGTAGACGCTTTTAGGTATGACGCCTGGGCTAGCTAAACCCGGGTATAGTGCTGAGAAAGCTGTAGCTGTAGCTGGGTCTACTGGTACGAGGTATATCTGCTTACCCCTCGCTGCCAGGGCTTTAGCTAGCTCAACTACAGAACCTGTTGGTAGCCCTCCAGACCAGAAATATGCATCTATAGCTCCATCTCTTAACGCTGTGGCACTCTCAGCAGCTCCAAGCCTCTCCCACTTAGCGAAATCCCTCGCTGGGTCTATTCCAACAAGCTTCAACACTAGGAGGGCTTCAACCTCCGTCCCGCTACCAGGAGCTCCTGTTGAAACCCTCCTACCCTTAAGGTCTAGGAGGCTTTTAATCCCGGAGTCCGTTGTAGTCACTATGTGTAGGTAGTTTGGATACATAGCCCATAGTATGGCTATTGGTGCAGGGTTACCCTTAAACCTCTCATGCTGACCTGTATAGGCTAGGTATGCTGAGTCTGGGAGAACCAATGCACAGTATATAACACCTTTGGATAGATCAGTCCTATCCCTTATAAGCACAAGGTTATCAATGGAAGCTGCAGTTTGTATACTAGTAGCCTCTATACCCGTAAAGTTTGTTATGATCCCTGCTACCGTCCCTCCATAGTAGAAGTAGACACCTCCAACACCCCCAGTTCCAATTACAATACTCCACTTAGCAGGTCCAGGTCCGGGGGTCGGTGTTGGTGTGGGAGGAGTAGCTGTCGGTGTCTGAGCTCCAGGTGTTGGTGTAATCTGGGTTGGTGTTGGTGTTTGCGTGGCGGGGGCTTCGGTGGGGGCTCTTGTTATGAAGAGCGCTGCAACTATTAAGATCACGATAACAGCTGCTACCACCGCGTAAGCTATGGTTCTCGTGGTTAAGGCCACTTCCCAGCACCTCTCAGATCATCATAGTATACAGTTCAACGGATCTTATAAACCTTACCCTCCCAATATTCTCTAGTTGAAAACAAGCTTGAAAGCATTTAGGAGGGGTTGGTATGATGTTGGAGGGTGTTAGGATCCTTGATTTTACTAGATCTCTTGCAGGCCCTTTTGCCACCATGGTATTAGGTGATCTCGGTGCTGATGTTATTAAGGTTGAGCCTCCCGGCGGTGATGAGACTAGACTCTGGGCTCCTCTTGTTAGTGGTGAGAGCGCCTACTTCATGTCTATTAATCGTAGTAAGAGGAGTATTGTTGTTGATCTTAGGAGGAGTGAGGGTAGGGAGGTTGTGTATAGGCTTGTCAGGGTTAGCGATGTTGTTATCGAGAATTTCAGAGCAGACGTGCCCGGGAAGCTTGGTGTAGACTATGAGACTCTTAGGGGGGTAAAGGAGGATATAATCTACTGTAGTATCCGCGGCTTCGGCTCGGGGAGCCCTTACGAGCTTAAGCCCGCGTACGATCTCATAGTCCAGGCTATGAGCGGGCTGATGATGTCTACTGGTGAGGAGGGAGGCCCTCCCATCAGGGTTGCCTTCGCCCTCTTCGATATGATAGCTGGGCTTATAGCCACTAGCAGTATACTAGCTGCCCTCCTCGATAGAGTGAGGAGCGGTAAGGGTAGGTATATTGAGGTTTCACTCTACGACTCCTCTATATTCGCTATGAGCTATGTAGCAATGATATACCTACTTACCGGATCCAAGCCTAGGAGGTTTGGTAGCGGCCATCCATCAATAGTCCCATACCAGGCTTTTAAGTGCTCTGATGGGAGGTGGGTTGCTGTAGCTGTGACCAATGAGAGGTTCTGGAGTAACCTTTGCAGAGCTCTAGGTTTGGAGGAGCTCTGTAGAGATGAGAGGTTCTCCTCCAACCCTAGGAGGGTTGAGAATAGACACATACTAATACCGTTACTTGAAAAGGTGTTCTCGGAGAAGCCTAGAGATTACTGGGTTAAGTTGCTCGAGGAACACGATGTTCCATGTGGTCCAGTATACGAGTTAGACGAGGTTTTCGAGGATCCACATGTTAAGGGCTCAGGCGTAGTGGGCTTTGTGAAGCACTCGAAGCTAGGTGAGGTTAAACAACTATTGTACCCAGCGCTCATAGATGGTTTTAGACCTAGACCTTCAAGAGCCCCCCCAGTTTTAGGTGAGCATACTAGGGAGATACTAAGGGAGCTCGGTTATAGTGAGGGTGAAATAGAGGATTTGTATAGGAAGGGTGTTATAGCTTAGAATTGAGCTCTAGCTGTTTGCGTAGCCGGTTTCTCAAGTAGTTTAGCATACTTCTCCCTACTCCTTATCCTAGGAGCAGGCCTCTTCTTAGGCTTAGGTTCTATCCTAGGCGTGGCCTTCCTAACCTTACCAGCTTTAGTCATAGACCCGTGGGTTGGCATCTCCAAACCCCTAGCTACTCCATGTGTTTTGGAACTTAAATCCTTTAGCCTAGATTGTACGAGATTAGGTGTAGTACTTGGAGCACCACGGGTACACGGGGTTTGCTGCGAGAGTCTTGAGAGATCTAGGCTTAGAGCCTGGCGATATCATTAGGGTTATGAGGCCCGATGGCCTGGCCGTTGAGGGCATGCTATTACCGAGGTATGGGGATGTGGGGGAGCCTGTGGTAGTGTTGAAGTTGAGGAACGGGTATAATGTGGGTATTAGGCTTACTGGTAGCGAGGTTATAGAGAGGGTTGGCGGTGCTGGGAGGGGTGAGCCGGGGGCTCCGGTGCCGTTAGCCGAGGAGGTGGAGGTAGGGGGCTCCAAGGTCTTCATATTAGGGTGTGGTGGTACTGTTGCTAGTAGGATTGACTATGAGACTGGAGCTGTTAAACCATACCTCTCGCCCGAAGAGCTCTCCCTAAGCATGCCGGAGATGTTCAGGTATGCTAGTATAGAGGCTAAACAGCTTTTCGCAATCCTAAGCGAGGATATGAAACCTTGGATGTGGAGTGTTATAGTTGAGGAGCTATCCAGGATACTCGAGTCCGGCTACGATGGCGTGGTGGTAACCCACGGTACGGATACTATGAGCTATACCGCTGCGGCACTCTCATTCGCCTTCCACAAGGGGCTCCCAGCACCAATAGCTATGACTGGTTCTCAGAGGAGTAGTGATAGGCCTAGTAGTGATTCAGCCTTCAACCTTACAGCTGCGGTTCTCGTATCATCAAAGGCCCCCTTCGCTGAGGTGACTGTTGTTATGCACGGGGAGAGTGGTGATAGCTACGCTCTAGCCCATAGGGGTGTTAGGGTTAGGAAGATGCATTCTAGTAGGAGGGATGCGTTCCAATCTATAAACTCTAGGCCTCTAGCGAGGGTTTGGCCTTACGAGGGTAGGATTGAGGTGTTAGATGGTAGCTTTAGGGTGAGAGGTTCTCAGGAGCTCGTTGTAGAGAATGGTTTCGACGAGAGGGTGGCTTTCATAAAACACTACCCAGGCCCTATAGCGGAGATAGTGGATCTACTAGTCGATAGAGGCTTCCACGGCATTGTAATTGAGGGCACGGGCTTCGGCCATGTGTCTAATGATGCAGTAGAGTCTATAAGGAGGGCTGTTGAGAGCGGTGTACCGGTAGTTATAGCTAGCCAGACTTTGTTCGGTAGAGTTAACCTTAACGTCTACAGTACGGGTAGGAGGATGCTCGAAGCAGGGGCTATACCGGTTGAGGATATGCTAGCTGAGGTTGCATACGTTAAACTATCATGGGTTCTAGCTAGGACAAGGGATATGGAGGAGGTTAGAAGGCTCATGCTAGAGAATCTAGCTGGTGAGATCAGCTTAAGGCATGACATGAACCTCTACCCGAGGTGGTCTTATGACTAGCTTTGAAGCCCTAGACTACAAGTCGCTAGGCTTAAAGGTGGGTCTTGAGATACACCAGCAGCTCGACACAGAGCATAAGCTATTCTGTAACTGTAGGGCTGAGCTTAACGAAGGACCATATGTAACCTTGGTTAGGAGGCTTAGACCTACGAGGAGTGAGGTTGGAGATGTGGATCCAGCAGCTTTATTCGAGTGGAGGAGGGGTAGGTATTATGAGTACCAAGCTCCTCTAGCTACCAGCTGTCTAGTTGAAGCTGACGAGGAGCCCCCTCATAGTCTCAATAGGGAGGCTTTAGTCATAGCTCTTGCCATAGCTAGAGCTCTAGGCTCCCACATATTCGATGAAGTGCATGTTATGAGGAAGGTTGTAATAGATGGTAGTAATACTAGCGGGTTCCAGAGGACGGCTTTGATAGCCGTGGGGGGCTCCATAGAGGTTAATGGTAAGATCGTACCCATAGAGACCATATGCCTTGAGGAGGACGCGGCTAGGAAGGTTGGGGAGGAGGGCTCTAAGGTGGTGTATAGACTTGATAGACTTGGGATACCCTTGGTTGAGATAGCTACAGCGCCCGTCATAGAATCGCCTGAGGAGGCTAGGGAGGTTGCACTAGCTATAGGTAGGCTTCTAAGGCTTACGGGAAGGGTTAAGAGGGGTATTGGGACTATAAGGCAGGATCTTAATGTGAGCATCAGGGGCGGGGCTAAGACTGAGATTAAGGGTGTTCAGAGGTTGGAGTTAATTCCAAAGGTTGTAGCATTCGAGGTTCTAAGGCAGTTGAACCTGTTGAAGATCAAAGATGAGCTTGCGAGGAGGGGGTTGTCGAGGGATGCTGTTAGGTTAAACCCCGTCGATGTAAGCCATGTGTTTAGCGGGACGACTAGTAGGGTTATAAGGAGGGTTTTGGATCAGGGCGGTGTGGTTCTAGCTGTTAGACTAGAGGGGATGAAGGGGATTCTAGGCATTGAGGTTATGCCTGGTAGGAGGTTTGGTGGTGAGGTGGCGGACTACGCTAGATTCTGGGCTGGTGTTGGGGGTGTAATCCATAGTGATGAGCTCCCAGCATACGGGATTACCTTGGAGGAGGTTCGCAGAGTATACGAAGCTCTAGGAGCGGATCCTGAGAGGGACGCGTTCGCCATGGTGGCTGATGAGAGGGGGAGGGCTTTGAAGGCCCTTAAAGCTGTTGTGGAGAGGGTGCAGATGGCGTTCGAGGGCGTGCCTGAGGAGACTAGAGCTGCGATGGACGATGGGACGACGAGGTATATGAGGCCTAGGCCTGGAGCTGCTAGAATGTACCCTGAGACGGACATACCACCTGTTAAGATAACAAGTGATCTGGTAGAGGAGGCTGAGAGGGTTAAACCAGAACCCTTAAACGTTAAGCTGGAAAAGCTTATATCCAAGTACGGGCTTTCAAGAGAGCTAGCAGTAGAGGTTTTAACAGATGTTAGGCTAGACCTCATAGAGAGGCTCATAGATAGATATGAGGGTAAACTACAGCCAACAGTAATAGCATCACTATTCGTAGTAACACTTAGAGGCCTTAGAGGTAAGGGTGTGGATGTAGAGTCTATAGAGGATAGTAAGCTAGAGGAGCTCGTAGACCTAATAGCAAAAAACGTAATAGCCAAAGAGGCTGCCGAAACAGTATTAGAGGAGATAGCTAGAAACCCAGGAGAACCAGTAGCAAAGATAGTCGAGAAACTAGGCCTACAAAGAGTAACAGTAGAACAAGCAGAAACAATAATAGAGGAGATAGTAAAGACAAACATAGAGGAGGTTAAAAAGAGGGGGGTGAAAGCACACAGCTACATAATGGGAAAAGCCATGGAGAAACTTAGAGGCAGAATAGACGGAAGGATAGTAGCTGACATAGTGAAGAGGAAAGTGGAGGAGCTCCAAAGACAACAATAAACATTTAAGCCTCAGAAGTTAGAAGTTAGAAGAGGATGATGAATACTCCCGACTATGAAAGATGAATTAAAGGCATTTGACTGACACGCTTTAACAATCCTTTAAGTGTATGAATGGATGTTCTAGGCCTTCTCTTCTCGCAACCCTTCTGGGAGATGTGGGCCTTTAAGGTAGCTAAGGCTCGACCCCCGACCTGGTTAACCCTCGCCAGGTTATTTAAGTGGTGGCTGAGTAAAGTGTAAGATGGGATGAGGAGGCCGCTCCAATATGATCTGTGATTGTATCACGACGGTCCGACCATTCACTCTGGCTATGCTAGCCTCTGGGCTCTAATCATCCTCCCCACATGGTAGAATGTCCTACCTGCTCCGTGTAGTAGTATGTTTGTTTTCGTGAAGTCCCACCCCCATCTCGTGTACAGATCCCTCCTGACGTGTACCGCTAGCACCTCGAATACATATAATCTAACCTCCCCCACATCTAGCTTAGCGTGCACTCTACCCTCTAGTGATGCTATCGCATCAGACCACCTCGGTGGTTTCACCTTCTCGCTACTCTCAAGTTTCAGGTTGAACTTCATTATCTTATCAACGTTCCTCCCCGATGTTGAGCCTAGCGCGTAGACTACATCTGCTAAGCCGCTGTGCGGTACGTTTATTGTAGCCTCTGGGCGGTGTTCGAGGCATTCAAATGTGTAGGCCTCCCTGAAGACTGCTACAGCTACAGTGGGTGGCTCCTCTGATACCGGCATGTTCCACGATGCTGGCATGGCGTTAAACCTACCGTTGGGGCATAGGGTTATTAGTACTACCGTTGGCTTTGGGTGTAGTGTGTAGTAGAACCCCTCCATAGACTCTAGCTTTGTGAAGGAACTCACCTCCACAGCACCTCCTGGTGTGTGCTAGGTCTGTTTAGGCTTTAAAGGGGGGTTTGGGGGCTTTCACCTCTTTCTTTCTATGAGGCTCCTCCTCTCCCTCCTATACTCTTCAACTATCCTCTCTATATCCGGTGGTTTTCTTAGGGCTTTCAACCTCTCTTTTTCAACCTCAGCGTCTCCTAGCACCTTGCTCTCCACGAGTACGATCCCGTGTATCTCCTCGATCTTGTATTTCCTTGCATCAAGTGCTGGGATTAGTTTCTCTCTTAGAATGTTGGCTAATGGCGAGTCTAGGTTCTGTAGTAGTACTGCTTTCACCTTCATCCTAGCTAGCTCTGCTACGGCTTCGTTTTCGAACGTGTTCGGGTTATCAACTATCACTATATCCCCTCCTCTAAACTCCTCTTCTCTCCTTAGGTTCCTCACTGTTAGTATTGGGATCCTCCTTGCTAGGACTAGCTCTCCTGAGGAGACGGCTGTTATCGTTCTAGCTATTCTAACCACCTCCTCCTCCAACCTCTCCTTCTCAGCCCTCAGCCTATCAACCTCCCTCTCCAGGGCCTCCACCCTAGATTTTAGCTTTGCTATCTCAGCATCTCTAGCTATCTCAACTCTAATGCTCGACTGTGCATCCCTCAACCTCCTCTCGTAATCCCTTAGGCTCTCCTCCAGCTCCCTAACCCTAGCTTCAAGGGATTCTCTTTGAGCTCTCAGCCTCTCAATCTCCACTAGGTACTCTGTTACGTCAACCTGTTGAACCCTCCTCTCCTCCCTTCTAACCCTACCCTCCCTGAACTCCACATCCTCTATAGCCTTCTCCAACGCTCTCTCCAGGGCTTCCGCTAGGCTAAGACCCTCTAGAACCCATCTCTTAACCTCCTCTCTTTCAATCTCAGCCCCCATATCCCTTAGCTTCTCCTCCACATCTTCAAGCTTCTCCCTTAGGCTGAGGTACGCTCTGTAAGCTGCAGCTAGAGCATCCCTCTCATGGCTATCCCTTAGCTTCACCTCTCCAGCAAACCTCTCTATCAAATCCCTCTTCTCAATAGATGTTAGATCGTGTGGTGGTGTGTAAATGTTAGCTCCAAGCTGTGTAGCAAGCTTCCTAACAGAATCCGGTACCTCTGAAACGTCAACAGCTACTATGACTGGCTTACCGTACCTGGATATGAGCTCCACCACGGAGCCCCTATCAGCAGCTCTGATACTAGTTACATGTAGGATTCTACCATCGAGATCCACTAAGGCCACCCCAGTTGTAACCCCTGGATCCACCCCTACAATCAACGGCCTACTCTGCAGGCCCCTACCCCCTGTTGCCACCAGCAGCTTACTCCTGTAAACAGGTTTTACTTTGACAACGTAATCAGGCCCTCTAACCTCCTCCACCACACCCCTAACAACATCTCTTGGAGCGTAGACTGTGAACACAGCTGATTCAAGCCCACCTCTACTCTCCTTGTAGTAGTAGTCGTAGTCAAGCCCCGCCCTATCCAGGGCTTCCTTAATAGAGGTTGCTATACTATGTATAGCGGCTCTAACCCTCCTCTGATACCTCTGCTGACTCCAACCCCCGCTGGAGTGGGATCTAAGCTTGGAAACCTGCACCACAGTCTTCTCCTCAACACTCCTAACGCTCGTGCCGTAACCCATACAGGCTAGCATAGCAACAACATAGGATGTCCTAAGGGGGTTCATCTTAGAGAAATCCTCCACAATCCCAGCCCTCACGGCAACCTCCCTTACATCGAGGAACACACCGTCAACGAGGGTTACCTGGAACACCTCAAGGTCAGGTGGTAGGAGTGAGAGAACCCTGGAGAGCCTCCTCTCATCCCCGCCAAGCTCGTAGACGTTATCAACACCAAGCCTCCTAGGCCTATAATCCCATGCAACCCTAACGAGTCTAGCTAAGCTCGAAGACTCAGCTTTATAGATGAGAGGGCCGCCGCACTTAATCACAACAAGAGAATACCTAGCATTACCACCCTCAGGACTCCCGGATTCAATATCAACACCCATACAGAGATCCTCAGAACCCAGAGGCTTCAACAAAGCCACCTCTACACACTAACTAACACCAAACCCGCAGACCACGACCATGCCGGGGAGCCCACTCCTCTTAAAACTAGGTAACCTGAACACTTATAAACTTCAACTCCACACATCTCCAACTCCGTTAGGGCTAACAGCTCCTGGTAGACTTGGGGCTTGTAGAGGTTGAGGTTATGATATCCTAGGTTCTAACTCCTTGTACGAGGTTGTTTGTACTCAATGCTAAGCCCTGTATTAGGCTGGCATGCTCCTCGGGAGATTTGTGGCTTAAGAGTAGTATGTAGTATAGGTGTGAGATTGAGTCTAAAATGTAAAGGGCTTGTGAAAAGAAATTTAAGTTTCAAAGGATAGAGTATAGGTGATTGGAGGAGTTGAAGGGTGGGGGGTAGAGTGGAGGAGTTTGTGCCTGAGAAGGAGGGTATTGTTGAGAGAGGCGGGGTTATGTATGTTGTGGGTTCTAGGTCTATTGCTAGGGTTGCCTCAGCTCTTGCTAATGAGACTAGGGCTAGGATAATAGAGCTCCTTGTAGACGGCCCTAAGGACTTGGATTTCATTGCTAGGGAGATTGGGCAGAGTAAGGCTAATGTTAGTAGTCAGATTAGGAGGCTTGAGGAGGTCGGCTTAGTGTCAAGCATATACCAGCCTGGGGAGAGGGGTATTAAGAAGTTTGTCGAGCTTAAAGTTAACACTTTGATGTTCGTGCTAGCTAGGAAGGAGAAGGCTGAAACCTAGATTGTTATCCCAGCTGAGGCTGCTAGGAGGCCTGTGAAGGGAGGGCTGGGTTTTAGAGGTCTACTCTTAAACTCAGGGTGGAACTGTGTTCCCATGTAGAATGGGTGTTCTTTCCTATCATACTCCATAACCTCAACTAAACCTCTAGGGCTCCAACCGCTAACCTTAAGCCCTACGGACTCCAGTATGTCTAGGTATTTGTTGTTAACCTCATATCTATGCCTATGCCTCTCTAAGACAACCTCTGCTTTGTAAACCATGTGGGCTAGGGTGTTAGCAACTATACTCACAGGGCTCGCTCCAAGCCTCATGGTGCCACCTAGCTTGTCAACGTTCTTCTGCTCTGGTAGCAAGTCTATCACCGGGTGTGGCGTCCTAGGATCAACCTCTGTTGTGTGAGCCCCCTCAAGCCCTGCTAGGTTTCTCGCTGCCTCTACAACAGTTAGTTGGAGGCCGAAGCATATGCCTAGTGTTGGTATCCTCCTCTCCCTAAGGTATCTTATGGCTTTTATCTTACCCTCAACCCCTCTTTTACCGAAGCCTGGGAGTACCACAGCTCCATTAACCCCCTCTAGGGCTGCTTCAACATCTACTCTACCCTCCTCCACATCTGTGGCTTCAATCCATGATAGCTCGGGTTTTAAGCCTAGATGTGCTCCAGCGTGTTTAAGGGCTTCAACTATGCTCATATAGCTATCCCTAAGCCTGGTATACTTACCTATCATAGCTATCCTTACAACCCTGCTACTGTTAACAAGCCTCTCCACAAACCACCTCCACTCATCCAACCTAGCCTTCCCGTCTTGGAGCCCCAGCCTTCTAGCTACGAGAGCTCCAAGCCCTTGATCTTCTAGGATCAAAGGCACCCTGTATACTGTGTCTACATCGTAGCTGTTGAAAACATGGCTCTCGGGGAGTGTAGCGTGTAACGCTATCTTACGCCTAGCATCAGCCTCCAAAGGCCTTCTAGTCCTAACAACCACTATGTCAGGTTGCACCCCTATCCTACGGAGCTCCTGTATGCTATGCTGTACAGGCTTAGTCTTCTGCTCCCCAGTAGTAGAAAGCTCTGGTGCGAGAGCTACGTGGATGAAGAGGGTTTTATCGAAGCCCTCCTCAAGCCTCATCTGCCTAACAGCCTCTAGGAAGGGTAAACCCTCGATATCCCCAACGGTGCCGCCAATCTCGACTATGAGGACGTCAACACCGGTCTCCCCGGCAACCTCCCTAATCCTCGATTTAATCTCATCAGTCACATGAGGTATAATCTGAACAGTCTGACCCAGATACTCACCCCTCCTCTCCCTCATTATAACACTAAGGTACACCTGACCCGTGGTAATGTTATGCTTCTTGGTGAGATTGACGTCAAGGAACCTCTCGTAGTGGCCTAGATCTAGATCAGTCTCACCACCATCCTCCGTAACGAAAACCTCACCGTGAGCGTAGGGGTTCATAGTACCAGCATCAACATTTATATAAGGATCTATCTTAACAGCCCCAACACTATAACCACGAGAGGATAGCAGAAGACCCAAGCTAGCAGCAACAATACCCTTACCAACACTAGATAGCACACCACCAGTAACAAAAACAAACCTAGCCTTAACCAACCCAGCCCACAACTACTATCTAGAATCGAAGGCCTAAAAATAGGGGTATAACCCAGTATAACCTCTGCTTATAGAGCACAGCATTAACAGTAAACTCTATAAGTAACCTTAACAGAGCATACTAAAGTGGTGGACTCCCATGTCTAGTGTTGTAAGCTTCAAGGTTCCCAGAGAGATCAAGGAGAAGATGAAAAAGCTTGAAAAGCATATCAAGTGGAGCGAGGAGTTAAGGAACTTCTTGATAAAGAGAGTTGAGGAGGTCGAAAGAGAGGTTAACATGAGGGAAGCTGTAGAAATGCTAAAGAAGACTCGTGGCTTTCCAAAGGGTTACGCTGTAGCCTTGGTGAGGGAGGATCGTGATAGTAGCTGACGCTTCCGTTATAGTAGCATTTGTTTTAGAAGAGCCAGGCTGGGAGAATTATATAGATATATAGAGTATTGTTTTACAGTCGATCACGCTGTTAAGGAAGTTCTAAACGCCATATGGAAGTCTTACAGGAATGGCGTCTTAAGCCTTGAAGAGGCAGTTTTAAAATCTCAGGTACTGAAGAAGATGGTGAATGTCAACATTCTTCTCTTCAATGAACTAGACTCGTTAGACGAGGCCT
>Ga0209741_1000203_pt1 | contig 15692 bp, 11 predicted proteins | sample OctOCTMetagenome_FD_184734 | JGI IMG/M metagenome (GOLD analysis project Ga0209741, IMG submission 184734) | Hot spring and microbial mat streamer communities from Octopus Spring Streamers, Yellowstone National Park, USA - OCT_B (SPAdes) (version 4) | ecosystem: Environmental > Aquatic > Thermal...
GGTAGCATTGAGGGCTTCATAAGTAACTCGATCGAAATAATACATACCATCTACGATTTTAGCATGTGGAAGCTGATCAAATCGCCGTACTGGGATAGAAATAGTATAAGCCTGAAGCATGGGGCGAAGTAGCCGGGGCAGACTAAGCTTTAGTTCGCGATCCGCTTTATTCTTCATGCTTTCAGCAATGGACTTTGCGTTATCGCGGCTAATCTTTAAAAACTCGAACAACGGGTCAGATGAGGATGAGTCGCATAGATTAATTATCAAATCAAGAGCCTCGCGTGCATTCTTGTTTGACCACAATTCAATAGCAATACGCTTAAGCGATTCAGAAGTATCATCTACAACACAGAACACGGAGATCTTCCATGCTTGCTCCTGCCCACGAAATAGTTTCCGAAAATCCAATTCGTCAAACTCCCAAGTGAGTGCCGAGCGAAGGATTCGCGAAGATGGTTCTCTCGACAATCGCTGCTCGAGCTCTTGGACATACTTTTTTTGAATATTATAATAATCCTCTTCCCCGATGGTCTGACAATCCGCAAGGACGTCCAAAGTAGCATCTGTGAATACAGAGTCGTAAATATAGCTATGGAACTCCCGATTGGTGGAATCGTCTACCCATCGATAGATCCATACATCAGCACGAGATCGCTTTCCAAAGCGATTTACCCGGCCACATATTTGCATAATGGAATCCCAGGGAGCGAAGTCCCGAACCGCCTCATCCATATCTAAGTCAACACCTGCTTCCACGCATTGTGTGGAGACGACACAAATCCATGCCTCTGGATTCTCTTCAACCAGTTTGCGGATCTTCTCGATCCGCTGAAGTCGCTCGATAGGGACGACACTACCAGATAAGAGAAAGAGATGAAGTTCATTAAATTTTGATTCGTTACTCTTGAGTTTACTTAAGTGCGCGAACAGATCCCTTGCACTGCGGATCGTATTAGCTACAAGCAAAATCTTCCTTCCTTTCCTTTCGAGAAGCCAAGCGTCAAGGGACGAAAGGTAAGCTTTAAAAGCGACAGGATCCCTCAAATAATCAAGGCGGAGACGAGTTCGTTGGAGTGACTTAAAGTAGCGCTCCTCATCTTGCACAATGCTCACAATGCTTCGTAGGAAAGGCGGATGGGTAGCTGTCATATAGATGATTTTTGTACAGAGCTTGTCACGGAGCTTTTCAAGAAAAGTCTCAACAGCCGGAATAAGACGGGCCGGGATTGTTTGTACTTCATCGAGTAGGAAAACGGAACCGGGCAACCGGAAGAATCGCCGAATGAAACTACGATCTTGAGAAAGAAACGAGTAAAAGAGCTGATCGAATGTTGTGACTACCAAGTCGGCATCCCAATCCTCAAGGGAAAATCTTGCCTTTTCAAAATTGGGTTCCTCATCACTTCGAGTGTCAGGGAAGCTCAAGCTATGGTGCTGGATCACAGAAACATCTGTCTCGTCGAAGACCTTGCGAGCGACATCGACCGTCTGCTCAATAATAGAAAGATAAGGAAGCGCGTAGACAACGAGGCGAGGCATATTCTTATCTTGCATAACCCCGGCGAGGTAAAGACCCATCAGCGTCTTACCCAACCCCGTTGGCAGAGTCAATCGAAAAGCTGCTTGCGGGTCTCGGATGCCTTCTTGGATTTCTTCCCAGGCCCGCTCACGCAGTTGTTGAAAAGATTTACTAGCCGTTGGCTGCTTGAACGCGTATCCCCGAACCATTGAAGAATCAAGCCGAGATGCCGGCCTTGGTTCAGGCGCTTGAATGACACAGGCAACATCAGCCTCAGTTAGCGATGAAACAACGAGCAGAAGCGCGAAGTAGAGATCTACGAGCCAACTTTCACGAGCGCCGTCTTGTTCAGCTGCTTGCCTGAGACAGTTGCTGAACTTCTGGAAATATTCAGTAATCTCGGTGGCCTGTATATCTTCAAACTTTTTCCGATATTCCGAGAAGCGGACAGTCAAATCGAGCGACCTACAAGTGAACTCGAAATCCCACACTTGCGGATCAATACTGTTCCTGGCGATGGCGATTTGATGCTCTATACTGGCTTCCTCAAAGGCCTCTTCTGGATTGCAGAGCAGCCCGTGATGACGATTCACAGCATAAGCGCAGACAAAGGGGAGCAATCGCGTCGGCTGCGGCTTTTTTTTGAAAACATCCGACGCAACGAGAAAAGTGAAGACGGAAGAGATCGCCGCGTGGTCTTTGTCTTTCCCCTTTCCACCACGAATGTATTCCTGGAACTGCCTTTTTGCTTTACCAAAATCATGCGTACATCCAGCAATGAAGGCAGCGCGAGCAAGATCCTCGCAAGAAATAGCCAAATTCATGTGCGGATTAAGTTGCAAGATAAGACGGGAAGCTCTCTCCGCAACATCCCGGAGATGATCAAAGAGCAAAATATCGGGGTGAGAGAGCAAAACATTATGGTGAGATTTTAGCCCTAACATGACTCGCAAAAAATTATCTGATACGAGTGCTTATGTAGCCTGAAAATGGGCAATTTGCTATTCGATTTCACCTTTAGTGGCTCAGCTTCGCGTGAGATATAAGCTAGGTAGAGATGCCGAAATGTCCTATCGGGAAAGACTTCATATGGCACACGCTCTTCTCGTATGATCTTTTTTGACTCAGAAAGATCCACCATCTTTGCCGTTTTTTCGCTAAGAGGAAGCACCGAGAAGATATCCGCTTGCTTAACTCTACCCTCCTCAGCGACATCCTCATCTTCCCACTTTACATCTGCAAGGAACCCCATGATTCCCAGGTAAGGCGGATAAACCCATCGCTTCTGCTGAAGACGCTCTGCAAGCTCCTCCATCAAATCTTTGCGCTGATGCCAGAAGATGATCCTGTAGTGGGGACGACGTATGACCTCTAAATTCTGTTGAAATGATTCATTCATCTTGGTAGGATCAAATTTTCCCTCAAGCAGATATGGTGGACCCTGACGCCACTTTTCGGGCAAACGATCCTTCACAATCGGACGGAGCGGACAAACAGCGATACGCGTTGATTCTTTGGGGAAGACCTTGGCAAGCTCGCTCCTGGGGATGCCAAGAATCGCTCCCACCATCCCGATAATAGACGTGCGGGGTGGGAAACTATAGGTAAGGGCGGATGTCGTCGTGAACCACTTGCGCCAGTGGGCAAACTGGCCACGAACCTGGAAGATATATACCGGTATCTTCTCGGGCATAGTCATTCCCCTAAAAGCTCTTGAACACCAAGTTGGCTTTGTCCTTTACCAACTTCTCTAGCTCTTCCTTAAGGGAGGATGGTGAGAGCTTGAGCCCGCTGTCCACCCAGCACTCGACCCGCGCAAGATTCTTCTTTCGCCTGCGAACAGCTTCAAGCACACTGTCTATTTTCACTTTATAGTCTTTCGGAGAGCGGATATGGCGTTCGTCTTCCAGGCTATGTTCCAATTCAATGCGGTCCAAGAAATAGCCGCACTGAACTTCGTTTGTGAAATCAAAACGCAAGAGAAGACGGGGATGGTGAAAAGCCTTGGAGCGCGAATGCAAGGTCAGTGTGCCCTGCCATAGGGCTTCCATCAGCAACTCGACATCCTTTTCAGTAAGCCCCGTCTCCCTTGCCAGATTCTCGTTAATCACGCCATAAAAGCCGATTAAAGCGTAGGGAACGATGAATTCACGGCGGAAGGTTTTCTGCTTGGCCTTTTCCTTTGAAGCAAATCCACCCGTGCCAGCGATCTCTATGATCTCCACGGCGTGGAGGCTCTGGCCCGGGTTGAACTGCACAGCGCCGGTCAGTTGGATGCCGCCCCCTTTCTCTTCCTCACCAGCCTTCTTAGGAACAGGCACAAGCGCGCCGAACATGCGCACATCTACACACCTTTGTATGAGCCGCCTCTTAGCCTCCTCTACCTTTACCTTACCAGGTTTGGGCGGCTCCCCGAAAATCCTTTCATAGCGTTGTGCCGCCGTCAAGGCTTCCTCATCAGCGACACGAACGAATATTTCCAAGCCATCGTCTTTGCTGCGACGTTTGTATCGTAAAATGTAATCTCGAATGGTGCGTTTCAGACGCACATCGGTGACATCAATCCGTCCTGTCTCAGGATCCTGTCGCGGACGATTTTCAAATGGATCGCCATTGGGGTTGCAACGAAACACATCATAAAGAAATAGTATCTCAGAGCGATACGGATAAGTAGCCTTTGCCATGGTATACCTCCTTAATGTTTATGATTCGCCTTCGGTCTCTTCTTCGGCAGAAACCTCTTCGGCTTCTTCGCCCTCTCGCGAACCCAATGCTTCGCGGACTGCGTTCACCGTGGTCCACGAAAGCGCCCAGCCTAGACAAAAGCAAAATCGGGCCTCCTCATCAGAAAGCTCGCCGCCTCGAGAAGCGAAGTCAGCCGCGGCTTGCTGGATCACTCGAATCGCCCGCGTGTTTGCATCCAGTTGCCGAAGCTTGAGCATGAGCTCGCAGTAGAGATTCTTTAAGAGGTCTTGCCGCGAGATCGTCAGCCCTTTCAGGCGACTAACAATGGGCATTTCGCCGGCTTTGCTCTGCCGCTCGCTTCGCTGTTTGCTTTCTACTTGTCCAAAGAGCACGCCGACGAGGAAAGCCGCGCGCTTTGAGGGGGAATCAAGAAGTAGCCTCGGCTCGAAAAATTTGTCCCAAAACTTCTTGGTTGCTTCAGCGGTTGCCGGTTGCGTTGTTGTTGGGGTCGCCATATTCGCATCTCCTTCAGGTTTTGTTGAACAATATATGAGCGCCCATATTGCCCAGATGAGTCTCACACGCTCGGCGAGGGCTTCCTGTACGGTTTGCTTCTGGTCCTTACTGCTGATAGTTTCTTGATATATAGCCCGCAAGAGGCTATCAGCATCCTGCCAGAACTCACGTTCATGCGGTCGTCGTTCCGTCAAGATCGCCTCGACAAGGTGCAAGGGCGTGAGTCGTAATATTCCTTGGGATTCGGTCTGCCCCTTGCGCGGCCATTTCCACGCATCCCCTACAAACTCAAAATCGGCTCTTAGTTGCGGGGCAAGCTTGCTTCCCCCATCACCGAGCGCACCTTGTAGTAACAGCTCACGCAACCCTGTCAAGCGGCGCTTAGCTTCCCGCAGATTGGTGGGAAGAATCTCAGAAATCGTATAAAGGAACATAAACTTCTTTCCGGATTGATAGAAAACCAGCGAGGCCGAACGAAAAGGCGGATGATCTTTAAACCGCTTATCGGACTCTTCGACAAGTCCTTCAAAGAGATTTTGCAAGGAATCCGGCTCTTCGTCTATTTCCGAATCCCCACCTTTTTTCTTTGCTCTCTTCTCTGTTCGGGCAGCTGGAAAATCGTCTCGGGGCACCATCTTACCCTCCGTGCGATCGCGCCATTCCCAGAGAAAATGAATGAAGGAGCCTTCAATCTCTGCTACAACGGGTTCCAGGTCTGGCACAAGATAGGCGGACTTACCAATCACCCTTGTGCGCAAATTTTCTTCTAGATAGCTCTCCGCAACGTGCAGCCACTTCGCGCAATCTTCACAAACAGGAGCATATTTCCAGACATGTTCTTCGCGTCCCATTGGACTGAAACCTAGTTTCTCTACAGTAAAAAAGCGGAAAGGAATGGCCGAGAATACCTTATCTTTTTTGCCACAAATGGCACAACAGCCTTCACCTTCTTTCGCTCGACGCTCGCCCAGGATTTTCCTGCGTTCAAATTCTTTTATTATCGCTGGGTGCTCTCCTGGCATTTTCCCGTCCCAAACGATTGTTAGAAGGACGAATTTTTCACTCTTTGTTCTTTCTTCAAGATCATCTAATAAACCTTCTGCTTCCCATTTTTTCAAATCTTGAATGAAATCTTGAAAGATATTTTTTGGTAATGAGGCACGTATTTCTTTGAGTCCTGTTTGAATAATTTCTTTGCGAGTTTTCTCTGTGCTTTGGGATTTACGGAAATTCAAAAGCCATGAAGGGCCTACGGAGTGATTTCCCGTAGAGAGAGCGTAAAGATACTTCCATCTCTCCTCGTCCTTATAATCCTCAAGACGCACCTTTTGGTTCTGTACATCAAGCACAAGGACTTTGAGGATTTCATCACCTTTAATGGGGCTTTTACAAAGGCGATGCAAGACGATTTGCTCTGGGTTCCATCCGCGCTTTTTCTGCTCGTAACTAGCTAGCGCTTTAGCGACATCAACCAGCGTAGCAATCATAACTTGTCCTCCCACTGAGTTACGCAGTGAAGGCCCGCCCAGGTCATTCCCATCACTACATAGAGGGCATTATGACCTAGGGCATTGTGACCGATTGCTCACTGTATGCGAGACTCCCTTCTCGTCAACTAAAAGAAGTGACTATCGGTTCGCCATCCCACAGGCTCAATCATACCAAATCCTTGGCTGTTTCTGATGCCAAGTCCTGCGTCATAGGCAAACCGGATGAGTTCTTCATCTCCCCACATCTGAAGGTCCAAGTGCCACGCGCGCACATTTACATTGAAGACACGTATGAGTTTCTGCTTTGGATTCCAGACACGGATGCTGAATTCCTCACCTTTCCATTCGCGTCTGTGGAAGGCCTGCCATTTATTGATAAGATTGCGCTGAAGGCCTTCGATAAACTCTGGTTGATCAGGACGAAGGTAAATGGGATATCGCAAGCGATTTGGGTCCGCTGACGAGACAGAGAGCGGCGAAATTGTTCGAAAGATTAACCCACTTTTAAGTTCCATCGGCTCTATATGCACCATATCCACGACCTTAAATGTCGTGTCAAAGAGTTGTAGCTCTCCTCTCTGGCGCTCTATGCCTGCCATAAATGCGTCCATGAACCTCTTGTCCGGGCTACCGATCTCCCATGTCACACATTGAACGTCAGCCAATCCTTTCTTTGACAGATTCCAATGAATTGGAACTAGATCTGAATAGACAAAAAGGCGATATGTTTTATTCTTCCAACGAAAACCATGTTCATGAAGCCAATCACCATAATCTGGATCCCCGATCCTCAAGATCGTATAAACAACTTTTGTCACATCAGTTCGATAATCCCATGGCAAGGTTATCTTTTTTAAAGATTCAAACAATATACGCAGTCGCATTGTATTCCCTCATGATAGCTTTAGAATGAACATTTTGTAAAGAAAATTAAGAATTTCACTGTTTTTTTCGACCCCTTCCGCGCTGTAAATGGTATTTGTAATGGCTAAGTACTAGTAGTCTTTCGATCATGTTTTTGTGAGTTTATGTGCTCATCATAAGTAATCTCCGGCCCCAAAAAACTAGCCTGACAAACCACTAGGATCCATGTAGTTGTATGTATATTCCAATTGAGGCCGCTAGCTTTCCACCGGAGGCCAGAGGACTCATGATAGAAATTACCCACCGACCCCTGCCCAGAAGGCCGGAGCCTCCGATGAAGGTACACCTCTCGGTCCTCCGCCGCTGCTCTGATAACTAGAAGAGCATCTTGTCAACTGTCCGAAGGTCAGCGTAGCTCCTGACCTTCGGAAAGAAGTTCGGACACCCACCCAAACGGGGCCAGGTCAACCCCGAATTGACGCCCTGTGAGCGGCCTGAAGTCACCCTCGGAAGCCGGCCGAGGCAGGCCGTAACCGGTCCCGATAATGGCGATGTCCGAACTGCATTCCGAAGCTCAGCGTAACTCCTCTTGGGAATAACGTGTTGGAGCAAGACGCTGGATCCTCCGGCCTCGCAGGGTGCGCCGGACCCGGACCCGCCTCACCTTTGCTTCTCCACGATCAGCGTCTTCAAGTAAAGGGTCTCCGGGATCTGCAGGATCCATGGGTGATCCGGCGGCTGATAGGTGACATCCCGGACGACCAGGCGGCAGCCCACGTCGGCCGCCGCCAGGCGGACGGCCTCGATCAGATCCTCCAGGCGGACCGGATAGGCGCACGAGGAGAAGAACAGCACCCCGCCCTCCTCCAGCAGGCGCAGGGCGAGCGCGGCCATCTCCACGAACCGTCGGCGCACCCCCCGCTCCCATTCCGTCCGCCGCTTCACCATCGCGGGCGGATCCAGGACCACGTGGGTGAACCGCCTTCCCTCCGCGAGCAACGCCTCCATCATCTCCAGGGCATCCCCCAGGCGGACGGTGATCCGGGAGGCCAGGCCGTTGCGGGCCGCGTTGCGCTCCGCCTGCTGCAGCGCCCATGGGTCCTTGTCGATGACCATCGCCGTCGCCCCCACGGCGGCCGCGTGGATGGCAAAGGTCCCGATGTAGCCGTAAACGTCCAGCACCCGATCCCCCGGCCGCACCATCCCTCGCAGCCGTCGGCGGTTCTCCCGCTGATCCAGATAGAACCCGGTCTTCTGCCCGCGGATCGCGCTGGTTTCGAAGACCAGCCCGTCCTCCTTCACCTCCAGCGGATCCGGGATCTCCCCCCACAACAGGCCGGCCCGCGGCTCCAGCCCCTCGTCCTCCCGGGCCTCCACATCGCTGCGCTCATAGATCCCCCGGGGCGCGAACCGTTCGCGCAACGCGTCCACCAGCATCTCCCGCCAGCGCTCCATCCCCAGGTTCCGGATCTGCACCACCAGGAAGTCGCCGTAGCGATCGACGATCAGCCCGGGGAGCCCATCCGCCTCCCCGTGGACCAGGCGGACGGCGTTCGTGTCCCGGATGCTCCTTCGCCGGTCGGCGGCCTCCGCCAGGCGCCTCCGGAGCCACTCCGAATCCACGGGCTCGTCCCCCCGGGTGAGCATCCGAAGGGGGATATGGGCCGCGGGGTTGTAGAACGCCCTCCCCACCAGCGTCCCCGTGGCGTCCCGAACCTCCACGACGGCCCCCGGCTCCGGGTCCCCGTGAACGCGGGCGATGTCATCGTGGAAGGCCCAGGGGTAGAAATTGCGGAGCTTGCGCTCCGCGTGGGGCTTGAGGACGATCCACGCCTTCATACGGCTTCCCGTCGGCCCACCGAGACGATGAACGTCTCCAGCGCCACCACATCCGGGACCTGGCCGGTTTTGATGGCCAGGTCCAGCTCCGCCAGGCTCCGGTAGAAGGTTTCCAGCTGGGGGATCGAGAAGGCGACCGCGGACTCCGCGATCTTGCGCGCCGCATACGGATGAAGGCCCAGCAGGTTTCCGGCCTCCGCGGGGGAGAGGCCCCGTTCCAGCTGTTCCTTCATCAGGAGCATCAGACGGAACTGGCGGACGATCATGCCGAACAGCCCGAGGGGGTGCTCTCCCTCCTCCAGGAGCCGGTGGAGGGCGGCCAGGGCCCGGCGCACATCCCGCCGTCCTAAGGCCTCCGTGAGCTCGAAGAGGCTGATCGGCGCCGCGTAGGGGACCAGCCGCTCCACATCCTGAGGGGTGACGGGGCGGCCGGCAGCCCATGCGGAGAGCTTGCGGATCTCCTGATCCAGCAGGCGGAGATCCGTGACCAGGGCGGCCAGGGCGGAGGCCGCCTGCGGGGTGAAGGTCCCGCCGTATCGCCGGGCCCGCTCCATCACCCACTCCGGGAGGGCCCGGGGAGGCGGCAGGGGGAAATGCCGGACCTCCGCCTGATCCGGATGCGTCGCCATCCAGCGCAACAGCGGATGATCCTCCGGTAGGGTCCTCCGTTCGATCAGGACCAGGAGGGTGGTGGGCGGGACGGCGGCGAGGGCCTGTCGGAAGGCCTCGTCCTCCTGGGCCCGCCGGCGCTCCCGGGCGAACCATCCCTCCACGACGACCAGGCGCCGCGAGGCCAGGAAGGGCATCGCCGCGCATGCCGCCTGCAGCTCCGCCGGGGAGATCCGCCGGCCGTCCAGGACGATCACGTTCATGGACTGGGCGGCCGCATCCCCCACCTCCCCGCGAAGCTCCCGCAGGGCCTCCTCGATCTCCAGCTCGTTCTCACCGTGGAAGAGGAGGATCATCGGGACGTCTTTGCGGTGTTCCGCGAATGATTCGTGTAGTTCCTTGGTTACGGCTCGGGCTCCGGACGCTCATCCGCCCCGGGTCTCCACGAAGTGGACCCGGACGAAGCCGCCGGGGAGGGCCCGCACCCCCACGATCTCCAGATCCCCCGGGTCAGCCCGGGTGGTGACGTGGGCCTGCAGCCATGGGCCCAGGGGTTGCACGGCGATCAGCGTGAGCACCGTGGCGAAGATGACCAGGGGGAGAACGTCGCGGCGCCGGCGATGGGGCACCAGGCCCAGGGTGAGAAAGGCCGCCAGGCCAGCGGAGGTGCCGGAGGCCACGTAGTTGGTCCCGCAACCCGGATGGATCGCCCAGTGATGCTCGCCTCGACGCAATCGCTCCAGGGCCTCACGGGCCGCAGCGATCACCGCCTCCATCGGCACGTTCCCGTAAACGTAGAACCCGAAAGGGGTGGAGCGACCGGCCATGGGCAGGCCGGGGAACCGCTGGCTGAGCAGATGGATCGTGGCGTGCTCCAGCGCATGGTTGCGCCGGATCCGCCGCAACGGCGTCCAATCCAGGATCGACATCCCGACCTCCGGTTCGGAAAGTTCGCATAAGCGCTCGCGCGCGCCGCGCCGGGCGCCCTCACGGGCCGGGCGGGCCACCACGATCAGGCGATGGGTGTTGTTCTCCGGCGGCCAGCATGTGACCAGGGTGAGGCGCTCCTCCGGGGTGGGCAGGATCCACCCCAGATTCCGCTGCCGCACCTCCGGAGGCTGGCCTTTCTCCGGCAGGATGTGGATCCCCTCCACCTGATACGCGTAGGCCTGCTGGGAGGTCTCCACCCGGATCCGCTGACCCGGGCGCAGGCGATGGAGGGCGCGGAAGACCTTCCCCTCGATGTTGTGGTGGCCGATCAGGACCACGTTGCCCCCCTGGCCGGGCGCCGCCGAGGTGGGGAGCCAGCCGGCGGCGAACCCGCGGGGAGGCTCCCAGGTGATGAAGACCTGGCTCCCCTCCGTCATCGTGGTCAGGCGCGCCGGGACCACCGGGGCCTCCAGCCCGATGTCCGGGATGATCAGGCGGATGGGGGGATCCGCCACCGCCCCGGAGGACGGCGAGCGGGTCGGCGCAGGCTCCGGGCGCATCGCCCTGGCCTCCTGCACCCCCCTCGGCTCCGGAGATGGGCGGGCCGGTGGGGCCGCGGAAGGCCCCCGGGGTGGAAGTGGCAGGGGTTCAGGATCCCGGGGGGTGGGCCAGGCCGTCGCGAGCCCGGCGGCCCCGAGGAGCAGCCCAGCCCCGATCAGGAGGCCGCTCAGCCGGTTGCCGGACGGACGACGGCCTGATCCCATGGCGCGCGCTCCAGATATCCCCCCACCATCGCCAGCAACGTTTCGTTGTAAAAAGCGAGGATGTCCCGATAAACCTCGCGCCAGCGCTCCGGCGCCCCGCCCAGCTCCACCATCCGGAACACGCTCTCCAGGAGGTAGCCGCCGAAGTGGAGGAACGCCCGCAACAGGTCTTCCAGCCCCAGCCCGGCCGCGTGCGCCTGCTCGGCGTAACGCTGCCCGATCCGGCGGGGGCGGTGCGGGTCGTGATCCCGGATGTAAGCCTGGAGCTCCTCCAGGAGCTGATAGCACGTGGCCTGGAACTCCTGAGCGATGGGGCCGCGCATCCGTTCGAACCAGGGGGCCTGAGGGCCGACTCCCCGGGCGAGCTCCAGACGGAGCTGGCCCAGGGTGTAAGTGATCAGCATGCGCACCCCGGGCTCCGCGCCGTGGGCCTGCAGCCAGGCTTCCAGATCCTTGCGGGCGAACCGCCGGTGCCCCCCGGCGGTCCGCTGGGAGGGGATGCGCCCGGCATCCGCCCACGCCCGCAGCGTGGCCGGGTGCACCCCCAGCATCGCCGCCGCCTCCTTCAGAGAGAGCCACTCCCCGGTGGGATTCCTCGTTTTCCGCTTCCCCATCGCCTCCCTCCGGATCCCCGGCCTGGCAGACCGCTTCTCCCATCACGAGCGGGGAGCCGCGACAGCCTGGCGCAGATAGGCCTCAATGAAATCGTCCAGCTCCCCGTCCAGGACCCGCTCCACCTGGCTGGTCTCGTAGTCGGTGCGATGGTCCTTGACCAGCTGATAAGGATGCAGCACATAGGAGCGGATCTGGTTGCCCCACTCGGCGCTGACGTGTTCGCCCTTGAGGGCGGCGATCTCCGCCCGGCGCTTCTGCTCCTCCAGCTCCGCCAGCCGGGCCTTCAGGATCTTGAGGGCGGTCTCTTTGTTCTGGGTCTGGCTGCGCTCGTTCTGGCAGGAGACCACGATCCCCGTCGGGATGTGCCGGATGCGGACGGCCGTCTCGTTCTTCTGCATATGCTGGCCGCCCGCCGTGGAGGCCCGGAAGGTCTCGATGATGATGTCCTCCGGCCGGATGACGATCTCCGGGCTCTCCCCGATGTCCGGCCAGACCTCGACCAGGGCGAAGGACGTGTGGCGGCGGCGGGCGGCGTCGAAGGGGGAGATGCGCACCAGGCGGTGCACCCCTTTCTCCGCCTTCAGGTAGCCGTAGGCGTAGGGGCCTTTCACCAGCACCGTGGCGCTCTTGATCCCCGCCTCCTCGCCGTCCACCTTGTCCAGCAACTCGGCCTCCCAGCCCCGGCGCTCCGCCCAGCGCAGATACATGCGCAACAGCATCTCCGCCCAGTCCTGGGCGTCGGTGCCGCCGGCCCCCGCGTGGATGGCCAGGATGGCGTCGTGGCGGTCATAGGGGCCGGACATCCAGACCTCGAACTGGCGGTGGCGCACCATCTCCTCCAGGGCTTCGATCTCGCGGGCCAGCTCGGCCATCAGCGCCTCATCGCCCTCGCCCTCCGCCAGCTCCAGCAGCTCCCGGGCCTCCTGAGCCCGTTGGCGTAGATGGAGCCAGTTGCGGACCTCCTCCTTCAGGCGGCCTAACCGCTTCAGCACCTCCTGCGCCTGGGCCGGCTGCTCCCAAAAATCCGGCCGGGCGGCCTCCTCCTCCAAACGCTGGATCTCCGCCTGCTTCTCCGGGATGTCAAAGACGGTCCAGGAGATCTTCCAGCGTCAGCGTCAACGCCTCCAATCGCTCTCGCAGCTCCGTCGACATCGTCTCCCTCCCTTTTTATGGATCTCCACCGGCCGCCTGGCAAGGGCGGCCTTTCCCTGCTTTCGGGCAGGTTCATGGGGCGGACGTCCCCTCGATCAAGCGCGCGGTGACCTGCATGAACGCCTTCAGATCCCGGATCGCCTGCGGGAGCATGGCGTGAACCTGGGCGTGATCGATATCCCAATACAGGTGGATCAGCCGGTTTCGCCACCGGGCCATCTGCGCCATGGCTTCCGCCAGCGCCTCCGGCAGGATCCCCGCCTGTCCCAGAATCCGAAAGACCTCCGCGTAGCTCTGAGGACGCCCCAATCCCATGTGGGCGATGAGGTGATGCCCGATGTCCAGCGCCGCTTCAATGGCCAGCTGGAGGAAGCGCTCCGCGCTGCCGTAGCGATACGGATCCCCGCAGAAGTCCGAGCGGTCCAGGGCGGCCAGCGGCTCCAGAAATGCGAGGAACTCCTCCAGCCGGGTCATGCGATCCATCAATAAATCTCGATCGATCACTGAGCTTTCCCCCTTCCAGCGCTTCAGGGAGGTCCGGTTCAGGAGCTCCCGAAAGGGGCCCTCGTCCAGATAGGCCCGCATCGCCCGGGCTTCCCAATCCGCGCAGCGGCCGGGGTCCCGGCAGAACAGGAGCTCCCGCTCCTTTAGAACCGCGAACTGACGGGCCGGAGGCAGCGTGTTCAGCAGGATCAGGTCGATCTCATGGCCCGGAAGGGCCTCCTCCAACCGGGCCTGGAGACGATCCAGGAGCTCCGGGAACCGCGCGGGGGGCACATCCGGATCCACCCACACGGCGATGTCCACATCGCTCAGGGCATCCGCCCGGCCGGCGGCCCAGGAGCCAACCAAATACGCCCCGATCACCTCCGGGATGTCCACCGCCCGGATCATGGCATCCCGGGAGGGTGCCGGGATCTCGATTTCAGGCAGGCGACCCCGTCGCATCCTCAAACAGCTCCTCTACAAAGGCGTCCGCATCGAAGGGCAGCAGATCCTCCAGCCCCTCTCCCACCCCCACAAACCGCACCGGCAGGCCCAGCTCTCGGGCGATGGCGAAGACCGCGCCCCCCTTCGCTGTGCCGTCCAGCTTGGTGAGGATCAGACCGGTGACGCCCACGGCTTGATGGAACTCCCGGGCCTGCGGGAGGGCGTTCTGCCCGGTGGTGGCATCCAGCACCAGCCAGACCTCGTGGGGCGCGCCCGGGACCGCTTTCGCGGCGACCCGGCGGACCTTCTGGAGCTCCTGCATCAGGTTGTATTTGGTGTGCAGTCGGCCGGCGGTGTCGGCCAGGACCAGGTCGCAACCCCGGGCGCGGGCGGCCTGCAGGGCGTCGAAGAGCACCGCGCCGGGATCGGCGCCGGGCTGCCCCCCGATGCAGGGCACGCCGGCCCGTTCCGCCCAGATCTCCAGCTGTTCCCCCGCCGCGGCCCGGAAAGTGTCCGCCGCCGCCAACAGCACCCGTCGGCCCTGCTGCCGGAAGCGGTGGGCCAGCTTCGCCACGGTGGTGGTCTTCCCCGAACCGTTCACTCCGACCACCAGCACCACCTCCAGGGGATCCCGCCCCAGGTTCAACGGTGGGGGATCTTTGAGCAGGGCGCGCAGCTCCGCTTTCAACATCGCCCGCAGGTCCTCCGCCCGGGTGACCCCCTCCCGGCGGACCCGTTCTCGCAGGCGATCCAGGAGCTCTTGAGCAACCCGCACGCCCACATCGGCCTGGATGAGGGCGGCCTCCAGCTCCTCCCAGAGCGCCGGCGTGATCTCGGTTGCCCCCAACAGTTGCGCGATCCGTCCGAAGGCGGCCTGGCGGGTTCGCGCCAGGCCCTCCCGCAGGGCTTGCAACATGCTCCGCATCGATGCGTCCGCTCCTCCTGCCCGCACGATCCTCTACCTCGAATTATATCGAAGGCTCGCCGATCCATCTATGCGATCTCCAAAGGCGATATAAAATGGGAATCCTGGATGATCCTCCGGATCACGATGGAGAACGCCCGGGATGAGCACCATGGGACGGGGGCTTTCACGCCGTTCCGGGTCATGGCTCCGATGGATGGTCTGGAACCTCATAGCGGCCTGCGGGGTGGGGATCCTGGCCCTGTGGGGGATCGAGCGGATCTGGCCGCTGCCGCCCCTGCCCACCCCTCTCCCCACGGCCACCCCGATCCCCACCGCGACGCCCCGCCCCCCGCTGATGTATACCGTCCAGCCTGGGGATACCCTGATCGGGATCGCGGCGCGCTATGGGGTGTCCCTGGAGAGCCTGCTGCGGGCCAACGGCCTGAGCCCGGAGGCGGTCATTTATCCGGGGCAGGTGTTGCAGATCCCGGGGGAGCTCCCGGCGGCGCCGCCCCCCATCCCTTCTCCGAGCCCGCTGCCATCCCCAGCGCCGGCCGCTGATGGGATCCGCCTGCGGGTTCTGGAGATCCGCGGGGTTGGGGATGTGGAGCAGGAGACCCTCGTGCTGGTGAACGAGGGGGCGACCCTCAGCCTGGCCGGCTGGCGGCTGCGGGATGCGGATGGGAACCTCTTCGTCTTCCCGGCCCTCACCCTATGGGCCGGCAGCCGGGTGGCGGTGCACACCCGCGCCGGGGAGAACACGGCCACGGATCTTTACTGGGGACGCGACGGGGCGGTGTGGCAGCCCGGCGAACGGGGCGTTCTGGAGGACCCGGAGGGGACCGTGGTGCTGGAGTTCCGGATCCCAT
>Ga0209741_1000204_pt1 | contig 15458 bp, 13 predicted proteins | sample OctOCTMetagenome_FD_184734 | JGI IMG/M metagenome (GOLD analysis project Ga0209741, IMG submission 184734) | Hot spring and microbial mat streamer communities from Octopus Spring Streamers, Yellowstone National Park, USA - OCT_B (SPAdes) (version 4) | ecosystem: Environmental > Aquatic > Thermal...
GCAGGGCTTTCCGGTTTTCATGTTGGGCGGATCAGCAGGCTTAGACCCCGGTCCGGCCGGGCGCTGAAGGCCCGGAATCCGTCGACCACCAACCGATCCCCCAGGGTTCGGAGCCGGTTCAGGGCCAGGTTCCGGATCCGGCGGAGCCCCGGCCCGACCTGCTGTCCATGCAGCCGGTCTTCATCGAAACTCCCATCCCGAACCCGGTGGAGGCGGTTCTCCATCTCTTAGCGGCCCTGCCGCCCTCCCAGGGCATCCCGCGCCCTCCGGCGCTCAACCGACCCACCGGCCACCCCTATCGGCTCCGACCGCCGGGAGAGCCGACACCGACGCCGCCGGATCACCCCGCCAAACCGGAGGCCGGGCCCGCCATCCTCCGCCTCCAGATCAGCCCCCGCTCCGCGCTCTCCTCCAGCTAGAGTTCTCGGATCTCCAGCCGACCGTGGCCCTTGGGAACTTCCCGGACATCGGGAGGGCGGTCCCATCCCCCATGGCCCCGCCGCCCAAGCCGCACCGCCGCCTCCACCTCCGGTGGGTTCCCTTGGATCGGCCCCAGGTCGCCCCTCCTTTCTCGACCCCCTTTCGCATTTACAGCCGTCAGCCAACCGTTCAACGCCTCCCGCAACAAAGACCAAGCGAAACGGCAAAGCAAAGTCCGAAACGTTTCCAGGGCGGGGATCCGGTGGCGAGGAAACGGCAGGTGCTGGGTCCGCCGATCGGAATGCCCCCGGGCCCACCGCCCCATGCCCCACAGCGAAACTAGACCGTTCAGGGCGGCTCAGAGGCGCGCGGTCCGCCCAGACGGGAGGGGAGATCGGCGGCCGCGCCGGCCTCGGGGGTCCGGGATCCCGGCCAGCACATCCAGCCAGCTCCACGGCATGGTCTTACCTCCTCAAGGCCTTCCACCCAACAATTGCCTAAGCCCGGAAAACTGGAAAGTCCCGGCCAGGGGGTTCGCCCCCTTGACAGGCGAACACGATCTCTTTATAATCGGGCTAAATTTCGCACACGTGTGCACCCGCCATGCGCGTGACGATCAAGGACATCGCCCGGGCGGCGGGGGTGAGCCACACCACGGTCTCCCGGGCCCTGCGGGGCAGCGAGGAGATCCGCCCGGAGACCCGGGCGCGGATCCAGGCCATCGCCGAGGCCATGGGCTACCGGCCGAACCCCGTGGCCCGGGCCCTCCAGGGCCGCCGCACCCAGACCCTCGGCGTGGTGGTCACCCGCCTCAGCGACCCCTTCCATACGGAGGTGGTCCAGGGCATCGAGATGGTCGCCCAGGCCCGCGGCTACGGAATCCTCCTCAGCCTCTCCCACGAAGACCCGGAGAAGGAGCGCGCCATCGTGGAGCTCCTGGCGGCCAAGCAGGTGGACGGCATCATCGTGGCCGCCTCCCGGCTGGGCAGCCGCTATCTCCCCATGCTGGAGGCCCTGCGGATCCCCATCGTGCTGATCAACAGCCACCAGACCGGTCCCTACGTCTACTCGGTGGCCACCGACAACGTCCACGGCGGCTACCTGGCCGCGGCTTACCTGATCCGCCTGGGCCACCGGGCCATCGCCTACATCGGCAGCCGCCGGGGCGGCCGTAGCAACCAGGATCGTTACCGCGGCTACCGGCAGGCGCTGCGGGAGGCTGGGCTATCCGTCCGCCCGGAATGGGTGGTGAAAGGGGACGGGCGGGTGGAGGGCGGGGAGGCGGCCATGCGCCGGCTGCTGGAGGCCGATCCCCGCCCTATGGCGGTGTTCTGCTACAACGACCTCACGGCCATCGGCGCCCTGAAGGCGGCGCTGCGGGCCGGCTTGCGGGTGCCCGGGGACCTCTCCATCATCGGCTTTGACGGGCTGGAGGAAGGCACATACGTGACCCCGATGCTGACCACCGTGGCCCAGCCCCGCCGGCAGCTGGGACGGCTGGCGGCGGAGATGCTCCTGGAGATCCTGGAGGGCCGTCCCTCCCCGAAGCGCATCCTGCTCCAGGGGACGCTGATCGAGCGCGAATCCTGCGGGCCGCCGCTTTAAAGTTTTTTTCACATCCCTTTCGTCGAGCTTGGAAATCCCTTTCACATCCCGTTGATCCCTCCCCGGTATGCTGGGGAGCAGATCTTCTCAAGAAGGAGGCAGCCATGAAGCGCACAATCGGTTCCGCCCTATCGTGGATGGCGGTGTTCGTCCTCCTGATCGCGGCGTGCGCGCCGGCGGCCACGCCGACGCCCACCCCGACCGCCGCCCCGCCGCCTACGCCGGCCCCCAGCCCCACCCCTGCGCCCTCTCCCACTCCAGCCCCGGTGGAGATCTCCATCACCTGCCGCTGCGTCAAGGGCGGGGTGAACGCCAACACGGTGAAGTGGCTCACCGAGACCGTCATCCCCGCCTTCGAGCAGCAGATGGCCGCCAAAGGGACCCCCGTCAAGGTGCGGCTGGTGGAGTTCGGGGGCAGCGATGAGGATCTCAAGGCCCAATACGCCCTGGATCTCAAGGCCGGCAAGGGCCACGACGTGATGGCCTTCGATGGCTTCTGGACGGCGGAGTTCGTCGCCGGCGGGCTGATCAAGCCGCTGGACGAGATCGCCGGCCCCGAGGTCAACCAGTGGGAGGGCTGGGCCCATATCCCGGACCGGGTGCAGGCGCTGCTGATGTATCAGGGCAAGCGCTACGGCATCCCCACCGGCACCGACGTCCGGGTGATCTGGTATCGCAAGGACCTCTTCCAGAAGGCGGGCCTGCCGGCGAACTGGCAGCCCACCTCCTGGGAGGACATCTTCGCCGCCGCCCGGCAGATCAAGAAGGCCCTCCCCGATGTGATCCCCATGCAGGTTAACGCCGGGACCGCCATGGGCGAGGCGACCTCGATGCAGGGCTTCTACCCGGTGCTGCTGTCGGCGGGCTCTTTCATCTACGATTGGGACAAAAACAAGTGGATCGTGCGCAGCCCGGCGATGCTGGACGCTTTGAACTTCTACAAGCGGGTCTACCTCGATGAGAAGCTGGGCGACGCCCGCCTCCAGCTCATCAAGGAGGGCCGCAACCAGTCCTTCGCCCTGTTCCGCGACGGCAAGATCGCCATGCTGTGGGAGGGGGATTACTTCTGGCGCTCGGTGGTCAACCCGGCCGTTAAGTCCGAGTGGGCCATCCCCAACCGGGATGAGGTGGTGGGCTGGGCCAAGATCCCGGCCAAGGAGCCGGGCAAGGGCTACCGGGGCCAGGACTTCGTGACCATCTCCGGCGGCACCGGCTTCATCCTCAACCCCAACACCAAGCACCCGAAGGAGGCCTGGGCTTTCCTCTCGTTCATGTTCAGCAAGGAGATGCTGATGGAGTTCCAGAAGATCGAGCCGCGGATCCGGGCCCGGGACGACGTGCCGGTGACGGGGGATCCGGTGATGACGGAGCTAGTTAAGCTGCTGCCGCTTACCACGGTCCGCCCCATGCTTCCCGCCTATCCCAAGGTCTCCCAGGCGGCCCAGCTGGCCACCGAGCGGGTGGTCTCAGGCGAGATGACGCCGGAGCGGGCCATGGAGGCCTACGCGAAGGAGGTGACGGACCTGGTCGGGCCGGACAATGTGCTGGATCTCATGCCGCGCTGAGCCCGACGGAGCCGGTGAGGCCATTCGCAGGGCCCGGGGCGTCGTCCGGCGCCCCGGGCCTTCACTGGAGGATCGCGCGAGGAGGAGCCGGTGGTCCAGCGTCGCCCCATCCTGTCCCTTCCCATCGGGCTGCTGTTCCTGCTGCCCGCCCTCTTCTTCGTGGCTATCTTCCTGGTCTTTCCCTCCCTCTGGGTGCTCTGGATCAGCCTGACCAACCAGACCCTGACCGGGGAGACGGCCCTGCGGCCTCAGTTCGTGGGCCTGGCCAACTTCCGGTATCTCTTTAACCCTGAGAACTGGGCGGTGCGGGGCTACTTCGGGAACGCCCTGCGCAACAGCGTCCTCTTCGTCATCGGCTCAGGCCTGATCGGCCAGGCAGGGGTGGGGTTGGCCATCGCCTGGGCCTTCCACCGACGCCGGGGCCTGCTGCGGGAGGTCCTCTACACCATGGTCATCCTGGCCTGGATCATCCCGGACGTGGTGGTGGCCTTCATGTGGGTGGCCTACCTGGACCGGGATCAGGGGACCCTGAACGCCCTCCTCTCGGGCCTGGGCCTGGGGCAGGTGGACTGGCTGATCGAACGGCCACTGCTCTCGGTCATCATCTTTAACACCTGGCGGGGGACCGCCTTCTCGATGTTGCTGTTCTCCTCGGCCTTAGCGATGCTGCCTCCCTCGTATCTGGAGGCGGCGGCGGTGGCCGGGGCCCGCCCGTATCAGGCCTTCCGGGACATCATCCTTCCCTCCATCCGCAGCCACGTCGTCACGGACCTGATCCTGATCACCCTGTGGACCTTCAACACCTTCACGCCGTATCTGATCACCGGGGGCGGCCCCACCTTCCGCTCGGAGGTGGTCTCGATCTACACCTTCCGGGTCGCCTTCCAGCATTTCGAGTTCGGCCGCGGGGCGGCGGTGGCCGTGGTGATGATGCTGATCAACCTGACTCTGGCCCTGGCCTATCTCTCCACCCTGCGTCGGGAGGCCCGCGCCCGATGACGGTGATCCGCCATGTTCTCTCCCGTATCCTCTTCGCCGGCTTCGCCGCCCTGGTGGGCGCTTTCTTCGCCCTGCCCATGCTGTGGCTGACCCTGGCTCCTTTCAACGCCCGGGGGACCCTGGCGGTGGAGATCCCCCGGCCCTTCACCCTGGCCAACTTCCAGGCCGTTTTCGCCAACGCCTTCGCCGTGCGGGCCCTGGGCAACAGCCTCATCCTGGCGGGGGGGACCATGCTGGTGGTGACCCTGACGGCCACCCTGGCCGCCTACGCCCTCTCCCGGGCGGAGGTGCCTTACTACGATCTCCTCACCTACGGCCTGATCCTCTTCTCCTCGGTGGTGACCGGCACGGCAGCCATGGTCCCCATCTTCCTCCTGGCCAACGCCCTGGGGCTGGTGGACACTTACGTCGGGGTGATCATGGCCTTCACCGGGGGGCTGCTGCCCACGGCCATCTTCATCCTGCGGGATTTCGTGGAGGGCCTCCCCCGGTCCTACGAGGAGTCGGCCATGGTCTGCGGGGCGAGCCCCTGGCGGATGGTATGGGACGTGGTGATGCCGCTGCTGCGGCCGGGGATGATGGTGGTGGGGATCTGGGCCTTCGTGCAGGTCTGGGGGGCCTTCCTGATCCCCTTCGTGCTGCTGCGCAGCCCGGCGCGCATGCCCGCCGCCATCGCCATCTACTCTTTCTACACGGAGGCAGGCACCCCCATCCTTACCCTCACCTCGGCCTACGCGCTGCTCTACGCCCTCCCGGTGCTGGCTCTCTATCTCTTCGTCAACGCCCGTTATGGGTTCCGGTTCTTCGGGGGGATCAAACGCTGAGATCCGGTAGGATGGGATCTGCAGGACTTTTTTTGAGGAGGCAGAGCTGGCCATGGCGCGAATCCGGCTGGAGGGGGTGACGAAGGCGTTCGGAACGGTGGTGGCGGTGGACGCGGTGACCCTGGACATTGAGGACGGGGAGTTCTTCGCCCTGCTGGGGCCCTCCGGGTGCGGGAAGACCACCACCCTGCGTCTCATCGCCGGGCTGGAGCGCCCCACCCGCGGGCGGATCTTCATCGGGGAGCGCGACGTAACCGAGCTCCCTCCGCAGGCCCGAGACGTAGCCATGGTCTTCCAGGACTACGCCCTCTACCCGCATATGACCGTCCTGGAGAACATCGGCTACCCGCTCAAGGTGCGCCGTTACGCCAAGCCCGAGATCCACCGCCGGGTCCGGGAGGTGGCGGAGGTCTTGCAGATCGCGGATCTGCTGGACCGGCGGCCGGGGCAGCTGTCGGGCGGGCAACAGCAGCGAGCCGCCGTCGCCCGGGCCCTGGTCTACCACCCCCAGGCGTTCCTCTTCGATGAGCCGTTGAGCAACCTGGATGCCAAGCTGCGCCTGGAGGCCCGCAGCTTCCTGAAGCATCTCCAGAAGTCCCTGGGCATCACCACTGTCTACGTCACCCACGACCAGGCGGAGGCCATGGCCCTGGCGGACCGCATCGGGGTGATGGATCAGGGCCGCCTGCTGCAGGTGGGGACGCCCCTGGAGATCTACCGGCGGCCCCGCAACACTTTCGTCGCCACCTTCATCGGAAGCCCTCCCATGAACCTGCTCTCCGGCCGCCTCCACCTGGCCGAGTCCGCCCTGATCCTGACGGACGGCCAGGCGCTCTCGGTGGCCGACCGCGTCGAGGCGTTGCGCCAGGCCTTCCGGGAGGGCGAGCGGGTCTGGCTGGGGGTTCGTCCCGAGCACCTGGCTTTGGCCGAGGGACCCGGGCCGACCCATCTCTCCGCCCGGGTCTACGCGGTGGAGCCCCTTGGGGTGGAGACGCTGGTGACGGTTCAGGTGGACGAGGAGCGCCTCACCCTGCGGCTGTCGGTGGATGAGCCGCCGGTGCTGCGGGAGCAGGTGTGGGTGCGGATCCCCCTGGAGCGGGCGCTCTTCTTCCGCGAGAGCGGGGAGCTGGCCCTGTGAGGGCGCGGCCGGTCCTTTCCGGATGATGGGATCGCTCTCCATCCCCATGAGGAGGACGCCCTCGATGAAGACCCTGCTTCGCTGGGAAGGCCGCTTCACCCCGGCCGACAAGGCGGCTTCGGATTATGTGCTCCTGCCCTTCGACATACCCCCCGGCGTCGCCCGCCTCGAGGTCCGCTACACGTTCGAGGGCCAGGGCCAGCCGGAGAGCCCGAACGTGATCGACCTGGGCCTGTTCGACCCGCGAGGGGCCGACTTCCTGCGCGGGGAGGGTTTCCGGGGCTGGAGCGGGAGCGCCCGAACGGAGGCGGTGCTCACGCCCCGGGCGGCCACCCCAGGCTATCTGCCCGGCCCTCTCCTCCCCGGCCGCTGGCACGTGATCCTGGGGCTCTACCGCATCGCCCCCCAGGGTTGCGCCTGCGCGGTGACCGTTCTGGCCTCCGAGGAGGAAGGGCCGCTCCCGCATCCCCCACCCCCGGAGGGGGGAACCGGGGAGCTTCCCTCCCGGCCCGGCGGCGGAGCAGCCTGGCTGCGGGGGGACCTCCAGAGCCACAGCCATCACAGCGACGCGCCGGGCTCCTTAGAGGACCTGGTGGCCGCCGCCCGGCGGCGGGGACTGGATTTCCTGGCGGTGACGGAGCACAACACCGTCAGCCACTTCCCGTATCTGCGAGCCTGGAGCGGGCCGGATCTCCTGCTCATCCCGGGGGAGGAGGTGACCACGTATTACGGCCACATGAACGCCTGGGGCCTCTCCCGCTGGCTGGATTTCCGCTGCCGGACGGCGGAGGAGCTGCAGGAGGTCATCGACGCCGCCCACGCCATGGGCGCCCTGGTCTCCATCAACCACCCCAAGACCGACGGGCCGCCCTGGGAGTATCCCCCGGACCTCCCGGTGGATGCCGTGGAGGCCTGGCAGGGGCCATGGCCCCTGCGCAACCGGGAATCCCTGGCCTTCTGGGACCGGCTGTTGCGGGCCGGGCGCCGGGTGACGGCGGTGGGAGGCAGCGATAAACACCAGGACCGACCCGGCGAGGGCACGCCCTTTTATCAGGTCGGCCACCCCACCACCTGGGTGTATGCGGCGGATCGGACGATCCCGGCCATCCTGGAGGCCATCCGTTCGGGCCGGGTGATGATCACCGCGGACGTGGACGCGCCGTGGCTGGAGCTCACGGCCGAGCGCGGGGATACGACCTGGATGGTTGGGGAGACCGTCCCGCCCGGCGGCGCTGTCCGGGTGCGCTATCGGGTGTGGGAAGGGAAGGGCCTGCACCTGCGGCTGCTCTCCCGGGAAGGGGAGCTCCTCTTCCTCCCGGTGGATCGTTCTCCCTTCGAGGGGGTGCTGGAGCTCGACCTGGGCCGCCATCGCTACGTCCGGGCGGAGCTACGGGGCATGCGGCATTTCGCGGAGGAGACCCCGGATGACCTGCCGATGGTCGCGATGACCAACCCCATCTGGGGAGGCCCGGGTTCGGAGGGGCCGTGAAGCGGCCTCGAAACGCGGTTATCTCCACATGGAGGCGCACGGATGCAACCGGAAGCCTTCATCGTCCCCCACACCCACTGGGATCGGGAGTGGTATCGTCCCTTCCAGGCCTTTCGTTACCGTCTGGTGGACCTGGCCGAACAGGTCCTTCGGATGATCGAGGGGGATCCGGATTTCAGGGGGTTCCTGCTCGACGGCCAGTCGGTGATCCTGGAGGACGTCCTAACGGTGCGCCCGGATCTGGAGCCGCGGATCCGACAAGCGGTGGAGGCCGGCCGCCTCTGGATCGGCCCCTGGTATGTGCTCCCCGATGAGTTCCTGGTGAGCGGGGAGGCGCTCGTCCGCAACCTCCAGGTCGGGATCCGCATCGCCCGCCGCTTCGGCGGCGAGATGCCCATCGGCTACACGCCGGATCCCTTCGGCCACGTTGGGCAGCTGCCCCAGATCCTGAAAGGGTTCGGGATCGAGGCCGCCGTGTTCCAGCGCGGCCTGGACGAGCAGCCGACGCTCCTCTGGTGGGAAGCCCCGGACGGCACCCGGATCTTCACCGTGTATCTCCGGGACGGCTACGGGAACGCTGCCTGGATCCCGGAGGACGCGGAGGCCCTGGCGGCCTACCTGAAGGCCCAGGCCCTCTCCCTGGCACCCCACACGCCGGTTCCCCTCCTCCTGCTTATGAACGGGACGGATCATCTCTTCCCCCATCCGCGGCTGACGGAGTGGCTCCGGGCGGCCCAGGCGCATCTCCCGGATCTCCGCCTGCGCCTCGCTTCCCTGGCGGATTACATCGCCGCGGTGCGGACTGCTCTCGGCCAACAGCTGTCGGATCTCCCCGTGGTTCACGGGGAGCTGCGCTCCAGCCGACGCCATCCGGTCCTGCCCGGCGTGCTCTCCACCCGCATCTGGATCAAGCAGCGCAACGCCGCCGTCCAGACCACGCTGGAGCGCTACGCGGAGCCCCTGATGGCCTTCGCGCATCTTCTCTGCGGCCTGGACCGACGGGCCTTCCTTTTCGAGGCATGGCGGCTCCTCCTTCAAAATCACTTCCACGATTCGATCTGCGGGACGGGGGTGGACGCGGCCCATGAAGACATGCGGCCGCGCTTCGATCACGCCGAGCAGATCGCCGGCCTGGTGAGTCGGGAATCCCTGGAGCGGCTCCTGCGGCCGGAGGCAGCCGAAGCCCCACCCGGCTGGCTGGCCTCGGACCCGGCGTCGATGGAGCAGGCGTTGCTGGTCTACTGCCCGATCCCGGGCCCCGTCCGGGGGCCGGTGGAGGTGACCCTTCCTGCCCTCCCGCCGGGCCTCACGTATCGCCTCCTGGACCCTGAGGGGCGTGAGCTCCCGCTCTTTCAGGTGGAGCGGGGGACGCCTGACGAGGCGCGCTGGACCGTCGCCCCGGCGGAGTGGCCGGGCTTCCTGAACCGCCTGCTCTGGATCCACGTGGGCCCCTATGCGGCGAAGCGGGTGTGGGTGGATCTCGAGGGGCGGCAGCTCTGGGCGGAGTGGGCGGACGCCTCGGCGGACATGGATCACGGGATGATCACCCATGTCCTTCAAGTGGCCCGCCAGCTGGAAGAGCGAGAACCGGCCCTCACAGCCCCATGGACGGTCTCGGCGGCGATGGGAGGAGCCTCCCGCTGGGCCTTCGTCCTCCCCGAGGGCCGGGGGGTCGGCCTCCAGACCTATCGGTTGCAGATCCGCCCCGGGACGCCGCGCGCGATCTCCCGACGTCCCCGGGCGGAGCCGGAGATCGCCAACGAGTTCTTCCGCCTCACCGCGGATCCCTCAGATGGGACCCTGCAACTGGAGGATCTCCGAACGGGCCGGCGGTGGCGCGGCCTGAACCGCTTCGAAGATGAAGGGGATGCCGGGGATGTCTACAACCATGAGCCGCCGGCGGAGGATCGGCGGGTGGACCGCCCGGCGGCGCCGCCCCGGGTCGAGGCCTGGGAGGAGGAGCCGTTCGGTCAGTGCCTGGAGGTCGATTTGCCGTATGAGATCCCGGCCGGGCTGCGGCCGGACCGCCGGGGACGCTCCGCGGAGACGGTCCCGCTGTCGATCGCCGTGCGGGCATGGCTGCGACCGGGAGTTCCCCGGGTCGATATGGAAGTCGTGGTGGACAATCGGGCGGCCGATCACCGCCTGCGTGTGGTCTTCCCCACCGGCATCCGGTCCGAGACCTGGGTGACAGAGGGGGCGTTCGACCTCGTGGTCCGCCCGGTGGGCCTCCGCGTCCGGGCAGATGACTCCTGGGTGGAGCAGCCGGTGTCTGCCGCCCCCCAGCAGGGCTTCGCGTTCGTGGAGGACGCCGCCGGCGGGCTCCTGGTGGCGAACCAGGGGCTCCCGGAGATCGAGGCCCGGACGGACGCGGAGGGACAGGTGGAGCTGGCCCTCACCCTGTTGCGGTGCGTGGGCTGGCTGTCGCGGGGGGATCTGCGATCCCGTCGGGGGCACGCGGGGCCGCCGCTGCCCACGCCCTCCGCGCAGATGATCGGGCGCTGGGCCTTCCGCTACAGCCTGATCCCTTACACCGACCGCTGGGAGGCGATCCGGGAGGCCCAGCGTTTCCTGGCGCCGCCCCTCGCGGGGGCGGGCCCCGGCCGTCTGCCGGAGCGGCTGCTCCTGGAGGTGGAGCCGGCCGCCTTCGTCCTGACCGCCGTGAAGGCCCCCGAGGAGGGGGAGGGCCTCATCGTGCGAGGGTATAACGCCGCCGAGGAGGTCGTCCAGGTCCGGCTTACCTTCTGGCGGCCGGTTCAGGCGGCCTGGCGGGCGGACCTCATGGAGCGTCCCCAGGAGCCCCTTCGCCCGGAGGGGTCCTCTCTGACCTTCCGGGCCCGCCCCAAGGAGATCGTCACCGTGCGGGTGGTCCTCGCCCCGCTCCTCCGGCATCCGGAAGGATAAAGCCAGAAGCTGGTCCCGGGCGGATGCGGTGCGCCGGGGAGGAAGGCCTGAGGAGGCCTCCTCCCCTTTTTGTTTGAGATCGCCGCGCCTCCGGGAGGGATGCCGGAGAGTCCCGACGCCTTCATCCTTCCTCCGGGGGATCTTCACAGGATCTTCACAGGACCCGGGCAGAATCCAGGGTGGAAGTGAGACCCACAGGCGGGAGGAAGCCGATGAAGCGCTGGAAAATCGTGGGGGCACTGGTGTTGCTGGTGCTTCTGATCGGGATGGTGGGGGTCGGAATCGGCATCGCCCGGACGGCGATGGGGTGGACCCTTCCCACCTTCGGCGGGGCCGGGCCGGTCCCCTCGGCTCCGGGGCCGGGCAGGTGGCCCGGCGGGAGGATGGGTCCGTGGGGCGGGATCGGATGGGGAACAATCCCAGGGACACCCCTCTCCGATGAGGAGGCGGTGCGCATCGCCCGCGACGTCATCGCCGCCTATGGGAACCCGGACCTGGAGCTGGCTGAGGTCATGACCTTCGATAACCACTTCTACGCCCAGGCGCGGGAGCGCTCCACCGGCCGCTACGCCTTCGAGTTCCTCATCGATCGGTTCACCGGGGCTGCCCATCCGGAGCCGGGACCCAACATGATGTGGAACGCCCGCTACGGGATGATGAGGAACCACGGCATGATGAGGGGTGGGTGGGGCGTCTCCGGGGAGATGCGCCTCTCGCCGGAGGAGGCACGGCGGATCGCTCAGGCTTACCTGGATCAGGCGATGCCGGGGGCCACGGTAGATGAGGAGGCCGATCCCTTCTATGGCTACTACACGCTGCACATCCTGCGGGACGGCCGGATCATTGGGATGCTCAGCGTGCACGGCAGCACCGGCCAGGTGTGGGTGCATACCTGGCATGGGAGCTTCCTGCGGATGGTCTATGGCCATGAGGGGGAGCACGGATCCTTCGGGGGCGATGGCGCGACCATCGCGTTCCTGTCCATAATTTCCCTGTGAAGTGAGGAAAACCATGAGCCGCAACTGGATCGGCTTGCTGATCGGAGCGCTGGTGTTGCTGGTCCTGCTGGTCGGTGCCCTGGGCCTGCTGGCCGGCCTGGCGTGGAGCTGGGGCTGGGGGTGCCCGGGTTGCCCGATGATGGGGCGCTGGGGCTGGGGTGGCATGGGCTGGGGCTTCGGGCTGTTGATGATGTTGCTGGGCCTGCTGCTCCCCTTGCTGTTCTTCGGCCTGATCATCGCCGCGGTGGTCTGGGGGATCCAGCAGGTGACCCGGGCCGGCAACCTGCCCCCCGCTGCGCCTCCGGCGGCTCGCTGTCCGCAGTGCGGCCGCCCCGTCCAGGCGGACTGGGCCCACTGCCCCTACTGTGGGGCTTCGTTGACCAGCGGGTCGGCGCGGCAGGGCTGAAGGCCCACGGAATCAGGCGGAGCAGAGGGTCGGCATGCGGACGGTGCTGGTGGTGGAGGACGAGCCCCGGATGCGCCAGGTGATCCGGGCCTACCTGGAGCAGGCGGGGTTCCGCGTGATCGCGGTGGGGGATGGCCCCAGCGCGTTGCATGCCTTCCGGCGGGAGCGGCCTGACCTCATCGTCCTGGACCTGATGCTGCCGGGCATGGATGGTTTCGACGTCTGTCGCACCATCCGACGGGAGTCCGGGGTGCCCATCATCATCCTGACGGCGCGGGTGGAGGAAGAGGATCGGGTGGTGGGCCTGGAGCTGGGGGCGGACGATTACATCACCAAGCCCTTCAGCCCGCGCAAGCTGGTGGCGCGGGTTCGCGCGGTCCTGCGGCGGGCGCAGGGGGAGATCTCCCCGCCCGCCGTCCTCCGGGTGGGGGATCTGGTCATCGACCTGGAGCGTCGGGAGGTGCGGGTGGGCGACCGGGAGGTCCGTCTGACGCCCACGGAGTTCGAGCTGCTGACGGCGATGGCGCGCCATCCGGGCCGCGTCTTCACCCGGTTACAGCTGCTGGAGCGGATCCAGGGCGTGGCCTACGAAGGGTATGAGCGGACCATCGACGCGCACATCAAGAACCTGCGCCAGAAGATCGAGCCGGACCCCCGCAACCCGCAGTATATCCTCACCGTCTATGGGGTCGGCTACAAGCTTCGGGAGGAGTGAGCGAGGGGATCCGGATGCGGAGCCTGTGGGCGAAGCTGACCCTGGCCTTCGTCGGCGTGGTCGTCCTGAGCCTGCTGACCACGGCCCTCCTGATCGCTCTGGCCACCGCGGGGGAGTTCCGGATCTACGTGGCCCGGGGGAACCGGCGCTGGGCGGAGGGGCTGGCCCCGCTCTTCGTCGCATATTACGCCCGGGTTGGGAGCTGGGAGGGCGTGGAGGCTGTGCTCGAGGACATGCCGATGCCCATGCCCGGCATGGGGCCCATGCATCCGCCCATGGGGATGAACCGGGCGATGTGGCGGATGATGGGCCACCGCCTGATCCTGACGGACGAGGCGGGGCGGGTCCGGCTGGATTCCGAGGGGAGCGCAGTGGGAACCCTTCTCCCGGCGGCGCGGGACCAGGGGGTCCCGATCCGCGTGGCGGGGCGGACGGTGGGGTGGCTGCTCATCGGCGAGGTGGAGAGCCCCACCGGGCCCTCGGCGGAGTTCCTGGCTCAGGTGCGGCGGGCCATCGCCCTCAGCACGCTGCTCGGGATCGCCCTGGCCCTGGGGGCGGGCTCCTTTGTGTTCTTCCGGCTGATGCGTCCGCTCCAGGCCCTCCAGCGGGCGTCTCGGCGGATCGCGAGGGGGATCTCGGCGCGCGCATCCCGGCGCAGGAGGCCGGGGAGCTGGGGGAGGTGGCCCGCGCGTTCAATCAGATGGCGGAGGCGCTGGCCCGGGCGGAGCAGCAGCGGCGTCAGATGCTGGCGGACATCGCCCACGAGCTCCGCACCCCTCTGGGCATCCTGCAGGGGCAGCTGGAGGCGCTGCTGGATGGCGTCCTTCCCCTGGCGCCGGAACAGATTGCCCAGGTCCACGACGAGGTCCGACACCTGGCCCGGCTGGTGGAGGACCTGCGGCTCCTCGCCCGAGCGGAGGCCGGTCAGTTGCGGCTGGAGCGGGGGCCTGTGGACCTGCGATCCCCGATCGAGGAGGCCGCCGACCGCATCGCGCTGCAGGCGGCGGAGAAGGGGATCCGGCTGGAGGTGCATCTTCGCGGAAGGGCTGCCGCCGGCGTGGGGGGATGAGGGGCGCCTGCGGCAGGTGCTGATGAACTTGCTCACCAACGCCCTCCGCTACACGCCTGCCGGCGGCCGGATCACCATCGAGGCCCAGCCCCTCGGGGATCAGGTGCAGGTGAGCGTCCGCGACACCGGGGTGGGGATCGCCCCGGAGGATATGCCCTATGTCTTCGATCGGTTCTACCGGGCGGAGAAATCCCGGGCCCGGGCGGACGGGGGGTCGGGGCTGGGGCTGGCCATCGCCCGCCATCTGGTCGAGGCCCACGGCGGGCGCATCGGGGTCGAGAGCGAGCCCGGCCGGGGCTCCCATTTCTTCTTTACCCTCCCCATCGTCTCCCGCTCATCAAGTCGCCCCCGCATCCTTACGGATGTGCTATAATGGGAGATGAGAGGCCCCCGTAGCTCAACTGGATAGAGCAAGGGCGTCCTAAGTCCTGCGTTGCGGGTTCGAATCCCGCCGGGGGCACTTGAGAAGAAGCCGAGCGGAACGCCCGGCTTTGTGTTCCGGCGTGTTCGCGGGGAGCAACTCCATGTGGGGAAAGCGCGGATGGGGTCCCGGCCGATCATCTCCTTCCGGCAGGTGAACAAGTGGTTCGGGAATCTGCACGTTTTGCGGGACATCACCCTGGACATCTATGAAGGGGAAGTGGTGGTGATCTTCGGCCCCAGCGGGGGCGGGAAGAGCACCCTGATCCGCACCATCAACCGGCTGGAGCCCATCGACTCCGGCGAGCTGTGGGTGGACGGCATCCCGGTTCACGATCCCCGCATCAACGTCAACCGCCTCCGCCAGGAGATCGGGATGGTCTTCCAGCAGTTCAATCTCTTCCCCCATCTGACGGTGCTGGAGAACATCATCCTGGGTCCGGTGCACGTGAAGAAGATCCCCCGGGCGGAGGCGGAGCGGCTGGCCATGCAGCTCCTGGAGCGGGTGGGGATCCCCGAGAAGGCCCACGCTTACCCGGCCCAGCTGTCGGGCGGACAGCAGCAGCGGGTGGCCATCGCCCGGGGCCTGGCCATGCGGCCGAAGATCATGCTCTTCGATGAGCCGACCAGCGCCCTGGACCCCGAGATGATCAAGGAAGTGCTGGACGTGATGGAGGATCTGGCCCGGGAAGGGATGACCATGGTGGTGGTCACCCATGAGATGGGCTTCGCCCGGCATGTGGCGGACCGTATGGTCTTCCTGGAGGGCGGCCGGATTGTGGAGGTCGGGACCCCCGATGAGATCTTCGAGAACCCCCGGCACGAGCGCACCCGGGTCTTCCTGAGCCAGGTCCTGCGTCATTAGCGAGAAAGGCCTCCTGCCACGCCCGCGAAGCCGCGGCGGGG
>Ga0209741_1000211_pt1 | contig 15251 bp, 19 predicted proteins | sample OctOCTMetagenome_FD_184734 | JGI IMG/M metagenome (GOLD analysis project Ga0209741, IMG submission 184734) | Hot spring and microbial mat streamer communities from Octopus Spring Streamers, Yellowstone National Park, USA - OCT_B (SPAdes) (version 4) | ecosystem: Environmental > Aquatic > Thermal...
CTTTTCGAGCAACTTGACGATCGGGATTCCTGCCCGAGAAAAGCTTTCGGCAGCCTCGTTGTCCTTGAGCGTAAGCTGGGCTTCCCACTCAAGCGATTTACATATGGTTCTGATCGATTCTTCCGGCCAGACGCCCGGCGAGGGTTTCTGCTTAGATCGGCCGAAGAGCTTCGGGACCAGTCCACGCTGTTTGTTATCCGGTAGCTGGCAGTCGATGAGGTTGGTGAGGAAAGCGATTGCCTTTTCCCTGTCTTTTTTCGCATCTCGCATACTGACCAACGGGATTATAATTTCTCGACGCATAGGGTCTATTTCGATGAAGTCATACAAGCTACTTTCATATTCGTGTTGATCGAACTTCATCCAGGAGTAGTTTTCCCCGCTTTTGCCCTTTTGAGCTTGCGCATCCGCGGCTCCTTTGAAGAGGGCCTCCAAGAAGTTGATGGTGGCGTACTTCGCCAGCAATGGGTCGCCGGACACGACGTCGTTGAGCTTCCTGTAGGGCTCGCTTTGCCAGTACTTCTCGAGGATGGCCCTCCAGCCGTTCTTTGCTTTGGGGTCGAAGGCTATCTGATACCAGGGCTTGAAGTGGACGATAGACGAGTCGAGGAAGACGAAGAACGGCAACTTCTCGGCTTCTTTTTGAAAGCTCGACCTCACCCCGTGCGCTATGGTATGGTACACGGGGTCGTCGTAATCCTCGATCAGTACGCCCCTGGTGCTCATGGCCCTCCCTTCCTGTAACGGCTCAACCTCTCCTCAATCTGCTGAATCTCCTTGAGGAGCTGCTCGGCAGAAGCGATGATGTTCTTCACCTCTTCCTTGAAGAGCTCCGCCTTTTCCGGCCGCGAGAGGAATGCCCTGGCGAGCTGGAGGGACTCTGACGCGAACCTCTTGGCGGCCTGGAGGTCGCCGGACGCGGCGTAGTTCTTCGCCTTTTCGAGCTTATCTGAGGCGTCCCTGAGCTCGGCAGGGTAGAAGCTGTCCAGCATCTCCCTGTACTTTCGGACGGCCTCCTCGTTGGGCAACACGTACTTCGATACGGCCATCGCGGCGCTCCTCAGGTCGGTCCTGTAAACATACGCATAGGTGCCTATGAGGCGCGGTAGGTGGTTGGGCGAGACGGCGGTCCTGTCGCTCACGAATATCCCGTGCTGCCTGAGCATCACGACGAACTGGGCGGTCACCTTCGCAAGGGCGCTGCCGTTGGCCCGCATGTAAGCGGTCACCCCGTCGTAAAGCCGATTTATATCGTCTAGGGAGACGATCGGCCCGGTTTCAGAGTTCGGCCTCAGGTTGTGGATTATGGCCGATTCCAGCATGTTGGAGGGGATGCCCTTCACGAAGTGGCGGAGCAGGAACCGGTCAAAGAAGGCGGCAAGCTCCGAATCGATCGGCAGTTCGTTGCTGGCACCGAAGAGCGAGTGGAGCGGACAGCTGTAAACCGTGCCGTCGACATCGACGAAGATCCTCTCGTTCATGATGTGGAGTATCGCGTTCAGCGTCTCCGAGGGGCCTTTGAAGATCTCGTCTATGAATGCTATCTCGACGTCGGGGAGCCTTCCCTTCGTGTTGCGCACGAACCTGCCTTCCTTATAAGCTATGGGGTCTATGGCGCCCACGAGCTCGTCGGGAACAGTGTATTTGCTCAGCAGGTAGTAGAAGAACCGGCAGTTCACGAGCTGGCTCAGGCGGCGGATCAGGGCAGACTTGGCCGTTCCGGGCTCCCCTATGAAGACGGCATGGGACTTCGTAAGGAGGGCCAGAACGGCGACCCGGGCCTCCTCCTCGCGACCGACGAAGCCGGCGGCGAGCTCGGCCTCTAAGCGTCTGATCGAAGAAAGCCCGTCCACCCCTTCTTCGCCGTTGGTCCCGACGGACGGACCCCGCACGCTCACGCCCCGGATTCCTCCATGGCATTAATTAAAGAGTTCAGGCCTTATTGGCTCGGACGGTCGAAAGGGCGCGCCACAATCCATTAGAAGCGGTCGTCTATTACGTCAGGCGGAAACTGAGCGGTTGGGATAACGGTTTGGTCCTCCACGACGCAACTCAAAAATAACCGTGAAAGGGAAAGGCAACGGAGGCAGTTAATGGAAGCGGATGAGGTGATTGCCGCCGTAATTGCGTTCGGGGTGGTGTTTTGGGCGATGTATCTGCAAGCCGTCTTAAATAAAGTGGGAGAGTCGATGCTCTGGTTTTGGTTGGCGATGGCGATCTTTTTGGGAGCGAGGGTAGTATATGATGCCCGCACCATCAAATACAGGATATACGGTTTGGACGTTAAGGAAGAGGAAGTGAGGAAGGCGGCGGTGGAGGTAGCGGCAAAGACGAACATCATCTCGGTGGCCCTTATGGGCGTTTGGTTGGGTGCCCTGGCACTACTTGATGGTATTTATGGGTTCCGGACAGTCAGCGAGAACCCCACCTTATTTTACGGGGACGTCGCGTTCTTCGTCGCGCTCGCCCTCTTCACGCTCATTACCATCAAACGTCTGTATAGCGTCCTTTACGATGGGCAGGAAGCCCCTTGAGCCTCGCTGATGCCGCGTGGTTGAAGGGCATCTACGAGAAGATTTACCGGATCCTCTCCCTCGAGAACCGCCTCCCACCTCCAGACGCGATCCACCTCCTTGAGAGGGTCGACGTGGAGGGTGTCCACGAGCGCGTCCTCGGGTTTGCCATCAGGGAGAAGAACTGCATTTATTTCAGGGACATTCCGCCAGATCCAATTACATTCGCCCACGAGCTGATACATCTCTGCACGAAAAGCTCGGACACCGACGAGGAGGTTTACGCCTACAACCTCGCCCAGCTCGTCGTGATGCTCGCCGAGAAAAACGTCATTCCCATGAGGAACCCCCTGACACTCTTCGAGTCTGTGACCCTGAGCGACATCCTGACGGCCCTCAGCGAGGCATATAGGTGCCAGTTCAGGGACATTACAGAGTATTTCAAACTCATCGGCGTGATCCCGGCTTTCATAATCGTGGAGGAGGATTCTGACGGCAGAACCCTCATGAAGGTGGATCCGCGTTACAGCGAGAAGGAGATTGTGGCGATGACGATTATAAGCCTGATAGGGGGAGCGCCATTTGACGATTCCGCTTTCGCGGCCCTTCTACGTCTGCTCCTGGACCACTAGTTTTTCTATGTCAGCACGGGACACTGTCAAGTTGGTATTACCTCCCCTCCTTCAGTCGTGACTTCAGTCGTGAGGACGTTGTGCACAATTTTAATTTATCAAAAAATATTTTGTTGTAGAACCTCTTACATCCATCTCCCTCCCTTTAGTCCCTCCCTTTAGCAAGGCCTGTTTGTCCAGAGGCCCAAAAGTCTTAAGTAAAACTTGTCAGTACCTGAACATGTGAGTGGTGAGCGACATGTCCGCTTCAAAAGGCGATGAAAACGGCTTCACGTCAGAAAGCGGGATGGCGGCACGCATTTCGTCTAACAAAAGCGAACCCTCAGAATTCGATGAGCAAGTAGCGGTGGAAACGTTACACATAAGGTTCGAGGGAAAGGCAAAGGCTATCGAAGAATGGCGCAGGATAAGGCAAGAAAGGAATTGGGAAGACATGCTAAATTCGATGAGCAAGATGCGGTTTATGGTTACATATTCGTTCAATAATAGCTTCCTTGGTTTCTTCAACCATGTCGATGATTACCTAGTGCGTTCGGCTATTAAGGCCGCTACCATCCAAATCTTGAAAAATAGGTTCAGCGACTTTGAAAAATTTTTTGTAACATATAAACGCGAGCCTATGTGGGAAGAGGTCAGCAGGAAGGAGGTCAAAAATGAAGATAAGATCGTCATCGATGAGGTCCTTGAGACATGTCTCGGTCACGCATTCGATCTTCACGTTCATATCGTCCTCACACAACACACTGAAATTTATGGCTTCTCCAACGGCAACGTCACCACCACTGCTCTCATAAAACCAGTAAGGGCTTCGGCAAAAGAGTGCGAAGAGCGATTCGCCACATTAAGGTGCCGTTTATGCAATAAAGTTATCGAAGACCCCGAGAATGAATATTGGTGCGAAATTTGTTTCCGCATAGTATGCGAGAACTGCATCGTTGAAGAGACAGGGTCACGGGTGTGTTCGGAGTGCTCGTCAAAGCCAGATCCCTCCGAAGAGGAAGAACAGGATAACCTATAGACTCGGGACCTACGAGCTTCTTGTGGGACTCGACTGGACGCATAATATGAACCAGAACCAAGAGGGGACAGCTCGTATTTCGGCGCAACGAGCCATTTTATGGGGCATATGAGGTTTATGAGGTAAGCGTAAGCTCCCTCAAGGGCCTAAGCTGGCTCCCCGTAGTGGACGACATATCAGACGTAGCTTCAAGAGCCGTAATCGTGAAGAACTTCGACGCCTTCCCCCGGCGATCCATATCGATCTCGTGCCCTCTAAGCTACCTCCACGCTTCCAAGGTCCTTGAGGAGAGGAACGTGAGCTTCAGCCTCGTCGCCTCATCCAGGCTTTGCCCGCTCCCAAGGCCCTTGGGAATGCTCGTGGAGATGTTTCACATCGACAGAGAGTGGTATTACCTCATCATCTTCCCGAAGCCTTCAAGCCAGCTACCGTCGGTCGAGAAGGCCAAGGTCATCAGGACGAAGAGGAGGATCGTGCTCGTCAACCCGTGACGACCTTCAAATGAGGGGGCCAGATGTAAGTGCTCTACACCGAGGCCATGAAAATTAATAAAACACCCAAACCTACAGTTGATGTAAAGGTGGGATGACGGTGAAGGTAATGAACTTGCTTACGAGCGAAGACAACCCTTGGTTGATAGTCACTATATTGCCGGTAGCCGTCATGTCCTTTGGTATTGTAACGGGCGCACAATCGTATCATACGGTATGGAAGTTATACCCACAACTCGTTAATTACCCCGATGAAGTCCATTTCTTCGTCACCCTTATGTATAGTTTCATCTTTATGATCGCAGTTCTTTGCATTTACCATTATCGCATTGATGTCTCTTTAGCTATGTCCAATATGAAATCCGTCGAGGAGAAATTAAGGCGGGTGAGAAGAGCAAAGCAGTTCTTCGTTACAGTTGCTATTTCCATACTCGCTATTGTGCTGATGTCGGCAATTGCTATTGAGCAAATGTTTACGCTCCGTTATCTAAACAGCCTTCATTTTTACATGTTGTTAGGGTTCTACGCCACTATAGCCAGTATCATGATCAAAAGTTATTACCAAATTCGTAATGTGGTGAACGTGAAGCACAAAGGTGAAGCAAAAAAGGAGATGAATTTGGACCTCCCATGGTTTATAACCCTCGCCGTTTTTGCGATGCTGACGGTGCTCGCCATCCACGGGCTGAGAAAAGCATATCAAATAGAGTATTCTTTTGCCAAACTATACCCCGATAACGCATCGTTCTTGTTTTTCCTGGTGTGGAGCCTGGTTCTCATGGGCGCGTTTCTGGTGTGCCTCTCTTTAAGCCGCGATCTAAAGGCTACTGAGTCCGATGCGAAATCCAGGAAGTTGCTACGAAGAGTCTTTACCAAGATGGCTGTTTCATCAATCGCCGCGATATTGGTTACCGCATACTTCGTCGACCACACCTACCAAATTCAGTTATTCAACAACTTGTCCTTCTACGGTCTGCTACAAGCGTATGCCATTATGGTCTTCGGCATGTACGCGTTGTATAAATGGGGCTGACTTGGACCCAACGCGAAACCCCTTTTTCCTTTTTCTTTTTTGGTGGGTTGCCAACCGACTCAGGAAACGTGAAGGGCCACGAGCCTTGATATTTCCGCACTACGAACTTACGCCATGCCGTGCCCCAAGTGCGGTAAGGACGTGGAGTTCCTGTTCTGTGACACCACGGAATACGCCACGTACGCTTATGACGGAGAGGAGTTCGTCCTCGATTCGCGCGATACCGTCGAGATGGCGTTCAGGTGCCCGGAGTGCAACGAGGTGGTGGCGAACGACGCCGACGAGGCCGACGAGATCTTGAAGCCACGCGCGCCTGTCGGAGAGGCTAAGGCGGTTGAGGAGCTTGCCAGAATCGTTCACGAAGAGGAAAGGCGTCGAAGGGAAGCGAGCGCTCTGGCCGAACTTGTCCATAATGAAGAAAGGCGCCGGAGGGAGGCAAGCCGTGCAACTGAAGCTTGAGGACTTCTCCAGGAAGAGGTGCCCCTACTGCGAGGAGAAGAGGGATTGGCACGGAGGCTCTGTAACCCTATACTTAACGGAGGAGGGGGAATGGAGGTGCTTCGCCAACGAGGAGATCTACTGGTGCGAGGACGCGTTGATAAAGGTCATCCGTCTGCTGAAGAGGCTGTTCGAACGTGCCGCCTCCAAAGGCTTGAAGGTCTATGCGACCTCCTATCTTTCGGGAGGTCCTAACTTCATCCACACGTTCGGCGTGGAACTCGACGGGAAGGACTCCGTTGAGTGGCCGGAGGAGTTCCAAGGGATGAGGATCATCGTCCTCAGGCTCGGCTTCCGCACCCATAGGGAGGCGGTCGAGGAGCTTGAGAAGGTCTTAAGGCAACTTCACGCGAGGGTCAGCCAAGAGGTTTTGGAGAGGGCCATGAGTCCGGAATCCTATCATGAGGGGACACTACCATGATGTGCCCTGAATGCGGTGCGAAGGAGGAAAGGAGCAGGAGGGGAGCAAAGCATGCAACTCAAGCTTGAAGACTTCCTAGGCGGAGGACCATGCCCTTACTGCGTGGACGGGAAGACCCACGAAGGGGAGGTGGTCCTCTACACGACGCCAGACGGGGGCTGGGCGTGCCTCGCCGACAAAAGACTCTACCGGTGTGAAAGGGGGTTGGAGGAGAGGTTGCCGACGATGAAGCGGTTGCTTGAGCACGCCCGCGCAAAGGGGTTGCAGGCGTTTGCGGTCGAGAGCTTAATAGAAGGGTCGCGAAAGCCCATCCGCATCTACACAATGGACATACGGGTTAATGAGGAAGAAATCGAGTGGCCGGAGGAGTTCAAGAAGAGAATTCTAGTCGTGGAATTCGGCTTGCTCAAGACCCTTGAATGGGCCGTCGAACGCCTTGAGCTGATGCACAGGGAGTGTTGCGCACACGTCGATCAGGAGGTTCTGAAGAGGATGCTCGAAGGTGAGGGCCACGAATCCTGATAGCCTCCTCATAAGACGTTGTGCCGTGATGCGCCCCAAATCCGGTCCGAACCCGAATGCAGACAGAAGATACAGGATCTATCACGACAAGGACGGCGTGCCGGTCAGCGTAAGGAGCGCCGTGCCGTTCTATGAGAAGAGCTTTACGGACGAGGCAGGCTATGAGGTCTTCGAGCGCTATTATTTAGTCTTCGATTTCGAGCTGGGGGGCTTGATGGTTGAGGTCACTCGGACGTGGACTGGTGCCGAATACAGCTACGGATTCTTGGAGCTGGATCAGCTCGACGGAGAGGCCAGGGAAGCGCTATTGCGCCTGGTGCGTTCACGGAAGCTCGAAGAGATGCGCGCCAAGGTCCTCGAAGCGGCTCGGGAAGCGCTCGAGAAGATCGCCCAAATGACGGATCTGCCGAGGGACGACTTCCAGCAGGCAGATTCGCTGGAGAAGGAGGTATGTGAGATATTCGAACAGGCGGTCAGGCCTACGGCAGGGGTGAGGAAGACGTGAAAATGGAGGTCAGGTTCCTGCTGTCTGGGACCGTTCTTGTTATAACAGCTTTAGTTCTGTGCATCCTTGCCCTATTTTACTTGGTTCACCTGACGGAAGGGGTGCCCCGCATCCCGCGCCATGAAACCGTGTTGGTATCCACCGCGCTTTTCGCCGCCGTTATAGCCGCGATATTTTATCACAAGAAACATTTCGAGGGGGTATGGTCCGCTATAGAAGGCAGGTTGGTAGAGGAAGAGGCGAAGGGTCAGCTGGCACGGAGGGCCATGGCGATCTACGTAGCCACCGCGGTGGCGCTCCTGACCGCATTGCTCCTCGCGATACTCGCCGACCAAGCCTACCAGCTCCGGCTACTCGAAGAGCCGGTATTTCACTACACATTGGTCGCATACGTTGGCTTTGTAATTGCGTTCTACGTTGCTTACGACGGCCTACGCGAAAGGAACGGTGAAGCCCCATGAGGCATTCGTGCAATGAGACGTGCATCCACACCATCGCGGCGAAGATAGTGAACCGCGCGTATCCGATCGATGCGGTATCGGTGTTCTGGGTAGGCGACTTCCTTTCAAGGCGTCTGAAAGCTGAAGGGGTGGAGTATGTCGAGCAAGTGATATTGAATGGTGACGTCCACAACTTCACGACGATCTGGGAGTATCACTACATGTCGCCGAGGCATGGAGAGGTGTATGCCTATCAGACCTGCGGCAGGGTCGGCATGGATGATTGGGCGTGCTGTGTAGTCCTCACGCGGAAGAAGCTTGATGCAGGCACGGCCATACGTGCCATCATGGCGGGCTCCGAAGCATATAACTTGGTCTCAAAACGGAAGATCCAAACCGAAGAGGAGATCGCAGGGATCGCCGATCGCGTCAGGTGGTATGTCGAGGAGTCGTTAAGGAGCGCTCCGGAGCGTATCAAGAGGCTCCTTCGAATTGGAGGAGGAGGGCCATGAGCCCTGATATTTTCCCGCGAGGTAGCATCGCCGTGATGCGGTCAGAAAACTCCCAGAAAGGCGAGGCGGAAGCGCCCTCTCCGAGCGAGAAGGCCAAAGCGAGGTGCCCGGAGTGCGGTGAAGAGCTGGATTATCTGGAGTGCTATACGACAGCGAAATACTATTACTATCCCGACGGAACATTCGAATACATAGAGATGGCAGATGGCTGGGAGAAGTATGGCGACTACTACTTCATCTGTCCCGAGTGCGAGGCAGAGTTGGCGCTAAGCATAGAGGAAGCCGACGAGATCCTCGGAAGGAGGGAGGAGACTGTAGAGGCGCAGATGGAAAGGGCCAGAAAGGACGAAAAGGGCTGAACGGGAAGGCCACGCCCACTTATTTCCTCGTTTTTCTTCCGTCCTCACGTGATCGAGGCGGTCTATTCTTCAAAAGAGGAAGGCGGCGACTTCCTCCCATTTTGGAAGCTGTATATTCAATACCACTATCGAGGGGAATGGGTCCGCACCTGCTTTTATCTAAAGGACTACTACGGAAGGACCTACATCGTCCAGCGCGACTACACAGAGGAAACCCCTATCCTTGATGCCATTTGCGCCGAGAAGGTCGGCGTGGCGGTCGAGAGGGTGAAGGAAATCATGGAGAAGGGAAGCAAGGAGCTGAAGACGGAGCTTCTAAGACGGTTCGTCGAGGCCATCAAGCAACCATACGATAGGGTTGAGCAAGAAGGTGAAGGTTACGTCCTCTATCACTTCAAGACGCCTGTCGAGGCCTTCGAGGAGGACGTCCTGAAGGGCAAGGTCTTCGACCCGAGGACGGGGCTGAAGCTCAGCCTGAGGCAGGCTCAGGGAAGGCCTCCGGAGGGCGGCTTCCTTCAGGACTTCATCGGAGGCTCGGAGGACTACTACAAGGCCCTTGAGCAGGGGAAGCTCGGATACAGGGTCGGGACCGTAGTGAAGATTTACGGTTATTACGACCCTGAACTCATGAAGCGCCATAACACTTGGGCCGTCATCGTCAGGATCATTGACCCCTGGCACTACGAAGTCGTGCAGGAGCATACCGGGAAGAAGCTGATCATCAGGGATACGGACATTAAGGCGATAATCGCAGACGCCTTCCACGACTACGCCGATATCGGCGAGGAGAGGCATAAGAGGGAGGTGATCCCTCTTATAAGGAAGGCGCTTGAGGGGAAGATCCCCATCCCAGAGGGGCAGTATCCGAAGTGGCCTCGCCCTCCCGTCTATCAGGCCTTCGTTGTAGCGCTCTCAAAATTCGGAAAGAGGGACCCGAAGAGGAGCGTCGAGAAGGCGCTGAAGGAAGCAGAAAAGAAGCTGAAGTGGGTCGAGAGGAACTGGAGGCGCCTCGGTCCAAAAGACTACAGGAGGGAGCGCGGTTACGCCCTCCTCTGGATCAGGCTCTACCAGCTCGTCTTGAAGAGGCTCGACGCAATCGCCGGTAAGGAGGGTAAGTTGTTATTTAAGATAGATGAGAAGGCGGCCCTCGAGTATGAGAAGGAAGCCTATAAATATGTCAAAGAAAGGCTCGTCTGGAACGGGATACCCTTTTTGGAGCTTGACGGGAGGATACTCGTTCACAAGAGCGATTACGAGAAAGCCGTCAAGGCGATCGTCAATCAAAGGGTTTGGTGAAAAGGGCCAGCGCCACTTATAGGGTCGTTTGTTTTTTTCGTGGCCGATGACCGCGCTTGGAATTGAGGAGTTTGAGGAGAAATGTGAGGTATGTGGAGAACCGGCTACGTGGACGTGTGATTGCTGTTGTTCTTCCCTTTGTGACGAGTGTATTTGTCCTAACTGTGACGTAGCGGAAGAGGAACCATGTGACCGATGCGGAGAAGATGTTGCGGACCTCTATCACTGCAAAAAATGTTGGAATGAGGTCTGCTATGATTGCTATGTCTTCGAGAAGAGGCTGTGCGTAGATTGCGCCTCCAAGGTGAGGGGATGAGCCGCTACCGTTACTTCCAGCCGCACACCGTCAGGCTCGTCCAAGCGCAATTCGGTAGATGCCTGCTGTGCGGGAGGGCGGCTAAGGGGTCAACGGTGATGTGGGTCAAGGATGTCGGCGTGGTGTGCCAAAACCACGACGCCTACGCGCTCATCTACGAGTATGACAACGGCCACCACACCAGCCAGACGGTTGTAAAGGTATTCGCCGATAAGGAAGAGGCCGAAAGCGAGTGCAAAAAGATGAACAGAAGGATGGTGGAGGCTCGGGCCGCCATTGGTTTCCGGCCAGCCAGCTACACCGTGAGGCCCTTGAAAGAACTTGTCCATCTCCGCGAAAGGGTCACAGAGCTGGAAGAGGAGTAGCCCGACTCCAGGGACCCCAAACATCAACCTCTTTTCTTCTTTTCTCTCTTTTCCTCCCCGTTGTCCAATCTAATAGAAAAGCATGGCGCCGCATGAACCCGCCTCCAAAGAATGGCAGGGCCACGCCTCTATATAACATGGTGATGATTTCCTTTCGGCTGATGACCGCGATCAGGACGTGGGAGTCAGTCTGCCCCGAGTGTATGAGCGGTAAGCTCGTGACCGATCCGGAGACGGGGGAGGTCGTCTGTCAGGAGTGCGGTGCGGTCGTCATCGAGCGCGGAGTTGACACGAGTCCAGAATGGAGGAAGCCCGAAGGGGGCGAGGATTCCAAGCTGAGGAGGGTAGGCCCACCCCTCTCCATTACATACGGAGACATGGGACTTTCGACGACCTTCGACTGGATGAGCTCGGACTTCGAGGGGAAGAAGCTGACCAAAGAGGCGAGGGAGAAGCTGAGGAAGCTCCAGCGCCTCCACGAGACGATAAAGACGAGCGAGGAGAGGAACCTCCAGCAGGCGGCCAGCGTCCTCGCGATCTACGCCGACAAGCTGAACCTCCCCCAGCCGGTGGCGGAGCAGGCGATGCTGATCTACAGGAAGGCGCTGAAGGCCGGACTCGTCAAGGGCAGGGCGATCAGGGTCATCGTGGCAGGAGCCGTTTATGCGGCATGCAGGCTCAGCGGCTTCCCGAGGGACCTAAGGGACTTCGAGGAGGCCTACCCGCTGGTGAAGAGGAAGATGGTAGGATATGCCTACAGGCTCATAATCAAGAACCTGAACATAAAGCCTCCCATTCCGCCAGATCCGAGCACTTTCATACCGAAGATAGCCGCGAAGCTGAACGTGGACGAGAGGGCCGTGCGGGAAGCCATCTACATCCTCGAGGAGGCGGTTAAGAGGGGAGGAAGGGAGGTGATTGCAGGAAAGGACCCCATGGGGGTAGCGGCCGCCGCGCTCTATATTGCCTGCCAGGAGACGATGCAGAACGTAATGCAGAAGGAGATAGCGAGGGTAGCTGGCGTCACGGAGGTCACCGTCAGGAACAGGGTTAAGGTGCTACAATCGTATTTCCAGAACAACCACAACCAACAGCAGGAGGTAACCCAACCAGTAGGGTGAGGAAGGGCCATGAAACACTATATGTTACTCATAGCAACTTTTTGTGAGATGTCCGGGCTGTCCGAAAGAGAGAGGGCTTCTATGACAGGGAAATTGGCACTCCGGATTTTCGGGCTACCAGCCATAGTAGCGATCTCGTTGTTCTTCACATGGATGACGTTGACCAACACACTCATCCCTCCCAATGTCAGGAGCGATTTAGGCCCGTCCCTCACAATCATTTTCGCATTCCATGCTGTTTTCGCATTCGTCCTGCTGGTTTATTTAGCCTCACTCATAACTCTGCTGGATCTCGTTAAGCGGACTCTCTGACCACCTGACGGAAGCCTTTGCCAGTGGGCCACGAAACCCTTTGTTTCGCTTCTTCAGGATCAGATTGGGCTTGAACCCGAGCGACAGGCTCATTCGCAAAACGGCACGAATCGACGGCAAGCGTTTCGAATGCCTCGAGCTAACGCCCGAGCATCTTTTGGGTCGTCCTCTTGCCGAATCTGAAGCCCGATATGCCGCGATGAGACTCTACGCCGCCGGCCGGATTCCAATCCCTCTCCCCGCCCCGAGGATCGCTGTAGTGGGAACACGTGAGCCGTCGCATGAGGGCATTGAGCTGACGAGGAGGCTCGTGGAGGAGCTGATGAGGGAGAAGGCGATCGTGGTCAGCGGCCTCGCGAGGGGCATAGACACGGTGGCACACAGAACCGCAATCGAGGAAGGGGGCAGGACGGTGGCCGTCCTCGGGACTCCGATCAACGTCTTCTACCCGCCAGAAAACCGGAGCCTCCAGCTGAAGCTGATGAGGGAGCATATGGTGATCAGCCAGTTTCCGCTCGGTTCACCGGTCACAAGGAAGAACTTTCCGATGAGGAACAGGACCATGGCGCTCATCTCGGACGCCACAGTCATCGTCGAGGCAGGAGAGCGGAGCGGCACCATCTACCAAGGGTGGGAGTGTATCAAGCTCGGGAGGCCCCTCCTGATACACGCCTCTCTAAAAGACCTCACATGGGTCAGAAGGATGACGGAGTGTGGCGCTTTCCTCTTCAGAACCCCCGATGATGTGCTGGAGGTTCTGAGAGGAACGAAAAGCTGGACTTATTCCACGAATTCGCTTAATCTGATCTGATCCTCCTCCGTTTCCGGCTCGCGTAAGGCCTCCTCGATGACGTCCTCCGGAACCGGATCCATGTAGTAAATGAGTCTTTCGAGGTCCTCCGGCCTCTCTATCTCGATGTGCTTCACCCTGAAGCCCCCGAATTCCTCCGGAAATCGGCCGATCCCATAGACGTAAAGATCGTCATCGGCGGCTTTGCCAACTCCCAAGAGCACGAACCTCCCGCCCTTGGCCTTTCCCTCCGCTTTCATGCGGTCATGCAGGTGCATGAGGAACCTCAAATTGTCGATGAGACCTTTTCTGCATTTATGATATACGCGCTTGATGTCGGCCTTCGCTATCAATTTGCCGTCCTTGACGTATATCTCCATCGCTCCCAGATGTAGCCTCAGCCTCCGGTAGAAGCTCAGTAAGACACTCGGCTCGCCACAAAGCCCGCACCTCCGGACCTCCGGCTCGGGCCGAGCCTCCGCCAGTTCAGCCTTTGATTCCTGAGGCTCCGGAGATTTTGAACCTTGAGGCTCAGGAGGAGGACTTGAGGGTGAAGGGTTCAGGAAGGCGTCCAGCGTGATCTGAGAGTCATACCAGCTCATGGCCGTCCGTTCACGGATTTCGGAAGATTTAAGCGGTCGAGACCCGAGAATCCCCTTCAGCCCCTTCCTTCTCTACCTCCCTATATTCGTTCAGGATGATCGGCAGGTCGTTCTGCGGGATGCGCCGGTATCTCTCCGAACGGGTGTCATATCCGACGTGCGTCGCGATGGCCATAAAGATATGCTCCTGCTCCTCCTCCGGAGACCTCTTCCTCTGGACGAACAGGACACTCGTTATCACGTCGGTGCCGTATTGCCTGAAGGCCCCCTCAGGCAGGTCCACGACGGCCTTCACCAGGCACTCCCTCATCACGTATTTTCTCAGGGCAACGTAGTCCTTCCCCCTATTGTTGAGGATGCCGCGAGGAACGACCAGAACAGCCCTACCGCCAGGTCTGAGGAGCCTCACGCACAGCTCGACGAAGAGGATTTCGGGGACCTGAGACCTCCTTCCCCTCCCGCTCTCATACTTCTCGAGGATCCTCCTGTCGGTCACAAGGGAGCCTCGGCCCCTCCCGAATGGCGGGTTGGCGAGGATGACGTCGAAGCCTCCCCTGTCGAGGACCTCCTTCAGGGCGCTCCTGACAGCCTCGTGCTCCTCCCTTACGGGATCATCAATCAGGTCGAGGGTGTTGGCCCTGAAGATGCGGGCGTCAGCGCCCAACAGCTTGAGGTTGATTCTGGACAGCTTCGCGAAGAAGGGGTCGATGTCGATGCCCCACAGGCGCTCTCCCAGCTCCGCTACATCACCACCCGCGTTCAGCTGATGGAGCAGGGACCACATGAGGAAGTATCCGGCTCCGCACGCCGGATCCAGGACGGTCTCGCCAACCTTCGGGTCCGCAAGCCCGACCATGAACTCGACGATCTCCCGAGGGGTCAGGAACGCCCCCAGGCTCCGGCCGACCCTTCTGAGGAACGCCTCTAAGCCAGCGCTCAAGGCGTCCTTACGGACACCGCTCAGGCGGTATCCTCTCAGGAGCTTCAGGACCTCCCTCAACGTGTTGGAGTCGAGCCTTACCGCCTCCTCGGAGCAGAACAGACCCCGAGCCTTAGCCCCTTCGAGCGCAGGCCCCACCGAGCTGGAGGTAAGCGCGCCTCCCGACCCCTCCTCATGCATCTTGACCAGCAGGAGCTTGAACAGCTCATATAATCCCTCCCTCACATCAAGCCCCGTGCAGGACGAGACCATCTCGTGGCATCGGAGGAGGGCCTTGGCGAACTCCTCCGGATCTATCTCGCCGGAAGCCCCGCCCTCGGCATGGGATAGTGGTTCGCGAGCTTTCGCGGTCAGGAAGGAGTCCAGCGTGGTTTGGGGGCCGTTCACGCCATTCCCAAAAAACACGGAAGGACTTAAACGGACGAGGCCTGTCATTTGGAGGACGGGAACTTGACCTTCCGAAGTCCTACGACTTTGGCGAACATCACGTTACGACGCCCCTTAACAGCATTAGCTAATGCGGCCTGAACGCAATCGACCACAATCCTCATGGCATCGTCATAAT
>Ga0209741_1000214_pt1 | contig 15204 bp, 15 predicted proteins | sample OctOCTMetagenome_FD_184734 | JGI IMG/M metagenome (GOLD analysis project Ga0209741, IMG submission 184734) | Hot spring and microbial mat streamer communities from Octopus Spring Streamers, Yellowstone National Park, USA - OCT_B (SPAdes) (version 4) | ecosystem: Environmental > Aquatic > Thermal...
TACAGCTTTCACTTTCCACGATCAGCATGGCATAGGCAGATTGAGGGATCAGGCTCTTGGTTCCGTAAGGGTTGGGTTCCTTGTCCTTTTCTCCTTTACAGGCAGAGAGGGTAAGCCCTATGCTAAAGAGGATCATCAAAAACACAATAAACCTACTCATGGCTTTAAAATATATCCCAATTGGGAGCACGAGGCAACTTGAGGCTGAGGCTGTTCTAAAAACCCAAACCCATTGACACGCAAGGGTTTTTCCTCTAAAATCTAACTCTAATGTTTGTTAGCCTACAGTTCAAACTTGAACTGAAAAAAGAAGACAAAGAGAAACTCATAAAGCTAATGCGTAAGCAATCCTCTGCCATCCGTGTAGCATACAATATGCTAAAGGAGTTGGAAAAAGAGAAAACAAAAAACCCACACGCCCAAATATACCAAAGACTAAGACAGCTATTTCCTGAGTTGCCGACTAAATACGTTGACTCAGCCATATACAAAGCTAAACAGTATCCTACTGATAAGCCAGTAGTGTTTGGAAGCAAAAGACTTTTTGAAAAGCTTTGTAAAAATCACCTTACAGGAAAAGTAAGAGAAAGACTTAAAAAGCAGTGGAGAGAACTAAGACAAGGAACACTCATAAGCATTGGGTCAAAATCAGACAAAGGAAACAGACTAACGAGATTTGAAGACCTAAACGGACAGCTTTGCCTTGGGATTACCACAGGAAACAGAGAGTTTATCTATGCGAAGGTGTTAAGAGAACCAAGCAATAGCAAAGACAAGTGGATAACTTTCATGGCTATGCTTTTGGAAAGCTGGCAAACAAAAAACTACTTTGCCTACACAGTGGAGTTAAAACTGAGAGATGGAGAGATTTATGGAAACGTATCCTTTGAAATTCCAACGCCTGAAGTGAAATACACCAAAGAAAACGGAGTAATAGCCATAGACACAAACGCATCACCCATACACTTAGCCATAGCTGAAGTTTCAAAGACTGGAGAACTACTAAGCTATCAAACCATCAATCTACACCACCTTATAGGACTTTCTCAAAACAGCAAAGACCACCAAGAGTGGATATTGGCCCATCATATAGTGGATTTAGCCATTCAGAAAAACAAAGCTATAGCAATAGAGAACCTAAAGAAACTCAGAAGAGGAAAGCGTGGAGATGGGAAAGCTAAGCTAAGAAGAAGACTTCACCATTGGAACGCCAAAAAGTTTTTGCAAAAGCTAAAAAGGGTTGCGATGTTAAAAGGAGTGGAAGTGGTAGAGGTCAATCCTGCCTATACCTCAGTTATTGGTATGCTAAAGTATGCACCACAGTTAAGCATAGATAAAGACATCGCTGGTGCTTATGTGATAGGAAGAAGGGCATTAGGTTTCAGAGAGGACATGCCTGAGAATTATGAAAGACTGCTAAAAGACAAAGCATATTTGGAATTTGCCCTAAAGAGGTATGAGGAAAGGGAAAAGGAACTTAGAGAACTTATAGAGAAGGAAAGCAACGAATACAAGAGAAGCGCCCTAAAAAGCGAACTAAGGAATGTAGAGTGTGCAGAGGAGCTATTAACCAATCTCATACAAAGCCTTCAGAGCGAGCCAAGCGGATGTGAGGGAGCCAATGGAAGGAATCCCGAGCAGGGAAGGGTAGCAAAAACTACCCTTCAAAGTGCTTGGCAAGTTCTGAAGGTAGCCCTCCTCTTCCCTATCCTTGGAAAGGTTTTACCAAGAGACCTTTCTCCTCTGAAGCCAGTGTTGGTGGAAGGGGTGTGGGATAGGGTGAGGAGTAGGTTAGTCCCTTTATCCGCTGGAGGGACGCTCCCGATAAGGGATTTTTAGAACAGCCTCACTTGAGGCTTAAAAAGTTCTACGGACAGCATCTTTTGGTGTCTCCGGGGATTTTAAAAAGAATTGTGGAGTTTGCCCACTTGAACGCCGAAGACATAGTGGTAGAAATCGGTCCCGGCACAGGCAACCTAACCAAGGAGATACTAAAGGAGCCAATAAAAGAGCTCCACTGCTTAGAGATAGACAAAGACATGATAGAAGAGCTAAAAAAGTTCCAGGATCCAAGGCTCAAGCTCTATAAGACTGATGCGGGTGAGTTTGACTATTGCCTTTTTGGAAACTCCTTAAAGCTTTTGGGAAATTTGCCCTACAACAGTGCGAGCTTGATACTTGAAAGGACTGTCTTTTCCCACAGATGCGTTGCTTTGGCGGTTTTTATGGTTCAAAAGGAGGTGGCACAAAAGCTGGTAAAGGGCTTATCTTGGCTTGGCGTCTTTGTTAAGACCTTTTTTGAAACGGAATACCTTATGACGGTTCCCCCTCGCTTCTTTTTGCCCCCTCCAAAGGTTCAATCGGCGGTAATAAGGCTAACCAAAAGGGAGCCAAGCCCCGAAATAGAGCCAACGGAATACAAAGCCTTTTTAACCAAGCTCTTTTCCCTCAGGAGAAAAGCCCTAAAAAACAAGTTCCCGGAAGAGCTTCTGCGTAGGGCAAGCATCGACCCCCAAAAGAGGGTGGAGGGGCTTTCTCTGGAGGAGATACAAAGGTTGTATTTTCTCTCAAAAGCCTGACTTCCAAAAGCCCTTGCCCTCTTCCTTCGCTTTCCTTTGGGCTTCCAATAGAACATCCTGATACTTAACATTTGGTGGGATGGTATAGACCCGTGCCATACCTTCCCTTATCAAAACCTCGTTTAGCATTCTGCCATCCTTCAGCCACACATAAGCCAAAACCCTTCCGTATTTATCCGTCTTTTGCACATCCTGTTCCAAATAAACAATTTCTCCCTCTGGCAACAGCCTTTTGGTAAATTCTGTGGCGGTCTTTCCCATACGGAGGATCTCCTCCCTTTGCAGACCACTCTTTTGAACATCCCTCTCAAGCTTTTGATTTACTCTGCTCTCTGGTGTATCTACACCAATAAGCCTAACCTTAACCTCCTCTCCATTTTTGAGGGTGCAGGTAAAAGTATCTCCGTCTATGACCCGGACAACCTTGCAGGGGGTTCCCCTTTGCTCCGTGGATGTGGGCGGGCTTTTACCACAGGAAACAACAAAAAGTATTAAAGGAATAACTAAAAGTTTCCACATAGCTTTCTATTTTAAAGCAAGAGTTTATACTTTATTCCTTCTATGAAGGTTGCCTTAGTCCTTTCGGGCGGTGCGGTTAGGGGCGTTGCCCACATAGGAGTTATAAAAGCCTTAGAAGATCTTGGCTTTGAAATTTCAGCCATAAGCGGTGTAAGTGCGGGTGCCCTTGTGGGAGCCTTCTACTGTGCAGGATACACACCGGAGGATATGTTAAAGATCGTAAAGTCCAAACACTGGCTCAGATACATAAAGCCAAGACTTCCAAAGCTGGGCTTTTTTTCCCTGACGGACGCAAAGAGGTTTCTAAAGGACTACTTAGAGGTAGAACGCATTGAGGAGTTAAAAAGGGAGTTTCATGTATGTGCTTTGGATATCCTCAGTGGAAGCACCCTTTACTTTTCGGAAGGAGAGCTCTATGAACCCTTGATTGGAAGCTGTGCGCTGCCGGGCGTCTTTGAACCGGTGAAGTTTAAAAACTTTCTGCTTTTGGATGGAGGTATTACCAACAACCTTCCAGTGGAGCCCGTGCAGAACAAAGGGCTTTTCATAGTGGGCGTGGATGTTAATCCTACTTCTACCATTGGAAAGCCAAGGAGCCTGTTTGCGGTGCTAATAAGAAGTTTTCTTTTGGCGGTCAGGTCTAACGCAGATAAAAGAAAGGAACTTTGCAATGTGGTTATAGTGCCCGATCTGGAGGATTACTCTCCATACAATCTGTGGAAATTGGAGGAACTATACCATCTTGGCTACAAAAAGACGTTGGAGGTAATGAAGGAATTTCATGGGCAATAAGATTATCATAGACCCTTCAGAAGACAGGCTCACCATAAGCAAGAGGGTTTCAAAGCTCGCATTGCCCATCATCTTCTCAAACCTGCTTTATACGGTGGAAAGTGGTGTGTCCATTCTGTTGGTCTCGGGCATATCTCCCACCGCAGTGGCGGGAGTGGGATACTCTGCCAGCATGCTCTGGTTCATATACTCCCTGATGGCTCTGTCTTACACAGGCACCTCCGTTTTAGTAGCCCAAAGGGTGGGTGCAGGAAAGGACCCCTCTCCAGCCCTTTTATGGGGACTGATCTTAACCTTTCTGATAGCCCTACCTTTGACCTTTTTTGGACCAGACCTAACCACAGCCCTTATGGTGCAATTTGGTGCGTCCAAAGAGGTGGCAGAAGTATCCCACCAATACCTAAAACCCATATTTCTCTTTATCACCGTGGGCTTTACCACAAACACCTTCTACGCTGCTTACAACGGCTACGGAGACACAAAAACCCCCTTCAAAATAGGGTTTTTAATGAGTTTGATCAACATAAGCGCTTCTTATCTCCTCATATACGGAAGATTTGGCCTGCCCCGACTGGAGGTGGCGGGTGCGGGTTGGGGAGTTGCCCTTTCAGAGATCTTTGGTCTTTTGGCATACCTTTACCTATACATTGCCTACAGGAAACCCTTCCCCATAATATTAGACCTGAGAAGGGATATTCTTCTGAAAATGCTGAGAATTGGCAGTCCCACCGCCCTTGAGAGGGCTATCACCAGTCTTTCTTTTAACATCTTTGTGGGTATGGTTGCAAGCTTTGGAGACAAGGCACTCGCTGCGCACCAAGTGGGTCTGCGGGTTGAAAGTGTGTCTTTTATGGTCGGCTTTGGGTTTATGATCGCCTCAACGGTGGTCTCTGGGCAGAACTTTGGTGCGGGCAACTATAGGGGCTTACAGCGTGGCATATCCACCATAGCCCACCTCACCGCCTTTATAATGGGTCTGGCTGGAGTTTTTCTGCTCCTATTCCCAAGTGAGTTCTCTTACTTCTTTGTGAAGGACCCGCAGGTGGTAGATTTAGCGGTCTATTATTTGGTGATCGTAGCCCTATCTCAGCCCCAGATGGCATACGCCAGCATATACTCGGGCGCCCTAAAGGGCATGGGAAAGACCCACATACCTCTTATGATCAACATCTCCTCCTTTTGGCTTTTCAGGATCGTCCCTTCTTATGTCTTTTTAAAGCTCTTTCCCTCTCCCATCGTCCCTTGGGTCTTTATGAGCGTGGAGACCACCTTGAGGGCACTGATCTTTTACCTTGCCTACAGAAGGACCATTTCCAAGCTAACTTCACCCACTACCAAGGAGATTCCGGTATCCTGACTTCTTTGGGCAAGTCAGGAGGTTTCACTTCTTCAAAAAGTTCATCTCCAATCTTCCCTTCTTAAAGCCTAACGCACCAACTTAAACTTATCTGCATAAGGAACATCAAAAAGCCCCCGCTTTACTGAAAAAGCCACTTGATCTCCTATTTTTGCTTTATTGTATATATCCGCCGGAACTCTCACCTCTTTAAAACATCCGCCCCTTTCCTGCCAACCGCTAAGATGAAGATAGTATTCATTAGGTCTTCGTGAACGTATCTCCTTACGTTTATCCTCCACAAGGGCGTAGGCAGATATTTCGGCTTTTGTATAAAGCCTATTGGCAAAAGGAAAGATAACAGACCCCAGACAAAGATAAAGGACTGGAGTAAGAATTAAGAAAATTAGTAGCCAAATGGTGTTATCTGGTCTTCTACCCCTTAATAGAACCACAAAGCCTAAAAAAGGTAAAACAAAATACAGCATAGTCCTATCAGCCAACTGCCAGAATTTGTCCTGTATATCGCAATTGTTATAAGAAGAAAAGAAAATCCACACAAACACTGAAAGAATGATAATTGCAAGGGAAATTAAAAAATAAACTACGCTTAGATAGTCTGCTTTGTCGTAAAACTTTTCTGAACTTGGAAACTTATTGAGTTTTAGACGGAGCTTATACATGCCATCAATCACCTTATTTAAAACTTCCTCCGGGAGCTCTGCTTCCCCCTCTGTGGTTAATTTGACCTCAAGGGTATTTTCATACACGCCCAAATGCCACACCTCCTCTGGTTCAAAAATCTGAAATATAATGTTCTGAACTTCTTGGTCGTATAGGATCGTTTTTGCCCATCTTTCGTCCCTGTGGTTGATATAAAAGGTTTTACAAAAGTTCTCGTTGTTTCTTATTTCTATCTCTTTGGCTAAACCGACGGCTTTAAAAAACCTCTCAAAAGCGTCTTCTCTACCTATCTCCAAAAAGCCTTTAATGTTTAGTTCTGTGCTGATCGTATGCTTTCGTTTTTTTATACGCCCTTCTTTATCCTTTTTAACATCAACTGCATACTTAAAGACAACGTCCTTATATGTAATGGTTTTGTTGGCTGCATCCTCCATCTGATTCCTCCTTGCTAAAGCTTTAACGAAAACCTCCCAAGGACTCCTCCAATTTTTTCCAGCCTTCCATCTGTAAAAGTTCCTGAAGCTTGCTACCCTCCTTGACACCTCCCAGTATTACATCCTGAAAGACAGGCTCTCGCCAGAACTCTCCCGTTTCCCAAGACTTTTTATAAAGCCTAAAGACCTCACCCGTAGAGGGGTCCCTAACATAAGTTTGGTCGCTCAGCAAGTTTGCCCAAGACTTAGACATCCAAGAGTTAAACTCCTGACTATCTCTTTGCATTTGCCTAACCATTCTGTTTATTTGTATGTTGGTCTTCGTGAACTCCTCAAAAATAAAAATACCCCATTCCGGATTTATTCTAATGTTAGAATAAACACCGTTTGCTATTCCACTAACCTCTCTGAGCTTTCCTTTTGGTGCTTGAACGCTCGTAAGGGTCATGTTAGCCGAGCAGTTAATACTTGTTGCGACATAGCTTGGATTTTGACCATAGGATCCAGAAAGGTTAACAGAAACAAGCCTCTCCATACCACTATCTGAGGACAGCAACACCGCACCCTTAGCCCTAATGGGAACTGAGCCCGGTACGGACGGAGTTCTCTGCATAATTGCCAGGTCTTCTTTACTAATTGGAAACTCTTTTTCCCATACTTTACTCCACCTTCCTTCACCAATGGCGTTTAGAATGCCCACCACAAGGGCAACCGCATCATCAAAACTCCTTATGCATATAAAGTTAGGCTGTTGGGATGAACTGCCGTTTATGGTTAGAACAGTATAAGCGTTTCCACCAAAGCCGGTAGAAACAGCACCAGAATTGACATCTACCAAGTCCATCCTTATCACAGAGCCGTCGTTTCTTCTCAAGCTGTATATAAACCATCTCTTTGTGCCTTGTTTTACCACATTACCGCTAAAGTTAAATCCATCGGGCACGGGCATAAGGACTGCAGTCATCCCATTGGCGGGCTCTACGATCTTTGCATACTGCCAGCTTACCCTCTCGTTTGGCGGTAAAAAGGCAAAGCTACTCAGTATTTTGACGATCTCATCCTTATAAACCTCTCCATCCCTTGGCAGGTAAAGAGAAACGATCAAGCTAACGGTTTTTTGAGATAGAACATAATGCACCACCTGATAGTTGCGAGGGACAGGCACTTGAAACATAAAGGGTACGTTGGCTGGGTCCTCAAGGTAGTATGGGTATCCGGCGTCTTCAATGTACAAAACAAAGCCGTTTGAGGTTTTTTTGTAGGCGGTTTGCAAAGAGCCAGTGGGACTTGTCCTCTTTGACTCTTCCAAAAGTAAGCCTGCTATTGTCCTTTGGTCTGTGGTCTTTTTACCCCTTATAACCAAGAAGTTTGCACCTTTGCTAAAAATTAGCCCATACTCGCTGTTCCTTGCCTTCCATCCGAGAGGTATTTCTGCGGTGTATCCGTTTAGTAGATCCTTGGCAGGTCCCTCAACGATCTCTTGGGAGTAGGCAAAGAGCCCAAGAACAAACAGCAGAGTAAAGACCAAAACTCTCATGGCACCCTCCTTTTTAATTTTTTAAGTCCTTTACAATTGAAAATATTACCATTTCTTTTGCAGTGAACGGGATAAAGCTTACCTTGTTGATTCACCTCAAAGTAAAAGTGGTCCTTATCTTTGACATAGAGTTTTGTTATATACTGGACTGTGCCCTTTTCTTTGAAGCCCGTGTCATCTGTTGCAACAAATATATCTTTGCACGAGAGTTTGTATTTAGAGTTTATCCTGCAGTGGGATATCCAGGTGTTTAGGATGCCTTGAGCCAAAAAGTGATTTAGGCAGAGAATGTCGTCGGTAGATAGGTTCTGACATAGCCCAGGGTATCCACCCTCCGCACGGAGCAGTCTTCCCTTTTCATTGAATACTATATACCCCCCGTAGCCCTCGGAGTGAGGCTCACATTCAGGGCTGTAATACACCGCAAGCCAGAGGTTTCCTACCTTTAAGGTGTATTCTACTACAAAATCTGCGGTGCAGTTCAAGGATAATCTCATACGAACATAGGTGGTGAAAGGAGGGCATTTTGGACAATATATATGTTTCTCCAGGCTGTCTGGATCGAACTTAACAACTGGAGGAACTGGACAGACCCTTCTTAAAACCTCAAAGGTGTCTAACCCTAAAGAATATCCAAAGCTTATCAACAGAAATATTAACCACACCTCACTTCAAGCAGAACAACAGTTATATTGTCGTTGCACCCATTCCTAAGCGCCAGCTCTACAAGTTTTTGCACTGGAGTCTGTAGACCTTTGCTTTTGCTCAAAATCTTTTCTATTTCCTCATTTCTTAAGCTTTTGTATAATCCATCTGTGCATAGAAGGATTTTATCTAAGTCCATAAGTTTCAATTTATATGTCTCAACATAGAAATTTTCTTTTACCCCTAATGCGTTTATAAGAACATTGCTATTTGGCAAACTATGATCTTCTGTAAGCCTTACCAAATCACCTTTTCTGTAAAGGTAAGCCCTACTATCTCCCACATGAGCCAAGCAAAGGAAACAGTCTTTTATTAAGACACCTGTGCATGTGGTTGCCATACCATTTAGACTTGGGTTTTTTGAAGACTCTCTAAGTATGCTTAAGTTTGCCCTGAGAAAAGAATCTCTCAAAACGTTCAATGGATCTCCCTCTGAGAGAGTTGCATAGGATACAACCTCCTCAACAGCTATTTTACTGGCAACCTCTCCACCTGCGTTTCCGCCAACACCGTCTGCAACTACAGCTATTGCCCTATCTTTCTCTATCAATAACTTGTAGGCATCCTCGTTTTTTTTCCTTGGACCTTTTTCACTCAAACCAAAGCCCATAACTAACATCAGAGTCTCCGAAACTTCAAACGAACATTCCCTATCTCTATCTCACTACCATCTTCTATTTCAACTTTAGTTATAGCCTCACCATTAACCCTTGTGCCCATTTCTGTGTCCAGGTCTGTCAGGTATACCTTCCCTTCTTTCACTCGCAGGCTTGCGTGAACCTTTTCTATCCCTTGACCTTTCAATTGGATATTCGCATCTTGAGAACTTCCTATTAGGATCTGACTATCTTTTAGTGGTATTCTGTAATCTTGCCATTTTGGCTCACCTTCCAAGACCACCAACCATCCCAATATAGGCTCTTTTTCCTCCCTTAAAACAACTGTCTTCTCATAAGAAACACCGAAAACTTTAGTTTCTCCAAAGCTTCCCTCGGAAATGATTTTTGTTTTTCCTATGTCCAAATCCTTTAGCTTTCCTCCACAATGAGGACAAACTTCTAAATTGTCAGCTACTATAGTTCCGCAGTTAGGACAAACCATAGCCCACCTCCTTCACTTTACTATAAAGGGTAAAGAGTTGCTAAACTTTTTATCCTCCGCATCTATAAGCGATTCAAAGACATAGCTTCCAGATTCCACTCCCGATGGCACAATTATAAAAGCGTCAACAGCCCACTTGCCAGGTTTGAATTCATAAGGCGTATCGTCCTTTAAAAGAGTTTTTCCATCTTTTTTTACCATCCTAACTATACTTCCTTTAATGGAAGTAGGCTGGCAGACTAAATAAATGATCCTATGGTTTATCTTTTCCCCTTTTTCTACCACAGATGGGACTACCCCATTTTCTATAACCTTTATCCCTCTAACGTCCTTGCATTCTTTGCCCTGAGAAACATCCTGATAAGTGTTTAACAGTTTTTCCCCAGGGGTTCTGCCTGCTATTAGGGCTTTTTCGTAGGCTATTTTGAAGGAAGTCTGCACCTGCTCTGAGCAGGAAGATAATAAAGCTACAAAAGCCAACATGGAGATTACTTTATAACTTCCCATTTTGGACCTCCTTCTTCTTTATTTTGGGTTTCTTTTGGTCTATCCTCAACTCTTTTTTGAGTTCCTTCTCCTTTCTGTTGGTTTTCTTTTGGCTTTTCCTCAGCTCTTTTATCTTCTCCCTTTGGTTGTGTCTCTTGCGTTGTTTTTTTGTCGGTGCCTGATCTGACCTGCTTTTTGGGTTTTTCAATCTCTTTTTGCAGTTCTTCTTGCTGAGTTTTTTCTTGTTTTTCCTTATCAGTGCCTGTTGGTGAGGTGGTTGTTTGATGTTCCTGCTTTGGAGGAGATACCTGTATAGGTTGCGCTGGTGGTGTATCTATCTTTAAAAGCCCTGGTACATCTTTGGGTTTTTCCTTTCTCTGGGAGAGAAGGAGAACAACTATAAGAGAAAGGGAAATTATAAGAAGAGAGAGCAAGCCTATAAGTACATACTTTTTGTTTATAGCCACCTTTTTTACATTGTTGACCTGAAAGCTTTGTAAATTTGTCAAATCAACGCTTTTTATTTTTTGTGGGTCCTCTACTCTGGAAAACCAGTCTATTAAAGCCTGTTTGAATTCATCGGCAGAGGAAAACCTCTCCTTTGGGTTCTTCGCTAAAGCCCTTTTAATCAAATCCCAAGTGCCAGGGGGGAGGTTGGGGTTTAGAGTTTCGGGTGGTTGAGGCTCTCTCTCTAAATGAGACTTCATTACTTCAAAGTCTGTTTTGCCATAGAAAGGCGTCCTCCCCGTTAAAAGTTGATAAAGTATCACACCCACTGCGTAAAGGTCGCTTGCTGGAGTTGGGTCTTCTCCCTTTATGATTTCTGGTGCCATGTACCACACGGTCCCAACTATAGCCCCCGTTTTTGTCAGCCCTTTATCAGACATGGGCTTTGCTATGCCAAAATCGGAAACTTTAACTATACTATCTGCAAACATTATATTGCTGGGTTTTATATCTCTGTGAATTATGCCGTTTGAGTGCATGTAAGATAGAGCATTAAGCACTTGGATTATCACGCTCACGCTGTCGCTCAAAGAAATTTTGCCAGTTCTCATCTTATCTTCCAAGGACCCACCACCTACATATTCCATAACTATGTACATATTTCCGTCCTCATCCTCCAGATAGTTCAGTATATTTACCACATTAGGATGATGAAGTTTAGCCTGCACTTTGGCTTCTCTTTTGAAACGCTCCCTGAAATTTTCATCCTTTGCGTACTGAGGATATAGCACCTTTATGGCAACTGTTTGCTCTATATCCTTATGTATTCCTTTATAGACTACACCCATCCCTCCCTCGCCTAATTTCTCCTGAATAATATAGGGTCCTATTTGCTTACCTATCATAGGTTCATCCCTTGAACAGGAAAGATGCAAATTCTCCTTTGCCTATGATGATCTTGTCTCCATCCTTTAGCACAGCCTCGGTTATTTTGTTTTCAATGGAATTAAGGAAAGTTCCATTTGCGGAATTCAGGTCCCTGATTACTATGGAATTCCCAGAAGGACCTATCCATGCATGTTCTCTTGATACTCTGTCATCTTTTATAACTATATTGTTTTTGGAAGGATCTCGTCCTATCTTTATACCCGTAGGGGGAATGTTGAAGGTCTGTCCAGCATAAGGTCCACTAAGCCCTACCAATTGACCCAGTGTTTTTGTTTCCTTCTCTTTTGATGCAGGTGTAGGTTTTTTGTTCTTAACGAATAAGAAAACACCCACCCCGCCCGCTATCAAAATCACCAATAGCGCACTACCTAAAACCAAAAAGGTATTTCCACCTGTAGCTTTCCCACCACCTAAAGTGAGCTTTTCCTGTATCTTTGCCTGAAGATTCCTTGCATCAGGCAAGAAGGGATAAAGTCTTAGAACATCGTCAAGCCTCTTCATAGCCTGCTCGTATTCACCCTTTACATAAAGGTCTATTGCCTCGTACCATAGCTTGTTAAACACGCTTTCTTGATTAATGTTAGCACCGCTAACTCTTATAAACTCCGCTATGGTGTTTGAGGGGACCAAGAAGTTAAAACCTTGAATGGGAATTCTGTCCACTATGCTTATAAAAGTAGCCATACCTATGACCTCACCCTGCCGATTGAAAACAGGTCCGCCACTATTTCCCCAAGTAAGAGGTGCATCCGTCTGGATAACTGGCGCACCACCCACCTGGACCTTTGCACCCGAAACCCTTCCGCTGGTGACAGTGGGGTCCAGTATGGTTTGTTGTCCCAAAAAGGCATGCTGTAAAACTACACCAGGATAGCCTACTGCGTATATTTGATCTGTGAGCTTTACATTATCTGAGTTGCCTATCTTTGCTACGGGCAAGTTTTTAGCCTCTATTTTCAAAACTGCCACATCCTTACCGCTTTCTAATTTAATCTCCAATCCATAGATCTCTTGGTAAGCTTTGCCCGCCTGTCTACCACTTACAGGAGTTATGGGTGGGCTGTAAGCTTTTAATTCTGCAAGAAAAGCCTGTCCATTTTGTATTATCACATACAGCTTTTTCTCTACTTTAAAAGGTTGGTTCATCAAAGATTGAAAAACAGCAATTTTCCTTTCTTCTGGTAAGTCTTTTCCGTGTTCTTCAATGAGCTTTTCTATCAGTTGAGCCTTGAGAAGCTTCTCGTTAGACTCATGATACAACTGAACCACATGGCCGTTTGTTACCACATAACCGTCGGGTGTTATGATAAAACCGCTGCCAGTACTAGAAAGTTCAACAGGATACTTCTCTCCCTCTAAGGTTAGTTCTGCTTTGGCATAAACATAGATGAGCACCACCGAAGGCTTTACCTTCAGTAGCATTATAGTATCTTCCTCCTGTTGAGCTTTTGAGGGAAGTATGCCTGCAAGGACAACCATAAGACAGAACAAGAGGTACATCATATTTACCCTCCTTTATAGTGTTTATAGAAATAATATAAACCAACTGAAACATTATTGCAAGCATACCCTATTTAGGATATTATTTGCAAACCAAAGAGAGCCTCATAAAAACGGTTATAGTTTGCAGGTCCTTGATAGGTTGAGGTGCAGATATGCCTCTTGCTTCTCCATATATGGGTGAGTGAAGCAGTGGACCGTCGTAGCTTATGCTTTCTATTTGGCATTCCCTTTTAAGCTTTTTGCTAATTTCAGTGGTAAATATGTTTGCCCTGTCAAGGAGAGAAAACATCAGCTGTTGCTTTTTGGCTTCCTGAGCATTTGCGGAAACGATCCATTGGGTCCCATGGATGGAAAAGCTTATGCCCTCCATTTGGGCAAGCTTTTGAAGTATCAGGTCTTGGTCTTTGGCATCCTTTAATCTGAACTGATATAAGGCTTGAGCCCTAAAACCTTCGCATTTTTGGGTGTTCTTTTCCATAAAACACTTTTTATCCACCCAATAGTTCCCTCCAGAGTAAGGAAGTCCCAGTTGGCTCAGCTCTCTATCTACCCTTCCCAGTAAAGAGAGGGCTTTTACTTCTTTATCTGCATCCGTGGAGATGGTCAAGGTAAGAATGTATATATCGGGTGATATCTGGGCGGATTGGGCAAGATTAACAAAAACCCTTATAGGATTATCCTGTGCAAAGGACAAAGCCCAAAGGCTCAAAAGCAAGAAAAGGAACATCATGGCAAAGATTATAGCTTAAATTTTCTTTCTATGAAAAAGGACCTGAGTTCAATGCTCGTTCAAGGTGGAAAGTTCAACACTGTGGAGGAGTTGAAGGACTATTTAGTGGAGTATGTATTGGAGCTCATTCTCATTGAGCTTGAAAACCTCCCAAAGGACCAGTGGGACAAAACTCTGAAAACTTGGGAAAAGATTGTGCTCCTCTCTTACGGACTGATAGGTAAGCCCTTGGAGGAGAGAGAAAAGCTTTATGAGCGTTGGAGGTTTGACGCGGTGATGAAGACCATTGTGGAAAATTTGGCGGAAGCCTTGAGGGAATCTTTACGTCTTGGGCTTTTGAAGGAAAAGCAGGAGCCCAGAAAACTCTTGCAAATCGCCCTGCGACATGCACTGAACAAAGGGCATCCTCAAAAAGAAATGCTCTTGGAAATAAAAAAACTTATGGGCTTAGACTGAGCCAATACACGAAGACCAAACTAAAAAGCACTGCCAGTAAAACAGGGATCGTCAGCACAAAGCCCACCTTCATGTAATATCCCCAAGATACACGCACTCCTTTGTATTCCAGAATATGTAGCCAGAGAAGGGTAGCCAAAGAGCCTATGGGAGTTAGCTTTGGTCCTATGTTTGTTCCCACCAAGTTCGCCAAAGCTAAAAATTGGGTGATGCTTTCGGGTAGCTGGGCGTCTTTTACCGATAGATTGACAATCATCACCGTGGGAAGGTTGTTCATGGTTGCAGAAAGAACTGCGGAGAGCAGTCCTGTTCCCACTATGGCAAAGGGCTCTCCAGCTTCAAAGAGCCATCTTATGGCATACACCAAGCTATCGGTGAGCCCCACCTTCTTTAGACTATAAACTACCACATACATACCAATGGAGAAAAACACAATCTGCCACGGAGTTAGAAGGGCTATCTCCTTGACTGACACAACCCTATTTTTCAGCGTGGCAAGGGTGAGCAAAGGGGCACAAAAGCCGAGCACCACCGAGATGGGCACCTGGACCTTTAACAGCTCCAAAACCAAAAAGCTAACACCAATAAAAAGTATCACCAACCAGCCCATCACGAAAACCAGAGGGTCCATTATGGCATACTTGGGAGGGTAGGCTTAAAGCACCTCCGGATCATATCGTTTTATCAAGCTCTTTCTGTAAAAAAGATACAGAACAAGTATGCTTGAGATTATGGCAACAAGGTTGGGCAAAAACATCAAAAGGGCAAACTTCCAAAAGTCTATGCCAAAGAAGTGGGCGGTGATGATGTTGGTAAGGTTGGAGATCACCAAGGGAAGGCTTGCGGTGTCCGCAATAAAGCCACTGCCCATTATGTAGGGCATGATCGTGGCACTGGGCAGGTTAAGGTGTTTGATCTTTGAGTAGATTATGGGCGTTAGCATCAAG
>Ga0209741_1000218_pt1 | contig 15017 bp, 11 predicted proteins | sample OctOCTMetagenome_FD_184734 | JGI IMG/M metagenome (GOLD analysis project Ga0209741, IMG submission 184734) | Hot spring and microbial mat streamer communities from Octopus Spring Streamers, Yellowstone National Park, USA - OCT_B (SPAdes) (version 4) | ecosystem: Environmental > Aquatic > Thermal...
TCGCCAAGCCCGCAGCCGTTTCGTGCCCGTCTTGAGTTTGTGCAATGTGCCCGGCTCTACGATGACCCGCGAGAGTGACGCCGTGATTTACTTGCAAGCAGGTCCTGAAGTCGGCGTCGCATCCACGAAGGCTTACACCGCACAGTTGGCGCACCTGTTTTTGCTGACCCTTTACTTGGCGCGGCTGAAGTGGCTGCTGAGCGATGCCGAGATCAATGCCTTGCTGGACGAGTTTCGCCAATTGCCCGCCAAGATGCGACGCATTTTGGACGAGCAGGATGCCGTTGTGCGGGAATGCGCCCGCACTTTCCTGAACGCCCGTTACTTCCTTTACTTGGCGCGGGGCATCAACTACCCGACGGCGTTGGAAGGGGCGCTGAAACTCAAGGAAGTCAGTTACATCCACGCTTCGGGTTATCCCGCTGGCGAATTCAAGCACGGTCCGATTGCGCTGGTGGACAAGGACACGCCCGTCGTCTGCATCGCCCCCAAAGACAGCGTTTACGAGAAGACGCTGGCGAACATTGAGGAAGTGAAGGCGCGGGGCGGTCGGCTCATCGTCGTCACGACGGAGGGCAACGGCGATTTTGATGGGATGGCAGAGTTCGTCTTCACCATCCCGCCCACCCACGAGCACCTAACGCCCTTGCTGACTGTCTTGCCCCTGCAACTTCTGGCGCACCATGTGGCGGCGATGAAAGGGCTGGATGTGGACAAACCCCGCAACTTAGCCAAAAGCGTGACGGTGGAGTGACTTGACTTCCGCCAACGCCTGCCTTACCCCGCAAAATTTTGTGCGGTGAACACCATGCTGGCGTGGTTGGAACTTGCCGTCACTTTGCCGATGGATGGGGCGGAGATGGCTTATGGGTTGCTGGACCAAATCGGTTGTGTCGGAGTGGCGCAAAAGCAAGATGCCAACGGTTCGGTAATGGTCGTCGGTTATTTGCCGTCAACGGAAGACGCCACCGAGAAATTGGGTTGGCTGATGGAGCGGTTGGAGTGGGCGCACCAGCAAGGTTGGCTTTCTGCCCCCGCTTCTGTGACGACGAGGTTGCTGGACGCCGAGGAATGGGAAGTTCCGCTGAAAGAGAGTTTGCCCCCCTTGCCCATCGGCAATCGCTTCCTTGTTTTACTCACCGACGACCCAGCCCCGCCGACCGAGCGCATCGTTTTGCGCTTACAAAGTTTGGGCGGGTTCGGCACGGGACATCACCCGACGACGCGCATGTGCTTGGAGTTTTTGGAAAGTTGCGAAGTGGCAAGCAAGCGGGTCTTGGATGTCGGGACGGGTTCGGGCATCCTTGCCATCGCCGCTGCCCGTTTGGGCGCTGCCGAAGTCGTCGCAACGGACATAGACGCCGCCGCCTTAGAGGCAGCGCGCGCAAACGCCGAACGCAACGGTGTCACCGACCGCATCCGTTTCGTCAAGAGCGACCTTCTGCGGAAAGTGGCGGGCAAGTTTGATTTGGTGCTTGCCAATTTGCTGACGCCCTTGATCAAAGACTTGGCGTGGCAGTTGCGGTCAAAAGGGGCGCTGTCGGAAGGTGGCATTTGGATTGGTTCGGGCGTCAGCACCGAAGGTTGGGACGAAGTGAAGCCATTGCTGAGCAAACTGGGCTATCGTTTGAGGCACGAGCGCATCTTGGACGGCTGGGTTGCCTTTGAAGCATTTGTTGGAACGCCTGACAGGCGCGACTGACTTAAGGTCAAAGGGCAACCGAAGTCGTGGCTGATAGCCACTCCGAAACAGCGCGGAAGGAGGTTTGAGCGATGGGGCAACTGGACGGCAAGGTGGCGTTGGTGATCGGAGGGACGGCACGGGATGGTTTCAACGCCATCGGGGCGGCGATGGCGCACTTTTTGGCGGACGAAGGGGCGCTGGTTTTCCCGACTTCCCGCAACCGAGAAAAGGTGGAAGCGACCGTCAACGCTATCGCCCAAAAGCATCCCTACCCCAAGCCCATAGACTTGAGCAAGTTGACCTTTGACGCCCGTGACGAAGGGGCGCTGGTGGCGTGTTGCGATTACTTGGAAAGCGAGTTCGGTCCGATTGACATCCTTGTCAACGCCCAAGGCATCCTTGCCCGCTACAACGCCGAGGACATCCCGCGTGAAGTTTGGGAGGACATCTTGGGCGTGAACTTGCTGAGCGTGGCGCGGGCGTGCCAAATCGTCGGCAAGCGCATGATTGGTCGGGGACGGGGGCACATCATCAATGTCGCCAGCGAGACGAGTTTGCGGGCGATCCCGTATGTGGCGGCTTACGGGACAAGCAAAGGGGGCGTTCGGGCGTTGACGGCGCAACTGGCGTGCGAATGGGCGCGCTACGGAATTTGTGTCAACGCCATCGCCCCAGGGCTGATTCCGACCGATTTGAACCGTGCCGTCTTGGAGCGCGAACCTGAACGGCTGCGCCGCTTCTTGCAAGCGACGCCCGCCAACCGCTTGGGCGTTTACGAAGATTTGCGGGCAGCGACGATTTTTCTGGCGACCTGCACCAACTATGTCAACGGCATCACTTTGCCTGTGGACGGCGGGATGAGTGTCGTGTTGTTTGCGGCGTATTGACATCGCAAGCCTGAAACGATTCGTGCCTAATAGGCACTCCAACATTGGAGGGCGGCGAGGCGTTCAAGGGAAAGTTCAGAAAGGCTGTCCACGACCAAATCGGCACCGGCTTCCACGAGGGCATCACGCGGGTTTGTCGTCGTGACAGCGATGCATTTCATCCCGCCCCGCTTGGCGGCGATGACGCCTGCGATAGCGTCTTCAAAGACGAGGCACCGTTCTGGCGGGACGCCTAACCGCTTGGCTGCCGTCAGGAAAACTTCGGGGTCGGGTTTGCCCTTCGTGACATCCTCGGCACCGACGAGGGCATCAAAGACATCCGCCATGCCGATTTGCTCCAAAGCGAAGGCAATGTTTTGGCGGGGCGTGGAAGAAGCGATGGCTAACCGAAAGCCCGCCCCTTTCAACGCTCGCACCAACTCCTTTGCACCTTTCAAAGGCGTCAACTTCCCTGCCGCCAGTTGCCGATAGAGGGCTTCCTTGCGCTCGCTCCATATCGCAATTTGTTCGTCCGTAGCGTCGGGGAAGAAACGGCGCAAGATGGCATCGTTGCGTTGCCCAAAGGTCTGGCGAAACAATTCAGGCGTCATCGTAAAACCGACTTCCTCGCCCAACTTGACCCAACTGGCAAAATGGAAAGGCGACGAGTCAATGAGCACCCCGTCCAAATCAAAAAGCGCTCCTTTTTCTGCCATCCTTTCACGCTCCCGAACGAAAGTTCTTCGCCACGCACCAGTGAACCCGAAAGATTTTGGCAGATGCTCTGCCCTTCGGCGTCGGGAACTTGTGAGCCCAACGCAGGCGTTTAAGGCGTCGGGAACTTGCAAGCCCAACTTGAGCATTCAACGGGCGTCGGGACTTGAAGATGCTGGGGAAGCATTTAAAGGCATGGCGGAGGTGAAAAGGCGGTGCGCGGTCTGAGTCGGTTGCTTTTTATCATGGTCGCTGCCACAAGTCTGCCAATGGCGCAGCCGAAACGGGAGCAGAAGGAGTTGCATATCTTTGCGGGTGCCGCCAACATGCCCCCGTTAATGCAGGCGGCGCGCCTTTACGAGAAGCGCTATGGCGTCAAGGTGCGGCTAACCTTTGGCGGGTCAGGCGTCGTCCTATCGCAAATGAAACTTGCCCGCAAGGGCGATGTGTATGTGCCAGGCAGCGATGACTTCATGGAGAAGGCGCTCAAGGAAGGAGTCGTTGACCCCAAGTCGGTGCGAGTCGTTTGCTGGCTGGTGCCCGTCATCAATGTGCCGAAGGGCAACCCGAAGGGCATCAAAAGTTTGCAAGACCTTGCCCGCCCCAATCTTCGGGTCGCCATCGCTGCGCCCGGCTCGGTTTGCTTGGGCGATGTGGCGATGGAGATTTTGCAGAAGGCAGGCTTGTGGGAGAAAGTCAAGCCCAACATCGTCGTGCAAGCAAAAGATTGCGCCGACTTAGCGGCGCAACTCAAACTGGGCACGGTGGATGCCATCATCGGTTGGGATGTCTTCGCCTACTGGTATCCCGATGCCCCGATGGACAACATCGCCATCCCGCCCGACATCCTGCGCGTTCGCCACATCCCCGCTGGCGTGACCGTCTTCGCCCGCGACAAAAAGGAAGCCCAACGGTTCGTGAACTTTCTGGCGTCCAAGGAAGGCAAGCAATGCTATGCCCAATGCGGTTACTGCACCAAACCGCCCACTTTGGCAGGCACGCGCAAACAAGGAGGGACAAACCGATGAAGCGACGAGGCTTCACGCTCATTGAATTGCTGGTCGTGATTGCCATCATCGCCATTCTGGCGGCGATTTTGTTTCCCGTCCTCAGCCGCGCCCGCGCCAAAGCCCGTCAAGCCAGTTGCCTGTCCAACTTGCGCAACCCCGTCAGGCATTCTTTTGGTTTGGACGCATAAACGGATTTTGATGCATCTAAGCCTTGCGAGGAGGTGTCGTCGGATGAGGCGTCGGCTTTGGTGGCTCATCGGCGTCGGTGGGGTTGCAGGATGGGCACTGATGGCGCAAGTGACAAACCCGCGCATCGGTCCCTTCCAACCCGCCGAGCGAACCAATCCCGTCACTTACGACATTTCCGCCCAACTCGTCTTCACCCCGCCCGTCGGGACGAAAGTCGCCCATGTTTGGATTGTCAAGCCACCCGACGATGCGGGACAGGAAGTTTTGGCGTTTGAGACCGACCCAAAGCCCACTTTGGAAGCACCTGACCCGCTTTACGGCAATCACCTCGTTTACTTCCGCTTAGACAATCCCGACGGGGCTCAGGTCATCCGCTATCGGTTGAAAATCCGCGTCTGGGAACTGCACTGGAACCTTGACCCTACGAAGGTGACGGCTTTTTTGGAGGCATCAATGCCTGAGTGGCTGCGCAGCGAAAGTCGCGTCGTCGCCGATGACCCGCGCATCCGAGCAGTTGCCCAGAAAGTCGCTGGCGATGCGACCGAACCCTTTGAGCGGGTGCGGCGTATCCTGCAATTCGTGATGGACACGATGACTTACTCGCACGGCGAATGCTCATTGCAAGCCAGCGCCTTGCATACCCTGACGAAACGCATCGGTCATTGCAGCGATTATCATGGCTTTGCGACGGCATTGCTCAGGAGCGTCGGCATCCCCGCACGGGTCACCTACGGCATCAACCCCTTCATGCGCCGTTCACCGTCCCATTGCAAACTGGAAGTCTTCCTGCCGCCTTACGGCTGGGTGCCTTTTGACCTTTCCGAGACGGACAAAGTGCTGGAGCAATTGGCGAAAAGCGACCTGCCAGCGGAAGTTAAGGCACAGCGGCGAGAAGCCGTTTTGCGTTGGCTGTTCAGCGGCTTCCGCGACAACACTTGGTATCGGGTGACCATCGGCACCGATTTCCCCATCGTCCCACCCGTTGCGCCCAACCCGCCTGTCATTCGCACGGCTTACATCGTTTGCGACGACAAGGTGTTGCCCGACCCCGACCCTGCCAATCCCAACCGCATGGAGTTTGCGTGGCAGTTGGTCTGGGATGTCAAGCCCGACAAAGTAGTGGAGTTCCCCTGGTCGTTGTGGCTGCGCCCGTGAGCCATCGCAAACTTAACGCTACCTCACCATCGTTGAGCCCCCTAAAATCAGCCTTCGGGTTAACATTGCGCCCGTCGGTGAATTCCCCGACATTGTATCAGCACTTTCCCTGACAGCAATTTGAGCCTCGTGGTTTTAGTTTACAAGTGGCTTCGCTTGCAAGCCGGCGAAAGGAGGCATGTAACATGGTCAAAGAGAAGGGCGAAAGCGTGGAGCAGCAAGTCGGGCGAAGGGACATACTGGCGAAAATCGCAAGCGCTGTCTTCGCTTCTCTTGTTGCGCCGGCTGTCTTAAGCGAAACCGCACAAGCAGCCACAGAACAGCAACCAACGCAACAAACCCCGAAACTCCCAGAACTCCCACCACCAAAGCCCGATGAAGACCCACTCATCCGCATGATGCGGGATTTGCAAAGGGCGCTGAAAAAGCCTTTGGAGAAGCGCCGATGGGTTATGGTCATTGACTTGCGAAAGTGCGTCGGCTGTAAAGCCTGCACCGTCGCTTGCATCGTTGAGAACAAACTGCCACCCAGCGTCGTTTACCGTCCTGTTCTGGAGGAGGAAATCGGCAAGTATCCCAGAGTCACCCTTCGCTTCCTTCCCCGCCCTTGCCTGCAATGCGATAACCCGCCATGCACTCCCGTTTGCCCTGTCAAGGCGACATGGAAGCGACCCGATGGCATCGTTGTCATTGACTACGAAGCCTGCATCGGTTGCCGATACTGCATCACTGCTTGCCCTTACGGTGCCCGTTCCTTTGATTTCGGCGACTACTACACTGAAGGGACTCCCGAAATTGCACCCGTTGAGAAAGCGCCTTCCTTTGAGTATCACCGAACTTGGGAGCGGAAAGGAAACGAGTCACCCATCGGCAACGCCCGAAAATGCCATTTCTGCTTGCACCTAATTGAGCGTGGATTGCTACCGCAGTGCGTGACCACTTGCATCGGTCGGGCAACTTACTTTGGCGATGCCAATGACCCTGAAAGCCTCGTCAGCGAACTCATTAACAAGCCCAACGCTTTCAGGCTGAAGGAAGACTTGGGCACAGAGCCGAAAGTTTACTACCTCATCTGAGTTAGGAGGGGATGAAAATGCAAGCGACAACTTTGCCGATAACTTTGCCCAGATGGGCGAAACCTGCCTACTATGTCGTCGTCGGTTTTTTGTCGTTGGTGGGCGTTGTGGCGGTTTTGGTTCGGTTGATTTATGGGATGAAAGTGACCGCCCTGACAAGTCCGATCCCTTGGGGCATGTGGGTCGTCATCTACATCTACTTCATCGGGCTGTCGGTAGGTTCGTTCTTGATGTCGACTCTCGTTTATGTCTTCGGGATGCACCGTTACGAGAAAGTGGGGCGGATGGCTTTATTGTCCGCGCTCTTCGCCCTTTTCGGTGGGATGCTTTTCATCTGGATTGACCTCGGTCACCCAGAACGCTTTTGGTACATCTTCACCCGTTGGAGCCCAACTTCCGTTTTGGCGTGGGAGTGTTTCTTTTACCTGTTCTACATCGTCGCCATCCTTTGCAAGTTGTGGTTTCTGATGCGGTGCGATTTAGCCAGTTTGGCGGAGAGCAGTGAAGGTTGGCGGGCAACTTTTTATCGGTTCGTTTCTCTCGGCTTTCGCTGCCCGAAGACAGCCTCTGAATGGCAGCGATGCCACGCACAAAGCATGAGGGTTGTCAGAACCATCGGCATCATCGGCATCCCCATCGCTATCGCAGTTCGCGGTGGGACGGGAGCGATTTTCGCCGTCGTCGCCGCCAAACCTTACTGGTATACGGCGCTGTTCCCAATCATCTTCCTCGTTTCCGCATTGGCTTCAGGTGCAGCGTTGATGGCTTTCCTTTATGCCTTCTTCGGCAAACGGGACGAAGATTACCCCGAAATCGTCAAAGGGATGGCGAACTTCGCCTTGCTGTTCTTGACCATTGACATGTTGCTGATGGCAGCAGAGTTTTTGGTCGGGTTTTACGGTCGCATCCCTGAGCACTTGGAAGTTTACAGGCAAATTCTCTTCGGTCCGTTCCCTTACACCTTCTGGCTGGGTCAACTCTTCTTCGGCACAATCTTGCCAGTGACTTTGATCTCTTGGAAGCGGACGAGGCAAAGCGTCTTCTGGCTGGGCGTCGCTGGGTTGAGCGCTGTCGTCGGCATCGTTGCCGTTTGGTTGAACTTAGTCATCCCTGCCCTTGTCGTTCCCGTCCTCAAAGGGCTTGACAAAGCCTTCTTCCAACCTCGGTGGTCGTTCTACTACTTCCCAAGTTTTTGGGAGTGGGCGAGCACTGTTGGCTTGATCGCTTTGATTGTTCTCGGCTTCAGCATTGCTTACGAACTTTTGCCCGTGTTCGGCATCGTTGAGGAGAAGTTTTCAGGAGGTGAGCGTTGATGGCGGAAATTCGCCAGTCGCCAGTCGCTAATCGCCAGTCGCTTAAAACCGGCAAGGATGGGCAAACTCGGCGGGAGTTCATCAAGACTTCCGCATTGCTTGGTGGGACGGCTTTGGCTGCAACGGTGGCGAAGAAATTGGCGGAGACAGGCGAAACCAGTTTCATCACCGCTTCCGATTACCCGCTTGCTGAGCCCGAACACATCATTTATTCGGTCTGCTTGCAGTGCAACACCGGTTGCGGCATCACAGTGAAGTTGCTGGATGGCGTTGCGGTCAAGATAGACGGCAACCCCCTTGCCCCGCAAACTATGTTTCCGCACCTGCCTTACAATACGCCCGTTGATGTTTTAGCGAAGATTGACGGCGCCTTGTGCCCGAAAGGGCAGGCAGGGCTTCAAACCGTCTATGACCCCTACCGCATCAGAAAGGTCTTGAAGCGTGCTGGCAAGCGAGGCGAAAACAAGTGGATAACCATCCCCTTTGAGCAAGCCATTGACGAGATTGTCAATGGCGGTTACTTGTTCAAGCATGTGCCGGGCGAGGAGAACCGATATGTGCCTGGCTTGAAGGAAATTTGGGCGCTGCGTGACCCGAAAGTCGCTAAGGCGATGGCTGACGAAGTGGCGAAAATCCGAAAGGTGGCAAAAGATGTCAACGAGGGCAAGAAGCCGAAAACTGAACTGGAGAAAGCCATCAACGAGTTCAAGGCTAAGTTCAAAGACCACTTGCACGCCCTCATTGACCCTGACCATCCCGACTTGGGTCCGAAAAACAACCAGTTGGTCTTCCTTTGGGGGCGATTGAAGGCAGGGCGTGGCGATTTGGTCAAACGATTCGTCCGAGACGCTTTCGGTTCCGTCAACGCTCACGGTCACACTACCGTTTGTCAAGGTAGCCTTTACTTCACGGGCAAAGCCATGAGCGAGCAATGGGCTTACGACGAAAAGAGCAAAGAAGTCAAGTGGACGGGCGGTGAGAAGTTCTACTGGCAAGCGGACACGGCTAACAGCGAATTCATCATCTTCGTCGGTGCTTCCCCCTTTGAAGGCAACTACGGACCACCGGGACGCACGGTCAGAATCACGCAAGGCATGGAAAAAGGGCAACTGAAGATTGCCGTCATTGACCCAAGGTTAAGCAAGACGGCAGCGAAGGCTTGGAAGTGGGTGCCGATTAAGCCGGGAACGGAAGGCGCTTTTGCGTTGGCGATGATTCGCTGGATTATTGAGAACCGACGATACGATGCCCGTTACCTTGCCAATGCCAACAAGGCAGCAGCGAAACAAGACGGCGAGCCGACTTGGTGCAACGCAACTTGGCTGGTCAAAATTGACGAACAAGGCAACCCGGGCAAATTCTTGAGAGCCCACGAAATAGGCATCGCTCCCGTCCAAAAACGAAAAGCACCTGACGGGAGCGAATACGACTACGAATTGTTCGTCGTGCTGAAAGACGGAAAACCTGTAGCCGTTGACCCAAACGACGAGGAGAACCCCGTTGAAGGCGATTTGTTCGTGGACACAACTTTGCAGGGCGTGGACGGCAAGCCCATCAAAGTCAAATCGGCACTGCAATTGCTTTACGAAGCATCCTGCGAGCACACTTTGAAGGAGTGGGCGGACATTTGTGGCGTCAGTGTCGGAGACATCGTTGTGCTTGCCGACGAGTTCACCAAGCACGGCAAAAAAGCCGCTGCCGACATCCACCGAGGCGTCAGCCAGCACTCCAACGGTTTCTACAACTGCTTCGCTTGGAACGCTTTGAACTTGCTTATCGGCAACTACGACTGGAAAGGTGGGATGGTCAAAGCGACGGTCTGGAACATCACGGGCGAAAAAGGTGGGAAGCCCATTGAGGGCAAACCGTTCCCGCTGCCTTTGATGCATCCGGGCAAACTTACTCCCTTCGGCATCAGCATAATTCGGCACGAGGTCAAGTATGAGGAAACGACCCTTTTCTCAGGCTACCCAGCAAAGCGACCGTGGTATCCTTTGGCGAGCGACATCTATCAGGAAGTCATCCCGTCCATCGGCGACCAGTATCCCTATCCTGTCAAGTGCTTGATGCTTTACATGGGCACTCCCGTTTATGCCTTGCCCGCTGGCGACAAACTCATCCCCATCCTGCAGGACACGGAGAAACTGCCGTTGTTCATCGCCATTGACATCATTGTCGGCGAAACGAGCATGTATGCCGACTACATCTTCCCTGACCTGACCTACCTTGAGCGATGGGAATTTCACGGCAGCCATCCAAACATCACGCCCAAAATTCAGCCAATCCGACAACCTGCCATCCCGCCAATCCCTGAAACGGTCAAGGTCTTTGGCGAAGAGATGCCCATTTCGCTGGAAGCGGTTCTGCTTGCCATCGCCGAAAAACTCGGTTTGCCCGGTTTCGGCAAAGACGGGTTCGGTCAAGGTCAACCCTTCACCCATCCCGACCACTTCTACTTGAAGATGGTCGCCAATGTCGCTGCTGGCGATAAGCCGGGCGAGGAAGTCCCCGATGCCGATGACCGAGAGTTGGAAGTTTTCATCAAAGCCCGTTCCCACTTGCCCAAGAGCGTTTTTGACCTGAAACGGTGGCAGGAAGCCGTCGGCGAGAAATGGTGGCGAAAAGTTGTCTATGTGCTCAACCGAGGCGGACGGTTTGAAGATTACGAGCGAGCCTACGATGGCGAACAGGTTCGCAACAAATACGGCAAACTCATCAACCTTTACAGCGAGAAAGTCGCCACAACCAAAAGCGCCATGACGGGCAAATACTTCAGCGGCGTCCCACGATTCTTCCCGCCCTACACCGACTGTTTGGGGCGACCCATTGAGGACAAAGCCTTTGACCTGACTCTCATCACCTTCAGGGAAATCACCATGACGAAATCCCGCACCATCAGCAACTACTGGCTACTCAGTTTGCTGCCCGAAAACGCCGTCCTTGTCAACCCTGTGGATGCCGAACGGTATGGGCTTGAGGATGGCGATTTGGTGCAAGTTTTGTCAGCTTCCAACCCCAAAGGTGAGTGGTTGCTTGGAAACGGTAGGCGAAAGCCTTTAATCGGCAAAGTCAAAATCACCGAGGGCATCCGACCCGGCGTCATCGGGTTCGCTTTGGGCTACGGTCACTGGGCTTACGGCAGCGAAGACATCATCATTGACGGTGAGGTCATCAAGGGTGACCCAAGGCGAGGTCGTGGCATCCACTTGAACGCAGCCATGAGGGTTGATCCCGTTTTGGGCAACACCGCTTTGTCTGACCCAGTGGGCGCAAGTGTCGTCTTTTACGAGACCAAAGTCACCTTGAGGCGATTGGCTGGGAAAATTTGAAGCGGCAGGGGCTGGGATTTTGCGATGGTTGACTTGGCGGAAATTGTCCAGCAGATAAAAAGCCACTTGCCACCGTTGAAGGTTGAAAGGGTCTCGCTGCCTGAAGCGTTGGGGCGAATTGTCGCTGAAGACTTGTTCGCCCCAGAAGATGTCCCTTCGTATCCCAGATCGGCGATGGACGGTTACGCCGTTCGGGCAGAAGACATAGCAACGGCGTCAAGGGACAATCCGGTCATCTTGACCGTCGTTGACCAAATCCCTGCAGGGAGCGCACCCAAGCGACCTTTGAGGAAGGGCGAAGCAGCAGCCATCGCCACAGGTGCACCACTGCCAGAAGGTGCTGATACAGTCGTCCGAGTTGAGGACACGAAACCTGTCAACTTTCAACCGTCTCCTGTCTCATCACCAGTCGCCAGTCGCCAGTCACCAGTCGCCAGTGGCTACTATTCGGTGGCGATTTTGGTGGCGACGCCAAAAGGCAAAAATATCAGCCCCGTCGGTGAAGATGTCAGGAAAGGCGAATTGATTGCGAGGAAAGGTCAAAAAGTCACTCCAGCGCTCATCGGGTTGCTGGCGACTTGCGGTTTCTTTGAACTGCCCGTTTTTGCCCGACCTTCCGCTGCTGTCATCCCGACAGGAAACGAATTGGTGGATGTCACAGCAAAGCCTTCCATCGGTCAAGTCCGAAACTCAACCGCTTGGGCAATCGCAGGGGCGTTGAAAGAGTGCGGTGTTGAACCGTCAGTTTTTGAGCCTGTCCGAGACGACATTGACGAATTGGCTCGGCGTTTTGAGGAAGCCATCAAAAGTTTTGACTTGGTGATAACTTGCGGTGGCGTCTCTGTAGGGCAAGGCGATTTGGTGAGGGAAGCGTGGAAGCGGTTGGGTGCGAAGGTGATTTGCGGTCATTTGCCCCTCCGACCGGGCAAAGCCTTTCTGGCAGTGACTTGGGAAGGTCATGCCCCTTGTCCCCTGTCCCCTGCCCCATCAAAAGTTGCATTCGGTCTCTCTGGCAACCCCGCCGCAGCCTTGACAACTTTTGACCTAATCCTGAGACCCGCATTGTGCGAATGGACAGGCAGCGAACTGAGCAACCTCATCCCTATCAACGCTGAACTCTCAGCGCCAGTTTCTCAAGTCAATGGGTTTTGGAAAGCCTTGAGGGTGAGTTTGGAGCAGCGAGACGGAAGGTTGCTCGCAAACCCGCTCAAAGGTCAATTGAGCACTGTCCTGAGTTCACTTGCTCAATCCGACGGCTACGCCCTCATTCCGCCGGGAAACGGGAGTTTAGAGACGGGAACGAAAGTCACCGTCTTAGCGAGACCGAGCAAAATTGCCCTTTTGAGTGAGTGGCAAGTAAACGGAGCGTGAAGCCATAGTGACAGTCATCGTCTTGGCTGGTGGCAAGTCAAAGCGGATGGGAGCAGACAAGGCGTTGATAGAATGGCAGGGCAAGCCTTTGCTTTGGCAAATCGTTGAGAGGTTTCAAAGGGCTGGGTTTTCAGTGATTGTCGCTGGCGGTCCTTATGAGTGGGCGCAGCGGTTGAAAGGTTTGCCCGTTCCCGTCGTCGCTGATTTGCCCGCCCACGAAGGCTTTGGACCGTTGGCAGGAATTGAAGCGGGTCTTTTGAACATCAAAACCCAATCACCCGTCCCTCGCCCCTCGTCCCTCGTCCCGTTCGTTGGCGTTATCGCTTGCGATTTGCCTTTCGCCGACCCTAATTTGCTTTCTTGGCTTGCAGGGCAAATTGGCGACGCCGATGCGGTTGTGCCCATCGTTGACAGCGAGCCGCAACCTTTGCATGCCGTTTATGCCCGTTCCTGTTTGCCCCACTTGGTGGCTCAACTTGAGAGCCAAGACAAGTCGGTGAAAAGTTTTTTGAGGCGGTTGAAAGTCGTCTGGGTCAGTGAGGAAGAGTGGCAAAAAGTCGCCGACCCAATTTGCCTGAAAGCGCACTTGAACGAACCAGAGGATTTAAAGCGTTGGCAAATCTCATCTGCAACCTCTTGCCATTCACCATTCGCCAGTCGCCAATCGCCAGTCGCTATTTCCTTCGTCGGCTTTTCCGGTTCAGGCAAAACGACGCTGATAGAGCAACTGGTTCAACGCCTGACAGCAAAGGGTTACAAGGTTGGCGTCATCAAACACCATCACGGGCAAAGGGACACTGGGATTGATGTGGAGGGCAAAGACACTTGGCGCTACCGCCAATCAGGCGCAGCCATCACAGCCTTAGTCGCTCCCGATGGGATGACGCTCTTTTTGCCCCAAGAGAACCTGACAGCGGAAGAGGCGGTGGAACGATTGACGAGGCAACTCCCCGTTGATTTGATTTTGGTGGAAGGCTTCAAGCGAAGTTCGCTCCCAAAGTTCATCGTCCTGCCACCCCAAATGTCAGCGGAAGACGCTCGCCAAATGCTTTCCCAACTCCTTTTGCAAATCGGCGACCCGAGCACAATTGTGGGGCTTATCGGTCAACCCGATGCAACTCTTGCACCAAGCCCCGTTTCTCCTGTCCAACTTGCTGACTTGCCACACTTCGCCCACGATGAGGTTGAACGACTTTGCGAGTTTGTGGAGCGATGGGCGAGTTCGCACTTTTGATTTGCCGATTTCGCACTTAACGGTTTCTTGACGCACTCATAACGCGCCGCAAACAATGCCGAAGCAAAATCGGCGGCGCGCACAAAAAAAACTTGCAAGGAGGGATGAGCGATGCGTTGGTTCGTTGCGGTTGCGTTGAGCGGTTTGGTCGCTTTCAGCAACTTTGCTGTTGCTCAAAGCGGTTCAACTTCCGTTGAAGCGCTCCAAGCCGAAATCGCTCGGCTCAAGGAGCAGTTGGCGAAATTGGAGGCTCAATTGGCTGAACTTCAGAAGCAACAAAAAGCCGCGGAAAAAGTCACCCAACGCTTTGAACCCATCACCCTTCACGGTTACATCCAAATGCGTTACGAGCGAGACAGTTCCCGACCGACCGATGAAAACAACTTGACTACTGGTCGGGCGAAAGAAAACTTCCGTTTGCGCCGCGTTCGCTTGGATGTTCGTGGGACACCTTTGAAGGGCGTGCTTTATCGGCTGCAAGTTGACGCCGCTGAAACCGATGTGGCTCTTCGTGACGCCTACCTTGAGTTGAGGACAGGAGATGTCTTCTTCACCTTCGGTCACTTCAAAGTCCCGCTGCTTGAGGAAGTCCTGGAGTCTTCAGCAGTGCGCTGGACTCCCGAGCGAGCAAGGGTCTCAACGGCGTTGTTCCCCGGCGAGCGAGACAGGGGCATCGCTTACACGCTCCGCAAGCAAGGTCTGCCAGAAATCACTTTGGGATTGTTCAGCGGGACGAGGAGCAGCCAAACTCAAGACAGCCTGACCTCACGCAAAAGTTGGCTCATTCGAATCGTCCAACCTTTGGACAAGGAAGGCAAGTTGGGTCGGATTTGGGTTGGTCGGATGGATGGCGTCGGGCGCAGGGATTTCGGTGCACCTCTCGGCATCGCCAATTTTGATCGGGAACGAACCGTCGTTGGACTACTGTTAACGCCCATCAGTGGCTTGACTTTGCGAGCCGAATGGGTTGACGGAAAAGACGCTGGCACCGCTGCCAACCCAACTGTCAAGGTTCGCGGCTGGTATGCGTTGCTGGGCTACAAGTTGCCCGACCAACCCATCACCATCTACGCCAA